>ERZ507619.19-NODE-19-length-178084-cov-14.6303_pt1 | contig 178084 bp, 162 predicted proteins | sample MGYA00513428_ERZ507619 | MGnify/ENA metagenome assembly ERZ507619
CCGTAAGGACAGTTTTGGCCCGTATGTCCGGCTGATGAGCGTCACCCTGAACTGATGTTCCGTCACCCGGAAAACGAGTACGACTGGCTGAGCTCAGACGCCGCTGTGGATGAGGTCCTGCTCATCAACGAATACACCTTTACCGAAGCCGGTCTGCGCGCCGGCTGACCCGTCATCGTTAAACTATCATTCACCGATTTTCTATGAGGATTTTATCGTGTCAGACACACTCTCCGGGACAACGCATCCCGATGACAATCACGACCATCCCTGGTGGGGACTACCCTGCACAGTGACGCCCTGTTTCGGCGCCCGTCTGGTGCAGGAGGGTAACCGGTTGCATTACCTTGCCGACCGTGCCGGTATCAGAGGCCGGTTCAGAGATGCGAATGTGTACCCTCTGGACCAGGCCTTTCCGCTGCTGATGAAACAACTGGAGCTCATGCTCACCAGCGGTGAACTGAATCCCCGCCATCAGCATACCGTGACACTGTATGCGAAGGGGCTGACCTGTGAAGCCGACATCCTCGGCTCCTGTGGTTACGTTTATCTGGCTGTTTATCCGACGCCCGAAACGAAAAAGTAAACCACCGGAATAACCCTCTACTCCGGCCTGGTGTTTTCACCACGCCACTGTCCCATTTTTTATCTCTGCATATCAGGAAAATCTTCAGTATGAAAACATTACCCGACACGCATGTACGGGAGGTATCGTGCTGCCCGTCTCCCGTCACCATCTGGCAGACACTGCTCACATTATATGGTGGCGGTATCGGGGACGGATCATATTCCCTGTATTCCCTATTATACCTTTGGCAATCCTGAACTGGCCGACGGTGTATCTAAAGGGATCAGAGAAAGTAAGTCCTTGCTGATGCAGCACCACGGTATGCTGGCCATGGACGTCACGCTGGAAAAGACGTTGTGGCTGGCGGGTGAAACCGAGACGCTGGCTGATTTATACATCAAATGTGGCGGATTACATCACGATGTTCCCGTGCTGTCTGAAGCCGAAATGACCATCGTCCTTGAAAAATTCAAAACGTATGGTTTGAAAGCGTAATTACAGCTTTATTTTAATTAATAACATATGACAGCCATTCGCAGAATGGCTGCTATTCCCTCTGTACACAACGATTGATTATAACTACCACAAGGAGTTATTTATGTTTATCGTGGAATCGTATGCTGTCGCCATAATAATGTGTTTTATTACCATGATTTGCTGGGGTTCATGGGCGAATACAACCAAACTTGTCAGCAATAAAAAATGGGAGTTCCCTCTATTCTATTGGGATTATTCAATTGGATTATTGCTGTGTTCTTTGTTATTTGCCTTCACGCTGGGTTCTATGGGCGAAGCCGGTCGCAGTTTTATACCTGATATTCAGCAGGCGAGCAGCAGTAGTCTGATGTCGGCAATACTGGCAGGGATTATCTTCAATATTTCCAATATTCTTCTGGTCGCTTCTATTAATCTTGCCGGTATGGCGGTAGCTTTTCCTGTGGGTGTGGGGCTGGCACTGCCTCTGGGTGTGATCACCACCTATATCGGCAATCCGCAGGGCGATCCGCTAATTCTGTTCCTCGGTGTCGCCTGCGTTGTGATCGCCATTATTTTTACCGCGATAGCCTATGGTCGTGTCACGCAGGAGGCGGATAAATCTCGCCGTAATAAAGGTCTCATTACTGCCATTCTGGCGGGTATCATCATGGGATGGTTTTTCCGCTTCCTGGCGGACTCCATGTCTGACAATTTCAGCCAGCCTGCCAGCGGTCTGATGACGCCTTACTCAGCACTTGTTCTGTTTGCCGTGGGGCTGTTTTTGTCGAACTTTGTCCTTAACACGCTGGTCATGAAAAAACCTATTTCAGGAGAACCGGTCAACGGGAAAATGTATTTTTCCGGGAGTTTACGGGATCATGTTTGCGGCTGGCTGGGCGGTATGATTTGGTGTGTCGGTCTGGCATTCAGTCTGATTGCGTCTGGTCAGGCGGGGTATGCCATTTCCTACGGTCTGGGACAGGGGGCCACAATGATTGCCGTGATCTGGGGAGTCTTCATCTGGAGAGAATTTGCCAGTGCGCCAGCCGGAACCAATAAACTGCTGCTGACCATGTTTATTTCATACATTGTGGGTATTGTTCTTATTATCGCCGCTAATCAATAAAATCCTGCCCCATATCCACATGGGGCAGTTGTTCATTCTTTTAGTGTGGTAATTCACACGCCAGCAAAAACTCTGCCGTTCCTTCATCAACAATCAGGTCCGTGACATATCCTCCCAGCAGGGCACCCAACGTTGCGTCATAGCCTCTTTCCCCACCAGCAAGGAAGATCTTCCGTTCAATCTGCCTTAGCTGAGCCAGACTGATTCCCAGAATGCGCTGGTCAACATCAGCCACGACGGGCATCCCTTCCTTGTCATAGAAGCGACCACAAATGACACCTACTGCGCCTAAATCCCGATACGTCTGCATTTCCTTCTTATTCAGCACGCCCACCCGAATCAGGGGATTTTCATCAAGCGCGTTACCCACGACAAAAAAGGCTTTCGTACAGCGAGTCAGAACGTCAAAATTCGATCGAATAATAGGCTCTGCCTGTAACTCCATGGCCAGTCTGGCGCTTGATACCACGGCGGGCACGTGCAGCGAGGCGATACGGCCTGAAAGCTTGTAGGCGATTTGCGATGAGGATTCAATGATCGTCAGGTCTGGCTGAGATGGCATGGAACCGAGCATCTGTATAACGGTGACATTTTTACATGACTTCGGCGTCATGGTTTTGCTCATCTGATGGATTGTTCTTCCCCAGGCAACCCCCAGCACATCACCATTCTCAATCACCTGATTCAGATACATGCCACCGGCACGTGAAAGGCGAGTCCGCATCAGCTTTGTATCATCACGTTTTCCGGCATGTTCGCCATCCGGCACGATGATCACTCTCTGGAGATTGAATTTATCGCGAATTTGCAAAGCAGCGTCGATAGAGCCAAAGACATTCACATCCAGGTTGATATGAACCAGTCCATTTTCCCAGGCTGTTTGCAGGTATTTGACAACCGTGACGCGGGACACCCCCATGATAGCTGCAACTTCAGTCTGGCTTTTGCCTTCCTGATAGTACAGCCATGTTGCATGAAGTACGGGATCATCATTGAACAGGCTGCTGTTTGTTTGATCTCTATCCACTTTTGTATACCTGTATTAAACCGGGGAAATGCTCATCTTAACCCTGTTTACCCGGAGAGTTGATGCAGATTGCCAGTGGCATGATTTTATACAGATATTTTATTCTTTTACATGAAATAAACCAGCATACCATTTGAGCGATCGCCCGCTGTTCCCCCATACTGTAAAGCCGGAGACATGCTCCGGCTTTACAGTATTACTGAGAGTACACCCATCAAGCATAATCGACGGTTCAATATCGCCCCTTTTTGATCGCCAGCGATTCGTCACCGTGCAGACGGTTGCCATCACTCACTAAATTATGGGGGACAGTGAACAACAGGTTGGCTCACTGGCAAGAACCCGATTATAAAACTAAGCTGGCGAGCAGAATAAAAATCAGCCCACTGATGGATAAGAGTGTGGACATCAGCGTCCAGGATAACAGCGTTTCTTTGGTGGTCAGGCCAAAAAAGTCTTTAATCATCCAGAAACTGGCATCGTTAACGTGAGAACAAATACAGGATCCGGCACCGGTAGCCAGCGTAATCAAGGCCAGGTTGGTATTGGGATGTACTGCCAACAATGGGATGACCAGACCGGCGGTAGAGATCGCCGCGACGGTGGCTGAACCCAGACAAATACGCAGGAATGCGGCCACGCCCCAGGCCATCAGGATCGGGTTAATATCCATACCCGAAACCAGGGTGGAAATATACTGACCAACGCCAGAGTCGATGAGAACTTGCTTGAATGCACCACCACCACCGATAATCAGCAGCAGACCGGCAATACCCGCGATAGCTTTTCCGCAAGAATCCATCAGGTCAGGGATTGTTTTCCCGCGCCCCAGGCCCATGGTATAGATCGCGAACAGCAGTGAAATCAGCATGGCGATCGTCGAATTACCTAAGAACAGTATCACGTTGTAAAATAAGCCTGAATCCGCGGCACTTTTGGCATGAGTCATCTGGATGATGGTGACAACCGCCATCAGGATCACCGGCAGCATTGCCGTGAGAAAACTGATCCCAAAGCCTGGCATTTCGCTTTCGCTGAATCGGCGGGTCGCGCCGAGAGAGGCTATATTCCCCTCTTTTTTAAAGGCGTCCGGAATAATGCGCTGGCAGAATTTATTCAATACCGGGCCGCAAAGAATAAAGGTTGGAATGCCGACAATGATACCGTATATCAGTACCAATCCTACATCAGCGCCATATTCCCTGGCGATAACAGTCGGGCCGGGGTGCGGCGGCAAAAAACCGTGTGCGACCAGCAAACCAGAAAGCATCGGCACACACATAAACATCGGTGATATTTTTGCTTCACGGGCAATAGCGAATAAAATAGGTACCAGAAGAATTAAACCGACTTCGAAAAAAAGTGCGATACCGACAATAAACGCCGAACAGACCACTGCCCAGTCAAGTTTATTTTTCCCGAAATAATTCAGCATGGTCAGCGCTATTCGCTGCGCACCACCCGCATCGGCCAGCAAGCGACCGAGCATAACACCGAAGCCAAATATCAAACCAATATGGCCCAGCGTACCGCCAAGTCCGGATTCGACTGAGGTGACGACTTTACTCAAATCCATACCACTGGCGATGGCGACAGCAATCGAGACAATAATTAACGAAACAAACGTATTAAGCTTAATTTTTATGGTTAAAAGCAGGAGTAAAGCAATCCCTGCCACAACGATAATTAGTGGCATAACGTCCTCTCATAACAGGGTAGCGACCTATCATTATCCGACTGAGCAAATAACGAATGATGCAGAGTCGGATAATTCAGGTGTCTGGATGTTTTTATTTATGCTTTCAGTTTTTATTCATAAAATCGCGCAAAGCCGCGCCAATTTTGTTTACATCATAAATACAACCGGTCCATGTCCCGCCACTCACGGCCTGAAGCATTGCCCATAGCTGGGTATCATCTGGCAATTCAGGATCGGGAAGTAAATCCTGATGGCTGGGTCTGGCATTTAATATTGCAGTTGCCTCCTCCTGTGAAGGTAATTGTTCATCGCTACGGGTTCCGAGGAAATTGACTTCGCCGTGAAGCTCGCGACAATCAATTTTAATTTCAATTACATCCCCGGTGCGTAATTTACCGATGGGGCCTCCGGCCAGCGCTTCTGGCCCCACATGGCCGATGCACGCGCCAGTAGAAACGCCCGAGAAACGTGCATCGGTGATTAACGAAACATGCTTACCGTATGACAGATGCTTCAGGGCACTGGTAACCTGGTAGGTTTCTTCCATCCCTGTACCTGAAGGTCCAACGCCAATAATGACCAGAATATCGCCCGCCTTGATCTTGTCATGTTTGATATCGTAAATCGCACTTTTCTCGGACAGATAAACCTTCGCCACACCTTTATGGTAATAGATACCTTGCTCATCAATCATCGAGGGGTCAATGGCGGTGGATTTGATCACCGAACCTTCTGGCGCAATATTGCCCACCGGGAAGGTGATAGTTGAGGTTAATCCGCGCGCTTTTGCTTGCTGCGGAGACATGATCACTTCGTCAGCGTTGATTTGTTCCTGATCGAGCAGGAGTTGCTTGAACCGCTGACGCCGTTCGGAGTGCTCCCACCAGTCGAGGTTTTCTTTCAGCGTGCTGCCGGTAACCGTCATAACGTCTTCATGCAACAATCCGAGGCTGCGCAGATGCAACATGACTTCCGGCACACCACCTGCCATAAAGGCATTGACCGTTGGATGATAAACCGGGCCATTAGGCAGTACGCTCACCAGTCGGGGCACGCGCTTGTTGATGCGGATCCAGTCATCAACGGTCGGGATATGGCAACCTGCCTGGTGAGCAATTGCCGGGATGTGTAACAGCAGGTTTGTTGAACCACCGAACGCGGCATGGACCGTCATCGCATTCTCTATCGCTTTATCGGTGAGAATTTCCCGGGTGGTGATGCCTTTTTGACTCAGGTTCAGCGCAGCTCGCGCGGAAGCTCTGGCGATCTCCCGCCACACAGGCTCACCGGAAGGGGCCAGGGCTGAATGTGGGATTGCCAGCCCCAATCCTTCGGCCACCACCTGAGATGTCCCGGCAGTGCCCAAAAATTGACAGCCGCCGCCGGAAGAGGCACAGGCTTTACAGCCCGCACGGCGTGCGTCCTGTAGAGATAATTCGCCATTGGCGAAGCGTGCGCCAATGGTTTGCACCTTGCCGTTGTCTTCTCCATCCTTTGCGGGCAGCGTCGCGCCGCCGGGGACCAGCACGGTTGCGATGTTGTGCTGCGCGGCGAGTGCCATCATGGTGGCCGGAAGCCCCTTATCGCAACTCGCCACACCAATAACTGCTTTCGCGTCGGGCAGAGAGCGAATAAGGCGGCGCATTACCATCGATGCGTCATTTCGGTATGGTAGCGAATCAAACATCCCCGTTGTACCCTGAGTACGCCCGTCACAAGGATCGGAGACGTACACGGCATAGGGCAGGGCATGGTTGGCTTTAATAACCTCGGCCGCCGCTTTCATCTGGATGTCCAGTTCGTAATGCCCCTGGTGCAGCGCCAGCGCCACGGGTTTACCGTCTGCGCCGCGTAAGCCACCGAGTGTACTGAGCAGTAAAATACCGTCCCGATCCAGTTCGTCCGGAGACCAACCCATTCCGGCATTCATGGTCATACCGAACAGATCCCCGCTCGGGCGGTTGATAAGCATCTCTGCGGTTAATGGGAGTTCGCCGTCCGGGCCATCGGCGTGCGTTCTGACGGTGTAAATATCGTGGCTCTCGTCAGCAAAAATATTGCGAACAGACATGAGTTTCTCCTCAGACTGGTAAAATGCCCTGCGCGGTAAGCAGCACGTGGACTTTATCTTTTGCTTCTTCTGATGCTTCAAGAATCGGTGGTAAGCAATATGTCTCTACAGGCAGCCCGACACACTGCATGCTGTATTTGATCAGTGAGACAAACGGTGTTTCGAGGGCGTAAATAGCGGGCAGTTGTAGTAGTTTTTTATTCAGCGTCGCAGCGGTCGCCAGATCGCCTTCACGCCAGGCGCGGTAGATGCCGACGGAGAGTTCCGGAGCAAAGTTAGCGCTGGCGGTTATCGCACCGTCGCCGCCCAGCAGCATCGTATTCAGCAAATGATCATCGTAACCGCAGAATACCGAAAACGACGGGCGTACCGACTTAACTGTGTTGATCATCGTACGCAAGTGACCAACGCTGTCGATGGTGTCTTTGATGCCAACGATATTCTCGTTTTGCAGAGCCAAACGCGTCACGGTTTCCGGGGTTAAGTCCTGACCCGTCAGATCCGGAAAGTTGTACAGGATCACCGGTAGGGTGACGCTACGGGCGATCTGCTGGTAATAGTCGTCAAGATTTCGTGGTGCGACTTTCCAGTAGTAGGGGTTGATGGCGACGATACCATCAGCGCCGTAGGCTTGCGCATGCTGCGCCAGTTTGACCGCTTCGTCAGTGGAAGGGGAACCGACGCCAATCAATACCGGCACTCGCCCGTCGACAATGGTTACAGCTTCTTCGGCGAGCGCCATGCGCTGGGCTGTATTCATTTGGCTAAATTCACCACCGGTACCCAGATAAAACAGCCCGTCGACCCCTTTATTAATCAGGAAGTCGGCAACTTCGCGCATTGCCTTTTTATCAAGGGTTCCGTCACGATGAAACGTGCTGGATACCGGTGGAATAATGCCGCTGAATTTTTTCATTACCTCAGTTTCCTTTTCGTAAATGCTCATTTTCGTTTCTGTATCCCAGCCCATATGATATTTGCTCAGCGCATTTCCGGAGCAATTCCAGATAGCTGTCTATCTTATTTCCTGAATAAACTACCGGATCGCCAGAAAGTGAGATTGCATAGTTAACTCTGTTATACATATTGAATACCGGCATACTTAAACATACCGCCCCATAGGTTGATTCTTCGTTGTCTATGGCCCATCCCCGAAGGCGTGTTTTTTGTAATTCTTCCAGAAACAATTTTTTATCGGTAAATGTATTGCGCGTATGTGGAGTTAACGTGAGTGCTTCTAAAAAATAATCCAGTTCTTCTCGTGTCTTCCAGGCTAATAATGCCTTACCCAACGCGGTAATATGCAACTCAAGTTTTTTGCCAATCCAGCTTTTGCTCGTCGGTACAGAGTCCGGACTTTCGATCTTGTCGAGATAGATAGCCGAAATGCTCTCCATCGCCCCAAGATGACAAACCAGTCCACTTTTCAGCGACAACTCCTGCATTGGCCGCTTAGTCACCTCAAATATATTTTGACGGTGTAACGCCTGACAACCCAATTCGTAGTTTTTTATTCCCAGTGAATAGTAGCCGTTTTTGTTTTTAATTAAGAAACCACACTCCACCATTACATTCAATAAATTAAGCAGGCTGCTTTTGGGGTACTGGAATTTATTTAATAACTCCATATAACTTGCCATACCAACCCATGCAATGTGGGTTAATATTTTTTCAGCACGGACTAATGAATTACACCCTTTGCGAACCATAATGGCTCCTTCTTGCTCATGGAATAAATGGTATCGGCATTACATAGTGGAAAATATGCTTTGTTCAGCATGCTGAACCGTAATGAAGTGATTAAATGTGATCTTGTACACACTTTGAATAATGAATCCAGAACAACCACATTTAGTGAATGAGAATAAAAAGTAGATGGCGTGTTGTTGCAACATCGTAGCGTGTGGATTGCGCATAGGGCTTCTTTATTCGTTCGAGCGCATCGCCAATATTTTCTATTGGGTGCCATTGATTATTTTTGCTTGAAATCCCTCTCGAACGAACTTACTTATCACTTTATTGAATGAGGTAAAAACAACTGACATCCGGCTCGCTGATAACGCTGTGCAATAGTCTCAGGTAACCCGCTGTCACTGATGATCGTTTTAATACATGATAGTGTTGCTACAGCATGCGGCTCAACGGCATCAAATTTTGAGTGATCGGCCATGAGAATAACTTCACGCGAGCGTTGAATAATCCGTGTTTTCACCCCGACCTCAAACATGGTGGCATTGGTGATCCCCGTCTCCAGCGACAGCGCATCGCAGGAGATAAACGCACGTTCTACGGAAAAGGCATTGATCATCTCCAGCGCCAGACTCTCTCCTACCGAAAAATAACCTGGGCGAATCAGTCCTCCGATAATGTAACTTTCCACATGGGGAAAACAGCCCAGTTCATTGGCGATTTTAATGTCGTTGCAGATGACCTTTACCCGCGCATCGGCCAGGCATTTCGCCAGTTCGAGGCAGGTTGAGCCGGAGTCGAGAAAAAAGCAGTCGCCATCTTTGATCATTGTTCGGGCAAGGGCAGCTATTTCTCTTTTCGCCACAGATTGCAATGTACGTTTCACGTCGAAGACGTACTCTTTGTCGTCTGTACTGTCGTCGAAGTCCAGGCAACCGTGACCGCGGATCATGCCTGGATACTGGTTGGCAATATACTGGAAATCACGACGGACAGTCGCTTCCGCATAGCCAAAAAGCTCCATGGCCTGCTGTGTGGAGAGGTGACGATGTTGCCACAGGTAGTGCAGCATCTGTTTGATACGGTCAGGTCTCTGTTGGCTCATCAGAAACAATCTCCTCTTACAGGGTGGCGAATTGAGCTAAGGTCGCGCGATAGTCAGATGAAGAGAACAGGGCGCGCCCAATCACCATATGTTGCGCCCCGGCTGCTGCCAGTTGCTGTGCAGCTGCCAACGTAATTCCACCGTCGGCCCAGCACTCGGTCTGAGGAAAAGCCGTGCGTACTTTTTGGATTTTCTCGCACATGGAGGGAATAAACCGCTGTCCCTGCCCATCGGGCTCACTGGTCATCACCATCACTCCGTCCAGCTCAGACGCCAGATATCGCCAGGCGTCGATCGGGGTTGCCGGATTAAATACCAGTCCGGCTCGTGCGCCGGTATGGCGGATCTCAGTTAACGTTTCCGAAGGATAGTCCAGCGTTTCTGCATGAACGAAGATCCACGCGGGTCTGATTTCAGCCAGCGCGTTAAACCAGCGCTGTGGCCGGGCAACCATGAAATGAAAGGACAAGGGATGAGGCGTCTGTCTGGCGACGGCCTGCACCGTTTTCATCCCAAACGTAATGTTGTTAATGAAGCTGCTGTCCTCAATATCCAGATGCAGGCTTCCAAAATCCAGATTGTCCAATGCCGTCAGCTCACGACCATAGTGCAGAGGATTTGCGCTGGCGAGAGAAGGGTGCAGGATCATAAGCGCCTCCGTTAACCTGATACCAGCGCAAACAGTGCATCGTCTGTGCTGGCATTTCCCACTGCCGCTAAGCGTTGTGGCGAATCAATAAACTGGCTGATGCGCTGAATGGTCAAAATATGTGCGTTGGCATCCGTGGCGCTGACGCAGAGAAGTAGCCAGACGGGGTCGCACTCCTCGTTACCAAAGGCGACCGGGGTGCGTAGCGTGGTGATACTGACCTGATTATAGTTTGCGCCTTGCTCTGGTCGGGCGTGAGGCAAGGCGATTCCTGGGGCTATCAGATAATAAGGCCCCCAGTTAAGGGTATTTTCGATGATCCCATTAACGTAGCATGGCTGCGCGGCACCATAGGCTACCAGCGGGCGGGTGGCGATTTCCACGGCCTGACGCCAGTCGGTGGCTTCACGTTGTGCCTGTACCCATTTAATATCGTTAATCATCCGTCGTTGACTCCATGCCGATTCGGGTTAATCTGGTAGCGATCCCCGTCGATACTTTTGACGAAGGCGGCAGGGATCGCAGAAGGGTTATTGCTCTTTGCCGGGGATAAGCGCTCTGCTTATCCCCATCTTATCGGCGTATATGATGCACTTTCTCCATAAACTGACTGACTCGCGCCTGGTCAACGAAATTGGCAAAAACGCCGTCCTTTTTAAAGGTGGTTGCGGTCACACAGCCATCGGCGATACTGAGTTGTTCCTCCACGTTTTCCAGGCAGACGCCCGTGTTGGCCAACACGACGGTGTCAGGCACCGTTTCTTTGACCCGTTTTAACAGCGCGCTGTCTGTACGCGTCCCGGCGGTCAGGCCAGAAACACAGAGCGCATCAGGATGGTTGTTAAATACTGTCGATTTAGCAATAGAACAGATATCGCGATTGCCCAGATACACGGCGGCCTCTGGGACGATATTGAACAAGGTTTTCACTTCGCCTGCACCAATCCGGTGTTGATGACGGATGGTCTCACCGACGTTAGTGTCCCAGACGCCAAAGTCGCTGGCATAGGCACCGGTAAATATCTCGCGGATAAACTTAGCGCCGGTAGCCATCGCCAGGTCGAATGAGGCGACCGGATCCCACAGAACATTCACGCCAAACGGGATGCGGATATCGCTCATTAATTGCCCGATGATTCGTGCCATTGCCGCAGTGGTTTCCGGACGCACCTTCGTGAGATAGGGAAGACTAAACTCGTTGGAGAACATGACTGCATCCACCCCACCATTTTGGAGCGCCATCAGATCGTCCCAGGCTTTGTCGATAACCCAGTTCATCCCCAACTGCGCATCAAAACTCGGGTCGCCGGGCAATGCACGTAGATGGCACATGGCGATGACCGCTTTTTCCGTCCCAATAACCTCTTTCAGCCAACTCATTGAAAGTACTCCTTATTCCGATAATTCACGTTTACGTAAGAACAGCACGACGCTGGCGACAATACCGACCGCCACGACAACGCCAATAATCCCAAGCGACATCAATTCAGAAATCGACCAACCGAACATATTGCCCACGGACAACGCTGAGATTTGCGCACTTTCACCGGCAAAACTGAAACCGCCTTTGAGCGCCATTTCAGTGAAGTAAGGCGCGAACTGGGTGGCGATCAGCAGGACGGTAATCATCACGATGACCCCGCTTATCAACGTCCTGACCAGGTCTCCGCGGTGGATAACCGTAGCCATACAGATAAAGAACGGTGCTACCGGCAGGTCTGCGAGGGGTAACACTTTGTTGCCCGGTAAAATGCTGGCCAGAATTAACATAATGGGTATCAGTAGCAGACCGACAGCAATGGTGGTTGGATGCCCCAGCGTCACAGCAGTATCCAGACCGATATACACTTCACGTCCTTTGAAATATTTCTGGAAGAACTTTCTTGCACCGTCGGAGATGGGCATCAGGCCCTCAACAATCAGGCGGATCATGCGCGGGAACAGCACCATGATTGCCGCAACGGTAATCATCAGACTGGCGCAACCTTTAAAGCCTTCACCAGCCGCCAGGCCAAAAATCAGACCGAGCACTACGCCGATAATCACCGGATCGCCGACCATGCCGTAGCGTTTCTGGATCTCCTGAGCATCGATATTGCGTCCCTTCATGAAAGGGATTTTTTCATAGATAGCATCAAGTAGAACGAAAAGCGGTACTGAACTGGAACCGTAGCCTTGCGGTATCGAAATACCTTCCAGCCCGACGATGTTCTGTACCCGTTTTGCCGTCCAGTCGGCCATTTTTAACGATAGCGCCGCATGGCAGATTGCCCCCAGCACACCATAAATCAGGCTACCGGTCATAAGCTGGACCACCGTACCCGTAATGGCGTAGTGCCAGTAATTGTAAATATCGACGTTCATCGTTTTGGTCAGACGGGTGACCAGCATGGTGACATTGAGAAGAAAAATAACTGGGATAATCATGGCGCCAATGGCTGTCGCATAACCAACGCCGGAGGCAGGGCCTGCGCCAACGTCAAAGACATGCAGGGCCAGGCCGAAACGCTCAATCATCACTTTGATAGGGGGACTGAGGCTGTCGATCGCCATGACGATCACCAGTCCCATACCGACAAAACCAATCCCAACCGTTACCCCTGCCTTAATCGCCTGCAGCCAGGGGATGCGGAAGATAAGGCCAATCACGATCATGATGATAGGGACGAAAACGGTACCGCCGAGAGACAGGATGTAATCAAACATAATGCCTCCTTTTATTGAGTTAACAGAGCCTTGATTTGTTGTTTTAACGCGTCGTCGTTGATCCCTGTGAGCAGGGCGGCGCCATTAAGCGTAGGGATGCCGTAATCACTGTTGGTTCGCATGGAGGTTACAATAAGGTCCATACCGTTACAGTTAAGAGGGATCTCATTCAGACAGCATTGGGCGGTAGTGGCTGAAATGCCCTGTTCAGTCAGGAACTCTTGCAGCTTGTGTGCAATCATGGTTGAAGTCGACATGCCGGTACCGCATGCCACAAGGATCTTTTTCATAATGGATGTGCCTCTTGTGTAGTGCCTGAATCAGGCTCAACGGGGAAATGTGCTGCTGACATACCTGCCAGAGCGGTCAATAGGCGGATGCAATCAGTCAAATCACGCAGGCTGGCAACCTCCGCCGGAGAATGGGTATAGCGACAAGGAATAGAGAGACTGGCGCAGGGAATACCATCCTGCTCAACCTGGATATAACCGGTTTCTGTTATCACGCCGGGAGCCACTTCTCGCTGCACCGGAATGTTGTGTTCAAGAGCCGTCTGTTCCAACATCCGTATCAGGCGAGGAGGCGTGATTAATCCGGCCAGCGTTCCCCGACCATGGTAGTTCAGGCAGGTGATCCCAACGCCCTGATTAATCCTGACCTCGGAATAATCGTGTAAATCAGGGGTGTCACACGATGGAGTGATATCAATACCAATCGCCAGGTCAGGTTTTACACGGCGTAATACGGGAACAATGCCGCGGATATTAAATTCTTCCTGTACCGAAGCCACCAGATAAACGGCGATATCAAGCTCCGTAGTACTGATAGCATCCGCTACACCGAGCAGGGCAGTACAGCCCAGACGATCGTCTAGTGCTTTACTGCACACCAGATCGTTTGCCAGGAGTTGCGGCGGGTTATACAGAGTGACAGGCGTACCGACCTGAATGCCCATCCGTATAGCGTCGTCTTTGTCTTTGGCACCAATATCAATCCACAGTTTGTCGACAGAAGGTGACTGCGTGCGCTCGTCGCCTTTGGCAAAGTGGTAGGACTTAATGCCGATACACCCCATGACTGGCCCTTTGTCCCCGGTGAGGGTGACGATGGAACCTGCCATAGTGACCTGCGCAGGACCGCCTACGCGTTCAAAGCGTAAAAATCCAGACGGCTCTATTTTGCGCACCATAAAACCGACTTCATCCATATGCGCAAAAATCATCAGTCGCAGCGCATCGGGTTTATCACTACCGTAGCGCGCGACGACATTCCCAAGCCTGTCTCGCCAGACCTCTTTTGCCTGACGCCTGAATTCGCACAGCATGACGTCAGCGACAGCGTTTTCGTGTCCTGAAATCGCATTGTGCTGCAAAAGCGAGAACAGGGTTTCCTGCACAGAAAATGACATAGCTATCTCCGTAGACCGTAAGACAATCACTCGTTGAGCGTTTTATAGGCGCAGACTGGTCGAATAATTGTGAGAACGTTCACGTGAAGACGCGCAAAGCTGAACAAATAAAAAATTATGTGAGCCGAGTGGAATAAAAGCGCTCAACGTTTGTGAAAGTTACGGGCTGGAGAGACCAGTGATTATGGTTGAAATAATGAGGATGAATAAAACGCGGTAACTGTTATCGCACCACTTTGTTGCAGGACGCTCCCTCTTCATTACGTCCTGCACGTGGATACCCCAGCATCTCCATCAGCGGATCTTAGAATGTAATGGCGCGTGGCAGGTCGTTGGTTCCCAGCATAATGTAAGAAAACATCGGATCTCCTGAATAGATTCAGAGGGAGTATAGATAATCAGCTCAAATCACTCTCCGCTTTATGAGCCCAGGCTGGCATTGCCGTCAGATAACGTTTTGCACGCTTATGTGCTTCCTCCGGGCCGACTTTTTGCCAGGAATCAAGGAAGCTGGCTAAACCTGATACCGCTTCTTCCCAAGGTTTGAGATTGCCGTTGCTGTCGCTGCAGTACGCACAATATTGATCACTGGCACTGTGTGCATCTGGTGCCGACATCGGCATTCCGCAAGCCTGACAGAACTGTTCATATTGTGACATATGATGCTCCTTATGGTGACATCTTGATTAATAAACATACTGAATATGTATTGTGCAGGTGATACATCAGATCAAAGCAAAGGTAAAGCCTCGATATTTCCAGCCAGAAATACCGGGAACCTGTTGTTACCTGGCGATGAGCGCGAACACGCCCCAGCCAAAGCATTCCCGCGCGTAGGTCACGTAGCGTTTCGGCGCGATGTTTAGTTCGGCCCTGACTTCGGCGGCGAAGTCATCGTCAGGATTCGCTTCCAGCCAGCGGCGCATGGTCAGCCATTTTGCGGCTTCATACCGGTCCCAGCCTTCCTGGTCTGCCAGTACCATTTCCACCACGTCATAGCCGAGATCGTCGAACGCTCCGACAAGTCCTGGCAGCGTCAGGAAATCGCTTGTCGAGCTGACGCCGCAGGCTTGGGCTATTTCTTCTGTTGCTGGTAGCTGACGCCAGTAGGGTTCGCCGATAAGCATGATTCCGCCCGGTTTCAGGCTTTGCGCTAGCAACTCCTCCGCCCCGGCAAACCCACCGGCAATCCATGTCGCGCCGACGCAGGCCGCCACGTCACATTTTTCATTTGCGACGTAACCGGCCGCATCGTTATGAATAAAATGTACGCGTTCGCTGACGCCGAGTTCTTCCGCGCGACGCTTTGCCTGCGCGGTGAAGAGCGAACTCATGTCGATGCCAGTCCCCGTAATGCCATGATCCCTGGCCTAGGTGCAGAGCATCTCGCCCGAGCCGCTGCCGAGGTCAAGAATGCGGGTGCCCGGCTTCATGCGCAGCACGCGACCCAGCGTGGCGTACTTCTCTTCGGTGAACGGGTTATGGATGCGGTGTTCACTTTCGCTGATGGTAAAAATACGTGGGATATCCATTATTTAATTCCTGTTATTGGGTTAAGCCTTAAAAAGGACACAACAAGATTGTTATTCACGCCAGTGCTCCGGTTTCATCAGGGCCTGCGCGCACCGGATGTGGCCGGTCAGGGTCATGGGCTGAGCGGTGAGTGATTGCATCATCCAGCAGGCTTTGTGCTCCTCCGGGATGGGATAAGGTGCCGGATAGCCTTTGTCTCCGGCACAGGGTTCGAACCCATGTCGGGGGTAATAGGTGGCGTGGCCGAGAACAAAAACCGTCTGGCAGCCCATCAACCTCAGGTGCTCGATGCCAGTGCGTATCAACCGTCCTCCCACGCCCATCCCTTGGTATTCCGGTATGACCGCCAGGGGAGCGAGGATGTGCATCAGCGGTGAATCCATTTCTCCTTTGAAGGTCGCCCGGGTAAATAAAATATGCCCGACGGCTTTGCCTTCATACCGGGCTAGCAGCGATAACGCGGGGCGCGCGCTTTCATCCTCAAGTAAAGAGGCCACTAAATCGGCTTCTTTGCTGAAGCCAAATGCGCGGGTTTCGACTTCCCGGATATCACTGGCATCACTTTTATCTGTGATATGAAAAGTGAAGTGGTGTACTGTCATAGAAACTCTCCTTAGCGATTATCGAGCTGAGCGCGAACTTTATTCAGCTCGGTGGTGTTGATTCGATAGGGCTGGCCATTGACGGACTTGATAAGTTTTTTGGTTTTGAGTTTTTTGAAGACGGCGAGCGTGCAGTCGGTCAGCAACAGCCCTTCGCGGCTGTAGCATTCAACGGAAGTGACGCGGCCTGAAGAATCGCGGACGTGCGCAATACGTCTACCTTTAGCGAGAACGTGTAAGGTATGTTGTTCCTGACGGGATAAATTCATACTGAAGAACCTATTTAATCATCATGTGCAAAACGTGCAAACACACCGCGGTGTCCGCATTCGATTTCGGCGCATTGATAATCAGTCCGGCCTGAAAAGGTCGGGGAACTGATTATCGGATGATTACATTCTCCAGCATCAAAGCTTCGGGTTGAGTTGAAAGGTATTTACGGAGCGAATATTAACACGTAGTTATAGGAGGGATATGTTTCAGTAGAAAAAGTGTGATGTACTTTGGAAATTGAATGCCAACCCATTTACTGGAAAAGGCAGATGACACTGACGAATGCATGTTGAAGTACGCCTGAAATGGCCTCATCGGCTTTTCCCTTCGGGAGATTATTCTCCTTTTGTTTAATCCAGAACATAAATATGCTCACTCATCTTCGATGCTCGAAAAATTGAAGCCAATCCTGATAAGTAATTTTTTTGAAAGGGTATTTTCCGGATTCACACCGGCTTTGGTGAGTGAAAAACCGTTCTCTTTTATCCAGTCAATCGTGGCGGTAATTGCTTCAATTGCATATCCCTGGCGAGTATAAGCGGGACTGATGGTATAGCCGAGCCAAAACACATCGCATTGCTGACGTAAATAGATATCACCAATCAAAACCTGCGTCATCTTGTTGACAATGGCCAATTGAATATCGCGAGCAAGTGTAAGAACTCCCAGCAAGGCCCTGTAAATAATTCTGTGTAACTGCCCACGATTAAAGGTGGCCGCTCAGGCGGTCACCGTATTCGATAATAAATGGGTCTGGAAAAAGTGCAGCATCTGGCAGCGTAATGTAGGTAGCCCAGTTCAACTCTCACTACCAGTATGATCCCAAGTTCGAGCGCGGAATGTATCTGTATGAGCATCGTCGCTGTTTCAATAACATCATCGGCTACTGTAACTCACTTTGCTATCACGGTAAGTTGCAGCCTAAAAGAGGGATGGAAAAAGGGACGATTTTCCCCGCAATGGGATATTTACAAATTGATGGTAGAGGCATGAAGCCAAATGGAGGGAGCCGTTATAACCCTCTTGAAGCTGAAACAATAGCAGCATGGCTGGTGGCACATAAGGATGATATAGAGCGCCATTACGGGGAACCACTGTACAAAGTTGTTGGTGTTGTGACGCCATTTTCGGCGCAGGTTAATGCTATCAAAACGTCATTGCGTAAGCTGGAAATTAATGGCAAAGACGAGCAGGGTTCACTGACAGTGGGGACTGTGCACTCCTTGCAGGGGGCGGAAAGGGCGATTGTTCTCTTTTCTCCTGTCTACTCAAAACATGAAGATGGCAGGTTTCTTGATAGCAACAGCAGTATCCTCAATGTTGCTGTCTCACGCGCTAAAGATAGTTTTCTGGTATTTGGCGATATGGACCTTATCGAGATGCAGCCCGCATTTTCGCCGCGAGGGTTATTGGCAAAATATCTCTTTTCTTCAGATAATAATGCGTTGCAATTTGAGTTTCAGAAACGACAGGATTTAATTTCCGCACATACACAAATTTCAACGCTGCATGGTGTGGAGCAGCATGATGGATTTTTGAACAAGACTCTTGCCGGAGCTCAAAAGAAAATAACGATTATTTCCCCTTGGTTATCTTGGCAAAAAGTGGAGCAAACGGGATTTCTGGCATCAATGGCTTTGGCCCGTTCCCGGGGCATTGATATTACCGTGGTGACGGATAAAAACTGCAATATAGCGCATGTCGATGATGATAAGCGTCAGGAGAAACAACATCTGCTGAATGATGCTGTTGAAAAGCTCAATAAGATGGGTATCGCTACGAAATTGGTTAATCGTGTCCACAGCAAAATTGTGATTGAGGATGAAGAACTGCTGTGTGTCGGATCTTTTAACTGGTTCAGTGCTGCACGGGAAGATAAGTATCAACGATACGATACGTCTTTGGTGTACCGTGGCGAAGGCGTAAAAAATGAAATAAAGGCAATATATGGTAGTCTGGATCAACGTCAGCTTTAAATGTGATGAGCCGTTCATGATACAGGAGTAGTAAAGGGCATATTTTACCAATGTTAAGGCGACTTTCCGTTTTATTGTGAGTCGCCTTTCCTGATTATAAATCTTATTGTTTACCTAATCATTTTCCTTTGCATAATGCGCCTGGGATTAATGGCGGGTGCTTTTAGGAATGAAAGAAAATGCAAGCAATAATATAATAATGGCCTAATTTCTTTGAACATCATTAAGCATATCATCATCGTCTATTTGCCAGAATCCGTCGACTTATAATCGCCAGAACGGCATATCAGGACGGTGCTGCGAACGCTGTGGCCCAAAACGTTCCAGTAAACTGTGTAGATGTTCGTAGATTTCCGAGCCATAACCGAAAAGGCGCGGATGTCTATTAAGGCATCCGGCTAATCTGTAAGAAATAACAACGGTTTATGCGGTGCGCGTTTTTCACCCTTGTGCCAGATTATTATATTGGCAATTGCCTGCTGTTCGAGCCCGCAAGTGAAGAGATATTACCTTGATCTCATTTGTTTTTTGTTGTCTGCTCTGGGAACGGACAAGGACATCCCCCATGAATAAACTCCCCGCTCACCTTTCGCGCCAAAACTGCAAAATTGCTTCTACAAATCTGTCAGAAATAATCCCCCGACGGGCTGCCGCGCTGAAATGACTGCTTCGCAGTGACGTCGTCCAGTTCTCCGCTGACCGGTACGCTGAACCGAAATATCCCGTGCTTAAATCGTCCGGATCTTCATCAGGCGCGTTCGTCAGTCCTCTTTCACCTTGTTGCTGGAAGTCGACGAAAATAATATTGGCTAAAACATTATTTTGATAATTGCCATAAATAGCTTCATACGCATGAGGGAAATTTTCTTTCCAGTACCAGGTGGTATCGCCGCAAAACCACGGCGCGGCAGTAATATTATTAAGCTGAGAATGGAATTGTTTTAGATCCCTACGAAAGGCTTCAACCATATGATTAAAGTGTTGAGGGTGTGACGCGTAGTCACTGGTCATTAAGTCAAATTCGCCTTGCATCCAGCATACGCCGAGGAATTTGTTATACGGATTTTTTGCCAGTGCGGCTCGCGTTCTGCTGACTAAATCCTGGTAGAGCGGGGTATCCGTTCCCCAACGACAAGCATCATGGCTGGCTCCGTGCCGTTCTGAATATGTCCCCTCGCTGCCCGCGGTAAAAGCCGATCCGCCACGGCAACACGGAACGATGAGAATCCCTGCATTATCAGGAATGAAGGGCAGTAATTTCCGTGCAATATGCAGTGCCTGGCCAACGGTGCCGTACTGTGTTTGATGATTCGTTGCCAGAGGATGGTGATAACCCTGCATATCCTGAACATCGTGTGGGCAGTGAGTCAGTGGAATAATGTCGTTAAAGTGACATGGCGGGCCTCCGGGATGCGTATGCGCAAATCTCGCTAATTGTTTGATTCTGGGATGAGGCGCATCTTCCCTGTCCGGTAATGGCAGTCCTTCGCCATACGCCATGGCATTAGACTGACCAGCAACGGTAAGAACATAGTAATAATTGGGCGATATTATTGCGTTCATATAATTTTCGCGTAATTGAAATGACAAATTGATAGCAGGGCCCCTTTACCGGGGCCCTGAAGCGTTAGTTTTGTACTGTGACTTTATTATCCTTCACAGAGATCAAAACTGAATCCGTCACCGCTTTGCCGCCTGCAGTTTCACCGCCAATAATCAATAGACTATTATTCCAGGGCAATGATACTCCGTAGGCCCGACCTTGCGATAACTCACCCGATTTATCCCATTTCCCGTTATGCCAAAGATGAATATCAGTGCTATATGATTTTTTCAGGCCTTCATGCGCATAGTTCTTACCGTTCTGGTAATTTTCTCGTGAACCTTTGAATCCGGCCCCTCCGGCAAATATCAGTGAGTCATTGCTCATGCCTGCAAAGCCGCCAGCGACGCCATCTGGTGATGAGACGGGAGCTAGCTTATTCCATTTTAAATTATTACCGGTGAAGTCAAGTTCAAATACGGCATCCGTTCGCAATCCGGGTTTGGCTTCGCCATTAATAAGCCAGGTTTTATCACCTTTATTCACAACCGCCGCACCAGCCGTTCCGTACCAGGGAGATTCGCCAGCGTAACTCCATTGCTGTGTTGAGGGATCAAAAGACAACAGAAATTTATTGAAGAAATAATCTTCTGCTTTTTTGTCAAAATAGTGGGTGTTGATTTTATCTATAGCGGTTGAATCTTTTCCAGCCTGGTTGAGATCTTCAAAATAGCCATTGAAGATATTCTGGTTAACACCGCCAGTAACATAAGCCTTGCCGTTGTGTACAAAAGTCACATGGCCCGCCATGCCCATCGGGGCGTGCGACATCAATTTAACCCAGCTATTGGTTTTGGGGTTGTATTTGTGTACGTCATTAAATACCTGAGTCAAGCCCTCGCTGTTTTTGCCAATGCCGCCAAACACATAAAGATTGCCATCAATAAATGCCGAGGTTGCTTGATCTCTTGGTCCACCAGGGAATGCAGCTAACGCTGTCCATTTTTTATCTTTGGCCTGTGTATCCAGCTTGTACCATGCCGTACCTGCGCTACCTAAACCAATGTAGACAGTGTCGTTATCAATTGCTCCGGTACCACTTTTAAATGGCACAGGAGTTTCCGGTAATACAGACGCGTTTGCGGCAAATGAAGCCATCATGATCGCAAGCGCCGTTATTGTTTTATTCATTGTGACTGTCTCCTGTCTACTACAGTTTAAATGACACACCAATGCGATAACTGTTTTCCGATAAATTATCTCTGCCGTTGTAAACACCCTGACGGTCCAGGTAGTCATATTCTATGTATGGCGTAATATCGGGCGTTATATGGTATTGTAGAACAAATGCATTTTCCGTCGCCCATTTCTTATGGTTTGCATAGCGATAATCGTTCTGTTTGCTGTATAGCGTCGTTTGCCATGCGAAGGTGAAATCACTATTAATATGGTAAGTGACATATCCATCCCAACGATGAACGTTATCACGAGACATATCACCGGATAAGTCTTGTTGTCGGTAAGCTTTCCAGTCGTAACGATAGCGAATGCCAAAATTAAGATCTTTTGTCGCGTCCCAGGACAGTTTTACGTAGGGTCCGTAGCGTGTGCCGTTGCTGCTAAAATGCGTTAACATTCCCGGGCGCACCGTCCATTGATCATCAAGTTTAATCGCGTAATTAACTTCCACCTGAACATCATTGAGTGCGGCATTTTCCTTTTTATTATCATGAATGGTATTCCAGGTATTACTTTCCATACTTGCCCACCATCCATTTTGCCATCCCTCACTGACTTTGAGTCGAGTCTCATAGGCGTGGCTTCCACTACGATATCCACCACGTACGTCCAGTGTCGCAGCCTGAGAAATCAGTGGTGACGAAAAGCACAGTAATAATGCGCCAGAAAGTATTTTAGCCTTTTTCATATATTTCACTCATTTGTAGGATACAGAAAGCAATACAAAGCCCGCATAAACAATTAGCATTTATGTTGTGTAATATTTTTTGCCAGGCTTATAGTGTCTTTGGCAACGAGTAGCTGTATTTTATATTTTTTGTATAAGGTCTCCTGTGAAAATTCTCTTTCCACATTATTTAAATAAACAGAGAACCAGATTAAATACCTGAGTATAAAATCTCTTCTGATGTTTAATTGATTTGAATGTTCGTAAGCTATATCACTTACTCAATCCATTTTACCCAGAGTCATAAAATAGAGTGTCTGTTGATCTCATTTTCATATTCCTTTCAGACTGAAGTGCGTTTTCATCACCCGATGAGAAAGAACTGAAGTGATGTTTGCCATAGATTGCGAGATGCCCTGTCTCATTGACTATCGCGGTGCACCTTTATACCTGTTATACCAGATCAAAAATCACGCAATCCATACAACAAAACGAGATTTGCAATTCGTGTCACAAAATATGTCGATCTTTTTCTAAGAGGAAGATGCCATGTGAAGCCAGACGAACACTTGAGGTGGTCTTCAAAAACTAAATGATTTCTTTTAACCGTTTGTTTTATAAAAAATTTATTTAGGGTCTAAACAAGGGAAGCTTTGCAAGCTAACTCAGTGAGCGTGGTGAAAACAAGTGTTTACCCGCCATCAGGATGATCATAATTCTCATCATGAAATATGTTTCCTGGTTTTGGCTTGTAAGTGGTCACCCCTGAAGTCGATCTGGAAAGGCTTGTAGATGTTGGTGTTTTCAGGATGATGTTTCAGATAGTTTGTTTGCCGTATCGCCCGGCGAATAGCTGTGATTGAGGAAGGTTTAAGTCGCAGTGACCAAAGCCATATTTACCAACGAATGTAGATGAAAAGGCGTCGCCTGCGTTCCCCCATATCTCCAGGAAATACACAGTCTGAAAAAGGAATGTAACAATCTCATGGCGTAAGCTGACGAACCAGGCAGGAATAATCGCTAGGGACCTAAGCATTAGCATGATAATAGCCACTAAGAAATTACTGCGTTCCATGAAATAGCCATTTTGTGGCAAATGCAGTTGACTAATAATGTCATATGTGAGACGGCTAGTTGAACAAATATTAAATTTTGCTGAATTTTTTATGTTGATTTTACTTGTTACAGAACATATCACATGATATATAGATAAGATTAGTTGCATTAATGATGAGGGTTATTATTCGATTCGTATCAGATTGATAAATATATAAAGGTACATAGCATGCAAGAGCATGGCGTTTGTATGGCAAAGTTATTATAAGTAACTATCGCTACTCCATTTAAGTTCACTCAGAAGAACTGGTCCACTTACGTTAGTTATTAAGCAAACGTTCGCTTTTATAAACATAATCAGGATTAAAATGTTGGATTATTGCTAACCCAGCACAGCTAGTGCGCGTCTGTAATTATAAGGGAAAACGATGAAGAATAAGGCTGATAACAAAAAAAGGAACTTCCTGACCCATAGTGAAATCGAATCACTCCTTAAAGCAGCAAATACCGGGCCTCATGCTGCACGTAATTATTGTCTGACATTACTTTGTTTTATTCATGGTTTCCGGGCGAGTGAAATTTGCCGATTGAGGATTTCGGATATTGATCTTAAGGCAAAGTGTATATATATCCATCGATTAAAAAAAGGCTTTTCAACAACGCACCCGCTATTGAACAAAGAAATTCAGGCTTTAAAAAACTGGTTGAGTATCCGTACTTCTTATCCGCATGCTGAGAGCGAGTGGGTATTTTTATCACGTAAGGGGAATCCACTTTCTCGGCAACAGTTTTACCATATTATCTCGACTTCCGGTGGTAATGCCGGGTTGTCACTGGAGATTCATCCGCACATGTTACGCCATTCGTGTGGTTTTGCTTTGGCGAATATGGGAATAGATACGCGACTTATCCAGGATTATCTTGGACATCGCAATATTCGTCATACTGTCTGGTATACCGCCAGCAATGCAGGGCGTTTTTACGGCATCTGGGATAGAGCCAGAGGACGAGAGCGTCACGCTGTTTTATAGAGATAGTTGAGATACCAGGGATGGTGTTAAAAACTACATTATTCTTACGATATATCAAAAATGATTAACCATTTATTAATTGATGTTATTGTAAGTATGATTCTTAATTATCATAATAAACATTAAGTTAACCATATCCATACAAAATACAATGGTTTATGTTCTTCAAAATAAATAAACAAAATCATTCATAAATTTACACATCACTTAAATTCGCCTGTTTCCATACTTTTTTCTTTATTTTTTAAGCAACTGGAAGTTAATCCACTGCAATCTATTGTTATATTGAATCAAATCAATGAAAATAGATGTTGTCACATCAGTGATATTTTATTTTTGTATGATATTTAATGTAATTGACTGATAGCCACATCACTTCGGGTGTGGTTATCTTTTTATCTATTGGGCTAATTTTGACCGATTGAGGTTTCCTATAGGTATTCATTCAAATATATCTCAGTCAGGAGTACTACTATTGTGAGTAAACGTCGTTATCTTACCGGTAAAGAAGTTCAGGCCATGATGCAGGCGGTGTGTTACGGGGCAACGGGAGCCAGAGATTATTGTCTTATTCTGTTGGCATATCGGCATGGGATGCGTATTAGTGAACTGCTTGATCTGCATTATCAGGATCTTGACCTTAATGAAGGTCGAATAAATATTCGCCGACTGAAGAACGGATTTTCTACCGTTCACCCGTTACGTTTTGATGAGCGTGAAGCCGTGGAACGCTGGACCCAGGAACGTGCTAACTGGAAAGGCGCTGACCGGACCGACGCTATATTTATTTCTCGCCGTGGGAGTCGGCTTTCTCGCCAGCAGGCCTATCGCATTATTCGCGATGCCGGTATTGAAGCTGGAACCGTAACGCAGACTCATCCTCATATGTTAAGGCATGCTTGTGGTTATGAACTGGCGGAACGTGGTGCAGATACCCGTTTAATTCAGGATTATCTCGGGCATCGAAATATTCGCCATACTGTGCGTTATACCGCCAGTAATGCTGCTCGTTTTGCCGGATTATGGGAAAGAAATAATCTCATAAACGAAAAATTAAAAAGAGAAGAAGCTTGATTTAACTTATTGATAATAAAGTTAAAAAACAAATAAATACAAGACAATTGGGGCCAAACTGTCTATATCATAAATAAGTTACGTATTTTTTCTCAAGCATAAAAATATTAAAAAACGACAAAAAGCATCTAACTGTTTGATATGTAAATTATTTCTCTTGTAAATTAATTTCACATCACCTCCGCTATATGTAAAGCTAACGTTTCTGTAGCTCGACGCAACTTCCTCATTCTTCTCTCCAAAAACCACCTCATGCAATATAAAAAACTGCAAATAAAGATAACTATAGAACATTAAGCCAACAAATAAACTGAAAAAGTTTGTGCGCGATGCTTTCCTCTATGAGTCAAAATGGCCCCAAATGTTTCATCTTTTGGGGGAAAACTGTGCAGTGTTGGCAGTCAAACTCGTTGACAAAACAAAGTGTACAGAACGACTGCCCATGTCGATTTAGAAATAGTTTTTTTAAAGGAAAGCAGCATGAAAATTAAAACTCTGGCAATCGTTGTTCTGTCGGCTCTGTCCCTCAGTTCCACAGCGGCTCTGGCCGCTGCCACGACGGTTAATGGTGGGACCGTTCACTTTAAAGGGGAAGTTGTTAACGCCGCTTGCGCAGTTGATGCAGGCTCTGTTGATCAAACCGTTCAGTTAGGACAGGTTCGTACCGCATCGCTGGCGCAGGAAGGAGCAACCAGTTCTGCTGTCGGTTTTAACATTCAGCTGAATGATTGCGATACCAATGTTGCATCTAAAGCAGCTGTTGCCTTTTTAGGTACGGCGATTGATGCGGCTCATACCAACGTTCTGGCTCTGCAGAGTTCGGCTGCGGGTAGCGCAACAAATGTTGGTGTGCAGATTCTGGACAGAACAGGTGTTGCGCTGACGCTGGACGGTGCGACATTTAGTTCAGAAACAACCCTGAATAACGGTACTAACACCATTCCGTTCCAGGCGCGTTATTTTGCAACCGGTGCTGCAACCCCGGGTGCTGCTAATGCGGATGCGACCTTCAAGGTTCAGTATCAATAACCTACCCAGGTTCAGGGACGTCATTACGGGCAGGGATGCCCACCCTTGTGCGATAAAAATAACGATGAAAAGGAAGAGATTATTTCTGTTAGCGTCGTTGCTGCCAATGTTTGCTCTGGCCGGAAATAAATGGAATACCACGCTGCCCGGCGGAAATATGCAATTTCAGGGCGTCATTATTGCGGAAGCTTGCCGGATTGAAGCCGGTGATAAACAAATGACGGTCAATATGGGGCAAATCAGCAGTAACCGGTTTCATGCGGTAGGGGAAGATAGCTCACCGGTGCCTTTTGTTATTCATTTACGGGAATGTAGCACGGTGGTGAGTGAACGTGTGGGTGTGGCGTTTCACGGTGTCGCGGATGGTAAAAATCCGGATGTGCTTTCCGTGGGAGAGGGGCCAGGGATAGCCACCAATATTGGCGTAGCGTTGTTTGATGATGAAGGAAACCTCGTACCGATTAATCGTCCTCCAGTAAACTGGAAACGGCTTTACTCAGGCTCTACTTCGCTACATTTCATCGCCAAATATCGTGCTACCGGGCGTCGGGTTACTGGCGGCATCGCCAATGCCCAGGCCTGGTTCTCTTTAACCTATCAGTAATTGTTCAGCAGATAATGTGATAACAGGAACAGGACAGTGAGTAATAAAAACGTCAATGTAAGGAAATCGCAGGAAATAACATTCTGCTTGCTGGCAGGTATCCTGATGTTCATGGCAATGATGGTTGCCGGACGCGCTGAAGCGGGAGTGGCCTTAGGTGCGACTCGCGTAATTTATCCGGCAGGGCAAAAACAAGTGCAACTTGCCGTGACAAATAATGATGAAAATAGCACCTATTTAATTCAATCATGGGTAGAAAATGCCGATGGTGTAAAGGATGGCCGTTTTATCGTGACGCCACCTCTGTTTGCGATGAAGGGAAAAAAAGAGAATACCTTGCGTATTCTTGATGCAACAAATAACCAATTGCCACAGGATCGGGAAAGTTTATTCTGGATGAATGTTAAAGCGATTCCGTCAATGGATAAATCAAAATTGACTGAGAATACGCTACAGCTCGCAATTATCAGCCGCATTAAACTGTACTATCGTCCGGCTAAATTAGCGTTGCCACCCGATCAGGCCGCAGAAAAATTAAGATTTCGTCGTAGCGCGAATTCTCTGACGCTGATCAACCCGACACCCTATTACCTGACGGTAACAGAGTTGAATGCCGGAACTCGGGTTCTTGAAAATGCATTGGTGCCTCCAATGGGCGAAAGCGCGGTTAAATTGCCTTCTGATGCAGGAAGCAATATTACTTACCGAACAATAAATGATTATGGCGCACTTACCCCCAAAATGACGGGCGTAATGGAATAACGCAGGGGGATTTTTTCGCCTGAATAAAAAGAATTGACTGCCGGGTGATTTAAACCGGAGGAATAATGTCATATCTGAATTTAAGACTTTACCAGCGAAACACACAGTGCTTGCATATTCGTAAGCATCGTTTGGCTGGTTTTTTTGTCCGACTCTTTGTTGCCTGTGCTTTTGCCGCACAGGCACCTTTGTCATCTGCCGAACTCTATTTTAACCCGCGTTTTTTAGCGGATGATCCCCAGGCTGTGGCTGATTTATCGCGTTTTGAAAATGGGCAAGAATTACCGCCAGGGACGTATCGTGTTGATATCTATTTGAATAATGGTTATATGGCAACGCGTGATGTCACATTTAATACGGGCGACAGCGAACAAGGGATTGTTCCCTGCCTGACACGCGCGCAACTTGCCAGTATGGGGCTGAATACGGCTTCTGTCTCCGGTATGAATCTGCTGGCGGATGATGCCTGCGTGCCATTAACCTCAATGATCCATGACGCTACTGCGCAACTGGATGTGGGTCAGCAGCGACTCAACCTGACGATCCCTCAGGCATTTATGAGTAATCGCGCGCGTGGTTATATTCCTCCTGAGTTATGGGATCCCGGTATTAATGCCGGATTGCTCAATTATAATTTCAGCGGAAATAGTGTACAGAATCGAATTGGGGGTAACAGCCATTATGCATATTTAAACCTACAGAGTGGGTTAAATATTGGTGCGTGGCGTTTACGCGACAATACCACCTGGAGTTATAACAGTAGCGACAGTTCATCAGGTAGCAAAAATAAATGGCAGCATATCAATACCTGGCTTGAGCGAGACATAATTCCGTTACGTTCCCGGCTGACGCTGGGTGATGGTTATACTCAGGGCGATATTTTCGATGGTATTAACTTTCGCGGCGCACAATTGGCCTCAGATGACAATATGTTACCCGATAGCCAAAGAGGATTTGCCCCGGTGATCCACGGTATTGCTCGTGGTACTGCACAGGTCACTATTAAACAAAATGGGTATGACATTTATAATAGTACGGTGCCACCGGGGCCTTTTACCATCAACGATATCTATGCCGCAGGTAATAGTGGTGACTTGCAGGTAACGATTAAAGAGGCTGACGGCAGTACGCAGATTTTTACCGTACCCTATTCGTCAGTCCCGCTTTTGCAGCGTGAAGGGCATACACGTTATTCCATTACGGCAGGAGAATACCGTAGTGGAAATGCACAACAGGAAAAACCCCGCTTTTTCCAGAGTACATTACTCCACGGCCTTCCGGCTGGCTGGACAATATATGGTGGAACGCAACTGGCGGATCGTTATCGTGCGTTTAATTTCGGTATCGGGAAAAATATGGGGGCACTGGGCGCTCTGTCTGTGGATATGACGCAGGCTAATTCCACACTTCCCGATGACAGTCAGCATGACGGACAATCGGTGCGTTTTCTTTATAACAAATCGCTCAATGAGTCAGGTACGAATATTCAGTTAGTGGGTTACCGTTATTCGACCAGTGGGTATTTTAATTTCGCTGATACAACATACAGTCGAATGAATGGCTACAACATCGAAACACAGGATGGAGTTATTCAGGTTAAGCCGAAATTCACCGACTATTACAATCTCGCTTATAACAAACGCGGGAAATTACAACTCACCGTTACTCAGCAACTCGGGCGCACATCAACACTGTATTTGAGTGGTAGCCATCAAACTTATTGGGGAACGAGTAATGTCGATGAGCAATTCCAGGCTGGATTAAATACTGCGTTCGAAGATATTAACTGGACGCTCAGCTATAGCCTGACGAAAAACGCCTGGCAAAAAGGACGGGATCAGATGTTAGCTCTTAACGTCAATATACCTTTCAGCCATTGGCTGCGTTCTGACAGTAAATCTCAGTGGCGACATGCCAGTGCCAGCTACAGCATGTCACACGATCTCAACGGTCGGATGACCAATCTGGCCGGTGTATACGGTACGTTGCTGGAAGACAACAACCTCAGCTATAGCGTGCAAACCGGTTATGCCGGGGGAGGCGATGGAAATAGCGGAAGTACAGGCTACGCCACGCTGAATTATCGCGGTGGTTACGGCAATGCCAATATCGGTTACAGCCATAGCGATGATATTAAGCAGCTCTATTACGGAGTCAGCGGTGGGGTACTGGCTCATGCCAATGGCGTAACGCTGGGGCAGCCGTTAAACGATACGGTGGTGCTTGTTAAAGCGCCTGGCGCAAAAGATGCAAAAGTCGAAAACCAGACAGGAGTGCGTACCGACTGGCGGGGTTATGCCGTGCTGCCTTATGCCACTGAATATCGGGAAAACAGAGTGGCGCTGGATACCAATACCCTGGCTGATAACGTCGATTTAGATAATGCGGTCGCTAACGTTGTTCCCACCCGTGGGGCGATCGTGCGAGCAGAGTTTAAAGCGCGCGTTGGGATAAAACTGCTCATGACGCTAACCCACAATAATAAGCCGCTGCCGTTTGGGGCGATGGTGACATCAGAGAGTAGCCAGAGTAGCGGCATTGTTGCGAATAATGGTCAGGTTTACCTCAGCGGAATGCCTTTAGCGGGAAAAGTGCAGGTGAAATGGGGAGAAGAGGAAAATGCTCACTGTGTCGCCAATTATCAACTGCCACCAGAGAGTCAGCAGCAGTTATTAACCCAGCTATCAGCTGAATGTCGTTAAGGGGGCGTGATGAGAAACAAACCTTTTTATCTTCTTTGCGCTTTTTTGTGGCTGGCGGTAAGTCACGCTTTGGCTGCGGATAGCACGATTACTATCCGCGGCTATGTCAGAGATAATGGCTGTAGTGTGGCCGCTGAATCAACCAATTTTACTGTTGATCTGATGGAAAACGCGGCGAAGCAATTTAACAACATTGGCGCGACGACTCCTGTTGTTCCATTTCGTATTTTGCTGTCACCCTGTGGTAACGCCGTTTCTGCCGTAAAGGTTGGGTTTACCGGCGTTGCAGATAGCCACAATGCCAACCTGCTTGCACTTGAAAATACGGTGTCAGCGGCTGCGGGACTGGGAATACAGCTTCTGAATGAGCAGCAAAATGAGATACCCCTTAATGCCCCATCGTCCGCGATTTCGTGGACGACCCTGACGCCGGGTAAACCAAATACGTTGAATTTTTACGCCCGGCTAATGGCGACACAGGTGCCTGTCACTGCGGGGCATATTAATGCCACGGCTACCTTCACTCTTGAATATCAGTAACTGGAGATGCTCATGAAATGGTGCAAACGTGGGTATTTATTGGCGGCAATGTTGGCGTTCGCAAGTGCGACGATACAGGCAGCCGATGTCACCATCACGGTGAACGGTAAGGTCGTCGCCAAACCGTGCACAGTTTCCACCACCAATGCCACGGTAGATCTCGGCGATCTTTATTCTTTCAGTCTTATGTCTGCCGGGGCGGCATCGGCCTGGCATGATGTTGCGCTTGAGTTGACTAATTGTCCGGTGGGAACGTCGAGGGTCACTGCCAGCTTCAGCGGGGCAGCCGATAGTACCGGATATTATAAAAACCAGGGGACCGCGCAAAACATCCAGTTAGAGCTACAGGATGACAGTGGCAACACATTGAATACTGGCGCAACCAAAACAGTTCAGGTGGATGATTCCTCACTATCAGCGCACTTCCCGTTACAGGTCAGAGCATTGACGGTAAATGGCGGAGCCACTCAGGGAACCATTCAGGCAGTGATTAGCATCACCTATACCTACAGCTGAACCCGAAGAGATGATTGTAATGAAACGAGTTATTACCCTGTTTGCTGTACTGCTGATGGGCTGGTCGGTAAATGCCTGGTCATTCGCCTGTAAAACCGCCAATGGTACCGCTATCCCTATTGGCGGTGGCAGCGCCAATGTTTATGTAAACCTTGCGCCTGCCGTGAATGTGGGGCAAAACCTGGTCGTGGATCTTTCGACGCAAATCTTTTGCCATAACGATTACCCGGAAACCATTACAGACTATGTCACACTGCAACGAGGTTCGGCTTATGGCGGCGTGTTATCTAGTTTTTCCGGGACCGTAAAATATAATGGCAGTAGCTATCCTTTCCCTACTACCAGCGAAACGCCGCGGGTTGTTTATAATTCGAGAACGGATAAGCCGTGGCCGGTGGCGCTTTATTTGACGCCTGTGAGCAGTGCGGGGGGAGTGGCGATTAAAGCAGGCTCATTAATTGCCGTGCTTATTTTGCGACAGACCAACAACTATAACAGGGATGATTTCCAGTTTGTGTGGAATATTTACGCCAATAATGATGTGGTGGTGCCCACTGGCGGCTGCGATGTTTCTGCTCGTGATGTCACCGTTACTCTGCCGGACTACCCTGGTTCAGTGCCGATTCCTCTTACCGTTTATTGTGCGAAAAGCCAAAACCTGGGGTATTACCTCTCCGGCACAACCGCAGATGCGGGCAACTCGATTTTCACCAATACCGCGTCGTTTTCACCCGCGCAGGGCGTCGGCGTACAGTTGACGCGCAACGGTACGATTATTCCAGCGAATAACACGGTATCGTTAGGAGCAGTAGGGACTTCGGCGGTAAGTCTGGGATTAACGGCAAATTACGCACGTACCGGAGGGCAGGTGACTGCAGGGAATGTGCAATCGATTATTGGCGTGACTTTTGTTTATCAATAAAGAAATCACAGGACATTGCTAATGCTGGTACGCAATATTACCTGAAGCTAAAACCTGCACGTTAGCCCTTTGTAGGCCAGATAAGACGCGTCAGCGTCGCATCTGGCATAAACAAAGCGCACTTTGCTGGTCTGTTCCCCTCACCCTAACCCTCTCCCCGGAGGGGCGAGGGGACTGGCCGGGCACATTTTTAGACTTTGTCATCAGTCAGAGCCTGCCATTGGCAGGCTCCGGTGTTCTTTTACGCTACCATGCTAATAATCAACACCATAATCAGCCCAACCACGGAGTTGACCAGCTCCAGCAGACCCCAGGTTTTCAACGTGTCTTTTACTGACAGGTCAAAGTAACCTTTGAACAGCCAGAATGAGGCATCATTAATGTGGGTGAGGGTGTTGGAACCCGCAGCCGTCGCCAGTACCAGTAGCGCCGGATTCACGCCAACCAGCTGACCAGTTGCTGGATCAAGGATTGCAGCACTGATAATCCCGGCGGCGGTCATCGCTGAAACCACACCCTGTCCCGTCGCCAGACGAATCAGTACGGTGATCAGCCATGCCATGATGTAGGGCGAGATATTACCGTGGGACATCAACATGCCGATGGTGTCGCCAATGCCGGTGTCGATGATGGTCTGCTTCAGCACGCCACCCGCACCGATGATCAGAATCACCATTGCAATACTCTTCACCGCGCTTTCAAAAGCGTTCATCACCCACTGCATGTCATGACCACGCGCGGTGCCAAAGAGTACGAATGCAACCACCATCGCAATAAACATTGCAATCGGCGAGGAACCGATAAAGTTAACCACTTCCCAGGCAGGGGTATCTTTTACCAGCCAGATATTGGCGATGGTGGTGGAGATCATAATGATCGCCGGGATCAGCGGCACCAGAATCGAAACGCCGAAAGAGGGCAGATTATTCATATCTACCGGTTGATCTGCTTTCAGGAATGATGGCGTTGGGCGCTCAAGATTGCCGAGGAACTTCGGCAGGATCAGACCTGCGCAGATTACACTTGGGATCGTCACCAGTACGCCATAGATATAAACCATCCCCATATCCGCGCCATAAGCATTCACCAGCGCCACCGGACCCGGCTGCGGTGGGAACAGTGAATGTGCGGTAGTGGCAGCTGCTACTGCCGGGATCGCCAGTTTCAGGAACGGAATTTTAGCTTCGGCGGCAATAACAATAACCAGCGGCGCTAACATGATAAAGGCCACTTCATAAAACATCGCCAGACCGAAAATCAGGCCGATGATAATCACCGACAGCTGTACATAGCGCAGACCGAGACGCGCCAGCAGCGTATGTGCTATCTGGTGAGCCGCGCCGGAGTCGACCATCAATTTACCGATGACCGCACCGAACACCACGATGATAGCCAGTTCCCCCAGCGTGTTGCCGAAGCCCGCTTTCATGGTGTGCAGCAGCGACATCAAATCCATGCCCGCCAGCATCCCGACGGACAGCGCCGCCACCAACAAAGCCACCATTGAATTGATTTTGAACTTCAAATTCAGTACCAGCATCAGACCAATGCCGAATACCACCCAGAGAATGTTAAGCACATGCATAACGTTTTACCTTACCTGGTTGAACCGTTGTTATTTTGGGCGACATGTTATGTAAATTGGTCAACCATTGTTGCGATGAATGTCACATCCTCTGATCAATAACCATCGATTACCCTTTGCTGCAATTTGCAGCAACAACCAGGAGAGTGAAATTCTTGTGATGTGGTTAACCAATTTCAGATTTCGGGTTGACATGTCTTACCAAAAGGTAGAACTTATACGCCATCTCATCCGATGCAACGCCACGGCTGCGGTCTGGTTGTTCATCCGGATACCTAAACAACTCCGGGGCTCCACGTCTCTTTGCTGTGGAACCCACTATGTGAAAGAGGAAAAATCATGGAACAGACCTGGCGCTGGTACGGCCCAAACGATCCGGTTTCTTTAGCTGATGTCCGTCAGGCGGGCGCAACTGGCGTGGTTACCGCGCTGCACCATATCCCGAACGGCGAAGTATGGTCCGTAGAAGAGATCCTCAAACGCAAGGCGATCGTTGAAGACGCAGGCCTGGTGTGGTCTGTCGTTGAAAGCGTACCAATTCACGAAGATATCAAAACCCACACTGGCAACTATGAGCAGTGGATTGCTAACTATCAGCAGACCCTGCGCAACCTGGCGCAGTGCGGCATTCGCACCGTGTGCTACAACTTCATGCCGGTGCTCGACTGGACCCGTACTGACCTCGAATACGTGCTGCCAGACGGCTCCAAAGCTCTGCGCTTCGACCAGATCGAATTCGCTGCATTCGAAATGCATATCCTGAAGCGTCCAGGCGCGGAAGCGGATTACACCGAAGAAGAAATTGCTCAGGCCGCTGAACGCTTCGCCACTATGAGCGACGAAGACAAAGCGCGTCTGACCCGTAACATCATTGCCGGTCTGCCAGGTGCGGAAGAAGGGTATACCCTCGACCAGTTCCGTAAGCATCTGGAGCTGTACAAAGATATCGACAAAGCCAAACTGCGCGAAAACTTTGCTGTCTTCCTGAAAGCGATTATTCCAGTTGCTGAAGAAGTTGGCGTGCGTATGGCGGTTCACCCGGACGATCCGCCGCGCCCGATCCTCGGCCTGCCGCGCATTGTTTCCACCATTGAAGATATGCAGTGGATGGTTGATACCGTAAACAGCATGGCGAACGGTTTCACCATGTGCACCGGTTCCTACGGCGTGCGTGCTGACAACGATCTGGTTGATATGATCAAGCAGTTCGGTCCGCGTATTTACTTCACCCATCTGCGCTCCACCATGCGTGAAGATAACCCGAAAACCTTCCACGAAGCGGCGCACCTGAACGGTGACGTTGATATGTACGAAGTGGTGAAAGCGATTGTTGAAGAAGAACACCGTCGTAAAGCGGAAGGCAAAGAAGACCTGATCCCGATGCGTCCGGACCACGGTCATCAGATGCTGGACGACCTGAAGAAGAAAACCAATCCTGGTTACTCCGCAATTGGTCGTCTGAAAGGCCTGGCCGAAGTTCGCGGTGTCGAACTGGCGATCCAGCGCGCTTTCTTTAGCCGTTAATACCCACCGGCATGGCTGCGCGCCGTGCCGGTTCCTTCTTCCTTGCCGTCACTCTCTGAAGACGGATTCTGGAGTTTACGATGACTACTATTGTTGACAGCAATCTGCCGGTTGCCCGCCCGTCATGGGATCATTCTCGTCTGGAATCACGCATTGTGCATCTCGGTTGCGGGGCGTTTCACCGCGCGCACCAGGCGCTGTATACCCATCATCTGCTGGAAAGTACCGACAGCGACTGGGGTATCTGCGAAGTTAACCTGATGCCAGGCAACGACCGCGTGCTGATCGAAAACCTGAAAAAACAGCAACTGCTGTACACCGTGGCGGAAAAAGGCGCGGAAAGCACCGAGCTGAAAATTATCGGTTCGATGAAAGAAGCGCTGCATCCGGAAATCGACGGTTGCGAAGGTATTCTCAACGCGATGGCGCGTCCGCAGACGGCGATTGTCTCTCTGACGGTCACGGAAAAAGGCTACTGCGCTGATGCGGCAAGCGGTCAGCTGGATCTCAATAACCCGCTGATCAAGCACGATCTCGAAAACCCGACTGCGCCGAAGTCTGCGATTGGTTACATCGTAGAAGCCCTGCGTCTGCGTCGTGAAAAAGGGCTGAAAGCGTTTACGGTGATGTCCTGCGACAACGTGCGTGAAAACGGTCATGTGGCGAAGGTTGCCGTTCTTGGGCTGGCTCAGGCGCGTGACCCGCAACTGGCGGCATGGATTGAAGAAAACGTCACCTTCCCGTGCACCATGGTTGACCGCATCGTTCCGGCGGCGACGCCAGAAACCTTACAGGAAATTGCTGACCAGCTGGGTGTTTACGACCCGTGCGCCATTGCCTGCGAACCGTTCCGTCAGTGGGTAATTGAAGATAACTTCGTTAATGGTCGTCCGGACTGGGATAAAGTCGGCGCGCAGTTTGTTGCGGATGTTGTACCGTTCGAAATGATGAAGCTGCGTATGCTGAACGGTAGCCACTCTTTCCTGGCGTACCTCGGTTACCTCGGCGGCTATGAAACTATTGCCGACACCATGACTAACCCGGCTTATCGCAAAGCGGCCTTTGCCCTGATGATGCAGGAACAAGCGCCAACGCTGTCGATGCCGGAAGGTACGGACCTGAACGCCTATGCGACGCTGCTGATCGAGCGTTTCAGCAACCCGTCTCTGCGTCACCGCACCTGGCAGATTGCGATGGACGGCAGCCAGAAGTTACCGCAGCGTCTGCTGGACCCTGTGCGTCTGCACCTGCAAAACGGCGGCAGCTGGCGTCACCTGGCGCTGGGCGTGGCGGGCTGGATGCGCTACACCCAGGGCGTGGATGAGCAGGGTAATGCCATTGACGTGGTTGACCCGATGCTGGCGGAGTTCCAGAAGATCAACGCGCAGTATCAGGGTGCAGACCGCGTGAAAGCACTGCTGGGCCTGAGCGGTATCTTTGCCGATGATCTGCCGCAGAACGCCGACTTTGTTGGTGCGGTGACGGCGGCATATCAGCAGCTGTGTGAGCGCGGTGCGCGCGAGTGTGTGGCTGCGCTGTAACTAACTGATTACCCTACAGACTTACTGGTCAATCAAACTAATATTTGGTTGACCAGTTTTCGTTTTTTTGCCCACCTGTACGTGCCAACATCCAGTGCTAATGGTATAGTTTGAGCTTAACGGGTGCCGTAAAATTGCCCGTTGTAGGTCGGATAAGGCGTTCACGCCGCATCCGGAAAAAATTTGATTAACCGCACCTAACGGACACAACACCATGAAATCTGCCACCTCTGCGCAAAGACCTTACCAGGAAGTCGGGGCGATGATCCGCGATCTGATCATAAAGACGCCGTACAATCCTGGCGAACGGCTGCCGCCGGAGCGTGAAATCGCAGAAATGCTCGATGTGACGCGGACTGTGGTGCGTGAGGCGTTGATCATGCTGGAGATCAAAGGGCTGGTGGAAGTGCGTCGGGGTGCAGGTATCTATGTTCTTGATAGCTCAGGCAGCCACAACGCAGACAGTCCGGATGCCAACGTCTGCAACGATGCCGGTCCTTTTGAGCTGTTACAGGCGCGGCAGTTACTGGAAAGTAACATCGCCGAGTTTGCCGCCCTGCAGGCTACCCGCGAAGATATCGTCAAAATGCGCCAGGCATTGCAACTGGAAGAGCGTGAACTGGCTTCCAGCGCGCCGGGCAGCAGCGAAAGCGGTGACATGCAGTTCCATCTCGCCATTGCCGAAGCAACGCATAACAGCATGCTGGTGGAGTTATTCCGTCAGTCCTGGCAGTGGCGGGAAAACAATCCAATGTGGATCCAGTTGCACAGCCATCTGGATGACAGCCTGTATCGCAAAGAGTGGTTGGGCGATCACAAACAGATCCTCGCCGCGTTAATCAAAAAAGATGCCCGAGCGGCGAAGCTGGCAATGTGGCAGCATCTGGAGAATGTGAAGCAGCGCTTGCTGGAGTTCTCTAATGTTGATGACATCTATTTCGATGGCTATCTGTTTGATTCATGGCCGCTGGATAAAGTCGACGCCTGATCCCTCATTTCTGGTGCAAAGTTTAACCGCTTTGCACTATGTATGTTCCCTGAATAGTTAATTATGTTCTGCAGAATATATTATGCGTAATTTAATCATTACGTACGATATATTGTTTTGGAATAATTATATATCAGTTTAACGCTGAGAAATTATTCGGAATAATCAGAATATGTTAACGTATTTCCGTTATGTTTAATGACTTTTGTCAAATGATACCTTTTTAAATTAAAAGTCAGTGGATATTCTTTTCTGTACAGTGTTTTATCTTTGGCGGATCTTATAAATCCCTTATGAAAGTGCCAGGGACGCAATGAGCATAAAGGAATGATTATGGAATATGAGCATCAACCCAGTGGTGTCCGGCAGCCAGGGCAGGATACAGATGCCACTAAACGTCAGGAGTGCGCAAAATGATGCGCCAATCAGTTCAGACGGTATTACCTGAAAGTACAGGAAACAATACGTTATCGCTGCGTGATTCCGTATGCCGGGATCTCTTTCAACTTTTTAGTTCTCCCCATTCACCGCTACCAATATTACTTGTTTCAGGCATGCCTGAGTGGCAAGGGCATAATCAGAGCGACAAGCTTCTCCAGAGTTGGTATTGCCGCCAGTTACGTTCCGCGCTTTTATTTCATGAGCCACGTATTGCGGCATTGCAGGTCAATCTGAAAGAAGCCTATTGCTACGAGTTGGCCATTAGTCTGGAGATGATGCTGTACCACGATGATGAGCCGCTAACGTTTGACCTGGTCTGGCAGAAGGGCAGCTGGCATCGCACGATGCCGCAGTAAATGACGGGAAACGCGATACGCGCAAGACGTATCGCGTTAGGTCACAATTAGTGGGAGGTTCTGATTGCTGCTTTCAAGGCCGGAAGCCGGGATGGACTGGCACTGAGCTTATCAATCCCCATGGTGAGCAGTCGTGCTGTTTGCTGGATATCTCCAGCCATTTCGCCGCACATACTGACCGGAATTTCATTATTACGTCCGGCCTGACACACCATAGCAATAGCGTTAATCACCGCGTCATTACAATAATCGACCAGTTTCGCGACGGTGCTATTTCCTCTGTCTGCCGCCATAATATATTGCGTCAGATCGTTGGTGCCGATGGAAAAGAAATCGACTTCACTGGCTAATTTTTCTGCAATCATGACTGCGGCAGGAACCTCAATCATAATTCCCAGCGCCGGAAGATTTTCTGCAGAAAACTTTCAGCCAGGTTCAATCTCCAGCTCGCGCAGTTCACGCCAGAAGCGTTCGGCAACTGGATTCATGCGGGTATTCATCCGGTATGCATAGGCCTGAATCGGGATCACCAGTTCGTCCCGATTCAGTACAACGAGCTGCCCGCTGCGAATTTCTTGTTGGATGGCATACTCCGGCAACCAGGCAATTCCACATCCGTCGAGGGCAACCTGCTTTAAAAGCTCGCTCATCGAAGAGACAAAAAAGGTGCTGAAACTCAACTCACTGTGGCGCGTCAGAGTGCGATTAATCAATCGCCCCATGTAGGAGTTGCGGCTGTAATTCAGTAACGGAAAGTGTGGCTGAGCGAGGTTAAAAAGTGCTTCTCCGTGTTCGTCACTGGCGCAGACGGGGAACAATTGAGATTCAAATAAGCGGATGTGGTCAAACGGCGCTTCCAGCAAATCTTCGTCGTGAAAGGAAAAAATACAGTCACTTTGCCCTTCGCGCAGTTTATCGACCGCTTCATCGACATCAATGGCTTCAATTGCCCAGGTAAAGAGCGGCGGCATCTGGCTGATAATGGACGGTAACAGACCGAGGGAAAGAGAGTGTGCAGCGGCTATCTTGATTTTACGTTGCGCGTAATCGCTGCCGCCACGCAGCTCTGCCAGATTGCTCTCTAACTGTTGCAACAGATGGCGGATCTGCGAATGGAAGATTTTCCCTTGTTCTGAGAGTTGCAGCGGCGTTACCTGGCGGTTAAACAATTCAACACCAATCGCCTGTTCCAGCGCACGGATGCGGCGGCTGAATGCTGGTTGCGAGACGTTGCGACTGACTGCCGCCTGGGAAAAATTGCGACATTTTTCCAGGGTCAGAAAATCATAAAGCCATTTGGTTTCAATGTTATGCAAAACCGCACCACAGTCATCCATTACGTTATACTCTGTCAGCCGCCCTTGCGGGCATTCTACGTCCATTCGGGCGGCTGACAACCGTTTATGCCGTTTCAAACGTTCCTTTCACGCAGGCTTTGCCGTCTTTGACCATCAGTTTGCCGCGAGCGTATACCTGCTCAATGCGCAATTCAGGCGTCATGACCACTAAGTCTGCGTCATTGCCTGGCAGAATTTCGCCTTTCCCGGTCAGGTTAAGGAAACCGGCTACGCTACTGGTGAGCGGGCGCAGGGCATCGCTGATACTGAAATCATAGTCTTTGACCAGCACCTGCACGGTTTCCAGCAATGTTTCAAAACCTGCAACACCGATATGGGTTAAATTTCCTTCGTCATCGAAGAACGGCTGGCTACCGTTGCCGTCGGAGCTGAGAGTGACGCGTGCCAGCGGAATACCCGCCTGAACGGCGCGGGCAATACCTTCGGCAGGGGCGACCGGTTCGTCAATGCTGCTGGTGATGTCGATGGTGCCGCCTTTGCGCGCGAACTCCAGCGCCTGCTCAAACAACGGAACGTTGCGGTTAACGTGGGTCGGCAGCAGCTTGCTGATCGGCACATCGCAGTTTTCCAGCAGGTCATAGACAGGCTGTAACGCCTTTTTGCTGTCACCCATGTGGAACACGGTGACGCCAGGTTTACCGCCGAGCAAACCGCCAACGCGGGATTCCGCCGCCATATTAGCCAGGTGATAAACGTCCGGTGCGGCAGAACGGTGATCAGAGATGGCGCATTTCACACCAATCACGCGATCGATAATCGCCACGTCTTTTTCCACGGAACCCGTAATAGTGCGGGAAGGGACATGATAAGCGCCGGTCAGCATCCAGGCGCTGATGCCTTCTTCATTGAGCGCACGGGTCTTGGCGAGCAGGGATTCCGGGTGGCGAGAGATAGAGTCGGTACCCAGCAGACCAACCACTGACGTGACGCCCGCTTCCGTCAGACGACTTAACGCCACTTCTGGCGTGCGTGTCGTGGGACCTGCTTCGCCGCCACCACCAATCAAATGGACGTGTTGATCAATAAAACCTGGGCAGAGGATCTGCCCGCTGAGATCGACAACCGTGCAGTCCGGTACAATGTCAGAAGGGATGTTGCTGGCAACGGCAATAATTTTGCCGTTAGCGATGAGGACATCGCAAATTCCCCGATCTTCCGGCGCATACAAATGCGCTCCCTGCAGCAGGGTAAAACCGGCTGCGGAATAATCAATCATGGTAACTCCTTGTTAAACAATAAGCTGCATAACCCAGATCGACAGCAATGCGTTAATCACGCAGACCGTAATGATATGCGGGTAATATTTGGCATTCACTTCGGCTGTTCCCAGGCAGCGACCGACATTTTGCACCGGGTTGCCCATTAAATACATCGCGGGCAGTAAAACGGTGACATCGTGGCCGGTTAATGCGCCAGCGGTTGCCAGACTGGCGGCAACACCGACTGCGCCGCCCATGCTCATCAATGCGGCTAAAAGGACGGTTGCCGCTTCACCGGGCAATCCCCACAGCGCCATTACGGGTTCACAGATATGTCCCACCCAGTCGAGCAGGCCAGTAATTTTCAGCGCCTGGATGATGACAAAGGCCATCACCACGTTTGGCAGCAGGTTGGTGGTAGCGATAGTAAAGCCACGGCGCGCGCCATCAATAAACATATCCATGACGTTTTTGCGGACCTGAGTTGTCATGCTTGTGCTCCTTGCGTTGGGTTGCGACGTTCTTCGAAGTTAAGCCAGACGCGCAAAATGTTGGCTCCGACAAATTTAAACACCAGGATGACGGCTAAAGGTACGATTACGGACGTGCCCAGAAAGGCAAACACCGCGACGCCGGAAGAGAAGTAGTTGGTGATGATGGCGCTACCGCTGGTTTGATAGGCGGCGAATATCACTTTATCACGTTCGGTAATTTCCCCTTCCTGCGCCAGTTCTTTGGTCATACCTGCGGCGGCATCGGTGTTTTGCAGGTTAGCAATCAGCGCCAGTGAACAGATGCCTGGAATGCCCAACAACGGTTTTAGCACGGGCGTCATTAACTGCTGCGCGGCGCGCAATCCGCCAAGACCATCGGTAATCGAGATAATTCCCAGAGAGAGAATCACTGACGGAGCCAGTTCCAGTGCGAAGAGAAAGCCATCTTTAGCTCCTGTGCCACCTGCGCCGCGAAACGAGGTGGTAGCGCCATTCGCACCAGGCAGTTGCCCAAACGATCCGTTCAGAACGGAAAAGTCAAAAACGCGCCACCAACTGTCTGTCCCGGAAAAAACTCCGGAAAAAAAGATAATCGTGAGAAAAAAGGCCAGATACCCTTTAACACCCACTTTTTCTGTCGCCAGCTCCCCAGCTACAGCATCCCCTTGTTGTGTCATAACAATCCCCATTGTTTTTTTGTGTATGTGTGTTGCTTGAGCCAGGAAAATTCCTGGAGCTGAAAAACCTTATCAGTCATGTGGGTATGGGGAAAATGCAAGTATGTTTCTTGCTATGCGTTTTTTGCATAGCGGAAAAATGACGCTGTGTGGCAAAGGTTCTGCGCAGGATTGAGTTGCAGAAAATTCATAAACCCAGTGACAATGACATCAGTAAATAAAAACAGAAAATCCAGGGACGAAAACGCGATGGCAAAATACAACGACAAAGAGCTGGCAGAGACGAGCAAGTTTTTAAGTTTTGTCCTCCGACATAAACCAGAGGCGATTGGTATCGTGCTGGACCGTGAAGGATGGGCGGATATCGATAAGCTCATACTCTGTGCCCAAAAAGCGGGCAAGCGGTTAACCCGCGCATTACTGGATATCGTTGTCGCTACCAGCGATAAAAAGCGCTTTAGTTATTCCAGTGATGGTACGTGTATTCGCGCCGTTCAGGGGCATTCGACTTCGCAGGTCGCCATTGGCTTCATCGAAAAAACACCGCCACAATTTCTCTACCATGGTACGGCAAGCCGTTTTCTTGACGAGATAAAAAAACAAGGGCTGATTGCAGGGGAGCGCCATTACGTGCATCTCTCTGCTGATGAAGCAACGGCACGCAAAGTGGGAGCAAGACACGGATCGCCAGTTATTTTAACCGTCAAAGCACAGGAAATGGCGAAACGAGGCATCCCTTTTTGGCAAGCGGAAAACGGGGTCTGGCTGACATCAACGGTTGCGGTTGAGTTTCTTGAGTGGTAAGGGAAACTTCCCTCATGAAGTGACCACTTGCAGCTTAAATAATTGCGCAGTGCTGATAAGCGCAGCAATAAACAACGCCGCCGCGCCGCAGAGAGTGGCGCAGGCAAGCGCCGATGTTCCATTGCCAAGCATACTGGTCAGCGCCGGGCCAAGAATTTGCCCAATGCCGTAAATGAGCGTCACAAAGCCTAAAAGATTGAGATTTCCCGGTACGCTCAGTTGGCGGGCGATAGTCATCACCAGAGATGTCGTGCCCATAAAGGTACCGCCAAAACCAAGACTGCTGATGATAAGCAAGAGAGGCGAGTCGCTGGCGAGAGTAAGCAGCACACAGATAGCCTGCACCAGCAAATTCGCCGTCAGGCAGGGCAAAGCCCCCCAACGTTTTGCTGCCCATAGCCAGCCAAAGCAACCAGGCACAATTGATAAGCCGACTAACGTCCAGAGATGGGCGGTTAACAATGGTGAGCCTGCATCTTTCGCCATGAGCGGCAGGTAAGTCGCGACGATGATATAACCAAATCCCGCCAGGCCGTACAGAATAGCCAGTAACCACCAGCTCATTATCTGTTGCTCCGTTTTTGCCAATGGCATTGGTGTGATGGCGTGTTTTTTCGAGGGCATTAAAAGCGTAAGTGCAATCAGCATCATGCCAGAAAGCGCCCCGGCGCCTTGCCATAACGTTTGCGAGGAGAGGTCAAAATGCAGGCCTGCCAGAACATATTCATTGCCCAGTGCGATGCCAATGCCAACGCCAGAAAACAAAGCTGCCAGCACAAAAGGATGGCGCGTGTGCTGCATAATCAGCGTCGAACCAAAAATCAGCATTCCGGCGCTGGCGACACCCGCCAGGACGCGAATCAATAACACCAGAATAAATGGCGGCAACCATGCCATTGCGAGGATCAACAACCCGCTCGCCAGGGCAGAAGCCAACAGAAATGGGCGCAGGCGCGATGGCTGGTGAAATGCGCCAAAAGAAAATAGCAGACTGCCAGCCAGATACCCCGCATAGTTGCCGCTGGCAATCCACGAGAGCTGGCTAAATGAGAACGATCCTTCCGCCATCATGACGGGCAACATAGGTGTATAAAGGAAGCGGCCTAAACCCATACCTAAGGTCAGAACCAGCATCCCGAAAAGCGCGGTGCTGAAAGAAAAGCGTTCTACGGGATGCGAGGGCGAAGGCATGTTTAACCTTGTTTGTCATTTTTGCTGTTAACAAGTTAATAACAAAAAGGTGAAACATGCCAGCCTGTTAATGCGATGATTGAGGGGTAAAGCGATAAAAACGATTTGGTTCGCTAACGATATAAATATTACCAGAGGCATCCATCGCAACCCCTTCGGCCTGTTTGATGTTATGCGACAAACCTCGACTGCCTTTGGTTAGTGACATTTCACCGATAACCTCGCCAACCAGCGTTACTTCCTGGAGTGCGCGAGATTCATGAGACAGCACCAGAAGCGTATTTTTTTGTTGGTTAAATTCTGCGCCGGACACATCATCTAAAGTAAATTGCCGTTGTAGTGCCTTGTCTTTGCTGATGTGCAATTCATTGCTACTTAATAGCCCGTTAACTTTGTAGACCTCAATCGGGTTTTTCTCTTTAAAAAACCAGAAAGTGTGATCCTGGCGAGAATAGGCCAATCCTTCAAAACCGCAATTGGTTGGGGATTCCTGCAGCGGGATTTTTATTTTTTTGAGGATTTTTACTTCCGAGTTTGGGGTCAGTGAAATCACATAAATGGCGTAATCGCGCTCATCGCTAATGACAAACTGATTATCGCCAATGTATTCGATCGTCTCGAGATCCTTAACAAAATCCAGAGGAATTGTGCGGATCAAATCACCATTGGTGGTCATTTCAACAATGGCGGCAGGTTTGTTGATAGTGCTAAAAAGAGTATTGCTTTGTGCCGACCAGGTCAGCGAAGAGATATTATTCGTTATGCCTGCAATTTCTTTGCCGTCAATGGTGGCGTGGTAATTCTGAAATGATGCTGCATGATTGCTTTTACGGGCGCAAGATTGCACGAAGAAAGTACACACTGCCACAATGACAAAAAGAATCACAATAACGAAGATGCGTTTACTTAACGAAATACTTTTTGTCACGGTAATCCCTTTAAGGCAAATCAATAAGATATCGAGAAGTATACGTAGCGATCTTAATGAATCCTTAACGCGGAGAAATCCCGTAATGTGCAATGCAGCGCCAGCCACCATCCTGCTGACAATAAACTGATTCCGTATGCCCAGGGATCACCCATTGAATTTCCTCGCCAGGCGGACAGGTCAGCCAAATGCATAACCCGCAGCCGCCGCGTAAATCACGGGGAATATCGCTGACGCGAAAAGTCATGCCCGCTGCCTGCAACGCCTTGCGGGTTTGTATGACGCCGACCGTGGAGTGAAATAAAAACAGATACTCTTTCATGCGCGTTTTCTCTGCCGCTGACCGATCACCGCCGCGCCAATTGCACCAGCGAATTGCGCATCAGGGTGAGTTTGTACCGGCATTCCCAGATGGCTTTCCAGCATGTGGGTAAACCTTTGACAGTGGCTAACGCCACCAGTAAACAGAATCGGCGCTTCACAGGAGAGACGAGCAATGAAATTGGCGCTCCGCCGCGCCATCGCGTTAATCACTCCGGCGAGAATCGCTTCTGGCGCTACGCCCGCAGAGCGCAGGCTGATCACTTCTGATTCAGCAAACACTGTGCACATACTCGTGATGGCGTGCGGTATGACATTTTCGGTAATGCTGTCGAGTTGCTCGACGCTGGTGCCAAGCGTGCGCGAGATCACCTCCAGGAAACGCCCGGTGCCCGCCGCGCATTTGTCATTCATCAGGAAATCGCACAGGTTACCGTCATCATCAAGCTGAATCACTTTGCTGTCCTGACCACCGATGTCGATTACCGCGCGCGTTGCTGGCTCAAGAAACCGTGCGCCCAGCCCGTGACAGGAGATTTCCGTCACTTGTTTATCGGCAAAATCCACCAGTTGCCGTCCGTAGCCGGTGAGCGTCAGAAACGGCGTTGTCTCTAACCCTTCGCGCAGAGTTTCCCAGGCTTCAGTAATTGCTGTTGCCGGGCGAAAGGGTGTTGGAACGAGGAAACGGCGCGTAATCACGCCGTCAGCCAGTAAGATCCCTTTGGTGGCGGTTGAGCCGGAATCAATGCCAATCGAATATGTCACTGCCACTCCTTACAGCATCTCAATAAAGGCCGCGACACGGGTGCTGAGCTGCCCGACATCCGAGGTGGAGTAGTCTGTTTCAATAGCGATATAAGGAATGTTGTGCTGCTGGCGCACATGACGTTTAATCGCCAGCGATTCCACCGCGTAGGTATGGCACGCCTGCAAAATCACATCAACTACGCCATCGACCTGATATTCTTCAACCATCTGGCTGAGCATTTGCAGGCGCTGATCGTTCGGCGAAACACAGGAGCAGCCAATCGCCAGATATTTATCCGCCAGCGCGTCGTACACATCACCCGTTTCCGCCACGCATTGCTCGGTGGCTTTCGCCCCGGTGCAGTTTTCATAACCGACAACCCAGCCGCCATTCTCTTCAATCGCGCGCACCACTTTCTCTGCTGCGCCGCCAATTGGGCAGCCGGTGATTAAAATACGTGGGCGCGGGCCCAGTCGCTGGCCTTCTTCCCACTGCTGACGAACGCGGGCGGTCATTGCATCCAGTTCATTGATCAACGCCTCTTTATCGAACCGGAAGGTTGCGCCGTAGACTACTTTCAGAATGTCGCTGCCGCTAAGCGCCGGAGGATTTAACTGCCCCAAATGATAAAAGTTGGCCAGTGCGCGACGTTCGCGGTTTTTCAGCGCAATGGCATCGCGCAGAGCATCTTCGCTAATCTCGTGCCCAAAACGTTCTTCTACCGTTTTTTGCAAGCGCAGCATCTCGGCTTTCCATAATGCACGCGAGGCATCGTCCTTAACGCTGTTTGGCAACTGCATCACATGAACGGGCTTAAATTCTGCCATGTATTCATACATTTTCTTTTTGCCGTCGCAGGTGGTTTCACCGACCACCAGATCAGAAAAGTAGAAGTAGGGGCATTTATCGGTTTTGCCGAAGCCGTAGCTGCTTTTAATCAGCGGGCAGAGGTTGCGCGGCAGATCTTTCTCGGCTTCTTCAATGGTTTCATCAGAGGTGGAACATAGCGAAACCACAACCGCACCGGCTGCCATCGGGATCTCTTGCGGCATAAAGGTGCAGTAGGTGCCAACCAGCGGAATGCCGCGCTCCTTGAGATCCATGACGGTGAGAAAGCCTTTCTGGCGAGCTTCAGAGAACTGATCGAAAATGGCGGGTAGATCGGTGACAAGTGACATGATTTTCCTTCCCCGTACCACGGGAGATAATGAAAAGAGGCCACATTATTACCATTCTTTTAGTGTGGTTTATTTGATCTCTCTCGCGGTTAGCCACTTAGTTTTTCATGGATTTCTATAAATTGCCGAGGGGGAACAAGGCCGGGAGCTGCGACAGCAAATACAAAATAAGTCCAATACAACCGCCAACCAGCGTACCGTTGACACGGATAAACTGGAGATCTTTGCCGATATTTAACTCGATTTGCCGCGACATATCCCGTGCGTCCCAGCTTTTTACCGTGTCGCTGATATGGCGAGTCAGGAATGCGGAAAACTCAGGCGCAATGCGGTGTGCGGCTTGTTCCAGATGACCATTTAACGACGCCCGCAAGGCATCATCGGCAATTAACGTTTCGCCAAACCATTGACCCGCCCGCGCGATACGTTCTTTCACACGAGAATCTTCACTGTTGATATCCGCTTTCAGCCATTCCCGTAAATCCCCCCACAATTCACTGAGATAGCGGTTAAAAGCTTCATCTTCTTTCAGATAGCTTTTTACGGCATCGGCTCGCGCTGCCATTTCCGGATCGTTTTTCAGCTTGTCGATCAGGGCAAAAGTGGCGCGATCAAACGCATGGCGGATCTGATGCGCACGATCGCGGCTGATATCATCAAGCAAAGAATTCACCGCGTCAGAAACCAACTCCGCGCTATGTTCGCCCAGCCATTCAGTGGGCAAAATTTTGGCTTTCAGTGGATGCTCGCTCTCCAGCCAGCGAACAATTTGCTGGGCGATAAACTTGCGCGATTTATCGCGCTGGAGAAGGGCGATCAACTGTGCGATCAGCGTATCGAGCAGCACCTGATGACGATCGTTTCTGGTCATGCTCTCCAGAATCAGTGCGCTGGTGCCGGAAAGATCGACCTTATCGATCGCCCGGTGGACCGCGCGCTTAAGCAGGCGCTGAATACGCGCATCATCGGTCAGTTCGAGAAAACCGCTCATGATCTGTAACAGATGCTGACCAACGCGGCGGGCGTTCTCCGGCTGACTAAACCAGTTGCCAATCAACAACGCCGGTTCGTGACGTCGAATCAATGCCACCAGCGATTGGGTATCGAGAAATTTTTCCTGCACGAACTGGCCGAGATTTTCGCCAATCCGGTCTTTATTACGCGGGATAATCGCCGTATGACGAGAAATGATCGGAATCGGCACGCGGCGAAACAGCGCCACCACCGCAAACCAGTCCGCCAGCGCGCCGACCATCGCCGCTTCAGCAATCGCCTTCACACCGCTCACCCAAAAATTGGGCGGCAAAAACAGCGTAACGACAAAGGTAGCAGCGGCGATAAGCAGTAAAGAGAGCGCCAACATTTTGGCGCGTCTGAGTTCAATGAGTTTATTCATATCGTAAGAATAGAGCCTGACGGTAAGAAAACGCAAAAAGCGAGATATCTTCCATAAAAATGTATCGTTTGCAGAAGAATAAAAATAGCCTGGAAACCGCCTCGGGGAATAGGAAATAGCCAGGTGTGAATGGCTTTGTTAGTCGCTAAAGTTGGGCCATCTTATCTACAGGTGACGGATCGCCATGACAAACTTTACGACCAGCACGCCGCATGACGCATTATTTAAATCCTTTCTCACACACTCTGACACCGCGCGGGATTTTATGGAGATCCACTTACCCAAAGATTTACGTGAACTGTGCGATCTCGATAGCTTAAAACTGGAATCCGCCAGCTTTGTCGATGAAAAATTGCGGGCGCTACATTCCGATATTCTGTGGTCGGTAAAGACCCGTGAAGGCGATGGCTATATTTATGTAGTGATTGAACATCAGAGCCGTGAGGATATTCATATGGCCTTTCGTCTGATGCGATATTCCATGGCGGTGATGCAGCGCCATATCGAACATGATAAACGCCGGCAGCTACCGCTGGTCATCCCGATGCTGTTTTATCACGGTAGCCGTAGTCCTTATCCCTGGTCTTTGTGCTGGCTGGACGAATTTGCCGACCCGACTACCGCACGGAAGCTTTATACCGCCGCGTTCCCGCTGGTGGATATCACTGTCGTGCCAGACGACGAGATTGTGCAGCATCGCAGAGTCGCCCTGTTGGAGTTGATCCAAAAGCATATTCGCCAGCGCGATCTGATGGGGCTTATTGACCAACTGGTAGTATTACTGGTTACAGAGTGTGCTAATGACAGCCAGATAACTGCGCTGTTAAATTACATTTTACTGACTGGTGATGAAGCGCGTTTTAATGAGTTTATCAGTGAAATTACCCGTCGACTGCCACAACAAAGGGAGCGAATAATGACGATTGCAGAGCGAATTCATAATGATGGATATATAAAAGGGGAACAGCGCATTCTTCGATTGTTTTTGCAGAATGGGGCAGATCCTGAATGGATACAAAAGATTACCGGACTTTCGGCAGAGCAAATGCAGGCATTAGAGCAGCCCTTGCCTGACCGTGAGCACGATTCATGGCTCGAGAGCTAATATGGAACTATCGCTATGTGCCTCCAGCATATCCAGCACCTGATCCCACTGGGTAATTTCCACCGGACGCGTCATCGACGGTACTGGCGGCTGGGCTTTACGTTGCGCGACAAAATAACCCGAACGCGGCTACGGAGTGATGAGGTTCATCGTCTCCAGCGTCTGATACGCCTGCTGCACGGTGCTGACGCCGTGCTCCTGACTCAAGCTACGCACCGACGGCAATTTCTCCCCGTGACGATACAGCCCTTGCTCAATCCGCTCGGCAAGCAGAGTTGCCAGATGTTGATAACGCGTCATGCTGTATTCCTTATTTGGACCATACAGAGAGAAAAACCAGTACAGATGAGGCTAAAAAACCGGATGCAGATGCTGTTTTAACCTGTCTGTATGTTAAATAAAACTAATATTTGCATCTGTATTGTGAACTGCCAGAAGACGGATGATGAAGCCTCTGAAAGATGAGGAAGGCAGCAGATGGAATTTCACTAAAACAAAGCCAAAGCGCCGTTTATCGGTTTCGTACAACTCTGGCAAGCGGTGAGGAGCTGGTGGCGGCAAATGCAGGCCCGACGGGTGTTACAGCAGATGAGTGATGAGCGGTTGAGGGATATTGGGTTACGCAGGGAGGATGTGGAGTGAGAGGGCAATTCCCCTTCCCGTATGGGGAAGGGGAGAGAAACTTAGCGTGGCGTTTTGTTACTAATCACCCCAATAAAATCCTGCACCTGCTTTTGTTTACGCGCCGACAGCTTGCACACCTGGCGCAGTGACTGCATCAGTTCGCTCTCTTCGGCGGCGGGTGGTTGGGCGGTGAGGACAATACAGCCTTCCATCACTTTGACATCTACCGCCGTGCCGGTGGCAAAACCGGCGGCTTCCAGCCACTGACCTTTCAGGGTGATGGCGGGAATACGGTTGTAATCCGGGTAGCGACTCGCATAACTCACGGTTAATTGACGGTTATTTGCCGGGGAGACTTCTGCTTCGAACGGTTGTGCAATAGAATGCGTGTCAGTCATAACTGCTATTCCCTATAAATAGTGATTGTGATGAGCGGTGCGGGTGTGTTGGCGCACATCCGCACCGCGCTAAATACCTGGATATATCATCAGTAAATACAGGGAAAGTCCAGCTAAAAATAGAAAATAATAAAAGCGTTACTGGAAAGATCTGGAAGAGAAATTAACGTTAATTCAGAATGGCCGGATAACAAAGTGTATCCGGCCTTCATAATTAATTTAAAGCACTCATATGATGTTCTTTAAAATTCTCTGCCTGTGCCAGCACACCCATATAAACATCATCATTCGCTACTGGCGGGAACTTATGCTTGTGTAGAAGCAGAATAAGTTCAACTTTCAGTTTCGCTTTAATATCATCGCGTTTACTCCAGTCAGGATATTTCGATGTGTTGTCAACCACGCTTTTCATCTCTTTTGCCAGTGACAGCATTTTTTCATCGTCATAGGTGAACTGATATTTATCGCGCATATGAGCAAGAATGTCGAAAAAGGCTTTTTCTTCAATATCAATGCCTAAATCGGCCCAGGTGCCCATTTCGGTTTTAATATCATAGATAATATCGGTCATTTCCTGACTGAATGTATCGAATTCTTCACCGTTGAGTACATCATCTTCTCGCCGCTCATTATAACGATCTATAATCGCCTGGAAGCGGCGGGTGAAGTTAATCCCTTGCAACTGGTTCACTTTCTTGAAGTCGCTGATCGCTTTTTCCAGTAATTTTTGTAATAACTGGATCTTCGTTGCCGGAAGTTTGATCTTGTTAATTCGTGCCAGATAATCTTCGTCAAAAATATCGATGGATTCCGCTTTTTTATCGCCAAGAAAATAAATTTCTTCTACGCCATCAGCTTTTAACGCTTCTGCAATCATTTCGCGAACGCGAGCATTCATCTGGGTGACATCCGGTGCGTCACCTTTCGTCAGTTTGAAAACAATTGAACGAACAGCAAGATAATAGTGAATATAGTCACGTTCTGTCTGTGATAATGCTTCGCTGCCGCAGCAGACGTCGTAGGCGGCTTTCATGCGTTTAACCAGTCCCATAAAACGACGTTCAACTATCTGGGTACGCAGAACAAATTCCGCCGCGCGGTTGAGGCAGGATAATTGCGCTTGTGGCTCACCACTAAAATAATCCCGACTGTCAAATTCGTAAAAGACTTGCCCCAACAAATCGAGATGGTTTTTCACTTCTATTACCGATTGCTGAATATCTTCAAAGTTGGTGGCATCAATGCGGGAATACATTGCCAGTGCCTGGTTCATCTGACTTTTAATGCCGATGTAGTCCACCACTAACCCTTTGCTTTTGCCTTCCAGCTTACGGTTAACGCGAGAAATAGTCTGGATAAGGTTATGTTTTTGTAAGGGTTTATCAATATAGATGGTATCCAGTTCCGGGACGTCAAAACCGGTCAGCCACATATCAACAACAATGGCAATTTTGAAATTCGATTTAGCGTTTTTGAACTGCTTATCCAGCTCTTTACGATATTCTTTTGTGCCCAGTAAATCATAAAGCGCCTCGTCGTCATCTTTACCGCGCGTCATGACCATCTTCACCATTTCAGAAGGCGGTAACTCTTTTTGCTCCTGTTCTGTCAGGACGACGCCATCGGGGGCTTGCTTCACTTCAAACCAGGCAGGGCGAATAGCTTTAAGCTGACGGTAGAAATCCCAGGCAATTTCACGGCTGGCACAAACAAACATGGCTTTGCCTTTTACGGTGGAACCTTCGGCTACGCGTTTTTCATAATGTTTGGCAAAATCTTCCGCGAGGGCTTTTAATCGGTCTTCATCACCCAGAACCGCATTCATGGTTGCGGTGGCTTTTTTGCTTTCGTCGATTTGCCACTCATTGGTGCCTGCGTTTGCGCACTCTTCGTAATACTTTTCGACTTCTTCCAGTTTGCTGGAGTCCAGGATCACTTTAGCCGCACGGCCTTCGTACACGATGCGTACAGTGATTTCATCCTGAACGGATTCGGTCATGGTGTAACTGTCGATCACCTCACCGAAGACATCGAGCGTCGCGTCAATCGGTGTGCCGGTAAAGCCAACATAGGTGGCATTTGGCAGTGAATCGTGCAGGTATTTCGCAAAGCCATACGTTTTGCGCACTTTTCCGCTTTCTTTATCGACGATGACTTTCTGGTCGAGGTTAACCTGGCTGCGATGTGCTTCGTCCGAGATGCAAATGATATTGCTGCGTTCAGAAAGGAGTTCGGTGTCTTCGGTGAATTTATGGATCGTTGTCAGGAATACACCGCCACTATTGCGTCCCGCCAGTTGATTACGCAAATCTTCACGGCTGGTAACAGGAACGATGGTGTCGTCGCCAATGTAATTTTTGGCGTTGCACATTTGCGCAGAAAGCTGATCGTCCAGATCGGTGCGGTCGGTGATCAAAACAATGGTCGGGCTGGCAAATTCCACGCTCTTCATCAAAAGACGCGTTAAAAATTGCATGGTGTAACTTTTGCCACAGCCCGTTGCGCCAAAGTAGGTGCCGCCTTTACCGCTACCGAAAGGTTTACGCGCTTGCTTGATGCTGTAATAGAGTTTGCGGGCGGCATAGTACTGCGGATATCGGCAGCAAATTTTAACTTCGTGCTTGGCTTTATCCGGGAAGCAGATAAAGTTTTTAATTACATCCAGCAGACGTACCGGATGAAACAGCCCCTGAATCATTGAGTGCAATGACGGAATTCCGTCCTGTTCACGGTTTTCATTACCGGTAACTTTGCGCCATGAGTAAAAGTATTCATAGGGCGCAAACAGGTTGCCCATCCGGTTATTAACGCCATCGCTAATAATGCAGAGCGCGTTGTAGATAAACAGTTGCGGAATATCCCGGCGATAGCGTTTACAGAGCTGCTTCCAGGCATCGCCAATACTGGCATCCTGCTCGCGCACCGCACTTTTAAATTCAAAGACGACCAGTGGCAGACCGTTGATATAGAGAATGCCGTCAGGAATACGAGTCTGATTATCTTTACCGGAGATTTTAAGCTGGTTAACAATCTTAATCCGGTTAAGCGGCGGATTAATATAGGAGGGCGGGAGTTCCGCCGCCTGTTGCAACGGGACATCTTCGGCGTCAAATATCTGGCGCAGTGCGGCAGGTAGATGCCGGGTGTCGAGCAATTCAATGTAGAGATCTTTTTGTTGCCGATCGTCGCGTTTGAACAGAAAACCATTTGCCAGCCAGCGACAAAATGTTTTGTTGCTTTCATAAAGATCGGAGGCCGGAAGTGTGGTGAACTGTTTGATCAGTCGCTGAATCTCTTCTTCAGTAATGCCATCAGGCTGGTAGCGTGCCGCTAAATAATGACGGAGATCGTCTTCGATGATGACCTGATCGAGACTTGAACGTGGGACATTATCGCCGATCAGGTATTGATATCCCTGATCCTGTAACAGTTCAATGATCGCTTGTTCTAATTTTGCTTCACTGAAAGAGAGACTCATATCGCGCTCCAACCCTGGCTAATTTCTGGTAAGCATTCCCGTATCAGTAGAAAACCTTACCAGAAAGCCCCTGATTTTACAGGGGCAAAATGCGTTATGCAGCTTCTGTATCGGTGGTGAGATCCGGAAGATCTTCCAGGGATAGCTCACCGGAGATGAGTTTCGGGAGCAGGGTGTCGCGGAGTTTTTTTAGTTCACGACTTAGCTCTAAATTATTTTTAATTTTGCTAATAAACACTGAACAATTTATATCAAATAATGAAATTAATTCATCAGTTGGAGACGCGACTTTCATTGACGAAATTAACTTTGTCGTTAAACTTCCTCTGATACTATGAGAGTCTGATATTGCACGCATTTCAGTGTATCGTGACGAAAGATTAAAATACAGCCATGTGCTATAAGATGGTTTAATTGGCCGAATACATACTACTGATTGATTAATATAGGTATCAATAGTGTTTAGTGACGTTTGTCCCCGTGTATGACCTTGTCCAGCACTTGCAATTAATATATCTCCAGCAACTGATAATCGCGTTGAGGAATTTTTAACACCAGTAGCGGTAATTTTTTTTTCAGTTTCAATAATTAATGCGTTCCTTGTTTCCCCAGATGAGAACCAGTTTAACGCACCATTCCAATATTCTTCCGTACTGGTATTCGGCGTTCCACCACTGAAAATTTTGTCGGAAAGGCCACCAATATTATCAATCTTCCAGCCTTTTGGCACCCAACCCAACTCCGTTTCTTCAAATTCACTTGGGAAAAGCGAGCGAATTTCCGCCGGAAGCGGTTTAAAATCTGCACTATTACGTACTTTTTGACGCAACTCGGCACGAGATTGCAGAGCCTCCGGGATTGGATTTCCTGCATCCAGAGCGTTATCAATCACCGGATCAAAATCCACAAACCAGGATTTGAAGAGAGTTTGGGACATTTGTTCCAAGGTTTGGTTGATCTTTTTATTTAAATTTATTTTATCATCTAAAATACCAATGACATTAGAAACTTCTTTTTCATAACTATAACTTGTATCTGCTACGAGTACTCCACTAAGGTGGTTTCTATTTAATGTGGGTACACCTGAACCAACATTAAATTGGCTAAAATCAATGCTTTTTAATAAGTAATAAACAAATCTTGGGTGATGCCCTTTAAAATCTTTAACCCATAATGTTGTGTTCAAAGGCCAGAAATTGTTTGTAATATATTGACCACCACCAATACTACCACTTCGGCCAATGACAACTCCCGGCGCCTGCACTTTTTCTTCATTATGGTAACCAACAATACCCGTTGACGCTATGACTGGAATATCACCTTTTATTCTTTTATCTTGAGGTAAGTCAAAACCTCTTTGAAGTGTAATAAATTCATTGAGTGGGATTGTCTTTTCAAATGCCATAACCCAGCGCCTCCAGATTCTGGCGAATCGCACGATCCAGTTCTTCCGCCTGCTTCATCTGCTCAAACAACGTCTTCGACAATTCACGCATTTTGGTCTCAAATGCCACGCCGTCTTCTTCCTGCTCGGCGGCCCCCACATAGCGGCCCGGTGTCAGAACGTAGTCGTTATCTTTAATATCTTGCAGGGTCGCAACTTTGCAGAAGCCTGCCTGGTCTTCATATTTTTCCAGCTTGCTGTCACCACGCGCAATCCGTGCAGCCAGCTCTTCCGGCGTGCTGCGCCAGGCATGGTAAGTATCGGCGATTGTGGCAATATCTTCTGTCGTTAACTCTTTAGTTGTGCGGCTAATCATGGTGCCGAGGTTACGCGCATCAATAAACAGCGTCTCGCCCTGACGATCACGATAACCTTTGGCTGGATCGGCAGCCTTCGATTTGGTCATAAACCATAAACACACCGGGATCTGCGTGGTGTAAAACAACTGACCTGGCAGAGCAATTATGCAGTCGATCAGATCATTTTCGATCATCTGTGCACGGATCTCGCCTTCACCGCTGGTGTTAGAACTCATCGAACCGTTTGCCAGCACAAAACCTGCTGTACCGTTAGCCGACAGCTTGGAGAGCATATGCAAAATCCAGCCGTAGTTGGCGTTACCGGTTGGCGGCATACGATACCCAGCAAAACGTGGGTCTTTGGTTAATTCGGCTTCATTACGCCAGTCTTTCAGGTTGAAGGGCGGGTTCGCCAGAATGTAGTCGGCTTTCAGGTCCGGGTGCTGGTCGCTAAAGAAAGTGTCTGCCGGGCGTTCGCCGAGGTTAGCTGAAAGGCCGCGAATGGCGAGGTTCATTTTTGCCAGTTTATACGTCGTGGCTGTCAGTTCCTGACCATACAGCGCGATATCACGACTTTTACCCTGATGGCTCTCGACAAACTTCACCGACTGCACGAACATCCCTGCCGAGCCGCAGCACGGGTCATAAATTTTGCCCTGGAAGGGTTCGAGCATTTCTGTTAACAGTGTAACCACACATTTTGGCGTGTAGAACTCACCCCCGCCTTTGCCTTCAGTTGCGGCAAACTTACCGAGGAAGTATTCGTAAACGCGTCCGACCAGGTCTTCTTTCGATAACGTTTCAACGTCAGTTTCGTGTGCCAGCGTTTCGATGTTGTCGATGGTATCAATCAGTGACGCCAGTTTTTTGGTTTCCAGATTCTGACGGCTGAAGTAGTTGTCTGGCAGCCGCCTTTCAGGGTTAGGTTACGTTTCTCAATGGTCGAGAGGGCGGTGTCAATTCGGACCGCAATATCGTCCTGTTTGGCATTTTGTTTGATAAATGACCAGCGCGCCTCTTCCGGCAGGTAGAAAATGTTGTCCTGCTGGTAGAACACTTCCATCTCAAGGAAGTCTGCTTGCCCATCGGCAATCATTTTTTTGCGGCGTGCTTCAAACTTATCGCTGATGAATTTCAAGAATACGAGGCTCAACACCACGTGCTTGTATTCGGAGGACTCAACGCTACCGCGAAGCTGGTTTGCTGTATCCCATAATGTTTCTTCAAAGCCTTTCTTTGCTTTGGCTTTTTTAGTTGGTGCTTTGGCCATGATGAACTCTGTTCAGATAAATTGGGTCGCTATTGTAATGGTAGAGACGGCAGATTTCGCCCTTTAATCCATCTCCAGCTCATCAAACAACTGCAAATCTACATCCAGCAATTCCACTGCATTGCTGCGGCGAATGCCGACGTTATTTTCGATTAACAGTTCCAGTAAGCGATCGCCGTCGATAAGCGTAATGGGCGCTGCCCCCGGAAAGAGCGCCGCTTCTGCACATTTCGCCGCAAATTTCCCGGTGGTGATGAGCGTACCGCGAATGGCTTTGTGGTAAGGCAACGCCCCGCGCAACTGGTCGATATACGGGCGGGTGATGGTGTTCTGCATTCTTTTGACCTGCACCACCTCGGTTATGGTGGTGATGCCGACCTGCACCTGACCAATCACGTCCACGCCTTTATCGCCAGAGGCTTTGGTCACTTCGACCTGCTCGTAGCCCATTGCTTCCAGTAATTGACCGACCAGTTGTTCAAATTTGTACGGGTTCATCGTGCTGATTTGTTCGCGCAGCAGCTCTTTTTGCTGCTCGTTGTAGCGTTTCACCGCTTCCAGCAGCTCTTTACGTGGATCGCTTTTTCGTGCCGGCAACGCTTTTCCAAGCCAGGCGCGCCCGGTATCGGTGATGCGATAGCTCATGCCTTCACGGTTAACCATGTCACGGTCGATAAGGTTATAGAGACGGGAGTAGAGCGTACTTTTCACTGAACTTGCAGACGCGAATTTCGAATGCTGATGCAAAAAGGCCTGCCATTCCGGTAGTAAATCGGCGCGGCGCGACATTTCGCGGCCAGCTAATAGTTCAAGAAGTTGCAGAATGCCTTCCTGATCGTCCAGTGAACGCAGCGTTTTTTCGTCATCTTGCAGGAATTTTTGCCCGCGCGAGGTGGGCTGCCAGGTATCGTCTGGCGTGCTTTCCATCAGCTCAAACTGGGGATAGTTGAGGAATAAGTAGCAGCCGTAGCTGTGACGCGGGTTCAATATGTGATTATTGGTATCCCAAATACGACGGGCGATGTCGGCATCTTCACCCGTTAAGCGTTCGCTGATCCACAGGTCAGGTTCCGACCAGTCAACGGGTTTTTGCGGCGTTCCGGTTTGCTCGTGAATGGCAGTAATCATATTGCGCACCGCTTTCAGGGAATAGCCTGAGACGGCTTTCATCATAGCCTTAACTTGCGCATAGGTAGGAAAAAGCGGGGTAATGACTTTGTAGTTTTTCACGGTAATCCCTTAACGACAGCGAGGTGTTTAGTGTGCCATGTCAGGCGAGAAATTCTATTGGATGAATCAAGTCCAACTCACTCATTGTCAATTTCATGGTTGATTATCCAAAACGTGATGCTATTTCCAACATCAACGCTATAATTGTAGATACATTTTTGTATATACAATTAGGGATGGCAACTATGCCAATGGAGTTTGAATGGAATGCAAACAAGGCCAAAAGTAATCGGGTGAAACATGGCATCCGCTTTGAAGATGCGGTGTTAGTGCTTGATGATCCACAACGAACGGAGCCGCTATGAGCATGGTTAAACATAAACGAGGGACCTCCTCTACACTCGATGTGCAGCATGAGGCCGAACTGAAGGTGCTGGCGAACAAATTCGACGAGGATATTGATTACAGCGACATCCCATCTTCCAGCGATGAGCAATGGTCTAACGCAGAACGCGGTAAGTTTTATCGGCCATTGAAAACTCAGGCTTCGGTGCGTATTGATGCTGATGTGATGGAATGGTTGAAGCGACCAGGTAAAGGCTATCAAACTCGCCTGAACGCAATTTTACGTGAAGCGATGCTGCGCGATCAGAACAAAAAATAATTCAGGCCGCCACATGGCGGCCATCATCCAAAATTATTTCCTCAACCCCGCAAACGCCGCCCGAATCTCATCCTCCGGCAACTGAATCCCGATAAACACCATCGTACTATGCGGTTTTTCATCGCCCCACGGGCGGTCCCAGTCGGCGCTGTAGAGGCGTTGGACGCCCTGGAACAGCAGGCGATTAGGTTCGCCGTCAATCCATAGCATCCCTTTGTAACGCAGCAGTTTATCCGCCGATTCCAGCAGCAGGTTTTCCATCACCCGGGAAACTTCGCTGATATCTACCGGGTACTCCAGTTCCACCACAATCGACGAAATATCGTTTTGTTTGTCCGCGATAAAGTGAAAACGTGGCTTGGTGCTGACGACGTTTTCTTCCAGCATAAAACCGTTGGTATTGAACAGCAGGCCCAGGTCGATGTCGCCGTGGGTGACGGTGTAGACCGGTGCACGGGCGTTGATGCGTGCCAGACGTTCACGCAGTTTTTCTGCTTCGCCTGCGACGTCGGTTTTAGTCAGCAGAATACGGTCGGCGTAGCCAACCTGGGACTGGGCGATGGTGAACTGGTTCATCTGCTCATCGGCATGTACCGCATCCACCAGCGCAATCACGCCGTCCAGCAGGTAACGCTGGCATAAAATCTCATGGGAGAAAAAGGTCTGAATAATCGGGCCGGGATCGGCCATGCCGGTGCATTCAATGACCAGACGGTCGAACTGAATATTGCCCTTGTCGAGATTATCCAGCAGGTCGAGTAGGGCGTCTTCCAACTCGTTGGAGCGCGAACAGCAGATGCAGCCGTTGGTCAGCGTTTTGATCTGCGTGGCGCGATCGCCAATCAGTTGATCATCAACGGAGACTTCGCCGAATTCGTTTTCAATCACGGCAATCTTGTAGCCGTGTTGTTCGTTAAGAATATGGCGCAGCAGGGTGGTTTTTCCTGCGCCTAAAAAACCGGTGAGTAGGGTAACTGCAATCGGGTTCATGCTCTCTCCATTAACAACAGCGTATACCGCCTTTACCATCGCCGCCGTAGCGCGCGTTCTGGCGTTCGCGGAAGAATTCTTCATAGCTCATGTACGGCTTGTCGGGATGGTTGGTCTTCATATGCTCGACGTAGTTGTCGTAGTCTGGAATGCCAATCAACATCTTCGCCGCCTGGCCGAGATATTTTTTTGCCTGTCCTAAGTTACCAAACATTTTGCCTTCCAGATATGCGTAAAGCCCGGAAGGTCCGGGCTGGGGATTTGCCGGATGCGGCGTAAACGCCTTATCCGGCCTACGATAGACATTTTGTAAGCCGGATAAGGCAACCGGTTAGTGGTGCGAAGAGATCTTCACGCCGCCTTCCGGGATTGGAACGTACGGTGTTTCTTTGTCAGTACGTTTGTCGCTGTTACGCACCTTCAGCCAGGTTTTGAAACCGTAGAAGATGATGCTGTACACCACAATCAGGAACAGAATACTCAGGCCTGCGTTGGTGTAGTTGTTCACAACGATGTGGTTCATGTTGGCAATCTGCTGCGCCGTCAGGTCAGTACCGTTAGCAATCTTCTCTTTGTACTGGCTTGCCATGTAGAAGAAGCCTTCCATCTGCGGGTTGGTACTGAACAGTTTCAGGCCCAGCGCCCAGGTGGTGCAGATAAGCAGCCATACCGCCGGGATAACGGTAACCCAGATGTATTGGGTGCGCTTCATCTTAATCAGTACAACGGTACCCAGTACCAGCGCTACGGCTGCCAGCATCTGGTTGGAGATACCGAACAGCGGCCACAGGCTCTTAACGCCGCCCAGCGGATCGACCACGCCCTGATACAGCAGGTAGCCCCACAGACCCACACAGCCCGCAGTACCGATGATACCAGCAACCAGAGAGTCGGTTTTTTTCAGGAACGGGATGAAGTTACCCAGCAGGTCTTGCAGCATAAAGCGGCCAGAACGGGTACCCGCATCCAGCGCGGTCAGGATGAACAGGGCTTCGAACAGAATACCGAAGTGATACCAGAAGCCCATGTCAGCCATCGGCAGCACTTTGTGGAACACGTGAGCGATACCTACCGCCAGCGTTGGTGCACCACCTGCACGGTTCAGGACAGAAGGCTCACCAATGTCTTTCGCGGTTTGCAGGATCTGCTCTGGCGAAATCACGAAGCCCCAGGAGCTGACGGTCGCTGCCGCGTGTGCGGTAACGTCTTTCAGCTGTGCCATGATGATCGGCGCGTTCTCGCCACCCATTTCATGCAGGTTAGGCATGGTGATGCCGAGGCCAGCAGGCGGGGTGTTCATCGCGAAGTAAAGACCCGGTTCGATGATGGACGCAGCAACCAGCGCCATAATCGCCACGAAGGACTCCATCAGCATTGCGCCGTAGCCGATGAAACGCGCGTCGGTTTCGTTAGCCAGCAGTTTCGGCGTCGTACCGGAAGAGATCAGCGCGTGGAAGCCAGATACCGCACCACAGGCGATGGTGATGAACAGGAACGGGAACAGAGCGCCTTTCCACAGCGGGCCAGTACCGTCAATGTACTGGGTCATAGCAGGCATTTTCAGTTCCGGGTTCAGCACCACGATACCCAGCGCCAGGCCGACGATAACGCCGATTTTCAGGAAGGTTGCCAGATAGTCGCGCGGTGCGAGGATCAGCCACACTGGCAGCAGTGCGGAAACAAACGCATAGCCAATCAGCGCGAAGGTAATGGTGGTGTCTTTAAAGGTCAGTGCCGGACCCCAGTACGGATCGTGAGCAATCACGCCACCGAAGTAGATAGAGGCAACCAGCAGCACGATACCAATGACAGAGACTTCACCCACACGCCCCGGACGAATAAAGCGCATGTAGATACCCATAAACAGCGCAATCGGTACGGTTGAGCAAACGGTGAAGACACCCCACGGACTTTCGGCCAGGGCTTTAACCACAATCAGTGCCAGGACGGCGAGGATGATGATCATGATTAAGAAACAGCCAAACAGCGCGATAGTCCCCGGTACTGGCCCCATCTCTTCTTTGATCATCTCACCAAGAGATGCGCCATTACGGCGAGAGGAGATAAAGAGCACCATAAAGTCCTGAACCGCACCGGCCAGCACTACCCCCGCCAGCAGCCACAGCGTGCCAGGCAGGTAGCCCATCTGCGCGGCGAGAACCGGACCCACCAGCGGACCAGCACCGGCGATAGCGGCGAAGTGGTGACCAAACAACACGTAACGGTTGGTCGGAACGTAGTTCAGACCGTCGTTGTTAATAACCGCAGGCGTCGCGCGCGTGGGATCGAGTTTCATCACCTTCTGGGCGATGTACAGACTGTAGTAGCGATAAGCCACCAGATACACCGACACAGAGGCGACCACGATCCACAGGGCGCTGACGTGCTCCCCCCGACGTAATGCAACTACCGCGAGGCAGAATGCACCGATGATTCCGAGAATCACCCAAGGTATGTGCTTGAATATCTTTTTAGTATCCATAGTAAAACCTGGCATGTATTGATTAATAGTTGACCGAAGCCGTTCTAGGTTTGCGTTGCGTTTGAGGAGGTAAATTGACCGCTATCCTGCAGTGATGTTGCCAGAGTTACGCGCGCGTAAAGTAAGGTAAATAACTGAGTGGTTATTTTAGGGACGTAAGCGGTCAGGAATGGCGGTGAGCGGCAAAGGCGTCGTTTAAGTGACCATAAATATGTGATTTATATCACATATTTATATTGCGAATAATTTATGTAAATAATGGCTTTTTAAATTCAGGGGGTGAATAAAATTACTCGGCGTCATCTCCGCGGGATATTCATAAAGTTTTTCCTTTCCAGGCCGAAAATCTTGCATCGGTCCACAGGAAAGAGAAACCATGTTAAAACGTATCAAAATTGTGACCAGCTTACTGCTGGTTTTGGCCGTTTTTGGCCTTTTACAACTGACTTCAGGCGGTCTGTTCTTTAATGCCTTAAAGAACGACAAAGAAAATTTCACTGTTTTACAAACCATTCGCCAGCAGCAATCCACGCTGAATGGCAGCTGGGTCGCGTTGTTGCAGACGCGTAACACCCTCAACCGCGCGGGTATCCGCTACATGATGGATCAGAACAATATTGGTAGCGGTTCAACCGTTGCTGAGCTGATGCAGAGTGCCAGTATTTCGCTGAAACAGGCGGAAAAAAACTGGGCGGATTACGAAGCGTTGCCGCGTGACCCGCGTCAGAGCACCGCCGCAGCGGCAGAGATCAAACGTAATTACGATATTTATCACAATGCGCTGGCGGAGCTGATCCAACTGTTAGGTGCAGGCAAAATCAACGAGTTCTTTGATCAACCGACCCAGGGATATCAGGACGGTTTCGAGAAGCAGTATGTGGCTTACATGGAGCAAAACGATCGGCTCTATGATATCGCCGTCAGCGATAACAATGCCTCCTACAGCCAGGCGATGTGGATTCTGGTTGGCGTGATGATCGTCGTACTGGCGGTCATCTTCGCCGTCTGGTTCGGTATTAAAGCCTCGTTGGTAGCGCCAATGAATCGCCTGATTGACAGCATTCGTCATATTGCAGGCGGCGATCTGGTGAAACCGATTGAGGTGGATGGCTCTAATGAGATGGGGCAACTGGCAGAGAGTTTGCGCCATATGCAGGGAGAGCTGATGCGTACCGTCGGTGATGTGCGCAACGGGGCCAATGCCATCTATAGCGGTGCCAGCGAAATCGCTACCGGCAATAACGATCTCTCTTCGCGCACCGAGCAACAGGCCGCTTCGCTGGAAGAGACGGCAGCCAGCATGGAGCAACTGACCGCAACGGTGAAGCAGAACGCCGAAAATGCGCGCCAGGCCAGCCACCTGGCGTTAAGTGCTTCTGAAACGGCGCAACGCGGCGGCAAAGTGGTAGATAACGTGGTGCAGACTATGCGCGATATCTCCACCAGTTCGCAGAAAATCGCCGATATTATCAGCGTAATTGACGGTATTGCCTTCCAGACCAATATTCTGGCTTTGAACGCGGCGGTTGAAGCAGCGCGCGCGGGTGAGCAAGGGCGCGGTTTTGCGGTGGTCGCGGGTGAAGTGCGTAATCTGGCCCAGCGCAGCGCTCAGGCGGCTCGTGAAATTAAAAGCCTGATTGAAGACTCGGTGGGGAAAGTAGATGTTGGCTCTACGCTGGTCGAAAGCGCAGGGGAAACAATGGCGGAGATTGTCAGTGCCGTGACCCGCGTGACGGACATTATGGGCGAAATTGCTTCTGCTTCTGATGAGCAGAGCCGTGGTATCGATCAGGTTGGCTTAGCGGTTGCTGAGATGGACCGGGTAACTCAACAGAACGCCGCGCTGGTGGAAGAATCTGCCGCCGCCGCTGCCGCGCTGGAAGAGCAGGCCAGTCGCCTGACCGAAGCTGTGGCAGTGTTCCGGATTCAGCAACAGCAGCAACAGCAGCGTGAAACATCGGCTGTGGTAAAAACCGTGACGCCAGCTGCGCCGCGTAAAATGGCCGTGGCAGATAGCGGGGAGAACTGGGAAACGTTTTAATCGCCATAAAAATGCCCGATAAGCAAAATGTTATCGGGCATAGGGAGATTAATCTTTCCGTGGGTCGTTGATCGGCTGACGAACCAGGAAGATGTACGCCAGTGCACCCGCCGCAGTGACGCAACCGCAGATGATTAGTGCCAGACGGAATGAATGGGTGGTATCAACAATAAAACCAGTAATGATCGGCGCGAAAGAGGCGCAGATAAAGCTGGCAAAGTTCTGGATACTGCCCACCGACGCAGTCATGCGAGAAGCAACTGCGACGTGGATCAAGCCCCAGCAGGATGTTCCGGCAAAGTGAATACAAAACAGTGCCATGCCAATCAGCAGAACCGCCGTCATGGATGTTGTCGCTTGTGGTACTATCAGCGTAAAGGCGGCAGAACAGAACATCCCGGCAATAATGCAGATCTTACGGCTTTTAATCGGAGCCATTCCCCCTTTGACCAGCCAGTCGGTAACGTAACCGTTGATCAGCATCCCGGCAGCCCCAAACAGGAAAGGGATAGCCGCCATCAACCCTGTGCTTTTTAAATCCAGGTTATAGGCTGTTTGCAGGTAACCAGGAAGCCAGGCCAGATACAGCCACGCAGTGTAGTTGATGCCACTGAATCCGAGCATCATTCCCCACATTGTGCGGTTACGGAACAAGCTGCGCCATTCGGCAAAACTGAGCGGATCTCGGCGGGCATTGACACTACCTGCATTGAGATAAGCTTGTTCAACGGCAGTCAGTTCTACGTGCTCGCGGTTGCGATAGAGCATATACCAGCCGATGGCGAGAAAAATCCCCAGCACACCAATGGTAATAAACATCCCGCGCCAGCCCATCACCAGCATCATCGCCGCCAGAATCGGTGGGCTTACGGCAACGCCAATGGTAGAAGCTGCGTTGAAGAAGCCCATCGGGCGTCCGCGCTCTTTGATGTTGAACCAGTCGTTAATGACTTTTACACCGCATGGGTTCATCGGCGCTTCACCAATCCCCATACCGATACGCACCAACACGAACTGCGTAAAGCTGTGCACCATGCCAGACATTGCCTGGAACAGTGACCAGAAGAACATCCCCAGTCCCAGCATCAGGCGCGGGCCTTTACGATCCAATAGTGGGCCGCAAGGAAGTTGCGCAATCCCGTAAGCGAGTGAAAACACGGAGAGCAAAGCGCCGATTTCGGTGGCACTTAATCCCAATTCTTCACGAATCGTTAAATTTGCTACCGACAGCGAACTGCGGTCGAGATAATTGATTACCGCCGCAAAAAATAATAACAACATGGCGGTGGTTTGAATGCGTTTAATTCGGGTACTGCGTTGAACTAACCCATCTGGTGGCACGGAAATATCTGCCGACGAAGATGGAGTAAATGAAGAACGCGGATCGAGGGTGATATTTTCTTTTTCCACGCCGGACTCCTGTATTTATAATTTTAATTGTTTACGTAATTGTGCATTACGCAAGGTTGACATTAACGGCAGGTTAAAGTTTTAGGACTTTACTACCGCTCACAAAAACATTTTTAGTCGACTGATTGTGAGCATAGGTAAGCGGGAATTTCCCGGTATTTATCTTTTGATAAAACCGTGCACCCGCTAATAGTTTGCTGTTTTTAATCCGTACTTAATGAGCATAACGCGTGTTCTCATTAATGGATCGAATCATTGATTGTTTAGCTGAATTCAAATGGTTACGGAGCGCAAGGGTGGCATCAAGGTCACTGCGGCAAATCAGAGCGCTGAGAATGGTCATATGCTCATCGACGGCAATGATATTGCGCTGTTTAAGATCGCTTTCGTCCCATTGATAGTGAAAATGAAAGATGACTGAGATGATCTCAAGCGATTGATCAAAAAAGATATTGTCGGCAGCTGAAAGCAGTAAGGAGTGAAAATCTCTGTCAAGTTGCGAGAACATGCGAAAGCTATTGCCGATGTTGTCACGCAGTAGCCGATGACGTTCGAGCATGGTTTTCGCCTGCAGCCAGCGAGGATCATGATCAGGCAGGTTGAGAAAGTGCTGAAGTGAATGAGTTTCGAGCATTTCGCGTAGCTCAAACAGCTGCTCAGCGTAGGATTGATCGAATTGCTTCATGCTCCACTGGCCGCGCTTTTCGCTTTGAATAAGATTATAACGGCCGAATTTTAAAAGATATTCTCTTACTACAACCGGGCTGACACCCGCGGCCCGAGCCAGTTGCAGTTCAGAAAAAGTTTCCCCAGGGCGTAACTGGCGCTGGTTTATCATCGTGAAAAAAGCCTGCTCAAACACTTTGTTTTGTTCACTCATTGAAGCGGTAGTACAGGCGAAACCGTCATCATGGTCAGGTTTACGCGCAATAACATAGTCGTTTCCAACCTGCGTTAAGACGCCGCATTCGCGTAAGTGGCTGAGAATATGACGCACTGTAGTGCGGCTGATGTTGTACATTTCCGCCAGCGCACTTTGCGATGGAAGTGGGGAAGGGATATGACCCCGCGCCATATCATCAATGACCTGGTTAATCACATTGTGGCGTAAATTTTGTGAACGACTCATATTTTCCTCCTTGTGAGCCCATTAAAACCCGATTTAAAACATTTTTATGCGTGTGTTTTCACAAAACAGATTTTCCGTTCCGCTGTCATTTTTCATTTTCATTGATATCTAAGGCAACAAAAAATGGAGAGCCGAATCATGTCTACGATGAATGTTTTAATTTGCCAGCAGCCGAAAGAATTAGTCTGGAAACAACGCGAGATACCTATTCCGGGTGACAATGAAGCATTAATAAAAATTAAGTCAGTCGGCATTTGTGGTACCGATATTCATGCCTGGGGTGGGAATCAACCATTTTTTAGTTATCCACGCGTTTTAGGCCATGAAATATGTGGGGAGATTGTTGGGCTGGGTAAAAATATTGCAAATCTTAAAAATGGACAGCAAGTAGCGGTGATCCCTTATGTTGCCTGTCAGCAATGCCCGGCGTGTAAAAGCGGGCGTACCAATTGCTGTGAAAAAATTTCAGTCATTGGCGTGCATCAGGATGGCGGTTTTAGTGAGTATTTGAGCGTGCCGGTGGCGAACATTTTGCCCGCAGATGGTATTGACCCGCAGGCGGCAGCATTGATTGAACCTTTCGCTATTAGCGCTCATGCGGTGCGTCGCGCAGCCATTGCTCCCGGCGAGCAGGTGCTGGTGGTCGGGGCGGGGCCAATCGGTCTGGGCGCGGCGGCAATCGCTAAAGCCGATGGCGCACAGGTGGTGGTGGCGGATACCAGTCCGGCGCGCCGTGAACATGTGGCAACGCGTCTGGAATTACCTGTACTGGACCCGTCAGCCGAAGATTTTGACGCGCAGTTGCGGGCGCAGTTTGGTGGTTCGCTGGCGCAGAAAGTGATCGACGCAACAGGTAATCAACATGCGATGAATAACACCGTGAATCTGATTCGTCACGGCGGCACGGTGGTATTTGTCGGTCTGTTTAAAGGTGAGTTGCAGTTCTCCGATCCGGAATTCCATAAAAAAGAAACGACGATGATGGGTAGCCGCAACGCCACGCCGGAAGATTTCGCTAAAGTCGGTCGACTGATGGCGGAAGGGAAAATCACTGCCGACATGATGTTAACCCATCGCTATCCGTTCGCCACGCTGGCAGAAACCTACGAGCGCGATGTGATTAACAATCGTGAGTTGATTAAGGGTGTAATTACTTTCTGATAAGGCGAGATTATTAAAGTTGCCATGCAGCGTCCGGGGAAGTGTTGGGCGCTGTTTTTTTTGTTTCTTAATAATGTGTTGTAAGCCGTAGAAGGCGTGTAGGTCGCACCTTATGCGACCTACACATCAGTCAGGAATTATCCTTCACGTTCTACCACTTTAATTTCTACCATGCCGATCCCGAGCTTACGCGGCGAGTGTCCGAGGATATTCCCTTCGTTGGTTGAGACAGGTTCCGGCGGCACAATTACCAGTGTGTCTGCATCGGTTGGGTTATCGAAATGCAGTGTGGTGGTGGTCACTTCATTGCCCAGCACAAGGGTTTGTTCTTCATTGCCTACGCGTACCGGAATAGGACGGCTGGCGTTATTGCCGTATGCTTTGGCGGTAATCACCAGGTCAAATTTCTTCGGCAGCGGATGCTTGTACTCGATTTTTACTTCATCGCCCAGCTGAGCGTTGGACCAGCGGCCCCACGACTCCGGACGGGAAATCCCGCTAAACTGTTTCACCTCTTCTGGCGCACCGGCGACGTTGAAGATGAAACTGTCGGCTTTGTAGCGAATATCGTTATCAACAATCTTCAGCGTATCGACATTGCCTTTGTAACGCGCCATGTCGATGACCGTATCTTTAAATGCCGTTTTGCCCTTCCATGTTGTTTTGTCAACATGCTGGACAATTTGCTGACCGCCAAGCTGCCCTTGCGAGACACACCAGTCGGTGGAGAGTGCCAGTTCCGGAGCCCAGAGTTGTGCCATCTTGTAGCAACGGTCAACCCAGACGAAATTGTCGCGTGGAGCGAAATCGGCCAGCTGGAAACGCAGCGGTGCTGAGTATTCGCTTTCCGGCAGCGGTTCCACGCGTTTGTCTGAAACCCGCAACAGCAGCGGCAAACGGAAATGGCTACCTGAGAAGGCAATCATGTTTTTCTGCTGGTCGATGGTGAACTCTTTCATCTCTTTAGGGAATTTCCACAGGCGGATGATATCCGGCTTCCACGCCAATGTTTTCTCTTTGATATTGAGGAAGATTTCCGACATCGACTGCCCGGATAAACTGCTACGGCCAAGTCCGAGATAGTTATCGCCACCGAGAATGTCCAGCACCGTCGCGCCGTTATCCATCGTATTACGCTTCACTGCCAGCGTCTCTTGCTGCGGCTTGTCGCCACGGATGACAAAAAACAGGTTATTGCGATCCTGCTTATTAAGGTATTTCCACGCCGTATTGTTCATCGCTAAATGGTCAGAAGAGACGACGATGACGGTATCTTTAAACCACGGTGACGCTTTGATTTTGTTGATAAACGTCGCAATATTCTCCTGGCTGCAACTTACCGCGCTGAATGACTGATTCGGCTTACCGTCAAAATCATATTTTTTGCGGTTACAGGTGCGCGAGATAAAACCATCCGGGTGATGGGTATCGACTGTCAGGGTAAACAGTGAGAATCGCTGACCTGAGCGGGAAAGCTCTTCAAATTTTTTCCACGCTTCATCGAGAACGGTATCGTCGTAGAATCCCCAGTCGTTGCGATAGTGCGGGTCGGCCACCACACTTTTCAGCTCTTCTGAGCCGTATAAGTGGTCGAAGCCGTGCGATTTCAGGAACACATCTTTACCGGCAAAACGCAGATTCGCGCCCTGCACGAAATAGTTCTGATAACCCGAGTTTTTCAGAATATCGCCCAGACAGATGTTCTGCGGGAAGAAGCTGGAGACAGAGGCGGAGGCGTTGCCTTCAAATGGGGCAAACAGCGGTATGCCGCACTGAGAAGCTACCATGCCCGCAATCGTGTAATCCGTTCCCGGCAGCTGCTGCGTGTGGCTGAAATCCAGGCCTTCATTTTTCAACGCGCCCAGTTCAGGCGTGAGATCCGGGAAAGCCTCGTTATCAAAATAGGTCCGCTCGAGACTTTCGCCGTAGATATAAACCAGGTTGAGTTTCGGGTCAGGGATAGTTCTCGACGGCTCTTTATAATAAGCCGCAAAGTCCGGGTCGCCGTCGCGTGACTGGGATTTCACCAGTTCCGTTATCTGACGAAATGCCGGGCTGGCATCCACTGAACCCAGCGCCAGTAAGAGTGCCAGCAGGCTGTAACCAAAATGGTGCGGATGATGGCGACGACGGCGCAGGATCCAGCCCAGCGCACCGAACACCGCCGCCAGCCCCAGCACAATGCCGATACCAGGCAGGATGTATTTGCTGACACCAGCACCGGTCAGGCTGTTGGTTAAGGTATAGAGAACCGCGTCGTTAATACCATCGCCAGTAAAATAGTCGCTGGCAAACAGGGTGATATTTAAAACGACAAATAGCCCCAGTACCGTTAATGTGGCCGCAAACCACCAGGTGTTACGTCCCGCTTTCCATGCGTAAATCAGCACAGAGGCGAGAAAAAGGGCGAAAGAGAGTAGTTCTGACAACGGGCGATCCTCACTAAACCGGGCCGTTTAGCCAACGTTTAAGCTTTTTGAGAAGCACAATGTAATGGCGTCGCCATATTGCTGCAATTCTAGTGTCAAAAAAATGCGATGTTGTTAGGAATTAGTTTATAAACAGACTTTTTTGATCGCGGTCGCTTCCCGTGTAACAGGGGTAAAACCGTCCAGGAGCAGGGAAAAGGGCAGGAGAGAGCCGCGTCAGCCGGGTAACAGCTAAAACGCGGCGTTTCGCGGTTCAGGAAATGAAGTTCAGCCCCTGCTTTAACACCAGATCGCAGGCTTTGGTTTTCACCTTTTCTGCCAGCGGAGTCGTTCCAATATTATCCAGATTGAGTTGCTGACCATCTTTGGTTTTCAGCAAACCCTGAATGCCATCCAGATAGTTGGTGTCTTCTTTTTGCTCTTCACTGTTCAGGCCCAGTTTTTCCAGTACCTGATTCTTGATGTTTTCGGCATCGGTTACCGAAGCCAGCTTTTGCTTCGCGCAGTATTGCAGAATGCCTGCGACGTTGTTCATGTTATCTGCGCTTAAGGCCTGGTTCCCGCTGCTAAGCAAGTTAGTTAATGACGCGAGCGACCAACCGCCTTCCTGTGTCGTGTTGTTTTGGTTGCCAAGTTCGCTGGCGGCGCTGGAGAGCGCATCTTTCCAGGACGCAGCATGCACCCCGGTGGAAATTAATGCGCTGGCGGCAATGGCACAGCACAGAAGATGTTTAATAGTTTTCATCATCATTACTCAAGGTTGAATTGTGTCGCAGTATACCGCCAGAAACGGGGATTAATACTCTTTACCTGTTACACGGCTACGGTAGCTATCCCAGTTGAAGATCACCCACAAACTGTTACCCAGGCGCATACGGTCCATCACGCGTTCGCCCAGCAACTTGGTCATCTCTTCCATATTACTGTTGGTCAGCATCCCGGTTGGGCGTTTGGAAGAAGAGCGGCGATCGACGATCTGGTTGATGATCACTTTTTCGTATTTCGATTCGGTCTGCACGCCGATCTCATCGATCACCAGCAGATCAACGTTACTCAGATCGTTAAGCAGTTGTTCTTCGCTGGTACCGCTATTCCTGAAGGTATCTTTCATCGCCGACATAATATCGGCCACGGTGATGATCAATACGGATTTACCGCGTAGCAGCAGCTCGTTGCAGATTGCCGCCGCCAGATGGTTTTTGCCGGTTCCTGGCTTACCAGAAAAGATGAAGCTGGCGATGTTGCCGTCAAACTCCTCGACATACTGGCGCGCTTTGCTTAACGCATTCATTTGTCCTTCACACTCAACGCGATAGTTCTCAAAGGAGCAGTTCTGATGCAGTGGACGAATACCGGAGCGGTTAAAGGTGCGCTGCATTTTCATCGCCCGATTTTCACGTTCGAGAGCGGCGGAGCGGATCGCCCCTTGTTCTTTCTGCCAGGCCAGTAATTCTTCACCCGTTTTGAACGCAGGTTTGATATGGGCAGGCATCATTTTTTGCAGGCGTTGCATCAGGTCGCCAACGTTTTTCATCGTTACCCTCTGAATCCTGGTGGAATTTGGCTGTCAGGTTCACTGACCGTATTCACATCTCGTTTCGGCAGTCCGCCGTTGCTGGCACGACCGATTTGCAGGCTGCGCGCCAGTTTTTGTTGCCACTGCACATGGTGAAAGACTTTGCCTTCCGCCTGCCAGTAGGCAATGAATGACGCCAGTTCTTCGGCGGTCACCGGCTCTCTTAGTGCCACGCCCCATAGCGCCGCCAGGCGGATAAAGTCGGCATCGGGTTGCCAGTCCGGATACATGGCAAATTTCCCCATTGGTACAGCAACGGGAGCGGCTTGCGGTTCCTGATAGAGTTGATCGTCCAGAGCGACATCGCTTCCCGGACGCGCCAGTTTTTCTTCCAGCGCCAGCAGTTCAGCCAGGCGTGCAGGCGTGACGGCATAAAACGCCGGGGCATTGTTAGCAAATACGGCAACCACACCGCCTTCAGCTTTTGCCAGAACGGTTTGGTGATCGTGTACCAGGGCGTCAATACCAACGACGTCCGGGGTCAAAACTCTGGAAGACATACTGTTTCTCAAATATGGAACGATGAACGAGAAGGGAGATAACTTTTATAGTAACACACGGAGGAGAGGAGGCTGTCTCTCATCCGCGTGCTTTAAGTGAGGCAATTTTATACGCGAGGGCGCTTGCGGTACAACCATAATCCAGGAATGGAAAGACCGATGGATAACGCACCAACAATCGATGAAGCTGTAAGAAAGTTGGTTAACAGGGTAATCATCAACGGTTCGCTGTAACCTAGCTGGCTGATTTTTACCGCCGAAATCATTGCGGTATAAGCTGATATGCCAGGGAACATAGGGATAACAGCCGCCACGGTAAACACTTTCGGATGCGCCAGATACCAGCGCGACCATTGAATACCAATGGTGCCGACCAGCATAGAGGCCATAAAGGTTGACCATTCAATATTCAGCCCGCTGGTCATTAAGATCATTCGGGAACCATGACCTATCGCACCAAGCAGCGCACACCAGCGTAACGCTCGAACGGGAACGTTGAACACCATCGCAAAGCCGACCGCAGGAATGGCGGCGAGGATCATATCCAGCGCCAACGCTAACAGAAATTCGATCACACCCATCCGCGTAGCCCCCAAATCGTCAGTGCCATTACTACGCCGACACAGGTAGCCAGTGTCAGCAGACTGGCGATTGCCCAGCGTGCCAGTCCGGTATTGATGTGGCCTTTAAACATATCGGCGACGGCATTTATCAACGGAAAGCCCGGCACCAGCAGCAGAACGCTGGCGGCCATCGCAATGGTGGGGGTATTGCTGAAAGTGGGAAGTTGCAAAAGCAATCCGGAAATGGTGGTGGCGGCGAAAGCGGTGAGGCAAAAGTTGATCTGTGGATGAAGATGACGTTGTGCCAGCAGCTGGCGGATATACATCGCGGCCGTACTGGCCAGGAAGGTGATGACGGCACCATCCCAGCCACCTTTATTGAGTTTACAGAAACAGGCGCAGGAAAGGCCAACCATTAAGGCTACCAGCCATCTTGGGTAACGTAATGGCTGAATTTGGCTAAATCGTTTCTCTACGCCTTTGTAATCCAGCAGATGATGCTCCGCCAGAATTACAATGTGCTGGACTTCAGTCACCACATGCATATTAATGCCGCGATCGTGATTTTTACGTGTCGATGTCAGGCATTGCCCATCTTTAATGGTTGTCAGCACTATGGCGTTCGAAGAGATAGAACTTTCGACGCTGTCCATTCCCAACGCCCGACCCAGTCGTGAGGAAAGCTCATCAACCAACGCGCTTTCCGCACCATGTTGCAAAAGAAATAATCCACACTGGATACAAAGCCGTGTTACGGCTCGCTGTTGCTCAGTTTGCATAACTCGCCCTTTGTCATAGACGTGCTGCGTATTGTTCAGATAATGAGAATCCATTTGTATCATGAAGCACGGTTGTTTTGCGGTAGGTTAAGATCAAAATTGCGCTGATTAATCCTGGTTATCGGGAGATGCTCGGTGATAAAAAGCGAATTATCTCTCGCCGTAAACAAACTATCGCATGAATATTATCACTATAATGAATTTGTTATTTGGCCTTTACGAGTCAGGATAATAGATAGCTGGGCGCGTTTTTTTATGTTAACAAGTTAAAACCATCAGATTTTATTGAATAAATATTGATTGTGTGATTCCCGCACTCTGCGGGAAGAGATATCATTTAATTATAAATTAAATGAATGAGATTTCTGTTTTTCATTAAGTATTTCTAACAACTTAATGTAGATATTTTAAATGTCTCCAGGCTATTTCACCAGGTTATCATTTGATGCTAACCTTCTGACACATGCAGTGGAGTTGTTGTGCAGCAGGAGTATGCTGATATGAAAGTGAATGCTAAGGATAATTTATTCGCTTAATCTATTAATTTGCTGGAAATATTTAAGGAATGAATACCTTGAATAAACCATCATGATTTTTAGACAGTGGATGTGGAGGAAATATGTTGCCAGGATGCTGCAAAAATGGAATTGTTATCAGTAAAATACCTGTTATGCAAGCAGGGTTAAAAGAGGTCATGAGGACTCACTTCCCTGAATATGAAATAATATCCAGCGCCTCTGCGGAGGACCTTACCTTATTACAATTACGTCGTTCCGGATTAGTCATTGCTGATTTGGCCGGTGAAAGTGAAGATCCACGTTCCGTTTGTGAACATTATTATTCTTTAATCTCACAATATCGGGAAATTCACTGGGTTTTCATGGTGTCACGCTCCTGGTATTCCCAGGCAGTAGAATTGCTCATGTGCCCTACGGCGACGTTATTGTCTGATGTTGAACCCATTGAGAATCTGGTCAAGACCGTACGTTCCGGCAATACGCACTCAGAGCGTATCAGCGCCATGCTGACCTCTCCGGCGATGACTGAAACTCATGATTTTAGCTATCGCTCCGTCATTCTCACTCTTTCAGAGCGCAAGGTACTGCGGCTATTAGGTAAAGGATGGGGCATCAACCAGATAGCTTCATTGCTTAAGAAAAGTAATAAAACTATTAGCGCCCAAAAAAACAGTGCGATGCGTCGACTGGCAATTCACAGCAACGCTGAAATGTATGCATGGATAAATAGCGCGCAGGGTGCAAGAGAACTTAACTTGCCTTCTGTTTATGGAGATGCCGCAGAATGGAACACAGCCGAATTAAGAAGAGAAATGTCGCACTCATAGAAAAATGCGTCATGAGTAGTATCGGTATTGAGAGTTTATTCAGAAAGTTTGCAGGTAACCCTTATAAGCTCCATACCTATACCAGTCAGGAGTCATTTCAGGATGCCATGTCGCGGATCTCGTTTGCAGCGGTCATTTTTTCTTTTTCTGCCATGAGAAGTGCGCGCAGAGAGGGATTATCCTGCCTGACTGAACTGGCGATTAAGTTTCCGCGTACCCGGCGTTTAGTTATTGCGGATGATGATATTGAAGCTCGGCTGATTGGTTCATTATCGCCATCACCGCTGGACGGTGTATTAAGTAAAGCGTCAACGCTGGAGATTTTTCATCAGGAACTCTTTTTGTCATTAAATGGTGTACGTCAGGCGACCGATCGACTGAACAATCAGTGGTACATTAACCAAAGCCGGACGTTAAGCCCGACGGAGAGAGAAATATTGCGCTTTATGTCGCGTGGCTACTCAATGACACAAATTGCCGAGCAGCTTAAACGCAATATCAAAACGATCCGTGCACATAAATTTAATGTGATGTCGAAACTGGGCGTCAGTTCTGATGCAGGGTTGTTGGAGGCCGCAGATATTCTGTTATGTATGCGGCATTGCGAAACAAGTAATGTGTTGCATCCTTATTAATCCGCATGATGCCGGGTTTACTTCCCCGGCAGTGCTTTCATTTCAGCGTACAATCGCCACATTGCTGCACATCCGGTAAGCGATAACGCTGGCAGCAAGTGCGGCGCACCAGCAGGCCGTCGCGTAGCACCACGGTACGCCAGAGTGGATTATCTTCACCGGTAGTAAGCGTTTTCTCAAAAAAGAGGGCATAGCGCAGCGATTCAACCGTCGCCTCGCCGAGCAGCTGTTTCATCTCAGTCAGATACCAGTTGATCAAATAACCGGTATTGCTCCAGATAAGTTTGCCGTTAATCTCTCCCGTTGCTTCTAGTGCCTGCACAACCGGAACCAGCGCCTGGCTGATTAACGTTTCCATTCGCTGCTGCGGCGAATGTAGTGTTGCGTTTTTATCTTCACACACATCGACCCAGAAACAGGCGGCGCGTCCGGTTTCGTGAAACTCAACGTGGACATGTTCCGGCGACACATCTAATGCTTTTTCCTGAGTCAGCAGCGCCAGCATTAATGGTGGTACCATCAGGCCGATATACCATTGCGCCCACAGTGAGATCAGCGGTTTGTTTTCGCGGATCATCAAAGGTTGGTTGCGGTAGATATGATCGGAATAGACCGCGAGTAGAGAACTTAGCGCATTAGGTGATGACCATTGCGCCAGCGTCATGGCGTTAAGTGGGGCGGGTTCATCCAGGCGGATAAACTCCAGCAAATGTTCACGATGTTCGGCGATCGTCGCCCGCACGGCTTGTGCAAGCCCAGCATCCTGCGGCTGGAGATGCGTTCGCCAGATAACATCTTCATAGAGCGGTGCGGAACGATAGGCCATAATCGTGATAGTAATCTAAATGATAATTATTGCTAATCCTATCGATAGGTTTACCCGATAGCAAGGGATTTCTCTGGCTTGCAAATGATAAAAATTATCATATGATATTAGTTATCATTATCAATGAAAGAGATGAAACCATGTTGCAACGTACGCTGGGCAGTGGCTGGGGAGTGTTGCTGCCGGGATTGCTGATTGCAGGGCTGATGTATGCGGATTTATCGCCGGATCAATGGCGGATTGTCATTCTGATGGGATTGGTATTGACGCCGGTGATGTTGTATCACAAACAGTTACGGCATTACGTTTTGCTACCATCGTGCCTGGCGCTTATTGCTGGCATCATGCTGATGATAATGAATTTGAATCAGGGGTGATAAAACAGTGAAGAGACAAGAAAAGAAGTAAAGATAATTGGTGCGAGGGGGGGGACTTGAACCCCCACGTCCGTAAGGACACTAACACCTGAAGCTAGCGCGTCTACCAATTCCGCCACCTTCGCACAGTATTCTTAATTTTTGATATCGCCTCGTTGGTGCGAGGGGGGGGACTTGAACCCCCACGTCCGTAAGAACACTAACACCTGAAGCTAGCGCGTCTACCAATTCCGCCACCTTCGCCCAGTGCGAGCAATATCAACGTGGTTTTTGGTGCGAGGGGGGGGACTTGAACCCCCACGTCCGTAAGGACACTAACACCTGAAGCTAGCGCGTCTACCAATTCCGCCACCTTCGCATACCATCGACACTATAAAAGTATCGTTACCACGGAGGCGCATTCTAGTGGTTTTCAGCTATTCGTCAATAGTTAATTGTATCAGTTGGATTGATTGTTGCAAAAATGGGCGACTGAGAGGGTAAAGTTCGGCGACGAGCGTCTGCTGTCGCCGAAAAAACGCGGGACTATTTCCTGGCCTGACGCGTCATCACCGTCCGGTAAACCTTAAAGCGGCCCGTCTGGGCAATCACTTCATGGAAGCCGAAGATCTCATCCAGCACATTCGGATAGGGCAAGAAGGCGTTGGCGACGATGCGTAGCTCTCCGCCGCTGTTCAAATGCCGAACGGCGCCGCGAATCAGGGTCTGAGCGGCTTCCAGGCTGGTCTGCAGACCATCGTGGAAAGGCGGATTGGAGATAATCATATCGAAGCGGCCGTTCACTTCAGAAAATACATTGCTGGCGAATACTTCCCCTTCGATACCGTTAGCGGCGAGCGTGGCGCGGCTGGCTTCAACTGCCGGGGCGCTGACGTCGCATAAGGATAAGCGGACTTTAGGCGAGTGGCTGGCCAGCACGGTTGCCAGCACGCCGGCGCCGCAGCCGACGTCCAATACTTTACCTTTGGTGTGCGGCGTCAGGGTTGAAAGCAGCAGCTGGCTACCAATATCCAGGCCATCGCGGCTGAAGACGCCCGGCAGCGTTTTAATCGTCAGATTTTCCAGCGGATACTCGCCCCAGAACTGCTCGGGATCGAAGGCCGGCTGTTTTTCCAGACGACCGTGATAGAGACCACAGCGGCGCGCGCTGTCGACTTTAGTCAGCGGCGCATATTCCGCCAGCATCTGCTCAGCGCTGCGCACGCCGCTGCGGTTTTCGCCAACCACGAAAATATCAATACCGACCGGCAGCAGGGAAAGCAGATTCATCAGCTGAAACTGAGCTTCGGGTTTGTTTTTTGGCCAGTAGTAGATCAGCGTATCGCAATCGGCAACATCGCTGGCTTCCGCGACCAGGCTAAAACGGGCGTTTTCAGCCATCTGGCGGCTCAGTACCTGCCAGTGGTGAAACTGCTGGGTATGGGCGCGGCTGGCAGCCGTATCCAGACGAGCGGGCAGGTCATCCTGCAGGTCACCGGCAAACAGAACGCGGGCGGACTCGAAATCATCACTGTGGCGCAGCAAGACTTCACTTGCCGGGGTAAAAGCGGACATGAAACACTCCTTCATTAAGACTGGCGCCGATTATACACGTTATCTTTCAGCCTGCCTCTTTGTTGGCGGCGGGATGCGCTCCGGCCGCCGCGTAGTTTGTTGGCGCAAATACGACGTATTTGCTATATTGCGCGCTTAATTAACAGGAGTGTTTCGCTATGACATCCCGACGAGACTGGCAATTACAGCAGCTGGGTATTACCCAGTGGTCGCTGCGTCGTCCTGGGGCGTTACAGGGTGAAATCGCTATCTCGCTTCCTGGACACATTCGTCTGGTGATGGTGGCGGAAGAACCGCCATCGCTGACCGAACCGCTTATCCGCGATATTCTGCGCACGCTGTCCCTGACGCCGGAGCAGGTAATGCAGTTGACGCCTGAGCGCGTGGCGATGTTGCCTCAGGACGCACGCTGTAATAGCTGGCGGCTGGGTACGGACACGCCGCTGATGCTGGCGGGCGCGCAGCTATCCACGCCCGCTTTCGATGAACTTCAGACCAGTACGCCTGCTCGCATGGCGCTCTGGCAACAGATCTGCGCACATGAACACGATTTCTACCCTCAACGCGGCTGATTTGCCTCGGGCCTGGCAAATTGAAACGCGCGCCCACGCTTTCCCCTGGAGCGAGCAGACGTTTGCCAGCAATCAGGGCGATCGCTATCTGAATCTTCAGCTGTCCGTAAACGGGGAGATGGCGGCCTTTGCTATTACGCAAATCGTGCTCGACGAGGCGACGTTGTTTAATATCGCCGTCGATCCCGCTTTTCAGCGTCGTGGTCTGGGCAGAGCGCTGCTGGAGCAGGTGATTGATGAAGTAGAAAAACGCGGCGTCGTCACGCTGTGGCTGGAGGTGCGCGCGTCTAACGTCGCCGCCATCGCGCTCTATGAAAGCTTAGGCTTTAACGAGGCGACGATTCGCCGCAACTATTACCCCACGGTCGACGGACGTGAGGACGCCATTATTATGGCACTGCCAATCAGTATGTAAGACAAGGTGATACGATGAAGTGGGACTGGATTTTCTTTGATGCCGATGAAACGTTATTTACGTTTGACTCGTTTAGCGGCCTACAGCGGATGTTTCTCGACTATAGCGTGACCTTCTCCGCAGAGGATTTTCAGGACTACCAGGCCGTGAATAAGCCGCTGTGGGTGGATTATCAGAACGGCGCTATCACTTCTCTTCAACTGCAGCATCAGCGCTTTGACGGTTGGGCGGAGCGCCTGAACGTCCCTCCTGGTGAGCTGAACGCCGCGTTTATGAACGCGATGGCGGAGATCTGCTCGCCGCTGCCGGGCGCGTTGTCGCTGCTGGATTCGCTGCAGGGTAAGGTGAAAATGGGCATCATCACCAACGGTTTTACCTCGCTACAGCAGACGCGTCTTGAACGTACCGGGTTACGCGATCATTTTGATTTACTGATTATTTCTGAAGAGGTTGGGGTCGCTAAACCGGATGCGCGCATCTTTGATTATGCCCTGGCGCAGGCGGGTAACCCCGATCGTTCACGGGTGCTGATGGTGGGTGATACGGCGGAATCTGATATTCGCGGCGGCGTGAATGCCGGCCTGGCCACCTGCTGGTTTAACCCTCATCAACGCGAGCTGCCTGCCGACCTCCGCGCGGACTGGACGGTCACCTCTTTAAGCGAACTGGAGCAACTCCTGTGTAAACACTGATTGCCTCCCCCCCATTGATGGGTAAAATAGCCGCAATTTTTTCGTATTCAACATGCGCGGCGCATTGCCGCGTTTACTAAGAAGATTGAATTATGACGTTGTCTCCTTATTTGCAGGAGGTGGCCAAGCGCCGCACTTTTGCCATTATTTCTCACCCGGATGCCGGTAAAACGACCATTACTGAAAAGGTGCTGTTATTCGGACAGGCTATCCAGACCGCCGGTACGGTAAAAGGCCGCGGCTCCAGTCAGCATGCGAAGTCTGACTGGATGGAAATGGAAAAGCAGCGCGGTATCTCCATTACCACTTCCGTAATGCAGTTCCCGTATCACGACTGTCTGGTCAATCTGCTGGATACTCCGGGGCACGAAGACTTCTCCGAAGATACCTATCGTACGCTGACGGCGGTGGACTGCTGTCTGATGGTTATCGATGCCGCGAAAGGCGTTGAGGATCGTACCCGTAAGCTGATGGAAGTCACCCGTCTGCGCGATACGCCGATCCTGACGTTTATGAACAAACTTGACCGTGACATCCGCGACCCGATGGAGCTGCTGGATGAAGTGGAAAACGAGCTGAAAATCGGCTGCGCGCCGATCACCTGGCCCATTGGCTGCGGCAAGCTGTTCAAGGGCGTTTACCACCTCTATAAAGATGAAACCTATCTCTACCAGACCGGTAAAGGTCACACTATCCAGGAAGTGCGCATCGTTAAAGGGTTAAATAACCCGGATCTGGACGCGGCGGTGGGCGAAGACCTGGCGCAGCAGCTGCGCGACGAGCTGGAGCTGGTGCAGGGCGCGTCTAACGAATTCGATAAAGATCTGTTCCTGGCGGGCGAAATTACGCCGGTATTCTTCGGAACCGCGCTGGGTAACTTCGGCGTTGACCATATGCTGGACGGTTTAGTGGAGTGGGCGCCTGCGCCGATGCCGCGTAAAACCGATACCCGCACCGTGGAAGCCTCGGAAGAGAAGTTCACCGGCTTTGTCTTTAAAATTCAGGCCAACATGGACCCGAAACACCGCGACCGCGTGGCCTTTATGCGCGTGGTTTCCGGTAAGTACGAGAAGGGCATGAAGATGCGCCAGGTGCGTATCGGCAAGGATGTGGTGATCTCCGACGCGCTGACCTTCATGGCCGGCGACCGTTCGCATGTGGAAGAAGCGTATCCGGGCGATATCCTGGGTCTGCATAACCACGGCACCATCCAGATTGGCGATACCTTCACCCAGGGTGAAATGATGAAGTTCACCGGTATCCCGAACTTCGCCCCGGAACTGTTCCGCCGCATTCGCCTGAAAGATCCGCTCAAGCAGAAACAGCTGCTGAAGGGTCTGGTTCAGCTTTCTGAAGAAGGCGCGGTGCAGGTGTTCCGTCCGATCGCCAATAACGATCTGATCGTCGGCGCGGTGGGGGTACTGCAGTTTGACGTCGTCGTCGCTCGCCTGAAGAGCGAATACAACGTTGAGGCGATCTACGAGTCGGTCAACGTCGCCACCGCCCGCTGGGTGGAATGCAGCGACGCGAAGAAATTCGAAGAGTTTAAGCGTAAGAACGAAATTCAGCTGGCGCTCGATGGCGGCGATAATCTGACCTACATCGCCCCGACCATGGTTAACCTGAACCTGACGCAGGAGCGTTATCCTGACGTCCAGTTCCGTAAAACTCGCGAGCACTAATCCTCTCCGGAGCGCGGTTTTCGCCGCGCTCCACGTCGTTTTTCTTTCAGAAGCCCCTATCTGGAAAGTTCTTAATTCTTACCGTTTTGCCTGCTTTTTTACCCGTTCATGCCGCACTCTTCCGTGTATCTACTACATTTAATAAGTAATTTTTGGAATCCTGGCTTAATAGACTACTTATTTTGCTTTACCTGCTTAGATATAACGAGGAACGACGATGACAAGACTTAAGAGCGGCAAGACACTCCTGGCCCTCTTCCTGGGCTCAGCAATAATCAGCGCTTCGGCGTATGCAGAAAACTCGACCGTAGACAGCGCAAAATCTGCAGCCAGCAATGCCGGTCAAGCCGTTGATAATTCGATGAACAAAGTCGGAAACTTTATGGACGACAGCACCATCACCGCCAGGGTGAAAGCGGCGCTGATCGATCATAAGGATATTCGCAGCACCGATATCTCGGTGAAAACGGAAAATAAAGTCGTCACGTTAAGCGGTACAGTTGATAGTTCAGAGCAGCATAAACAAGCGCTTAGCGTAGCTAAAGCCGTTGAAGGCGTGAGCTCGGTAAACGACAAGCTTAGCGTGCAGAACGAAAAATCAGCGTCGCTGAAGGGCTACGCGGGCGATACCGCGGTGACCAGCGAGATCAAAGCTAAATTACTGGCTGACGATATCGTCCCGTCGCGTAACGTGAAAGTTGAGACCACCGATGGCGTCGTACATTTATCCGGCACGGTCGAGTCCAGCAAGCAGTCGGAACGTGCGGAAGGCATTGCTAAAGCCGTTTCCGGCGTCAAAAGCGTGAAGAACGATCTTAGCGTTAAATAAATCCATTCATTAAAAGAATTTATTCTGCGGTCTTTCCGCAGGATGTGTAGCACCACAGGGTTGTGTATGCGCGGCCTGAGTGCGCAGAAAATCGACCGTCATTAACTATGGTAAGGAGAGACGTATGTTTAGATGGGGCATTATTTTTCTGGTGATCGCTTTAATTGCCGCCGCTCTGGGTTTTGGTGGCCTGGCAGGTACCGCTGCCTGGGCTGCTAAAATTGTCTTTGTTGTCGGTATTATTCTGTTCCTGGTCAGCCTGTTCACCGGCCGTCGACGTCCCTAGACGTTAATCAGTGTAATACCGTCTTACATAAAGCCAGTCAATGAGACTGGCTTTCTCTGTTTCAGGGCGTTAAAAATTGCGTTACCTTTGTTTTTATAATAAGCCAGACAGGAAAGCAGGGTGGGGCAGCGAATTCCCGTGACGTTGGGCAACATTACGCCGTTATCTGTTAAACCCTTCCAGCCGGGCAGGCTTGCGCTGGTGTGCGAAGGTGGGGGACAGAGGGGCATTTTTACCGCCGGGGTGCTGGACGAATTTATGCGCGCGGGATTTAACCCGTTCGATATGCTGTTTGGCACCTCTGCCGGGGCGCAAAATCTCTCGGCCTATCTGTGCAACCAGCCCGGCTATGCCCGCAAGGTGATCACCCGCTACACCACCGCCCGCGAGTTTTTCGATCCGATGCGTTTTGTCCGCGGAGGCAACCTCATCGATCTCGACTGGCTGGTCGACAGCACCGCCAAAAAAATGCCGCTGGCGATGGCCTATGCTGAAGACCGTTTTGCTCAGGGTAAAGAGTTCTGGATGTGCGCCTGCCGCGGCGATGATTATACGCCCAACTACTTTTCCCCTACCCAGCAAACCTGGCTCGATCTGATTCGCGCCTCCAGCGCGATCCCCGGTTTTTACCGCAGCGGCGTTATGCTGGATGGGGTGAGCTATCTGGACGGCGGCGTCAGCGATGCGATCCCGGTGCAGGAGGCCGCCCGTCGGGGCGCGCAAACAATCGTAGTGATCCGCACCGTGCCTTCGCAGATGTACTACACCCCGCAGTGGTTTAAACGGATGGAGCGCTGGCTTGGCGAAAGTAGCCTGCAGCCGTTTGTGAATCTGGTACAGCACCACGAAACCACCTATCGCTCCACGCAAGAGTTCATTGAGAAGCCGCCGGGTAAGCTGAGAATTCTGGAAATATATCCACAGAAGCCATTGAAAAGTATGGCGTTAGGCAGCCGGCTTCCTGCTTTACTGGAAGACTACAAAACCGGGCGCCAGTGCGGGCGCTATTTCCTCGCTACGGTCGGTAAACTGCTGGCCGACAGGCCTCCTTTGCTGCGTCATGCGCCACGCATTGCGGTACCGAAAACGGTGGTTATCCCGCCGGCGCCCGTGGCCAACGAGATCCCTCAGGTTCCGGTCATCGCGGCTGAGCAGGCCAATGATGCCAGCTTTGATAATGAGGACCTCGCGTGACCTTGCGATTTGTTGATACCCACTGTCACTTCGATTTCCCTCCTTTCACCGGCGACGAAACTGCCAGTATTGCCCGAGCGGCTCAGGCTGGCGTGAGGCAAATCATCGTACCGGCGACGGAAGCGGATAACTTTGCCCGCGTATTAGGGCTGGCGGCGCAGTATGCTCCGCTCTACGCGGCCCTGGGGCTTCATCCGATAGTAATTGAGCGGCATGAAGAAGAGAGTCTGGCGCGGCTTGAAGCCTGCCTGGCGAAACGCGATGCTAAGCTGATCGCGGTTGGGGAAATTGGCCTCGATCTCTATCGCGAAGATCCGCAGTTCGAGCGCCAGATTTCTCTCCTGGATGCGCAGTTGCGTCTGGCGAAACGCTACGACTTGCCGGTCATCCTCCACTCCAGACGCACTCATGACAAGCTGGCGATGCTGCTAAAAAAGCACGCTTTACCGCGTACCGGCGTGGTGCACGGTTTTGCCGGTAGTCTTCAGCAAGCCGAACGCTTTGTCCAACTGGGCTATAAAATCGGCGTTGGCGGTACCATTACCTACCCGCGCGCCAGCAAGACCCGCGACGTGATGGCGCAGCTACCGCTTTCTGCGCTGTTACTGGAGACCGATGCGCCGGATATGCCGTTAAACGGTTTCCAGGGGCAGCCGAACAGGCCTGAGCAAGCGGCTCGCGTCTTCACCGCCTTATGTGAGCTACGCTCTGAGCCTGCTGAAGAGATAGCTAATACCATGTTTTGTAATACAAAAGAGGTTTTTGCTATTTTATAACCTTTTATTGAGTGACTTGTGTCTCATTCCTGCCTTTTTATCTCATTGTTTTGCCTAAAATGTGTGAGCTGTGATGAGCGTGATGGTTCCATACCGTTATAATCGCGGGGTTTTACGCTGAACTATCAATACACAGGGATTCTGTATGCAAATTATCATGGGACTTATCGGCATGGTGGTGCTGTTAGCCATCGCAGTGCTCCTCTCCAGTAATCGAAAAGCCATCAACCTGCGCACCGTCCTCGGCGCCTGGATTATCCAGGTGGGGATCGGCGCGTTAATTCTCTACGTGCCGGCCGGGCGCACGGCGCTGCTGGCCATGTCTAACGGCGTTGCCAACGTGATTGCTTACGGCAATGAAGGGATCGGCTTTATTTTCGGCGGTCTGGTTTCCGACAAGATGTTTGAGGTCTTCGGCGGCGGCGGGTTTGTTTTTGCCCTGCGCGTCCTGCCGGTCATTGTCTTCTTCTCATCGCTGATCGCCGTGCTTTATTACCTGGGCATTATGCAGTTTGTGATCCGCATACTCGGCGGGGCGCTGCGCGCGGTACTGAAAACCTCGCGCACGGAATCGCTCTCTGCCACGGCGAATATTTTTGTTGGCCAGACCGAAGCGCCGCTGGTCGTGCGTCCTTACATCGCCACCATGACGCGCTCTGAGCTATTTGCGGTGATGTGCGGGGGCCTGGCTTCGGTCGCAGGCTCCGTTCTGGCCGGTTATGCCCAGATGGGCGTACCGTTGGAATATCTGATTGCCGCTTCATTTATGGCGGCACCGGGCGGCCTGCTGTTTGCGAAAATTATCGTGCCGGAAACCGAGCAGCCGCAAGATAGCCCGGCGCTGGAAAAAAATGACGCCGATCCGGAAGCGCCGGCAAACGTACTGGATGCTGCCGCATCCGGGGCAGCTTCGGGGATGCAGCTGGCGCTTAACGTTGGCGCGATGCTGCTGGCGTTTATCGCGCTGATTGCGCTGGTTAACGGGATCCTCTCCGGCGTGGGCGGCTGGTTTAACTACCCGGATCTGTCGCTGCAAATGATTCTCGGCTGGGTCTTCTCGCCGCTGGCGTGGGTGATTGGCGTTCCATGGAGTGAAGCCACCGTGGCCGGCTCATTTATCGGCCAGAAGCTGATCATCAATGAGTTTGTAGCCTATATGAATTTCGGCGAATATCTGAAAGCCGACGCCGAGGTGGCTGCCGCAGGTTTGCAGGTCATTTCAACCCACACTAAGGCCATTATCTCCTTTGCCCTTTGCGGTTTTGCCAACCTGTCATCCATTGCCATTCTGATTGGCGGTTTAGGCGGTATGGCGCCCAATCGCCGCCAGGAAATCGCACAACTGGGCATGCGGGCGGTGGCGGCGGGTACGCTCTCAAATCTGATGAGCGCCACCATCGCAGGCGTCTTCCTCGCGCTATAACGCGTGCTTCAGCGAGAAAATACCGGCGGCGGCGCTGCCGCCGGTATTTTTACCACAATTGTTAAAATTCCATCATCCTGCAACGCTCTGTTTTTCCATCGTTAGTGCTCTTTTTCGCCGTTGTTCGCACAAAATGACCCTGCTGATATCGAGTTGTCGCGTTCGGATATGTTATAATAATAACATTCCGTCGGGCCGGAGCTTGCTGTTTATGCTTATAAAGTGCTGTACGCTCATGAAGCCCGGACTTGGCTATTTAGTGTGATTTAAATCACGTCACAGCAATGCAAATTGGCAATTAGTTTTCATTAACTGTGATGTATATCGAAGTGTGGCGGCGAGGCAATGTTACAATAGTAACAGACTCGCAAGGTGAACAAACTTTTAACCGGCAATACGCCGTCGGAGTATGAAATGACTGATTTAACTGCAAGCAGCCTGCGCGCGTTGAAACTGATGGACCTGACCACCCTGAATGATGACGACACTAATGAGAAAGTGATCGCGTTGTGTCATCAGGCCAAAACACCGGTAGGGAATACCGCCGCAGTGTGCATCTACCCGCGCTTTATCCCGATCGCGCGCAAAACGCTGAACGAACAGGGAACCCCGGATATCCGCATTGCGACGGTGACCAACTTCCCGCACGGTAACGATGATATCGATATTGCGCTGGCGGAAACCCGCGCGGCGATTGCCTACGGCGCGGATGAAGTCGACGTCGTGTTCCCTTATCGCGCGCTGATTGCGGGCAACGAACGGGTGGGTTTTGACCTGGTCAAAGCCTGTAAAGAAGCCTGCGCGGCAGCAAACGTGCTGCTGAAAGTCATTATCGAAACCGGCGAGCTGAAAGAAGAAGCGCTGATTCGTAAAGCATCTGAAATTTCCATCAAAGCCGGCGCTGATTTTATCAAAACGTCGACCGGTAAAGTTCCGGTGAATGCGACCCCGGAAAGCGCGCGCATTATGCTGGAAGTCATCCGCGATATGGGTGTTCAGCAGAGCGTGGGCTTCAAACCGGCAGGCGGCGTGCGCAGCGCGGAAGACGCGCAAAAGTTCCTCGCCATTGCTGATGAGCTGTTCGGGGCCGACTGGGCCGATTCTCGCCACTATCGCTTCGGCGCTTCCAGCCTGCTGGCAAGCCTGCTGAAAGCGTTGGGTCACGGCGATGGTAAGAGCGCCAGCAGCTACTAATACGTAATTTGTCTGACCTTAAGGCCGGATGTCGTCCGGCCTGAGGTTGGTCTTTGACTCTTTCCTCGGGAGGTAATCTTGTTTCTCGCACAAGAAATTATTCGTAAAAAACGTGATGGTCATGCGCTGAGCGATGAAGAAATTCGTTTTTTCATTAACGGTATCCGCGATAACACCATCTCTGAAGGGCAGATCGCCGCGCTGGCGATGACCATTTTTTTCCACGATATGTCTATGCCGGAACGCGTTTCGCTGACCATGGCGATGCGGGATTCAGGAACCGTCCTCGACTGGAAGAGCCTTAATCTTAACGGCCCGATTGTCGATAAACACTCTACCGGCGGCGTAGGCGATGTGACTTCCCTGATGCTGGGGCCGATGGTCGCTGCCTGCGGCGGCTATGTACCGATGATCTCCGGGCGCGGCCTCGGTCATACCGGCGGTACGCTGGACAAGCTGGAAGCGATCCCCGGTTTCGATATCTTCCCGGACGATAGCCGCTTCCGTGAAATCATTAAAGATGTCGGCGTCGCGATTATCGGGCAGACCAGCTCTCTGGCACCGGCGGACAAACGTTTTTACGCCACGCGTGATATCACCGCGACGGTGGACTCTATCCCGCTGATCACCGCCTCGATTCTCGCCAAGAAGCTGGCGGAAGGGCTGGACGCGCTGGTGATGGATGTCAAAGTCGGCAGCGGCGCCTTTATGCCCACTTATGAGCTTTCCGCCGCGCTGGCCGAAGCGATCGTCGGCGTTGCTAACGGCGCCGGCGTGCGGACGACAGCCCTGTTGACCGATATGAACCAGGTGCTGGCTTCCAGCGCCGGTAATGCGGTGGAAGTGCGGGAAGCCGTGCAGTTCCTCACCGGCGAGTACCGCAATCCGCGGCTGCTTGAGGTGACGATGGCGCTCTGCGTTGAGATGCTGATTTCCGGCAAGCTGGCGGAGAACGATGCCGATGCGCGGGCTAAGCTTCAGGCGGTGCTGGATAACGGTAAAGCCGCAGAAGTCTTTGGCCGGATGGTGGCGGCGCAAAAAGGCCCTGGCGATTTCGTGGAAAACTACGATAAATACCTGCCGGGCGCGATGCTAAGCAAAGCGGTCTACGCCGAAGGCGAAGGATTTGTTGCCGAAATGGACACTCGCGCGCTGGGCATGGCGGTGGTCTCTATGGGCGGCGGTCGCCGTCAGGCTGCAGATCTAATTGATTACAGCGTCGGCTTCACCGACATGGTTCCCCTCGGCGCGCGCATTGATACGCAGCAGCCGCTGGCGGTTATCCATGCGAAAGATGAGAACAGCTGGCAGGAAGCGGCCAAAGCAGTGAAAGCGGCCATAAAACTTGACGATAAAGCGCCTGAAATTACGCCGACAGTCTATCGTCGTATCACCGAATAGTTATATACTGATCTGATCGCTTTTTTGCAGCGCAAAAGGTACGGAGAATAATATGAAACGTGCATTTATTATGGTGCTGGACTCATTCGGCATCGGTGCGACTGAAGACGCTGAACGCTTTGGCGACGTCGGTTCAGACACCATGGGCCATATTGCAGAAGCTTGTGCCAAAGGCGAGGCTGACAACGGCCGTAAAGGTCCGCTCAATTTGCCTAATCTGACCCGCCTGGGGCTGGTTAAGGCTCACGAAGGTTCTACCGGTAAAGTTGCAGCCGGTATGGACGGCAACGCGGAAGTTATCGGCGCTTACGCATGGGCGCATGAGCTCTCTTCCGGCAAAGACACCCCGTCAGGCCACTGGGAAATCGCCGGCGTGCCGGTTCTGTTTGACTGGGGCTACTTCCCTGAGCATGAAAACAGCTTCCCGCAGGAGCTGCTTGATAAACTGGTTAAGCGCGCAAATCTGCCGGGCTACCTCGGCAACTGCCACTCTTCCGGTACCGTTATCCTCGATCAACTGGGCGAAGAGCATATGAAAACCGGCAAGCCGATTTTCTATACCTCTGCTGACTCGGTGTTCCAGATTGCCTGCCATGAAGAGACCTTTGGTCTCGATAAGCTGTACGAACTGTGCGAAATCGCGCGTGAAGAGCTGACCGAAGGCGGCTACAACATCGGCCGCGTTATTGCGCGTCCGTTTATCGGCGACAAAGCCGGTCACTTCCAGCGCACCGGTAACCGCCACGATCTGGCCGTTGAGCCGCCGGCACCGACGGTGCTACAGAAGCTGGTTGACGAGAAAAAAGGGCAGGTGGTTTCGGTCGGTAAAATCGCCGACATCTATGCCAACTGCGGCATTACCAAAAAAGTGAAGGCGACCGGCCTGGATGCGCTGTTTGACGCCACCATTAAAGAGATGAAAGAAGCGGGGGACGAAACCATCGTCTTCACCAACTTCGTGGACTTCGACTCTTCCTGGGGCCATCGCCGCGATGTTGCTGGCTATGCTGCGGGCCTGGAGCTGTTCGATCGCCGTCTGCCGGAGCTGATGGAACTGGTAGGGGAAGATGACATTCTGATCCTGACCGCTGACCACGGCTGCGACCCGACCTGGACCGGTACTGACCATACCCGCGAACATATTCCGGTACTGATTTATGGCCCGAAAGTGAAGCCGGGTTCGCTGGGTCACCGCGAAACCTTCGCCGATATCGGCCAGACTCTGGCAACGTACTTCGGTACGTCTCCGATGGAATACGGCAAAAACATGCTGTGATTTTTTGCCCGGTGAGTCACGCTCACCGGGCCTTTTTTGTCAGCCTGATTAGGCGTAGTCGCCATCAGGTATAACATTCAGAAGGATTTAACGATGGCTACTCCACACATTAACGCAGAAATGGGCGATTTCGCTGACGTTGTGCTGATGCCTGGCGACCCGCTGCGCGCGAAGCACATTGCCGAAACTTTCCTTGAAGATATCCGTGAAGTAAACAACGTCCGCGGTATGCTGGGCTTCACCGGTACCTATAAAGGCCGCAAAATTTCCGTTATGGGTCACGGTATGGGTATCCCCTCCTGCTCCATTTATGCGAAAGAGCTGATCACCGACTTCGGCGTCAAAAAAATCATTCGCGTAGGCTCCTGCGGCGCGGTGCGTATGGACGTTAAACTGCGCGACGTGGTTATCGGCATGGGCGCCTGCACCGACTCTAAAGTTAACCGTATGCGTTTCAAAGACCACGACTTTGCGGCGATTGCCGACTTTGGCATGGTGCGTAACGCGGTTGACGCGGCAAAAGCGCTGGGCGTTGACGCTCGCGTGGGCAACATCTTCTCTGCTGATCTGTTTTATGCGCCGGACGGCGGTGAGATGTTCGACGTAATGGAAAAATACGGCATTCTGGGCGTGGAAATGGAAGCGGCCGGGATCTACGGCGTCGCGGCGGAATTCGGTGCGAAAGCGCTGACCATCTGCACCGTATCTGACCACATCCGTACCCACGAGCAGACCACGGCTGCTGAACGCCAGACGACCTTCAACGATATGATCAAAATCGCGCTGGAATCCGTTCTGCTGGGCGATAAAGAGTAATCATCTCTTCCTCCCTCTCCCTATGGGAGAGGGGCGGGGCGACGTGATCTGACCGCACGTTAGCGTACCGCGCCGGCAATCCACGCCGACAGCTCACGCAGCTCTTTCTCCTGCTCCGGGAAATCAACGAATAAAGCCTCGCACTCCTGCTGGAGCATATCTGAGCGGTACAGGCAACCCTGCAGTCGGGCGGCAAGCGCTTCCAGCGGTGCCGGGTTAAGGCTGTCGGTAAAGACCTGAGTGCGCGTGATATGGCCTTTTTCGACGTCGAAATGGAGCTCTACGCCGCCCCAGGTAAAACGTTCGTCCAGCAGATGGCTGAAAGCCGGTGCCTGGCCAAAGTTCCACTCCCAGCTGCTCTGGCGAGCAAAGGTCGCGGCAAAATTCGGCAGGTCCGGCATTTTCTCCGGGGAGATCACTTCTGCAGTGACGCGTTCGCCGTAATGGGCGAAAAACGCCTCCTGGATCGCCTCGCAGACCTGCTGATGGGTAATGCCCGGCAGCAGCTCGACCAGATTGGCTACGCGCCCGCGTACGGAGGTAATGCCTTTAGCCTGCAGCTTTTTCTTATCGGGATTGAGGTAGTTGGCCAGACGGCTTAAATCGGCGTTCAGCAGCAGCGTTCCGTGGTGAAAGCCGCGATCCATCGTTTCGCGATAGGCGGAGCCGGAGACTTTTCGGTCGCCTTCAGCGGTTTTTACGACCAGATCGTTACGGCCTGAGGCTTCCGCCGTGACGCCCAGCGAATTCAGCGCCGTCAGGACGATTTTCGTGGAAACGGTTTTATCGTACTCTGGCTTTCCGGCCATAAAGGTAAAGCAGGTATTGCCCAGATCGTGGAATACCGCGCCGCCGCCGCTGCTGCGACGCGCCAGGCGCACGTTGTCTTCTTCCATACGTCGGGTGTTGCACTCTTTCCACGGATTTTGTGCGCGGCCAATGACCACCGTATCGGCGTTGCGCCACAGAAACAGCACCCGTTGAGTTGCGGGCATCTGGCGAAAAATGGACTCCTCAACCGCCAGATTGAACCAGGGGTCGTAAGAGTCAGAGAGCAGCAGGCGCAGCGTGGGCATAGCGATTTCCTTATTCTGATTCATCTTTATCTTCATCCTGCACCGGCTTATTGGCGGTGAGCAGGAAAGGCGATTGCTGCCAGCGGGTACGTTTTCCCTGCAGCAGGGTGCGCGTCAGGACGACGCCGATGGCCAGAGATAGCAGCAGCATCAGACGCAGGATATTGGTGGTATTATCGACCTGCTGCGCTTCGGTGGCTAACGTGTGGGTATCCAGCGTCAGGCGCAGGTAGCCGAGCGGCCCGTTTTTACCCTGAACAGGCTCAACGATTTGCTGGTTGAAGTAGCCGCCCGCTTTTTTCCCGTCCAGCGCCAGGCGATCGCGTACCTCGACGCTTTCGCCGGAACGCGCCACCAGGTCACCCTGTTCGTCATACACGCCGGCGTCGAGGATCCGGCTTTTATGGGTAAGCTGGTCCAGCAACTGGCTAATTCGCTTTTCGTCGGGCGTTTCGCTGTGCATCAGCGGCGCCAGGTTCAGCGTGACCTGCTGGGCGAGCGTGCGGGCCAGTTCTTCCAGCTGCGGATTGCGCTGCTTCTGACTGTTCTGGCTAAACCACGAAGCGCCCTGCATAAGGGCGACGAGGAGTGCGAGACAGATCAGAACTATCACCGCGCGATGCAGCCGGAATTTAAGTTTTGCGCGTACCATATTCCACCTTTGAAAATTTGCAGCTTAATGTTGCCAGAAGCGCTGGTTACAAGGTAGCCTCATGCGTTATTTTCCTCGCCTGAATGAAGTTATGTGGAGCCGTGATGCCAAACAGTTTGACCTGGTGCGACCTGCCTGAAGATGTTTCCCAGTGGCCTGGATTGCCGCTTTCCCTGAGCGGTGATGAGGTTATGCCGTTGGATTATCATGCCGGACGTAGCGGCTGGCTGCTGTATGGTCGCGGTCTCAACAAGCGTCGTCTGACCGAGTGGCAGCGAGAGCTGGGGGCGGCCCTGGTGATTGTTGCCTCCTGGGCGGTTGACGACTATCAGGTGATTCGTCTGGCTGGTTCTTTAACGCTACGAGCGACCCGTCTGGCCCATGAGGCCGGGTTTGACGTCGCGCCGCTGGGGAAAATCCCGCATTTACGCACGCCGGGCCTGCTGGTTATGGATATGGACTCGACGGCGATTCAGATCGAGTGCATTGATGAAATCGCCAAACTGGCCGGTACCGGCGAGCTGGTCTCTGAAGTGACCGAGCGCGCGATGCGCGGCGAACTTGATTTCACCGCCAGCCTGCGTCAGCGGGTAGCAACGCTGAAAGATGCCGATGCCAATATTCTTCTGCAGGTGCGTGAAACGCTGCCGCTGATGCCGGGGCTGACCCAGCTGGTGCTGAAGCTGGAAACGCTCGGCTGGAAGGTGGCGATCGCCTCCGGCGGCTTCACCTTCTTTGCCGAGTATTTGCGCGACAAGCTGCATCTCGACGCGGTGTTCGCCAACGAACTGGAGATCATGGACGGTAAGCTGACCGGCAACGTCATCGGCGATATCGTCGATGCGAAATATAAAGCCAGTACGCTGCGTAAACTGGCGGAAAAGTATGAAATCCCGCCGGCGCAAACCGTCGCTATTGGCGATGGCGCAAACGATCTGCCGATGATTAAAGCGGCAGGACTCGGCATCGCCTATCATGCTAAGCCCAAAGTGAATGAACTGGCGGAAGTGACAATCCGCCACGCTGACCTGATGGGGGTATTCTGTATTCTCTCCGGCAGCATGAATCAAAAGTAAGAGGTTAACGTGGCGAAAGCTCCAAAACGCGCATTTGTCTGTAATGAATGCGGTGCGGATTATCCGCGCTGGCAGGGGCAGTGCAGCGCCTGTCATGCCTGGAATACCATAACCGAGATGCGCATTGCCGCTTCGCCGCAGGTGGCAAGAAACGAACGCCTGTCAGGTTACGCCGGTAATGCCGGCGTATCGAAGGTGCAAAAGCTCTCCGATATCAGCCTCGAAGCGCTGCCGCGCTTTTCGACCGGATTTAAAGAATTTGACCGCGTGCTCGGCGGCGGCGTGGTGCCGGGAAGCGCGATTCTGATCGGCGGTAACCCCGGCGCGGGCAAGTCGACGCTGCTGCTGCAAACCCTGTGTAAGCTCTCCGAAGGCATGAAAACGCTCTACGTCACCGGGGAAGAGTCGCTTCAGCAGGTGGCGATGCGCGCTCACCGCTTAGGTCTGCCCACCGCCAACCTGAATATGCTGTCAGAAACCAGCATTGAGCAGATTTGCCAGATTGCCGACGAAGAAAAGCCGCAGCTGATGGTTATCGACTCCATCCAGGTGATGCATATGGCCGACGTGCAGTCGTCGCCGGGCAGCGTGGCTCAGGTGCGCGAAACGGCGGCCTATTTAACGCGCTTTGCCAAGACGCGCGGCGTGGCGATCGTCATGGTCGGCCACGTGACCAAAGACGGCTCGCTGGCCGGGCCGAAAGTGCTGGAGCACTGTATTGACTGCTCCGTGCTGCTCGACGGCGACGCCGATTCTCGTTTTCGCACCTTGCGCAGCCATAAAAACCGCTTCGGCGCAGTCAACGAGCTGGGCGTATTCGCTATGACCGAGCAGGGGCTACGTGAAGTGAGCAACCCCTCGGCTATCTTCCTGAGCCGCGGTGACGAAGTGACTTCGGGCAGTTCGGTAATGGTGGTCTGGGAAGGTACCCGACCGCTGCTGGTGGAGATCCAGGCGCTGGTCGATCACTCGATGATGTCCAACCCGCGCCGCGTGGCGGTGGGGCTGGAGCAGAACCGTCTGGCGATCCTGCTGGCGGTACTGCATCGTCACGGTGGTCTGCAGATGGCTGACCAGGACGTGTTCGTCAACGTGGTTGGCGGTGTGAAGGTCACCGAAACCAGCGCCGACCTGGCGCTGCTGCTGGCGATGGTTTCCAGCCTGCGCGACCGTCCTCTGCCGCAGGACCTGGTGGTTTTCGGCGAAGTGGGTCTGGCGGGCGAAATTCGCCCGGTGCCGAGCGGCCAGGAGCGTATTTCCGAAGCGGCTAAGCATGGTTTTCGTCGGGCGATTGTTCCGGCCGCGAATGTGCCGAAAAAAGTGCCGGAAGGGATGCAAATCTTTGGCGTGAAAAAGCTTGCGGACGCGCTAAGCGTCTTTGACGACTTATAATAAGTTAAAAGGAGACTCGCCATGTCGTCATTTGACTATTTAAAAAGCGCCATAAAGCAGAAGGGCTGTACGCTACAGCAGGTGGCGGACGCCAGCGGAATGACAAAAGGCTACCTGAGCCAGCTGCTGAACGCCAAAATTAAAAGCCCCAGCGCGCAAAAGCTCGAAGCGCTGCACCGGTTTCTCGGGCTGGAGTTTCCGCGTCGGCAAAAAAGCGTTGGCGTGGTATTTGGTAAGTTTTACCCGCTGCATACCGGGCACATCTACTTGATTCAGCGCGCCTGTAGCCAGGTCGATGAGCTGCATATCATTATGGGCTACGACGATCCCCGCGATCGCGAGCTGTTTGAAAAGAGCGCGATGTCGCAGCAGCCGACCGTGCCTGACCGCCTGCGCTGGCTGCTGCAAACGTTCAAATATCAAAAAAATATCCGCATCCACGCCTTCAATGAAGAGGGAATGGAGCCTTATCCGCACGGCTGGGACGTCTGGAGCCGCGGGATCCGCGCCTTTATGAGCGAGAAGGGCATTGAGCCTAACTGGATCTACACCTCGGAAGAGGGCGACGCGCCGCAGTATCTGGATCATCTGGGGATTGAAACCGTTCTTATCGATCCTAAACGCACCTTTATGAACATCAGCGGCGGGCAGATTCGTGAGAATCCGTTCCGTTACTGGGAATATATTCCTACCGAAGTGAAGCCCTTTTTCGTACGCACGGTGGCGATCCTCGGCGGTGAGTCGAGCGGGAAGTCGACGCTGGTGAATAAGCTTTCCAATATCTTTAATACCACCAGCGCCTGGGAGTATGGCCGCGACTACGTCTTTTCGCACCTCGGCGGCGATGAGATGGCGCTGCAATATTCCGACTATGACAAAATCGCTCTTGGTCATGCGCAGTATATTGATTTTGCAGTAAAATATGCCAATAAAGTGGCATTTATCGATACTGACTTTGTCAGTACTCAGGCGTTTTGTTTGAAGTATGAAGGGCGGGAACATCCCTTTGTTCAGGCGCTGATCGATGAGTATCGCTTCGACCTGGTCATTCTGCTGGAAAACAACACGCCGTGGGTAGCCGATGGCTTGCGAAGCCTTGGCAGCTCCGTAGACCGCAAAGAGTTCCAGTCGCTGCTGGTGTCGCTGCTCAGGGAGAACGAGATAGATTTTGTGCATGTGAAAGAGGCTGATTACGACGCCCGCTTCCTGCGCTGCGTTGAGCTGGTGAAAGAGATGATGGGCGAGCAGGGATAGGCCTTCTGCGGCCTGATGCCGCATGAATCCCTGGCCCGTCTAAGCGCAGCGTGAGCCGGGGAAATGGCTGAAGCGGTATTGCAGTTGGTTTCCCGGCTGGCGGCATGAATGCCTGAGCCGGGCTACAACACTCTCCCGGCGGGAGAGTGACAAATATTAAAAAGGGCAACCTGCGTTGCCCTTATGCTCTTATTTCGCAATACGTTTGTACTTGATACGCTTCGGCTCCAGCGCATCGGCGCCGAGGGTGCGTTTCTTATACTCTTCGTATTCGGTAAAGTTACCTTCGAAGAACTCCACCTTACCTTCATCCTGGTAGTCCAGAATGTGGGTCGCGATGCGGTCGAGGAACCAGCGGTCGTGCGAGATAACCATCGCGCAGCCCGGGAACTCCAGCAGGGCGTTTTCCAGCGCGCGCAGGGTTTCGATATCCAGGTCGTTGGTCGGTTCATCGAGCAGCAGGACGTTACCGCCAACCTGCAGCAGCTTCGCCAGGTGCAGACGACCGCGCTCACCGCCGGACAATTCGCCAACGCGCTTGCCCTGGTCAACGCCTTTGAAGTTAAAGCGGCCCACGTAGGCGCGGCTCGGCATCTCGGTGTTGCCGATCTTCATGATATCCAGCCCGCCGGAAACTTCTTCCCACACGGTTTTGCTGTTGTCCATAGCGTCGCGGAACTGATCGACGGAGGCCAGCTTGACGGTTTCACCCAGGGTGATAGAACCGGCGTCAGGCTGTTCCTGACCGGACATCATGCGGAACAGGGTCGATTTACCCGCGCCGTTAGGACCGATGATGCCGACGATAGCGCCCTTCGGTACTGAGAAGCTCAGATCGTCAATCAGCACGCGGTCGCCGTAGGACTTACGCAGATTGCTGACTTCCACGACTTTATCCCCCAGACGCGGGCCTGGCGGAATAAACAGTTCGTTGGTTTCGTTACGTTTCTGATACTCGACGTTGTTAAGCTCTTCAAAGCGCGCCAGACGGGCCTTACCCTTAGACTGACGGCCCTTCGCGCCCTGACGGACCCACTCCAGCTCTTTCTCGATTGACTTACGACGCGCCGCTTCCTGAGAAGCTTCCTGCGCCAGACGCTGGTCTTTCTGCTCCAGCCAGGAGGAGTAGTTACCTTCCCACGGAATACCTTCGCCGCGGTCAAGCTCAAGGATCCAGCCGGCCACGTTGTCGAGGAAGTAACGGTCGTGGGTAATCGCCACCACGGTACCTTCGAAGTCGTGAAGGAAACGTTCCAGCCACGCTACGGATTCCGCATCCAGGTGGTTAGTCGGTTCGTCGAGCAGCAGCATGTCTGGCTTTTCGAGCAGCAGACGGCACAGCGCGACGCGGCGGCGTTCACCCCCGGAGAGATTGGCGATTTTCGCGTCCCAGTCCGGCAGACGCAGGGCATCTGCGGCGCGCTCCAGCTGCACGTTCAGGTTATGGCCGTCGTGCGCCTGGATAATCTCTTCAAACTTGCCCTGCTGAGCGGCGAGCTTGTCGAAGTCGGCATCCGGCTCAGCGTACTTCGCGTACACCTCGTCCAGACCTTTCAGCGCATTGACCACTTCGGCCACCGCCTCTTCAACCGACTCACGTACGGTCTGCTCTGGATTGAGCTGCGGCTCCTGCGGCAGATAGCCGATTTTCAGGCCCGGCTGCGGACGAGCTTCGCCTTCGATATCGGTATCAATGCCGGCCATGATGCGTAGCAGGGTAGACTTACCGGCGCCGTTCAGACCGAGAACACCGATTTTTGCGCCAGGGAAGAAGCTCAGGGAGATATTTTTCAGAATATGACGTTTCGGCGGAACCACTTTGCCGACACGATGCATGGTATAAACGAATTGAGCCACGTTGGACTTCGCCTCTCATTTATAATGATAGATAGTTTTCAAAGGCGAAGTGTAGCCTTTTTCGCGCTTTAATCCCAGCGAGGCGATGGGTTTCACAAAAGAGTAAAAAAATGTCCGGGACGTGGCGCGATTCGCGTTGTCTGATTAGCATATCTACGTAATACCTGAAATTTTTGCCCGCGGCATGATGCTGCTGTGATGTACCTGAATAGAGGAAGAGCTTGTGGAAAAAGCCAAAACTGTGACGTGGCGTCTTCTGGCCGCCGGCGTAAGTCTGCTGACGTTAAGCCAACTGGCGCATGCGGATTCACTGGATGAACAGCGCAGCCGCTATGCTCAAACTAAACAGGCATGGGACAACCGACAGATGGATGTCGTCAATCAGCTGATGCCCACCCTGACGACCTATCCGCTTTATCCTTATCTCCAGTATCGTCAGATAACCGACGATCTGATGAACCAACCGGCGCTGGTGGTCACCAATTTTATCGCCGCTAACCCTACGCTGCCTCCCGCACGATCGCTGAAATCCCGCTTTGTTAACGAACTGGCGCGTCGCGACGACTGGCGAGGCCTGCTGGCGTTTAGCCCGGAGAAACCGACCGGTACCGAAGCGCAGTGTAATTACTACTATGCGAAATGGAACGTCGGCCAGACTCAGGAAGCCTGGGATGGGGCGAAAGCGCTGTGGCTGAGCGGCAAAAGCCAGCCAAACGCCTGCGATCGGCTATTTGGCGCCTGGCGGGCCTCAGGTCAGCAGGATCCGTTGGCCTATCTTGAACGGATCCGTCTGGCGATGAAGGCGGGAAATACCAGCCTGGTAAGGGTTCTGGCCCAGCAGATGCCGTCCGATTATCAAACGATTGCGACGGCGGTTATCGCGCTGGCTAACGATCCGAATAGCGTTATGACCTTTGCCCGTACAACCGGCGCGACGGATTTTACCCGCCAGATGGCGGCGGTCGCCTTTGCCAGCGTTGCGCGGCAGGACGTGGAAAATGCGCGCCTGATGATCCCTTCATTAGCGCAGGCGCAGCAGCTTAATGAAGATCAAATCCAGGAGCTGCGTGACATCGTCGCCTGGCGACTGATGGGCAGCGACGTGACCGAAGAGCAGGCCATCTGGCGCGACGACGCTATCATGCGCTCCCAATCGACTTCGTTGGTGGAGCGCCGGGTACGTATGGCGCTTGGTCTTGGCGATCGTCGCGGCCTGAATACCTGGCTGGCGCGTTTGCCGATGGAAGCGAAAGAGAAGGATGAATGGCGCTACTGGCAGGCCGATCTGCTGCTGGAGCGCGGGCGCGATGATGAAGCGAAAGATATTCTGCGCTCGCTGATGCAGCAGCGCGGTTTCTACCCGATGGTCGCAGCCCAGCGCCTGGGCGAGGAGTACACTTTCCGTATTGATAAAGCTCCCGCTAATCTCGATCCGGCGCTGACCTCCGGGCCGGAAATGGCGCGAGTCCGCGAGCTCATGTACTGGAATATGGACAATACCGCCCGCAGCGAGTGGGCCAATCTGGTCACCAGCAAGACCAAAGATCAGCAGGCACAGCTGGCGCGTTACGCGTTTAATCAGAACTGGTGGGATCTCAGCGTTCAGGCCACGATCGCCGGGAAACTGTGGGATCAGCTGGAAGAGCGTTTCCCGCTGGCCTATAACGATCTTTTCAAACGCTACATCAGCGGGAAAGATATTCCGCAAAGCTACGCGATGGCCATTGCGCGTCAGGAGAGCGCCTGGAACCCGAAAGCCGGTTCACCGGTAGGTGCCCGCGGTCTGATGCAGATTATGCCGGGTACGGCGACGCATACGGTGAGCATGTTCAGTATCCCTGGCTATAGCGGTCCATCGCAGCTGCTGGATCCGGAAATGAACATCAACATTGGTACCAGCTATCTGCAGTATGTTTATCAGCAGTTTGGCAATAACCGTATCTTCGCCTCAGCGGCCTATAACGCCGGGCCAGGGCGGGTGCGCACGTGGCGGGGCAACAGCGGCGGCCGTATTGACGCGGTGGCGTTCGTCGAGAGCATTCCGTTCTCTGAAACGCGCGGCTACGTCAAAAACGTTTTGTCCTATGATGCCTACTATCGCTATTTTATGGGCCAGAAAGATGCTCTGCTGAGCGATGCGGAGTGGAAGCTGCGCTACTAGCGCTGTCGTTTTCGGGCAACATAGCAAAAGGCGATGTTGCCCGAAATCCGTAGAGTCCGGACAGAAGTATGTTATGCTTTGTACTCGTTAGTGAGTACATCCGACAGGTGGCGTAACATGACCCAACAATCCCCCTATTCAGCAGCGGTAGCCGAACAGCGTCATCAGGAGTGGCTGCGTTTTGTCGCGCTCTTACAGCAGGCGTACGCCGACGATCTTCATCTGCCGCTTTTACAGCTTATGCTGACCCCCGACGAGCGCGAGGCGCTGGGTACGCGGGTACGTATTATTGAAGAGCTGCTGCGCGGTGAGATGAGCCAGCGCGAGCTAAAAAATGAACTCGGCGCCGGCATCGCGACTATCACCCGCGGTTCGAACAGCCTCAAGTCAGCGCCGCCGGAGCTGCGTTTATGGCTGGAGCAGTCGTTGTTTAACGCTGGCGATAAATAGCGTTATGAAACGGACTTAGCGCCAGCACGACGGCCTGATGATAAACGCTGCTGCGGGTCAGTTTTCCGGCCGTAAATACGCCGATTGCGCCCTCTTTACGGCCAATTTCATCGATGCCGGTATGCTGAGACATCACTGGACCCAGCGCTTCCCCTGCCTGAACTTTTTCAAGAATGACCTGCGGCAGCGGTAGGGTTGCCGAGCGCGCTTCGCCGCGCAGGCTACCGTTATCGATGGTCACCCAGCTAAAAGTGCTGCCCTCGTCGATTCCGGCTTCAATGGCGACCCAAAAGTCCGCATTTGGCTGCGCAAGACGCGCGTTAGCCACGCGATTTCGTGCGCCAGCGCGCGTTTCGTCGCTACCAAAAGGCTGTTCCGGCACGCCGCTCTCGACGGAGACGGACTCAATGTGGCAGGATCCTTCGCCGAAGATCTCGTTGAAAGCCTGCAGAATTGCCTGAATTTTGGCGGGATTAGTGGTAGCTGAGACAACATGGTGCATAATCAAAATAACTCAGAATGACTTAACATCATCGCAGTATACTCCAAACCCTTCTTGTTGCAGGCGGCTATGCTTGAAGCGAGAGGGTTAAGAGCTCATAACGGATAATAAAGCATGTTACAGGTATACCTTGTTCGCCACGGTGAAACGCAGTGGAACGCCGAGCGACGTATTCAGGGCCAGTCCGACAGTCCGCTTACCGCCCACGGTGAGCGTCAGGCCTGGCAGGTAGGCGAGCGCGCCAGAACGCTGGGGATTACGCATATAATTGCCAGCGACTTAGGTCGGACGCGGCGTACCGCAGAAATCATCGCTGAAGCCTGCGGATGCAGCGTCATAACCGATTCACGCTTGCGTGAGCTGGATATGGGCGTGCTGGAAAAGCGCCATATTGACTCGCTAAGCGAAGAAGAAGAGGGCTGGCGTCGCCAGCTGGTCAACGGCACGCCCGATGGGCGTATCCCGCAGGGGGAATCGATGCAGGAGCTGAGCGAGCGTATGCATGCGGCGCTGGCATCTTGCCTGGAACTGCCCGCAGGCAGCCGGCCGCTGTTGGTGAGCCACGGCATGGCGCTGGGATGTCTGGTGAGTACGATTCTTGGTTTGCCGGCATACGCGGAGCGACGTCTGCGTCTGCGCAACTGCTCCATTTCCCGCGTTGACTATCAGCAGAGCCCCTGGCTGGCGTCAGGATGGGTAGTGGAAACCGCGGGGGATGTTTCGCATCTTGATGCCCCCGCGATGGATGAACTACAGCGTTAACGACGAATCGGGATCAGGTATTCGCAGCGTAGCTGAATGGGCGGTTCCTGATTCCGGCTTTCATCTTCCGGAAAGAAACGTTCGATATCCAGACCTTTACGGCGGGTGAGGTTGAGCATCGGCATGCAGGTGCCGTAAACCGTCAGAATAAATTCCTGTAACCCGGTACCCAATCCTTCGTAGGTAAACATCACGTACTCGCCGCCTTCCAGCGTCACCGGATGGGCGTTGTGCAGGTGACCGTTAGCCAGCTCCGGCGTCAGCGCGGTGGTGTAGAACACCTCCTGCTCATCGTCTTTATCCATGCTGGGGCGCGGTTCGTGCAGGCCGTACAGCGTCGGAGGAATTGACGGCGTATTGGCGAGGAATTCACGCCAGAACTGAACGCGCATCTGATTACGGAAATCGGAGATCTCTTCCAGCTTACAGGTATAGCTCTGAGTGACGCCAACCAGCTGAGTGGTGTTCAGCGTGACGAATTCATACTGCGGCATGGTGAACTCGCCCAGACGCAGCGGAGGGCGCATACCGTAAGAACTCCAGTCTGGAGAGCGTCGATAGAGGGCTGGCGTCAGCGAAAACTGCTTTTTGAAAGCACGCGTAAACGTCTGCTGCGAATCAAAACGATACTGCAGCGCGATATCGAGAATCGGACGTGCGGTCAGGCGCAGGGCAACCGCTGACTTAGATAAGCGACGGGCGCGAATATAGGCACCGATGGCGTGGCCGGTGACGTCCTTGAACATTCTTTGCAGATGCCACTTGGAATAACCTGCCTTCGCTGCCACATTGTCCAGTGAGAGTGGCTGATCCAGGTGACCTTCCAGCCAGCTAAGGAGATCGCGAATAATCCCTGCTTGATCCATAAAATATCCCCATCCTTAAACTCAGGTGCCTGATACTAAAGGTAGCGGATAATAGCATTTTTTGATGTTTTAGCATTCAGTGTTTTTTTTGCTTTTAAATGCGATTATTCCACAAGTATCGGTGGTAATTTTGTAAAGCTGTGATCTATAAAACTTTTCTTCATAATGAGTGATAATCACTCAGCTAAATTTTTAAGAATGGTAACAATATGAAATACAAGAAGTTAGTTGCAGGAATGTTTTTACTGGCCGGCTGTCAGGTGGCCCAGGCGGAGCAAATCGGCTCCGTGGATACGGTATTTAAGTTTCTTGGTCCGGATCATAAAATCGTCGTGGAGGCCTTTGACGATCCGGATGTCCAGAACGTGACGTGCTACATCAGTCGCGCGAAAACCGGCGGAATTAAAGGCGGGTTAGGCCTGGCGGAAGATACCTCTGATGCCGCAATTTCCTGTCAGCAGGTGGGGCCCATTGAGCTGACGGATAAAATTAAAAACGGGAAAAAGCAGGGCGATGTGGTATTCCAGAAACGCACCTCGCTGGTTTTTAAAAAGCTGCAGGTCGTGCGTTTTTATGATGCGAAACGCAATGCGCTGGTCTATCTGACCTATTCAGATAAAATCGTTGATGGCTCGCCGAAGAATGCGCTTAGCGCCGTGCCGATTATGCCATGGAATAAATAACAGGGAACGCCGATGCAACAACCGCGGATCTGGTTGGTGGAAGATGAGCTCAGCATTGCCGATACGCTTGTCTACATGCTGCAACAGGAAGGATTTATCGTTACGGCGTTTGAGCGCGGGCTACCCGCTCTGGATGCCGCCCATCATCAAATACCCGACCTGGCGATCCTCGACGTCGGGCTGCCGGATATCAGCGGTTTTGAGCTATGCCGTCGTCTGCTGGCCCGCTATCCGGCGTTGCCGGTGCTGTTCCTGACGGCCCGCAGCGAAGAGGTGGATAAGCTGCTTGGCCTGGAAATCGGCGCCGATGATTATATCGCCAAGCCCTTTTCCCCTCGTGAAGTGTGCGCCAGGGTGCGCACCGTCCTGCGGCGGCTGCAAAAATTTGCCGCGCCTTCACCGCTGCTACGGGTAGGGGAATTTACTTTGCATGACGCTGCGGCTCAGGTTACGTGGTGCGGACAGCCCCTGAATCTGACCCGCTATGAGTTTTTATTATTAAAAACGCTGCTTCACTCTCCCGGCCGCATTTTTTCTCGCCAGCTGCTGATGGAGCAAGTTTGGGGCGACGCGAACGAGAGCTTCGATCGCACCGTGGATACCCATATCAAAACGCTGCGCGCGAAGCTGCGAGAAGTTAACCCCAATATCTCCCCTATTAGTACGCATCGCGGCATGGGATACAGCCTTGGAGGTTAGTGATGCGCATCGGAATGCGGCTGCTGCTGGGCTATTTTTTGATTGTCGCTATCGCGGCCTGGTTTGTGCTTTCCATCTTTGTCCAGGAGATTAAGCCCGGGGTGCGGCGGGCAACGGAAGGTACGCTGATTGATACGGCCACCTTGCTTGCCGAGTTGGCCCGCGAGGATTTACTCTCCGCCGATCCCCAGCATGGGCGGCTGGCCCAGGCTTTCCAGTCGCTTCATCGACAACCGATTAACGCCAATATCGCCGGCATTAATAAAGTGCGTAACGAATATCATATCTATCTGACCGACGCGCAGGGCAAAGTGGTATTTGATTCGGCGGGCAAAGCGCTGGGACAGGACTATTCGCGCTGGAACGATGTCTGGCTCACTTTACGCGGTCAATATGGGGCGCGCAGTACCCGCAGCGACCCGAACGACGACAACAGCTCGGTGATGTATATTGCCGCGCCGGTGAGCGACAATGGCCGGATCATTGGCGTGCTGAGCGTTGGGAAACCCAATCTGGCCATGGCCCCGGTAATCAAACGCAGCGAGCGCCGTATTCTGTGGGCCGGAGGCGCGCTGCTGGGTATCGCGCTACTGATCGGCGCCGGGATGGTGTGGTGGATTAATTTCTCCATCGGCAAGCTGGTTCGCTACGCGGACTCCGTGACCGCCGACCGCCCGGTTCCGTTGCCGGATGTCGGCGGCAGCGAACTGCGTAGGCTGGCGCAGGCGCTGGAGAGTATGCGCCTTAAGCTGGAAGGAAAAAACGCCATTGAAAACTACGTGTATGCCTTGACCCATGAGCTGAAGAGCCCGCTGGCGGCGATTCGCGGCGCGGCAGAAATTCTCCAGGAAGCGCCTCCGCCTGAGATCGCAGCGCGTTTTACCCGTAATATCCTGGCGCAGAATGCGCGTATGCAGTCGCTAGTAGAAAATTTACTCCAGCAGGCCCGGCTGGAGAATCGGCTGGAGATCGCCAGGCGTCCCGTCTCTGTAGCGGCGCTTTTTCGCCGCCTTGCCGAGGAGCGAGAGATCGCGCTGGCGGCGAAAAACCTCAGGCTACGCTGGCAGGAGACAACCCTGACGGTTGAGGGCGATCGCGAACTTTTGGCGCAGGCGTTGGGCAATCTCCTTGATAACGCTATCGATTTCACTCCTGTGGAAGGAGTGATCCTGCTTGGCGCGGAAGAAAACGATGGCGGCGTACTCTTGACCGTAAGCGATACGGGAAGCGGTGTTCCAGACTATGCGCTGGGGCGTATTTTTGAGCGTTTCTACTCACTGCCGCGCGACGATGGACATAAAAGCAGCGGCCTGGGGCTGGCATTTGTGCGTGAGGTTGCGCGCCTGCATCAGGGGGATATTCAGCTGATTAATCGCCCTGAAGGCGGGGCGTGCGCTTTGCTGAGACTTCACGCTCACTTCACATAGCTTCAAACTCTCCCCACATAGCCTCATTAAGGTGAGCGCATCACTAAGGAGAGGGCTATGTTGAAATCACCACTATTCTGGAAAATGAGCACCCTGCTGGGATGTATTTTACTGTTGTCGATCCCGCTGATGATTGTCAGACAGCTGATCGACGAACGCGCGGATTATCGTAGCGAGGTCATTGAGGCTCTGGAGAGCAGCACCAGCGGGGCGCAGAAGCTGGCCGGGCCGCTCATCGCCATTCCCGTAACCGAGACGTTGACTCGGGTTGAGGGCAAAAAAACGGTCGAATATCAGAACCAATGGGTGCATTACTGGCTGCCGGAGACGCTGGCGGTTAACGGTAATCAGGACGTTGAATCCCGGCGGGTCGGTATCTATGAAGGGCAAATCTGGCACAATAATCTCAGCATCAAGGCGCATTTTGACTCGGCACGAATCACGGCGCTCAGGAAAAGTACGATTACGCTGGGGAGGCCATTTCTGGTCGTTAGCGTTAGCGATGCGCGCGGGATTGGCGAGATTAAGGCTCCTGAGGTCAACGGCGAGACGCTGTCCGTTGAGCCAGGGCCCGGCACTGGCGAGAGCGGAGAGGGTATTCATATGCCAATGCCGCTGTTGTTACCTGAACAAAAAGCGCTGGATATTGAATTCACACTTAATCTGAATGGTAGCGGCAGCTTCTCGGTGGTACCGCTTGGGCGCAACAGCACGCTACAGCTAACCAGCAACTGGCCGCATCCGGGATTCCTTGGCGATTTTTTACCCGGCAAGCGTGAGGTTAGCCCAACAGGCTATAGCGCACAGTGGCAAAGCACCTGGTTTGCCAACAATATGGCCAGGTTTTTTGTCGATGACCGGGAAATTGAGTGGCGTCAGCTACCTGCATTCAACGTGAATGTCACCACACCTGCCGATCAATATCAGCTGACCGACAGGGCGACAAAATATGCCATTCTATTGATAGCACTGACATTTATGGCGTTCTTTGTGTTTGAAAGTTTAACCCTTTATCGTATGCACCCCATGCAGTATATGCTGGTGGGGCTGTCGCTGGTTATGTTCTATCTGGTGCTGCTGGCGCTGTCCGAACATATCGGCTTTACGTCATCATGGATTGCCGCCAGTTTGATCGGCGCGCTCATCAATGGCGTGTATCTTCAGGCGGTGCTGAAAGGGTGGCGGAATAGCTTTCTGTTCGTCTGTGCGCTACTGCTGCTGGATGGCATTATGTGGCTGCTGCTGCGTTCGGAAGATAGCGCATTATTGCTGGGTACCGGTGTGCTGCTGCTGGCGTTAAGTGCGCTTATGTTCCTGACTCGCCATGTTGACTGGTACGCGTTATCTCTGCCGAAAGCCAAAGATAATCAGCCAGGCGTTGGCGATGATGTTGGCGATGATGACGATAGGCTCAGGATCTGGAAATAAAAAAACGGCGCGAATAGCGCCGTTTTTACGTTATGGCAGCAAGAAAAACGGAGTTATTCCTGCAGGTCGCCACAGAAGCGGTACCCCTCGCCATGAATGGTGGCGATAATTTCCGGGGTGTCCGGAGTGGACTCAAAATGCTTACGAATGCGACGGATGGTCACGTCCACGGTACGGTCGTGCGGCTTCAGCTCACGGCCGGTCATTTTCTTCAGCAGTTCTGCACGCGACTGGATTTTGCCCGGATTTTCGCAGAAGTGCAGCATGGCGCGGAATTCACTGCGCGGCAGCTTATACTGCTCACCATTTGGGCTTACCAGCGAACGGCTATTGATATCCAGCTCCCAGCCGTTGAACTTATAGCTTTCTACGCTGCGGCGTTCTTCGCTCACGGTACCCAGGTTCATGGTACGGGAGAGGAGGTTGCGAGCGCGGATCGTCAGTTCACGCGGGTTGAACGGTTTAGTGATATAGTCATCGGCGCCGATTTCGAGGCCAAGGATTTTATCCACTTCGTTATCGCGACCGGTGAGGAACATCAGCGCGACGTCCGCCTGCTCACGCAGCTCGCGTGCTAACAGGAGACCATTTTTGCCTGGCAGGTTGATATCCATGATCACCAGGTTGATATCATTTTCAGACAGGATCTGATGCATTTCCGCGCCATCGGTCGCTTCGAATACATCATAACCTTCTGCTTCGAAAATACTTTTTAACGTGTTGCGTGTTACCAACTCGTCTTCAACGATAAGAATGTGCGGGGTCTGCATGTTTGCTACCTAAATTGCCAACTAAATCGAAACAGGAAGTACCAAAGTCCCTGACCTGCCTGGTGCATGTCGCAAATTAACATGCCCGGCGTAACATGACTAAAGTACGTAATTGCGTTCTTGATGCACTTTCCATCAACGTCAACAACATCATTAGCTTGGTCGTGGGTACTTTCCCTCTGGACCCGACGGTGTCAAAAACGGCTGTCATCCTAACCATTTTAACAGCAACATAACAGGCTAAGTGAGGCATGACACCCAATAAAACTACGCTTCGTTGACATATATCAAGTTCAATTGTAGCACGTTAACAGTCATGTGAAATCATTGCATCTAAACCGGATTCATACTCACAATTCATACCCTGCTCAACTAGTTGCAATGAGAAAATAATAAACGTGGTGAATCCAAAGCTTCAAAACGTATTCGGGCATAAATCTCATTGCCAAACATACGGATAAAGCTGTTCTGTTAACATACTCTGTGTCATGGTGCCTTGGGAATAGTTTAGTTTTTTTTATGGGTGATAAAGCTCAAATTTAGTGATTTTTGTTGCAAATTTGTAAATTTACGGCGCGTAAAATGAAGGGATGAATTGTCATTTCCACGCCTGGAAAAGTAAAAGAGAGAACGAATGCGTTTATCAATAGTATTAGTGTCCCCGGCGCGGGCAGAAAACGTGGGTGCGGCAGCCAGGGCAATGAAAACTATGGGGTTTAGCGATATGAGGATCGTCGATAGCGAGGCTCATTTGCAGCCTGCCGCGCGCTGGGTCGCGCACGGCTCCGGCGATATTCTCGATAATATTCAGACTTATGCCACTCTGGAGCAGGCGCTGCACGATGTCGATTTTACCGTCGCCACGACGGCCCGCAGCCGGGCTCGTTTTCACTACTACGCGACGCCGCACCAGCTTTTACCGCTACTGGAAGAGAAAGCGCAGTGGATGAATCATGCCGCGCTGGTATTTGGCCGTGAAGATTCCGGTCTGACCAATGAAGAGCTGGCGCTTGCCGATGTGCTGACCGGCGTGCCGATGGCGGCAGACTATCCTTCGCTGAATCTGGGGCAGTCGGTGATGGTATATTGCTATCAGCTGACCTCTTTGCTGCAAAAAACCACGACCGTAGCCCCAGGCGTCGATGACAATCAGCTGCAGGCGTTACGTCTGCGCACGCTCGATCTGCTCAATCGCCTCGGCGTAGGCGACGATATAAAATTGACCGACTGGCTTCAGCAGCGAATAGGTCTTCTGCAGCAGCGAGACACCGCCATGCTGCATCGTTTACTGCATGATATTGAAAAAAACCTGCCAGAGTAAAATTCTGCCATGTTTTTTTCACATGGTTTTATATGCTAAGAAACAACGCAGAAATGCGTAAATACGGATGAAGTATCAGGTCGTTGTGGCGTATTGGCCAGGTGCATAAAAACCGGCTAAAAGTAGAAATTCATTGACTTAAGTCGGCAGATACTTTAACCAATATAGGCACAGGACACAGACAGATAAAAATTACAGAGTACACAACATCCATGAATCGCATCGGCATGATCACCACGATTATCACCACCACTATTACCACAGGTAACGGTGCGGGCTGACGCGTACAGGAAACACAGAAAAAAGCCCGCACCTGAACAGTGCGGGCTTTTTTTTCGATAAAAAATCAAGGGGTCATAACCATGCGTGTGTTGAAGTTCGGCGGTACATCAGTGGCAAATGCAGAACGTTTTCTGCGTGTTGCCGATATTCTGGAAAGTAATGCCAGGCAGGGGCAGGTAGCGACCGTGCTGTCTGCCCCGGCGAAGATCACTAACCACCTGGTTGCGATGATCGAAAAAACGATCGGCGGGCAGGATGCGTTGACCAATATCGCTGATGCCGAACGCATTTTCGCCGAACTTCTGCAAGGGCTCGCCGATGCTCAGCCGGGCTTTCCACACGCTCAGCTGAAAGTTTTTGTCGAGCAGGAATTTGCGCAAATCAAACACGTTCTGCACGGTATTAGCCTGCTTGGGCAGTGTCCGGATAGCGTTAACGCGTCCCTTATTTGCCGGGGTGAAAAGCTCTCAATCGCCATTATGGCCGGCTTGCTGGAAGCGCGCGGTCATAACGTCACGGTGATTAACCCGGTTGAAAAACTGCTTGCCGTTGGCCATTACCTCGAATCCACCGTAGATATCGCAGAGTCGACTCGTCGCATTGCCGCCAGCCAGATCCCGGCTGACCATATGGTGCTGATGGCGGGCTTTACCGCGGGTAACGAAAAGGGTGAGCTGGTGGTGCTGGGGCGTAACGGCTCTGACTACTCCGCAGCGGTACTGGCAGCCTGCCTGCGCGCCGACTGCTGTGAAATCTGGACCGACGTTGACGGCGTTTATACCTGCGACCCGCGTCAGGTCCCGGATGCGCGTCTGTTGAAGTCGATGTCCTATCAGGAAGCGATGGAGCTTTCCTACTTCGGCGCTAAAGTTTTGCACCCGCGTACTATCGCCCCCATCGCCCAGTTCCAGATCCCCTGTTTAATCAAAAATACCGGTAATCCGCAGGCGCCGGGTACGCTTATCGGCGGCAGCAGCGATGAAGACGATCTGCCGGTGAAAGGTATCTCTAATCTCAACAACATGGCGATGTTCAACGTCTCCGGTCCGGGGATGAAGGGGATGGTTGGCATGGCGGCGCGCGTGTTCGCCACTATGTCCCGCGCGGGAATTTCCGTCGTACTTATCACCCAATCCTCATCCGAATACAGCATCAGCTTCTGCGTGCCGCAGAGCGACTGCGCTCGGGCGAAGCGGGTAATGGAAGATGAATTTTATCTGGAGCTGAAAGAGGGGCTGCTTGAGCCGCTGTCGATCATGGAACGCCTGGCAATTATTTCGGTTGTCGGCGATGGCATGCGGACGCTACGCGGGATTTCCGCCAAATTCTTCGCTGCGCTGGCGCGCGCCAATATCAACATTGTGGCGATTGCACAGGGCTCTTCCGAGCGCTCCATCTCCGTTGTCGTCAGCAACGATGATGCGACTACCGGCGTTCGCGTGACGCACCAGATGCTGTTCAATACCGATCAGGTGATAGAAGTGTTTGTGATTGGCATCGGCGGCGTCGGCGGCGCGTTGATCGAACAGATTAAGCGCCAGCAGGGCTGGTTGAAGAGTAAACATATTGACCTGCGCGTTTGCGGGGTAGCCAACTCTCGCGCTTTACTGACCAACGTACACGGTCTGAACCTGGAACACTGGCGCGATGAGCTGGCGGAAGCCAAAGAGGCGTTCAACCTAGGACGACTCATTCGTCTGGTGAAAGAGTACCATCTGCTGAACCCGGTGATTGTCGACTGTACCTCCAGCCAGGCGGTGGCCGATCAGTATGCCGATTTTCTGCGCGAAGGCTTCCACGTGGTGACGCCGAACAAAAAGGCCAATACCTCATCGCTGGATTACTATCATCAGCTGCGTCATGCCGCGAGCAGCTCACGACGCAAGTTTCTCTACGACACCAACGTCGGCGCGGGGCTGCCGGTAATCGAAAACCTGCAAAATTTGCTGAATGCCGGTGATGAACTGCTGCACTTCTCCGGTATTCTGTCCGGCTCGCTGTCATTTATCTTCGGCAAGCTGGATGAGGGCGTAAGCTTCTCTGCCGCGACGAAGCTGGCGCGTGAGATGGGCTATACCGAACCGGATCCGCGCGACGATCTTTCTGGCGTTGATGTCGCGCGTAAGCTGCTGATTCTGGCTCGTGAAACCGGGCGAGAGCTGGAGCTGTCTGACATTATCGTAGAGCCGGCGCTGCCGGCGGATTTTGATGCCAGCGGCGATGTTGACAGCTTTATGGCGCGTCTGCCGTCACTGGATGATGAGTTTGCTTCACGGGTCGCTAAAGCGCGCGATGAAGGTAAAGTCTTGCGTTATGTTGGCAATATCGAAGAGGATGGCACCTGCCGCGTGAAAATTGCCGCGGTAGACGGCAACGATCCGCTGTTTAAAGTGAAAAACGGCGAGAATGCGCTGGCGTTTTACAGCCACTATTATCAGCCACTGCCGCTGGTGCTGCGCGGTTATGGCGCGGGGAATGATGTCACCGCGGCTGGCGTTTTTGCCGACCTGCTGCGTACCCTGTCATGGAAGTTAGGAGTTTAAGATGGTCAAAGTATATGCCCCGGCTTCCAGTGCCAACATGAGCGTCGGGTTTGACGTGCTGGGCGCGGCGGTAACGCCGGTCGACGGCACGCTGCTGGGGGACAACGTCTCGGTTGAAGCGGCGGCGAGCTTTAGCCTGCAAAACGTGGGTCGCTTCGCCAGTAAACTGCCGACGGCTGCGCAGGAGAATATCGTCTATCAATGCTGGGAGCGTTTTTGCCAGGAGATTGGCAAACAGGTACCGGTGGCGATGACGCTGGAAAAAAACATGCCGATTGGTTCCGGCCTGGGCTCCAGCGCCTGTTCCGTGGTTGCCGCGCTGGTGGCGATGAATGAATTCTGCGGTAAGCTGCTCAATGAGAGCCGAATGCTGGCGCTGATGGGCGAGATGGAAGGGCGGATTTCCGGCAGCATTCACTATGATAACGTCGCCCCTTGCTATCTGGGCGGGATTCAGCTGATGCTTGAGGAAAATGGCATCATCAGCCAGCAGATACCGGCATTTGATGAATGGCTGTGGGTGCTGGCCTATCCGGGGATTAAAGTCTCAACTGCGGAAGCGCGGGCCATTCTCCCGGCGCAGTATCGCCGTCAGGACTGTATTGCCCACGGTCGCCATCTGGCGGGCTTTATTCACGCCTGCTATAGCCGTCAGCCTCAGCTGGCGGCGAAGTTGATGAAAGATGTCATTGCCGAACCGTATCGTACCAAACTACTGCCGGGCTTCAGCGAAGCGCGTCAGGCAGCAATGGAAATTGGCGCGCAGGCGTGCGGCATTTCCGGTTCCGGTCCAACGTTGTTTGCATTATGCGATAAACCGGAAACCGCGCAGCGCGTCGCCGACTGGCTGGCTACGCACTATCTGCAAAATAAGGAAGGCTTCGTTCATATTTGCCGGCTGGACACGGCGGGCGCTCGAGTAGTGGGATAACCAATGAAACTCTATAACTTAAAAGATCATAACGAACAGGTCAGCTTTGCGCAGGCCGTTACGCAGGGGCTTGGCAAGCATCAGGGGCTGTTCTTCCCGCACGATCTGCCGGAATTCAGCCTGACTGAAATCGACGAAATGCTGCAGCAGGACTTCGTGTCGCGTAGCGCAAAAATTTTGTCGGCATTTATCGGCGACGAGATCCCGCAGGAGGTTCTGCAAGAACGTATCGGCGCCGCCTTTACCTTCCCGGCACCGGTAAGTAAAGTGCAGGACGACGTCGGCTGCCTCGAACTGTTTCACGGTCCGACTCTGGCGTTTAAAGACTTCGGCGGCCGCTTTATGGCGCAAATGCTGACCCATATCGCAGGCGACAAACCGGTTACTATTCTGACGGCCACCTCGGGTGATACCGGCGCGGCGGTTGCGCATGCGTTCTATGGTCTGCCAAACGTCAAAGTCGTCATTCTCTATCCGCGCGGCAAAATCAGCCCGCTGCAGGAAAAGCTGTTCTGCACCCTGGGCGGCAATATTGAAACCGTAGCAATCGACGGTGACTTTGATGCCTGCCAGGCGCTGGTTAAGCAGGCATTTGATGATGAAGAGCTGAAAGCTGCGCTGGGTCTTAACTCGGCTAACTCAATCAATATCAGCCGCCTGCTGGCGCAGATTTGCTACTACTTTGAAGCCGTTGCTCAGCTGCCTCAGGAAGCCCGTAATCAGCTGGTTATCTCGGTACCCAGCGGTAACTTTGGCGATCTGACCGCCGGTCTGCTGGCTAAATCTCTGGGGCTGCCGATCAAGCGTTTTATCGCGGCGACTAACGCCAATGATACCGTGCCGCGCTTCCTGCAGGACGGTAACTGGTCGCCAAAAGCGACTCAGGCCACGCTGTCTAACGCGATGGACGTCAGCCAGCCGAACAACTGGCCGCGTGTGGAAGAGCTGTTCCGTCGTAAAATCTGGCGTCTGAACGAGCTGGGCTACGCGGCGGTGGATGATGAAACCACCAAAAAGACCATGCGTGAGCTGAAAGCCATCGGCTATACCTCTGAACCGCATGCGGCGATTGCCTATCGCGCGCTACGCGACCAGCTGCAGCCTGGCGAATATGGCCTGTTCCTCGGCACGGCGCATCCGGCGAAATTTAAAGAGAGCGTGGAAGAGATTCTGCAGGAGACGCTGCCGCTGCCGAAAGAGCTGGCCGATCGTGCCGATTTGCCGCTGCTGTCGCATGATCTGCCGGCTGATTTTGCCGCGCTGCGTAAGCTGATGATGGGTTAAGCCTGATTCAGCGCTCCCCTCCTGCATTATCCGCAGCAGGGGAGCGTGTTTTCACTGCTCGTGGCGTTTAAAGACCAGTTCTCCGTTATCCGAAGCCTCGGCGTCAAAGAAATAGCCTTCACTATCAAAACGGGTCAACTGCTCAGGCTTCGTTAAGCGATTCTCAATGATATAACGACTCATCAAGCCGCGCGCTTTTTTAGCGTAGAAGCTGATCACTTTAAACTTGCCGTTTTTCTCATCAAGGAATACCGGCTTAATCAGCTGGCCCTCAAGCCGTTTGGCTTTCACCGACCTGAAGTATTCATCAGAGGCAAGGTTGACCACGATATCGTCTCCCTGGGCTTTCAGTGCCTGATTCAGCTTATCGGTGATGACGTCTCCCCAATAGTGATACAGGTCTTTACCCCTCGCATTCTCAAGCTTAATACCCATTTCCAGGCGATACGGCTGCATCAGATCCAGCGGGCGCAGAACGCCATACAGGCCGGAAAGCATCCGCAGATGCTGCTGGGCAAAATCGAAATCAGCTTCGCTAAAGGTCTCTGCCTGCAGGCCGGTATAGACATCGCCCTTAAACGCCAGGATCGCCTGACGGGCATTGTCCGGGGTGAAGTCTGGCTGCCAGTCGTGGAAGCGGGTCGCGTTCAGATCGGCCAGCTTGTCGCTGATGCCCATCAGTTTAGCAATCTGTGGTGCCGACAGCTGGCGGGCAATGCCGATAAGCTCCTGAGAGTGTTCCAGCAGCTCTGGCTGAGTATAACGCATCGTTGCCAATGGACTTTGATAATCAAGCGTTTTGGCAGGTGAAATCAGAATGAGCATATCCAGTCCTTACGGGAAATTTTTGACGACTTTAGCAAAAAAACCTCAAGAGAGGATCGATAGCTGCGATTGCCGCGCTATTCGCGCGGCAGGTTATCCCAGGTTCCCGGTACCAGCTGTTGATGGATTTCAGGGTAGCGGGTGACGTCAAATTCCGGCCGCTGGCCCAGCTTGCGCTGCCGCAGGTAATCGCTGGCAATGATGCGCACCGTCGGCGACAGCAGCAGGATAGCCGTCAGGTTAGTTATCGCCATCAGCGCCATGATAATATCCGCCATCTGCCAGACTACCGGCAGGCTGACTACCGCTCCGGTGATGACCATGCACAGCGTCAGCAGACGCAGCAGCCAGATGTTGCGGAGGCTATCCATGCGCAGAAAGATGAGGTTATTTTCGGCATAGATATAGTTTGCGACGATCGAACTGAAGGCGAACAGCAGCACGATACAAGCGACAAAGCTGGCACCCCAGTCGCCGACAAGATTGTTCATCGAGTGCTGGATAGCCTGAATACCGTTTGCCACCCCTTCATTGCCGTCTCTCGGCGCCAGCATAATGATCACGGCGCTGGCGGTACAGATGACGATGGTATCAATAAAGACGCCGATCATTTGTACGATCCCCTGCGCTGCGGGATGAGGTGGCCAGGAGGCAGCGGCGGCGGCAGAATTTGGCGTCGAACCCATACCCGCTTCATTGGAGAACATCCCGCGCTGAAAGCCGCTGGTGAGCGCCTGGCTGATGGTATAGCCCACCGCGCCCGCAGCGGCCTCCTGCCAACCGAAAGCGCAGCGGAAAATAATTTCAAAAATCGTCGGCAGGGCGCTGATATGCCACAAGCCAATGAGCAGGCTGGCCATTACCCACAGCAAAGCCATAGCCGGCACGAGCCACTGCATCAAGCGCGCTACGCCGCGAATACCGCGAATGATGACCAGCAGGGTCAGGGCCGCAAGTACGCCGCCGGTGATGACATCAGGTAAACGAAACGCATACTCCATGGCATGGGCAACGGAGTTGGCCTGGACGGTGTTAAAAATAACACCGTAGGCCAGCAAGAGAAGAATAGAGAACAGCACGCCCATCCAGCGCATGCCAAGCCCCCGGGCCATATACCAGGCCGGACCGCCGCGAAAGTGTCCGCGAGAGTCGCGCTCTTTATAAAGCTGCGCCAGAGAGCATTCGGCGAAGCTGCTGGCCATGCCGAGCAGCGCCGAGATCCACATCCAAAAAACGGCGCCTGGGCCGCCAGCGGCAATGGCCAGCGCAACCCCAGCCATATTGCCGCTGCCCACGCGCGCCGCCAGGCTCATGCACAGCGCCTGAAAAGACGTTAAGCCGCCGGGCTGCGGCTGAAGGCTCTTTTTCAGACTTTTGCTGAACTGGCGGATATAACGGAACTGAATATATTTTGTTCGCCAGGTAAACCAGACGCCAGCGCCCAGTAACAGGTAGATCATTACCGAGCCCCAAAGTATTTCATTGATAAACGACAGAAAATCAGGCATCAAGCATCCTCTTGCCCATATCGGCGCGCGAGTGTAAGCGCTACCAATCCAGTGACAATCCTTTAGTGTTCAGGTAATTAATTGGCCCAGTTTATCACACTCTGCGCTCATGCATTGTAGGCGGTTGCGCTGCCCCGGCAGCGTGTTATCATCTTGGCAGACCGGTTACATCCCCTTAACTGCTGTTTAAGAGAAACACTATCATGACGGATAAATTGACTTCTCTGCGTCAGTACACCACTGTCGTAGCTGATACCGGAGATATCGCGGCAATGAAGCTGTATCAGCCTCAGGACGCCACGACTAACCCTTCTTTGATTCTCGGCGCGGCTCAGATCCCTGAGTACCGTAAGCTGATTGATGACGCTGTTGCCTGGGCTCGCGGCCAGAGTAGCGATCGCGCGCAGCAGATTATCGATGCTTCCGATAAGCTGGCGGTGAACATTGGTCTCGAAATCCTTAAGCTGATCCCTGGCCGTATTTCCACCGAAGTTGATGCTCGTCTGTCCTATGACACCGATGCATCTATCGCCAAAGCTAAGCGCCTAATCAAGCTGTATAACGATGCCGGCATCAGTAACGATCGCATTCTGATCAAACTGGCTTCTACCTGGCAGGGCATTCGCGCCGCTGAGCAGCTGGAAAAAGAAGGCATCAACTGTAACCTGACTCTGCTGTTCTCCTTCGCTCAGGCGCGTGCTTGTGCGGAAGCGGGCGTATTCCTGATTTCTCCGTTTGTGGGCCGTATCCTCGACTGGTACAAAGCGAACACCGATAAGAAAGAATACGCGCCGGCAGAAGATCCGGGCGTGGTGTCCGTAAGCGAAATCTACGAATACTACAAACAGCACGGCTACGAAACTGTGGTTATGGGCGCAAGCTTCCGTAACCTCGGCGAGATCCTGGAACTGGCCGGCTGCGATCGCCTGACCATCGCTCCGGCCCTGCTGAAAGAGCTGGCTGAAAGCGAAGGCGCGGTTGAGCGTAAACTGTCTTTCAGCGGCGAAGTGAAAGCCCGTCCGGCTCGCATCACCGAATCCGAATTCCTGTGGCAGCACAATCAGGATCCGATGGCGGTAGACAAACTGGCGGAAGGTATCCGTAAGTTTGCGATCGACCAGGAAAAACTGGAAAAAATGATCGGCGATCTGCTGTAATCCCCCATGTGGCCGACGCCCGTCGGCCACATTAAACTGTCTGCCTTGCTCCCCTCGGTGTATTATTCTGGCTATTAATACTGTTTGAACGGAATAATCATGAACACCTTACGAATCGGCTTAGTTTCCATCTCCGATCGCGCCTCCAGCGGCGTCTATCAGGATAAAGGCATCCCGGCGCTTGAAGAGTGGCTGGCCCGTGCGCTATCCACGCCTTTCGAATTGCAAACCCGCTTGATCCCGGATGAACAGGTTATTATCGAGCAAACGCTGTGCGAACTGGTTGATGAAATGGGCTGTCATCTGGTCCTGACTACCGGTGGCACGGGCCCGGCTCGCCGTGACGTGACCCCGGATGCGACGCTGGCGATTGCCGATCGGGTGATGCCAGGCTTTGGCGAGCAAATGCGCCAGGTGAGCCTGCACTTTGTGCCGACGGCCATTCTTTCTCGCCAGGTTGGCGTTATTCGCAAGCAGGCGCTGATCCTTAACCTGCCCGGGCAGCCGAAAGCGATTGAAGAAACCCTGGAAGGCGTAAAAGATGCTGAGGGTAACGTGCTGGTGCACGGAGTTTTTGCAAGTGTACCGTATTGTGTACAGTTGCTTGAGGGGCCATATGTCGAAACAAACGGCAATGTTGTAGCAGCTTTTCGCCCTAAAAGCGCGAGGCGTGAAACATTATCCTGAATTTAATGCATTCCTGAAATAACCTGCAACATCAGTGGTGTGTTGTTTTATTTACGATATAGTGTTTTTTACTTTACACACTGCGTAGAATCTCTTCACACCTCTGGATGATTGCTCGTTATGTCACACTATACCCGACCCCTGAACCGACAGGATTATAAAACCCTGACGCTTGCCGCGCTTGGCGGCGCGCTGGAGTTTTATGATTTCATCATCTTTGTTTTCTTTGCCGCCGTTGTCGGCGAGCTGTTTTTCCCGGCGGATATTCCTGAGTGGCTGCGACAGGTACAAACCTTCGGCATTTTTGCGGCAGGCTATTTAGCGCGTCCTCTTGGCGGCATCATTATGGCCCACTTTGGCGATCTGGTTGGGCGTAAGAAAATGTTTACTTTGAGCATTTTACTGATGGCGCTGCCTACGCTGGCGATTGGTCTGCTGCCTACCTACGCATCGATGGGCATCGTGGCGCCGATTTTGCTGTTGCTGATGCGCATTCTTCAGGGCGCAGCAATTGGCGGTGAAGTTCCCGGCGCCTGGGTCTTCGTTGCCGAGCATGTACCGGAAAAAAGAATAGGTATCGCCTGCGGTACGCTGACTGCCGGTCTGACGGTGGGTATTTTACTCGGTTCGGTCGTCGCGACGCTGATTAATACGCACCTCACCCCTCAGGGTATCCACGATGGCGGCTGGCGTATCCCGTTCCTGTTAGGCGGCGCATTTGGCCTCGTCGCCATGTATCTGCGCCGTTGGCTTCAGGAGACGCCGATTTTCCTCGAAATGCAGCAGCGTAAGGCATTAGCGCAGGAGCTGCCGGTTAAAGCCGTCGCGCTGAAGCATCAGAAGGCGGTTGTGGTCTCAATGCTGCTGACGTGGCTGTTATCCGCAGGCGTGGTGGTGGTGATCCTTATGTCTCCGGTCTGGCTACAAAAACACTACGGCTTTGCTCCCGCCATCACCCTGCAGGCGAACAGCATCGCTACCATCATGCTCTGTATCGGCTGCCTGCTGGCAGGCCTGGCCGCCGATCGTTTTGGCGCCAGCCGCACGTTTATTGTCGGCAGCTTATTCCTCGCTGCGGCAAGCTGGGCTTTCTATCATCTTTCCGGTGATAGCCCGCAGCGCCTGTTCCTGCTCTACGGTACGGTGGGGTTATGCGTTGGCGTGGTCGGGGCGGTTCCGTATGTGATGGTGCGCGCGTTCCCGGCGGAGGTCCGATTTACCGGTATTTCGTTCTCTTATAACGTCTCTTACGCCATCTTTGGCGGCCTGACGCCGATTGCGGTGACCATGCTGATGGGCGTTTCGCCGATGGCGCCCGCGTGGTACGTGCTGGCACTGTCGTTTATGGGATTGGGGTTGGGGATCTGGCTGCGTCAGGGACTGGATCAGCAGGTCGCAGCGCCGAAAGCTGAACTGCAGCGTCTGCCTTAAATCAAGGTGACCCATGTCGCCGCTCGCGAACGAGCGGCGACAATGAATTAATGCTTTTCGCCGATTGGCAGAACGGTGCGGCCAAACTGCTCGTTCAGCACTTCACCCATCGCCAGATAGATGGCGCTGCCGCCGCAGACCAGACCCACCCAGCCAGCAATCTTCACAATGCCTTCGTTATCAGCCAGGTGGCCAATCGCCAGCAGAGCGAACAACACGGTCAGGCTGAGGAAAACAAACTGCAGCATACGTGCGGCTTTCAGAGTGCCAAAGAACATGAACAGGGTGAAAACGCCCCACAGTCCAAGGTACATACCGAGGAAGTGTGCATCAGGCGCTTCAGCAAGGCCCATTTTCGGCATCAGAAGAATGGCAACCAGCGTCAGCCAAAAAGCGCCGTAAGACGTAAATGCGGTTAAGCCAAAAGTGTTGCCTTTTTTAAATTCCAGCAGGCCGGCAAAAATCTGCGCAATGCCGCCATAAAAAATGCCCATCGCCAGGATAGCTACATCAAACGCGAACAGGCCGCTATTTGCCAGGTTAAGCAGAATAGTGGTCATGCCGAAGCCCATAAGGCCCAGCGGTGCCGGATTAGCCAACTTAGTGTTGCCCAAGTTCGAAAAGGTGATAATCTCAGAATCTTTCTTATTTTCTGTGGTAGCCATGAAAAAACTCTATTCCTATATAAGATGGTCCACTGACAAACAAACAGGGAATACCTCCCTGGAGCGTCAGACTGAAAAGGCGAAACAGTACGCTGCTATTCATGGTTTGGAGTACGTCCAGCTCCTTGATGCGGGCGTCTCAGCGTTTCGCGCGAAGAATAGCACAAGCGGAAAATTGGCAGGATTTATTTCTGCTGTAGAAAGCGGGGTTATCCCATCTGATTCGTGGCTATATGTTGAAAACCTCGACCGCCTGAGCCGTGCAGATGCCACCACAGCCAACGAACTCTTTCTCCGTCTCCTGCGTCTGGGGTTGACATTGGTCACCGGTATGGATGGGAAGATTTTTACCCGCGATGGCGTGAATCAGAATCCCACGGATCTGATGTTGTCAATTTTGCTCTTCATGAGAGCCAACGAGGAATCCCTCACCAAGCAAAAACGTGCCTTTGAAACCACGCTTAAACTGATTGAACGATATCGATCCGGGCTTCCTGTAAATATAAAAAGTGCGGGTTCTTCTCCCTGGTGGATCGACGCTTCCGGGCCGAATAACGAAGCCGTAAAGCCCCACTCTATGCACTTCAAAGCCGCAAAAGAGGCGGTAAGGCTCTTACTGTCCGGCTGGGGTAACTATCGGGTGACCAACTACCTGAATGATAACAGTGAGATTTATCCGCCACCGGTAGGGAAGAAGAGTAAGAACCAAAGAAAAGAAGTGCGCTGGACGGTGCCGAATATTAAGAAAATGCGGTTGAATCGCGCGTTGATGGGGGAGAAGGTTTTAACCCTGAACAATGTTACCCATCGCCTGAAAAACTATTTTCCGCCCGTCTGTACACCTGCTGAGTTTGCAAGACTTCAAGATGTAGCCAGTAACAATAAGATGCCGCAGGGGGAGCAAAAACAGGTGATCACTCTGCTCTCTGGTATGGGGATTCTGCGTTGTGGTCACTGTGGTGGTGCCATGACCTCTTTTAGTAAGAAGGGCAAAATCCGCTACATGTGCGAATCAGGTAAAAAACGCATGTCGTCTTGCAAGGCATGGAGTGTCTCGGGGGAATTAGTTGAGCGGTGTTTGTTACAGCCGTTAATTACTGGCTATATCTCGCTGGTGATGGATAAGCAGGATTCAGAGCAATCCATTTCCGGGCTGATAGATTCTAAACGGGGTGAATTGGAGGCTATACAGTCGCAAATCGATAACACCACAACTGCGATCTCAATGGGCGGAAATCTTGACTCCCTGGTGGCGATGCTTCAAGGATTTGAGTCCAGAAAGTCCGCCATTTTGGTTGATCTGGACAAGTTAACTCAGCGCGAATTATTGCAAGGTTCCCGTGATCAGCAGATTGAAAAAATCGTTGATACGATGGAGTTGATAACCCCCGAATTGCTTGAGGACACAACAGATCCAGACCGGTTGAATATCCGGGAGGTTGTCCGGGCGGTTATAGCTCGCGTCACGATCGGTAAGGGCGAAGATAAGGCCTTAAAGCTGATTTTTGATGTTTATGATCGTCAACAGTTTATTTACCAAGGCGAGATTCAGACCGATGATAGAGGCTGGATTCGCCGAGGGTACTCCTTACATATCGAAGATCAGAGTGTTGAGATGCATGATGGCATTGAGCCTGACCTGTCTTCAAAATTGAGCGAGTTGATAAAGACGCAGCATGACAAAGTGGATGAGATGTTATCTGCTTTTCCTCCGCTGAAAGCGTCATGGTTTGTTAGCAAGTAGCTGGAACTATCTGGCGTCGGCGGGTGATTTTATAGAGATACCCCCCGCCCCTCGGCGCGGGATCGCTGATACCCCCACCATATGTAAACCGGCTGCTGCAAATCACCGGTAGGATATTGCTGTCTTCCTCCGCATCAGCCAAACGCACCTGATTTACTCGGCGTCCTCAGTGTCGAACGTCTTGCTGTACGGACAATGCTTTGACTTCGTGACGTAAGTAAACGTGTAGAGCGAGTTACTGTAGACACACAATGTTTGTCCGCTCTCCGTCGTTGACTGCTCTGGTGCACTCATGGTGATCCGTCCGGCTACGGCGCTGAATGACACCAACAAACCGCAAAAAATAAAAGAAAGCCCCTTCATTTCAATCCGCTCCTTTCGGGTAACTCTGCGTTGCTCACAATTCATACGTGGAGTCTATCACTCCAATCGATCGAAAATACTGATCTTTAAGGTCGAATTAATTGATCAAAGTGGTTAAGATAAATCTTAGGTTTTTTATTGTTTAAATTTTGTTCAAGGAGATGACTTTGAAAAAAATACTTCTGGTTGTGCTGGGATTGTTAGCGGGGAATGTTTACGCGGATGATGATGGTTCGCCGGAAATGAAGGCAGAAGCGAAGGCCTTAATCCAGGCAGCGGACTACCAATGTAACAAGGTGAACGGGGTTTACCCCGCCCACTTTAGCAACGCTTTCACTGTGTACTGCGATGATGTGTATCAGTACACCATCAAGGATCGCGGCGGTCGCTGGACTGTTGAAGTCAACGATTGAGGCCCGGATATGGCAATGAAAAAGTGCCGTGAATGTGGGCATAGCATTTCGAGCAGCGCGAAGGTATGCCCATCCTGTGGAGTAAAAAAACCTTATATTTCACCGCTCAAAGGAGTCTTTGTACTGGCAGTAATTGCATGGACTGGCTGGATCGCATTTACTGATGACAAATCGTCAGGCAGCAATCAAGCATCCACGGAAAGCGCTTCGGCCTCAATGGGAGAAATCAGGCTCAAAACCGCTGCTCCCGTAAATCTGGCTCCGGCTTCAACGGCACCTTTTACGGCTGCTCAGGTTTGTAAGGCAGCAATCAGCGGAATGTTCGGGCGTGACGTGAATACGCTCAAAGCTGCAAAAGGGAGTCCGGCTGGCGTATTTAAAATCTCTTATCGTCGCCCGTCTGATGGTAATCAGTACTCGTTCGACTGCAAACTATCCGGCAACAATGTGATATGGACTGAGTTGGGGCAGACTTCCAACCGTTGGAACGGATCGGGGAGTGTCGAATTCAATGTCGAGTTTGCCATCAAGGATAACGTGTTACTCATAACTGAGGCATACGGTAATTCTGATGACATTTCGTATAGATTCACGATGAATCAATTCCGCTAAAATCCCACTCGGGGTAGGAACTACTTTCTACCCCAAACCTTCGCCCCCCCGGAAGCGATTCACCAATCCCCCACCGCTATATAAATCGGCTCGTGAAAATATCCAGGCAGTGATTGCACCACTGCCGCATGGGCTGCGGTGCTTAGCGCTTTGCTGGCTGAGATTAGGGTTGCCCGGATCTTTCAGAAATATCTTTATCACGTTGCTGACTTTGTTGTCTCTTGTGGTATCAACAATCGTTCGTTTTATGACACCAGCAAACACCCCGCAAAATAGGTATCAATAAAATAGGGTATTGACATAATGATACCACTCATAGATTATGATACCGTTTTTGACACCAGATAAGGGGAAAATTATGAGCCGCACCTTTGCATACTGCCGAGTTTCGACCAGTGAGCAGACGACAGAAAACCAGATTGTAGCGATCCGTCAGGCAGGCTATGACATCCTTGATAGTCGCGTGATATCGGAAACGGTATCCGGTGGCGTACAGGCAATGAAGCGTAAAGGCTTTGCCGATATGGTCACCCATAAACTGGAGAAAGGCGATCGGCTGGTGGTGTTGAAGCTGGACAGGTTGGGGCGTGACAACATCGATGTGCAGCAAACTATAGCGATGCTGGTAGACAAGGATATTGATGTAGTGTCGTTGGATCTGCCCGTGCGTAATCTTGCCAGTGCGGAAGGAAAGCTGATGCTGCAAATGTTTTCAGCTTTCGCGGAGTTCGAAAAGTCCCGCATCATTGAGCGTACCAAAGAGGGTCTTGCGCGAGCTAAGACTGAGGGTAAAAAGTTAGGCCGTCCGGCGGCAACGGATACCGTTAAGCGCGTGCAGGAAGCCAAATCAAAAGGACTGAGCCAGTCCAAAGCGGCGCTTGAATTGGGTTTGAGCCTGCCAACGATTAAGCGTAATTGGAACATGCAAGAAAAGTAGCCATAGCTTTAGTGGTTTTTATAATAATCAATATTAACAAGCAGTTAAGCCTGATGAGCCTTACCGACCATAGCCTACTTAAGTTTAAAGCTGAACATTAAAACACCATTGCCCTAAGGGTTATAGAGTTGTATATTTGTACAGGCTGGACACTAAAACAGGTTATGAATAACTAAGGCGGGTCAATGGCTGAAAAGTCTGAGTTTTTTTCCAGTTTCGTCGATATCGAAAAGCGTCCTCGCTTCTCTTCGGAATGTGAAATCAATCCTGAGAATTTTAAAGCCCTCGTTGGTGAATACCGGTTGGACGAGGATGTCATCTGTCAGGTCAAAGGTCACAAAGGGATTTGCCATCAAAAGCATAGAGCCGGCTGGCTGGGCGTGACCAATGATGGCTTCGAAGTGCTAATTGGTGGTCACTGCGCCCGAAACTACTTCAAAGCTGACAAATCATTTGCGCTCGAACGAAAGCGTGTCCGTAAAGAAATCGATAGAAAGATCGCCTTATATAAGCTGGAAGAGTATCGCAAAAATACACTGAGTATCAGTGATGAACTATCCGGTTTGCGGCAAGAAATTATTGATACACGGGTAAAGCTTGATCAAATTCATAAATTGTTCCCAAATGCAGTCCTTAGCTTTATTGAGAACGCTCAGAAAACCAAAAACTGGGAATTGAAAATCGATGTGCAGGAAGGATATAGCGATAATGGTGAAGCTAAATGGGTATCAGGTTCATTGGGCAAAAGGAAGACGCTGCCATATAGCTATGAAGTCTTTGGGCTGATGAACAATGTGAAAACCCTTTCCGAAACTTTTAACGAGGCATGTCAGGTCAACCCAGACGACATCAAAACACCAAAGTTGAAGAGAATAATCGAAATTCTTAATGAAAAAGAAGAGCTTAAGAAAACCAGCTCAGCTCTACACAGAGATGTTTTTGCCTTCGTTGATCCACGGAATCTGGAACCGTTAATCTACGCATGCGATGACTACGAAGAGGAGTTCCTCGCAGCGAAAGCAATCATGGCGATCACAGGTGCGAAAGTGTCGAGTGAAGGGCATATCAATCTTCGACTGAGGCGGATTAAGGAACGTATAGAGAAGCAATTTGACGGCAAATTTGTCAGAAAAAATCAGATCGCCGAAAGGTTCCAGCGTCGAAATGCTTTCATGGGTTAGACTCCCTCTTGCTAATTCTATAAGAGCCTCGCCGGTGTGCGGGGCTTTATTTTATTAAATTACATATTGTTCTTCATAATTTAATCTGAGAAAACCGGCGTCGTGTAGATCGCTGTGGGCGTTGCTGTGCCTGCTGGCGACAAATTTGTCATGGGAATATGCCTTGTAGAAATTTTTCGTGTGCGTAAGGCTGGCCCGGTGGAATCGAACCTTGTTAAGCGAGCTGGCGTTGCATATGCATTCTTCCACCAGCGCCGCCTCTGTCCCTTAGCCAGGAACAGTGCTGCCGCTTTAGGATTTGCACACGGCGCTACTCTTTGCCTACGGCTGCCCCTGTTGCTTACTGGCGTGCGCCAACAGAGTATATGCTATATAGCTAAAAAGAAATCGCTACAGGGTGGGGTGCTACGGGTGCAATGATATTTGCATTTTAATATCATATGCTTATGTTGTTCATCATGGTGGGGTATAGGATGGGGTACGCATGGGGTAAAGGGTGGGGTACAAATGCGGCAGCGAATGAAAGGAGGGGAATAAATTCCCCTCAGAATGTGAACTCCTCTGCGGTTGCGAGGTGCTCCCGTAAGCTGGCGGGTGTCCAGCCATCAGGTATCCACCACCATTGTTTTGACGTTTTGCCGGTCGGGTCTGGGTTTCTCTGGTACGGCTGGCACTTCCGGTACTTCATCGCCGTCAGGTAGCTGGAAGCTATCTGGCAGTTTCGGAGATCGGAGAACTGGGCCTGTAGCGTCTCCAGTCGGAATGCCGGGTTATCTGCCACCCATTCACGGACTTGCATTTCCAGGATTGAAACTGAATCCGATATCATCCGGCGCAGGCAATCGGACTGCGGGACATACTTATGGTTGAACTGGCTCAGGTCACGCGACATGAGCCACTCATAAATCACGTCCAGCCCACCGCTGGATACCCACGGCAATAGCCGGTTCTGGATGAATAATTGTGTCTCCTGCCGGTCAGCTTTGTGCGTCATAAACTCCGGGGCATACCAGCGGCGTTCGTTCTCATCCAGGCGCAGGGGCCGGGGCTGGTTGCTCGACAGTATGATCCTTGCGTAAACCCGTGCGCTACGCTCCGGCTCATAAAGCGGGCGTATCATCTGCCATTCCTCGCTGAGGATGGACTTTAACCGGGTCATCTGGCTGTCACTGTTGGTTGAGACGTCATCCAGGTGGATCAACATATTGGAGGTCAGCGTTGTGCTGTGTTTCTCCGTCAGTTTGGCGAATGAGTCCAGCGAGGCGGTTTGCCCGGAAAGTAGCGGGGTGAGTATATGCTCAAAGAGCACACCTTTCCCGGTTCCAGTATCACCAGTAAAGAGCAAATGCCAGGATGGACGCTGATCGGGGCGCTGGAGCATATGTGCCATCCAGTCGCACACTATTTTCCGGTCAGTTTCCTGCGGAAACAGGCGCTCGATAAACTCAATCCATGGGGCCGGGTCAGGGTTAAAACCGTTGGCTGGTGCGTCCTTCTCGTATCTCTTGTACGTATTGACTGCCAGTACCCCTGAACTCAACGGCACAAATAATTCCGGGTCTACCGCTGGCTGGAAGGCTTCGCTAACGACGAACGGTAACCGGCGGCGTATGGTGCTCCACCAGCGTTCATCGTACTCAATCTCAGTATATGAGTTTCGGTTGGCCCACTGGTAAAACAGCCCGCTGATACTGTCATCATTGAGGGTGACACCATCATGGATGTTGAACAGGACTGAGAGGTTAGTTGTTGCTTTGAGCACCCATCCATGATCTTTCAGGTAGTCGATGAAGGCGCTGAGAATTTGTTTCTTTATTTTTTCGTTGTTCGGGCTTGGCATTTGCACTCCACAGAGTCGTTAATGGTTTGGGTCAGATCGTTATATTTTTCCGGGTTGCTGGCGATCTCCGTCAGCAGCTTACGAACGAATACCGGCAAAGGTACATTCCCGCGCGTGGCGGTCAGCCAGTCGGCGGTTGTTCCCGTCACGGTAATATCGTAAATTTTCATCGTTTAACCTCCGGCTGGACGGGCAGCGATTGGTAGCGATCCGGGTTGGCCTCTTTAATCTGGCGAGCGACGGCGATAGCCCGCTCCAACGCGTCCGGGTCGATATGTGCGGGCGCTGGTGGCCCGCTTTTGGTTTTGGTAGCTGTCATGCTGTCACCCCGGTCAGCAGCATATCGCGGAGACGCTGGCGCATGGTATCGCGTTCTGCGGCTGCGGCTTCCTCTGCACGGCGTTGGGCTTCGTCTGCTGCGTCCTGTACCAGCTTGTCCACTTCTCTCTCGATCGCGGCGGCCAGCTCGTTGTGGTATGAATCCTCAACCTGCCGTTTCAGGTCGGTGATCTCCTGCTCCACCAGCTCAGCCGGTTTGCGGAGCGTGATCGACATATTCCCCGTACCGGCGAGGTAGACCGACTGTGGGATGCCGATGTCATATCTCCAGCCCTCCAGAATCCGTTCCTGTAGTTGCTGCATTGCCAGTGCTGCCGGGGCGTTGAACTTCTGCGTGGTGCTGGTGGCGGTGTACCGTTGTACGGCGGTATTAATTCGCGCGGCCAGCACGGCGGCGTCTGGTTTGAACCGGGCGGCGGCCTCAGTCATAAACGTCTGTAAATCGCTGTCAGTAGCTTTCTGAGCGGTCTTCTTTGTCATGGGGTAATCCTCTGTAATCGTTGAATAAAGGCCGTAACAGGCCTGCTGGCGTCTCTGGTGAGCGTCATTTGTGTGACCGTTAGGTGTGGTCATCTTTGCGGTGTTTGGGTATCAGGCTGTCAGGAATATTCGCTGTAAAAACTCTGCCCGCACGCCGGGCAATGCTGGGGAGTATCCGGTGTAAATCTGAACCAGCGAGTCACGTCCCCGCGTCCGAAAGTCACGCCTGCCAGATGGTTAATCTCAAGCGCGGTGAGCGTTCTGTATGCCGTTGAGAGCGGCAAGTCCACGCAACGCGAAACCATCTCCGCAGTTATGGGAGTGTCGGTTATGTTCAGGTAATGCAGGATGTTAATCCGGGGGACTGTGGCACGTAGGCCGGTATCATTCAGGAGCGCCGCGAGGGTCGCGCGTTCCGTATCGGTCGGGGCTGCAAACGTTGGCAGCGTGGGCGTTGAGGTCAATATTTCTCCTGTTTTGTGTGTTTTTCTGGTCTCCGGTTATTTTATCACGAAACCCTGTATTTGGGAATGATTATCATTAAGATTGATGTGATTTTTTCTTTTTCTAAATGAATTTTGGCTTGCCCATAATTCCTCAACATAATGATTAGAAAGGGAAGCATTCCCCGCCGTCTCTGCGTCGGGGCGCGGCATAATAATTAGGCGTTACGATACTGTCTATGATCTGGCGGGGTATTTTTCGCCAATTTCATTTTTTCCCTGATGAAGTCTGGTCATTTGCCTTAAACAGGCAATATGCAACACGGCTGGAATGGTCACCCGATATGCGCTGCCGCTCACGGCTTTTACCCCATTAAACGCGGCGCCGAGCGGTCCGCCAAGCCCTGCTCCGCGTACCAGCCCATGGCCGATGACGCTCACCGCGGCGTGGGTGCGGAGGATCTTCGTCAGTCGGGTTTCAAGAAGATGCGAGACTCCCTGCGCTAACTTATTTGTCTGAAGCAGATGGGGAAGCAGCTCTTTCTGCTCTTTGACACGACACTCAACGGCACTAAAGAAGTCGGCTTTTTGCCGCTCATCCATCTTTTTCCAGCTATGCTCCAGAAAGTGTTCCAGGAGATGTTGTTCTATTTCCGGGGTAGAGGCTTGTTTATCGGTTTTGATTTTTAGTCTCTTGCAGACGTCCAGCAAAATTTCGCGATAGAACTTGCCATGACGACGCAGCGTGTTGGCGATGCTATCACCGCCAAAGTGCTGGAGTTCCCCGGCAATGAGCTGCCAGTTGCGGCGATAGCGCTCAGGGTGTCCTTCCATCGCCTGAAAGGTTTCATTACGCAATAGCGTACTTGAAAGCCGGGGTTTTCCATTCTCATTGTGAGTCAGAATTCGAGTGAATGTTTCCAGATGCTCTTCGCTGCAGCGATGCAGAAAAGAGAGGTCTTCATCATCCAGATAATTAATCTTCATAAGCGTTTTGATAATGTGAACCGGAATATTAATCGTCGCCGATAATTTTTAGCGAGGCCATATCGGAAGAGTTAATGGTGTGACCAGAAAAAGCGATTTTTTTAACGCAGCGTTTGTTGTCGTTGTCGCTATTAATATTAATCCAGCCGGTCGTTTCCCCTTCTTTTATAGTTGACGGGACGCTGAGGCTTTGGCTGGTGCTGTTGCTGACTTTGAAGTACACCGTTGCGCCGGACAGCTGGACATCGCCGCGATCGGCAGTCAGCTGGATACGCTTAATTACCCTGCATATCGGTAGCTTCAGGGTGAGATCGTTAGTTTCATTTCGCGGCATGGCGACAACCCCTAAAATTTTATGATCGTTAGCGGACGCCGACGCGACTAACGTTGCGCTCAAAAATAATCCTGCTGATATATGAATCAGTGATTTCATGAGGATTTCCTGATTATTAGATGGGTTATTAGGGAGGCGCATTTTATCACTGGAACTTTATTGTATTTAGCACGTAATGATTGCGGATTATGTCAATTACAGAGTGAATGTATTTAGGTTTAATTATAATTTTAAATTATGGAATGGGCGTTTTTAGCGCGGCATTTCGCGCGTTTTCGGCTGCCGGGACGTACCCGGCGGCGCGGTCAGAGTAAAAATTTTTTGTATCCCCCCCTTGATGAAGTCGCGGGTGACCCCATCTTGTAGTCAACCGCAGTGAATGAACCTGAAAAAAATGATGTCTGGGTAGTTGAAACCGCACGTTTCGCCCTTATTACAGGTTCACAACCACATGTTGACTGAATTTTTAGTGGAGACGTTTAGATGGGTAAAATTATTGGTATCGACCTGGGTACTACCAACTCTTGTGTAGCGATTATGGATGGCACTACTGCACGCGTGCTGGAGAACGCCGAAGGCGATCGCACCACGCCTTCTATCATTGCCTATACCCAGGATGGTGAAACTCTGGTTGGTCAGCCGGCTAAACGTCAGGCAGTGACAAACCCGCAAAACACCCTGTTTGCGATTAAACGCCTGATTGGCCGCCGCTTCCAGGACGAAGAAGTCCAGCGTGACGTTTCTATCATGCCGTACAAAATCGTGGCCGCAGATAACGGCGACGCATGGCTTGATGTGAAAGGCACCAAAACCGCACCGCCGCAGATCTCTGCTGAAGTGCTGAAGAAAATGAAGAAAACGGCTGAAGATTACCTGGGCGAACCGGTAACTGAAGCGGTAATCACCGTACCAGCTTACTTCAACGATGCTCAGCGTCAGGCAACCAAAGACGCCGGCCGTATCGCAGGTCTGGAAGTCAAACGTATCATCAACGAACCGACAGCCGCTGCGCTGGCTTACGGTCTGGATAAAGAAGTCGGCAACCGTACTATTGCGGTATACGACCTTGGTGGTGGTACTTTCGATATCTCCATTATCGAAATCGACGAAGTTGACGGTGAAAAAACCTTCGAAGTTCTGGCGACCAACGGTGATACCCACCTGGGCGGCGAAGACTTCGACACCCGTCTGATCAACTACCTCGTTGACGAGTTTAAGAAAGATCAGGGCATCGACCTGCGTAACGACCCGCTGGCGATGCAGCGCCTGAAAGAAGCCGCTGAGAAAGCGAAGATTGAACTCTCTTCTGCTCAGCAGACCGACGTGAATCTGCCGTACATCACCGCAGATGCCACCGGTCCGAAACACATGAACATTAAAGTGACCCGTGCGAAACTGGAAAGCCTGGTAGAAGATCTGGTTAACCGTTCCATCGAGCCGCTGAAAGTTGCTCTGCAGGATGCTGGCCTGTCCGTGTCTGACATCAACGACGTTATTCTCGTTGGCGGCCAGACTCGTATGCCAATGGTGCAGAAGAAAGTTGCTGAGTTCTTTGGTAAAGAGCCGCGTAAAGACGTTAACCCGGACGAAGCCGTGGCCATTGGCGCAGCTGTCCAGGGCGGTGTTCTGACCGGTGAAGTAAAAGACGTACTGCTGCTGGACGTTACCCCGCTTTCTCTGGGTATCGAAACCATGGGCGGCGTGATGACTGCGCTGATCAACAAGAACACCACTATCCCGACTAAGCACAGCCAGGTGTTCTCTACTGCGGAAGACAACCAGTCTGCGGTAACCATCCATGTGCTGCAGGGTGAGCGTAAACGCGCATCTGATAACAAATCTCTGGGTCAGTTCAACCTGGATGGGATTAACCCGGCGCCGCGCGGCATGCCGCAGATCGAAGTCACCTTCGATATTGACGCCGACGGTATCCTGCACGTTTCCGCGAAAGACAAAAACAGCGGTAAAGAGCAGAAGATCACCATCAAAGCCTCTTCTGGCCTGAACGAAGAAGAGATCCAGAAAATGGTTCGTGAAGCAGAAGCTAACGCGGAATCTGACCGTAAGTTTGAAGAACTGGTTCAGACCCGTAACCAGGGTGACCATCTGCTGCACAGCACCCGTAAGCAGGTTGAAGAAGCGGGCGATAAACTGCCGGCTGACGATAAAACCGCTATCGAGTCTGCATTGACCGCGCTGGAAACTTCCCTGAAAGGTGAAGATAAAGCCGATATTGAAGCGAAAATGCAGGCGCTGGCCCAGGCTTCCCAGAAGCTGATGGAAATCGCTCAGCAGCAGCACGCCCAGCAGCAGGCTGGCGGCGCTGACGCTTCCGAGAGCAACGCGAAGGACGACGATGTTGTTGACGCTGAGTTCGAAGAAGTGAAAGACAAAAAATAATCGCCCTTTGAACGGGTAAAACACTGGCACGGGCGAAGAGGTTTCCTCTCCGCCCGTGCACGCATGTTAAGGGGCTGAAAAACACCAATGGCAAAGCAAGACTATTACGAGATTTTAGGCGTTTCCAAAACAGCGGAAGAGCGTGAAATCAAAAAGGCGTACAAGCGCCTGGCCATGAAGTATCACCCGGACCGCAACCAGGGCGATAAAGAGGCAGAATCAAAGTTTAAAGAAATCAAAGAAGCGTATGAAATCCTGACTGATGCCCAGAAGCGTGCAGCTTACGATCAGTACGGCCATGCTGCGTTTGAGCAGGGCGGTATGGGCGGCGGCGGCGGTTTTGGCGGCGGCGCGGATTTCAGCGATATCTTTGGCGATGTTTTCGGCGATATTTTCGGCGGCGGACGTGGTCGTCAGCGCGCATCGCGCGGTTCAGACCTGCGCTATAACATGGATCTTACGCTCGAAGAAGCCGTTCGCGGTGTAACGAAAGAGATCCGTATCCCGACTCTGGAAGAGTGCGACGTTTGTCACGGCAGCGGCGCCAAAGCGGGCAGCCAGCCGCAGACCTGTCCGACCTGCCACGGGGCAGGCCAGGTTCAGATGCGCCAGGGCTTCTTCGCCGTTCAGCAGACCTGTCCGCACTGTCAGGGACGCGGTACGCTGATCAAAGATCCGTGCAATAAATGTCACGGTCATGGCCGCGTCGAGAAAACGAAAACGCTGTCGGTTAAAATCCCGGCGGGCGTTGATACCGGCGACCGTATTCGTCTGGCAGGTGAAGGTGAAGCCGGCGAGCATGGCGCACCGGCAGGCGATCTGTATGTTCAGGTTCAGGTTAAGCAGCACGCCATTTTCGAGCGTGAAGGAAATAATCTGTACTGTGAAGTACCGATTAACTTCACTATGGCTGCTCTCGGCGGTGAAATCGAAGTCCCGACGCTGGACGGTCGTGTAAATCTTAAAATACCGGGCGAGACGCAGACAGGTAAGCTGTTCCGGATGCGCGGTAAAGGCGTGAAGTCCGTTCGCGGCGGCGCGCAGGGCGATCTGCTGTGCCGCGTGGTCGTCGAAACGCCGGTTGGCCTGAATGATAAACAAAAGCAGCTGCTGAAAGATCTGCAGGAAAGCTTTGGTGGCCCAACGGGTGAAAAGAATAGCCCGCGCTCCAAAAGTTTCTTCGATGGCGTGAAGAAATTTTTCGATGATTTGACCCGCTAATTGCATTTCATTTTCAGTCTTCCACTAAGCCTGGGCCTTCGCGTTCAGGCTTTTTTCTATCCGCAGCCCTATCTTTTTAATTAACCTATTATTTATAAGGGCTAAGAATTGATTTATTTTGAGTATTATCTATATTGCTTTTTTCGTTTTTAGAGGCTGACAGCGGATGGGATCGAAAGGTGCCAACAAGGATTTTGATTACAATTTAATCAAGACCCTTGACGCTGTTATTTCAGCTGGAAATGCTGCCAAAGCAGCAAAAAAACTTGGTATCACTCCGGCGGCGGTCTCGTTGGCGCTTCGCCGTTTACAGAGCTATTATCAGGAAGAGTTGTTTATCCGTGGTAAAGATGGCCTGTTACCCACCGCTAAAGCGATCGAGATCCATCAAAATTTCCGTCAGGTTATGGAACTGATAAATAGTACCTTTATTCCCGAGCATAAAGGGAGTCGTGATGCCCGGCTGACTATTTTAGGCGGTGATATCGTTGAGGCTTACTATCTCTCACAGCTTTATGCCGGAGATATCTTTGAACGGGTATTACTCAACCATTATTCATCAAGAAATCTCTCTCGTGAGATGATGACGGAGCTACTGCTTACAGCAGAATGTGATGTTCTGATTGGTACCGAGCCGTTGAACGTCCCCGGGATTGATAATCAACTGATCGATAGCTTCAAAAGCTTTGTCTGCATTTTTTCCAGTAATCATATCTTAAGCACCTTACCTCATCTTTCATTACATCATTTCTATTCCTCCCGTCATGCGATGTATCAGCCGGGCATGCACTCCCCGATGATTATTAATGATAAGGGTCTTTTTAAAGATGATCTTTATTATAAAGGCTCACGTATTATTGGCTATCGTAGCGACTCCCTTAATGGCTTAATGAGTATGATTGAACGTACTTCATTAATAGCCTTAATGCCATTGAAGTTGGCGCTATTCTATAAGAATCAGCGTAAATATGATATTAAGTTTGTGCAACCGCCACCGGAACTTACTTTTAAATCTATACAGATTTATGCATCATGGAACAGAAACAGTAAAAATATATCAGTGATAAATGAAATTGTTTCCATGTTACACACTCTGTCATCATTTCGTCGCTGAGGAGTATCACTTCAAACGATATAGTTAATATGGTTTGGTTTGATGCTCTTTGATTACTGGTAAATAGCTAACCTCTTTACACTTATTGGGTACCATTTTGTACGCCTTCATCAAGGAGTGTTCTATGTCTATTCCAAATCATTTGGCGACAACGGAAGTCGTTTTGCTGGAAGTCGAAATTTTTATCACCATTATTGCTATCGGAGCCTGGGGCGGGTTTGTTAGCTACCTTATCCGGCGTGATAAGCAAGAAGGTGATGATCATTCCCATAAGGGCATCATGCACTGTTTAACCCAGGTTGTGGTTTCCTGTTTTACCAGTTTTTTGCTCAGCGCCGTGGCGATTGAAAAAGAGCTTAGTTTTAATATGGTGTTGCTCGCCGCGGGGCTTGGCGGGGTATTTGCAGGGCCGATTTTGAAAATTCTTGGCGAGAAGATTAAAAAGGCTCTGGAAAATGCAAAAATTCATTAAGTGATGTCCAGTCTACATTTATGCTAATAAAAGTCTCGTCCCTGAGTCTTTTATTAGCTGTATTGCCACGATGATCTTAGGTGATTCTGGCCTTCATCCAGCCATAAATAAACTCTTCATTACCTTTGTTTTTTTCTGTGATATCCAGATAGTAGGCTCCCTGGCTGCAGTTGAGCGCTTTTATCAGCACTTCTTCACCCTGTTTGCCCCTTAAGGCCAGAAAGTGATTGAGAGCGGAGAGGGTCCGAGGGCCAATTTTGCCATCGGTTTTGATATCCTGGTAACTTTTTTCTTCCCGGTTTAGCGCGTTGAGCCAGCGCTGTAGCCAGACGCAAGGATAGTGGGGGCCAATATTGACTGCGGCATCGCAGAGTTCGAAAGAAATGGGCCAGGATATAGTTGAGATCTGCTCAAATCCGGGTTTGATCCAGTAATCCTCTTCGAGGATAGAAAATGCTTCAGCTCGCGTCAGGTTGATCATCTCTCCTGTATAACCATGAGCTCGGGCCGTTGCCTCAGTGATCCCCCAGTTGGTGGCTCCACCTTTATCTTTAGGATTGTTGGTATAGCCGCCTTCCATTACTAAAATACCATCAATAATCGGGTTCATTTTTCATTTCCTTGAATTAATGAATGTGCAGGTACATCACCGTGCCGAGGGTGACAGAAAACACGGTGGTTAATGCTGCCAGCGTCTTTCTGAACACCTGTCGTTTTGTTCCTTTCTTTTCGCTCTCCATGGCTTTAATAGGAATCTCTTTATTAACCTGAATGCCCTGTCTTGGAATGGTGATAAACAGGTCATTTATCCCAAGGGACTTCAGATCTCTTCTGATTAAGTAGAGTATTTGCGTTAAATTTGCGTCATTCACAAAGTGACTACGGCTTCCCCATAATTCTGAAGTTATTTTTTGCCGTTCAATAATATCCATATTTGCATTTTCGATGATGAAGCTCAGGCACTTCGCCCTCATTGCCGTCATTTTAATGACCTGTGAGTTTGAGGTGGTTCTCAGCTCATACTTTCCTTCGTTGTAAACGCAATTATCATTGATGAGATAAGTTTTCATGTTGTCGTCCTTTAGATATAGAGATCCTGATTGCGTGGGTTCAATATATTGTACGAGAATTGGCTTAATCTATTACTTGTCATTCGTATTATTCTAATGTCATTTGATGATGAGAGCTTAATCACATAATCTCATGTAAAGTAAATGATATTTAACCCACTGATAAATGAGATTTAATGTGCTGCTGATGTTTTCGCCATGATTTTGCTGAGATACGTATATCCGCTGATGATTTAAGAATTACCGCCATCATTTTTCTCGCATAAAATAGCGTGAATGAGATGTTGAAAACATGATGTTATGTGATTAGCCATTGTCTCGTAAGCATTGAATTATTGGTCCGGCAGAACGAACTGCGACAATTTTTCAAGCTTAAAAGGAAATTAATAATGGCTACTAGCAAACTGATTCAGGGCGATACGCTGACCGAAACCAGCAACGCCGCAGACGGCTTTAACCCAGCGAAAGAAGTCAGCGCATACAGCTATACTTCTGCTCGCGTCGCGAAGCCGGTATATAACCAGTACAAGTCTTCCACGGCTAAGCCCAAAGTATTCGGCTACTACACCGACTGGTCCCAGTATGATGGTCGCCTGCAGGGAGATGATTCGAAAGATAACCGCGGTCGCGGTTACGATCTGACCAACGTTGCGCCTACCGCTTACGACAAAATCATCGTCGGTTTCGTCGGCGTCACCGGCTTCCATAAAGTGGATGGGATGTACCGCGATGTGGTTGCCGAAGGCGCCGAGCAGTGCGGAAAAGTTAAATATGAGCCGACCTTCCTCGACCCGTGGGGCGATTTCCAGTCCTACGTTAACGTTGGCCACTCCGTCAGCGGCTGGGACGTCGATCCGAAAACCGTCACTCAGGCGAATGCCAAAGGTCTGCTCGGCGGCCTGCGCGATCTGCAGGCTAAAGCGAAGCAGCAGGGTCACGATCTGGTGCTGTCCATGAGCATCGGCGGCTGGACCATGAGTAACGGCTTCCACGAAACCGCAGCTTCTGATTCCGCCCGTAAAACCTTCGCGAAAGGCGTGGTAAAACTGTTCAAACAGTTCCCGATGTTCAGCGAAGTGGATATCGACTGGGAATACCCGAACGCGGAAGGCGCGGGCAACCCTTACGGCCCGGAAGACGGCGAAAACTATGCGCTGCTGATCGGCGAGCTGCGTAAGCAGCTGGATTCCGCCGGTCTGAGCAACGTCAAAATCTCCATTGCCAGCTCCGCGGTAGTGAAGACCTTCGATTACTCCAACGTGAAAGCGCTGCTGCAGGCCGGTCTGTACGGCATCAACGTGATGACCTATGACTTCTTCGGTACGCCGTGGGCGGAAACCCTGACGCATCACACTAACCTGAACGCGCTGGAAGAAGGCGGCTGGGCGGTCAATACCATCGTCGACCATCTGCTGGCCGAAGGCTTCCCGGCAGACCGCATTAACATTGGCTATGCCGGTTATACCCGCAATGGCCGCAGCGTTGAGCTGGAATCTCTGTCTCCGCTGAAAGGCTCCTATAACCCGGGTACCGGTACTACCACCGGTACCTTCGAATCCGGTACCACCGAATGGTATGACGTTATTTATAACTACCTGGACCTGGAAAACCAGAAAGGCCGCAACGGTTTCAACGTCTATACCGACCAGGTGGCCAATGCGGATTACCTCTACAACCCGGAAAGCAAACTGTTCATGTCTCTGGACACGCCGCGTTCTGTTAAAGCTAAGGGCGAGTACGCCGCGAAGTTGGGGCTCGGAGGAATGTTCACCTGGACTATCGACCAGGACAACGGCGTGCTGGTGAACGCCGCGCGTGAAGGTCTGGGCTATGAAATGGCCTCTGAAGTTATCGATATGGAACCGTTCTATTTCGAAGGCATCAACGTCGACCCGGCAGATGAACAGGATGACGATAGCGTTCAGCCTGAACCGGCGATCAACCACGCGCCGAAGGCTGCCATTGAACTGCGCGTTGTGGGCGGTTCTACCGTACAGCTCTCTGGTGAAGGTTCCTCTGATGAAGATAAAGACGAGATTACCTGGAGCTGGGGCGTTCCTTCTGAAATCAGCGTGGCAGACAAGACCAGTGCTGTCATCGAGTTCGTCGTTCCGGAAGTGACCGTTAACACCAACTTCCAGTTCACCCTGTTCGTTCGTGATGCCTGGGGCGAGCCTTCTTCCCAGCAGCGTTATGTGCTGGTTGTCGTTCCGTCGGCGTCTCAGGTGCAGCCTGAGCCTGAAGAGGACGATACCGTAGTTCCGGTAGAGCCTGTCGAACCGGAAGAAGACACCACGCCTGCGGAAGATGACACTTCCACGGATGACGCGACGACGCCTTACCCGCTGTGGGATGCCAGCACCGTTTATGGCGGCAACTGGGGTACCTTTGAAACCGTCAGCTGGAAAGGCCATAACTACCAGGTGAAATGGTGGTCTCAGGGCGACCAGCCGGATCTGAACTGCGCTGCGGGCCAGGCATGGACTGACCTTGGTGCTTACTGATCCTTTTCGTTAAGCGAAAAATAGTGGGCTAAAAAATGCAAGCCCCGGTTTACCGGGGCTTTTTTCCACCAGGGAATGAGGAATTTTGTCAATGACGGTCTCGATTAAAAACAGCCAGATCGATGTGAACAGCTGGTATCAAAAAATCACCTTAACCATCACCAATGAAAATAACAGCGCCGTGGATATCAATCATGCGGCCATTGGTTTTACCGGGTCCGGACATCAGGATCCGTGGGGCAATTTTGGCGGTACGCTTAAAGGGGATATGCCCCTCACCTTGAGCGGTAAAACGCAGGGAGCCCTCGACGTCAATGAAATCATTATTAATAACAGCCAACCGCTGCTGCTGCAGCCCGGTGAAAGCGGCACGTTATTCTTCAGCTTTGCCGCCACTCAGGTACCGGTCAAAATCTCAACTTTTAGCTTAACCCTGGCCTCATCTGCGCAAGATGATAGCGCTGATGAATCTGCGGACGAGGGGCAGCCGGAACCTGAAGCCCCCGTCGATGATCAAACTGATGATGTCGCGCCTGTACCGGAAGAGATTATCCCTGACGATGAGGGTACGGATGAGATGGCTCCTGAGCCTGAAGAGCAGGGCGATGATGCGGTTGTGGAAGGAGAGGGAATGACTGTTGTCGCAAGCCCGCTGAGCACGACCAGCTGGTATCAACGGGTGACTCTGACGCTGACCAACCTCTATGCCCAGGCTATCGACCTTAACCAACTTAAGCTGCAGTTTACCGCCAGCGCGCATCCCGATCCTTACAGCGCGTTCAGCGGATCTTTGCTCGGCAACAAGCCCGTAACGTTGGGCAGCGACGGCGGTTGGCCAATCGAAAAGAACACGATTACGATAAATAATGATGGGCAATTCTGGCTAAAGGGCGGCGCAAGCGCTGAGCTGCAGTTCTATCTTTCCGCTACCCAAACTCCGGTCACTATGAGCGGCTTAACGGCAATCCTCGCGCACGACCCAGGTCGTCAGGGCAAGATCAATATTCAGTTCCCTTCGTTAAAACAAAACACCACCCTGAAGCCGACGATCGACCTGTACTATCCGGATGCGACTTCACGACGCTTTGCAGGCGAGTGGGGAGAGACGCTGACCATCAGCGATCTTAGCGCAGGTGAGTACACGATCGCTGTGCTGGAGCTGAGTAATGATGATATGCAGATCGTACCCGTTGAATCGACGTTCAGGCTGAAGCTGGCTGGTGGATCTGACTGCCAGACCTGTCAGGTCGCGTATCAGGCGCCGGTACAGTTTGCTTCAGTACGTCTTATCGTCGATGCCCCTGAGTTTGCCGGCGCGGAAATGGTGGTTGAGCTGTGGTCGGAATCTGGGGTATGCGAAAGAACCCTGACGATGCCCGTCAACCAAATACAGCTGGTGGATCGGCTTATCGCCGGTCACTGCTACGAGATTGGCTTACAGTCGACGGTAATCAATAACCAGATGATTAGCCATCCCGCCCGACCGACGATTTTTACCCCTGAGCAGGGCCAGGTGAAAGAGGTGAGCATCGGCTTCCAGCAGACCGGGGTTGATAGTCATGATTTTGTCGAAGTTCAGGTGACGATACTAGGTTTACCTGAGGGCGTATCGCCTCAGCGCTATCGGTTCTGCTGCGGGCAATATCAATATACCGTGATGCTGGAGAGCGATGCCCGTCTGCAAACGCTGGCGATGCATCTGGCTCCCGGACAGTATAGCGTTGAGACTCCCGATGTTTACGTCGCCGGTACACCGTGGCGCTGTGAACAGGATGCGCCGCTGCGGCTGCTGAAAAGCGTCAATCACATTACGCTCGAGTTTGTGCAGGGCGTTCCACTGCAGGTTAAAGGCTGGCCGGACTATCTTGCCCACGGCGGGGTGACGGTGAATGCCGCGGATACCGTATCGCTATATCGCGACGTCCCTTTTAGCGCCCTGTTTAAATATGATGGTTTTGACGGCGGCGGCGACCCGCTACCGGCGGCGGAAGTGGATAAAAACGGTGACGGCTTCCTTGATTATGACTCGCTGCCGATTCACAAAACCGTTCCGCTGGTGCGTGAGATTGAAAAAGAAGCGGGACGCTCCGTGATGCCGGTCATGGTGGTTTATACCGCTAACGCCAGCGGCGGCAGCGCGCTCTCGGATCTTCAGGACGGACAGCGGTTACGTAACCACTTTGGTAACTTCATCACCCAGTGTCTTGCGGCGCAGTCCTGGAAGGACGACCAGCACGCCGTTCCCGCCACCTTTGTGCTGAATCCGGATTTCCTTGGCGCGATACAGCAGGAGCCGTACGGCTATACCGCGGTACGTAAAGCGAATAGCGTACAGGTTAACGTCCAGCTGGCGGCGGCGATTAACGCTTTGCCTGCTCTTCCGGGATTCAGCGCGCCGCTGTTGCCGACGTTTTCTAACGATCTTTATGGTTATGTCCAGGCGATTAACTATATTGTGCGCCAGTTTGCGCCGGACGTGGCCTTCGGCTGGCAGACCAACGTCTGGGCGACGGGAACGGCAGACTGGGTACTCAGAGCAAATGCCGATCCTGTGGCCCAGGGGACAGCGATAGCCAGCTTTATCAATGAGCTGGGAGTGTATAGCGGTGAGTATGCGCCAGATTTTATCGCCTTTGATAAATTTGAACGCGATTGCTTTAGCCCGGATGCATTAGCGCACTATGGCTGGAACGCGACCTGCTGGTTTAATTATTTAGGGATGGTAAAACAAGCGGCTAAAGACCTGCATAAACCGGCTATGCTATGGCAAATCCCGGGGGGCCATATGCCAACCGTAGACGAAGGCAACAGTAAAATTGCCGCCGCGCACTACGCATCGGGCGGAAGCTTCTTTATGGGCGATGCGCGTATTGGCAGCGATCTCAATACCATCGCTTCGGATCTGTTAAATACGGCGGTGAATAGCGCAACTTATGGCGTAGCGACAGTCGGCGACTTTTTACGCCAGGATAATGGCTACGACTGGGGGCAGATGCAGGCGTTAAATCTCCCTGACTATAACGTTTTCTCAGTACTTTGGGGGGGAGGCTCAACGGTAAGTATTACGACGATTCACTCTAACGGTGAAGATGGCGGTTGGCTGGCAGAAAAAATGGTGGAATATTACTCAGCGCCAAAATATTTTAGTTAATAACACCTCTTTCCCTGCTGTTTAGTGAAGAAAAATCGTCCTGTTCATAGTGATTCAGAGAGTTTAATATTCTGAATCACTATTTTTTATGAGGTTTTTTATTTTCCGAGAAATAGTTTCATTTGTGATTTTATTTCCCTGTTAATATTATGTTTTGAGGTTTAATTGAGCTTGTTGATATTTTTATTAAGAATTTACTCATCGTGCTAAGTATTGCGTATTTGTGCGGGTTTGGTACAGATATACCACCAGGTGGTTTTATTTATAATTAATTGAAGACACCTTTCATTAAGTATATGTTGGGTTGACCTATGATTATGGTTTTTAATGAAAAAATGAAAGTTGACATTGCTGAAAACGATAATGAGAATACCTTGCACTCATATTTATTTTCCCAGCAGGCTAAACCACATGCAGCGCTTGATGCGCTCTTCTCCGCATTATGGTCTTTTGGTAAGCCTTTTAATTTAAATCCTGGTGATGAGTTTTTACTTAATTCTGGCGGTGAGAATAAAATAGTCCTTCTGCAGTCCGGGATTTTTTCATTTTGCCGCTGCGGCAGTGGACTTCATGTGAGTTCTACATTTGCGCCCTCTATTGTCGGACTCGTCGATAGCTATGGGGTAACCTACGATGTTCCGACCCGACCGGAGCACTTTCTGGTGGCCGAAACCGAGTGCAGCGGACGTGCGGTTTCTTTGCCCGACTTTATTAAGACCGTCGATGAGTGCGATCTGTGGCACGATGTCGCACGAATACTTGCCTATCGTCTGATGGTGATGAGCGTACGGGATCGGGAGCTGGTTGGCGTGGATTCTTATCTGAAGGTGCGCGCATTATTAATCGAGCTTTGGGCTTATGCCAGCGAATACCGACAAAGCATTAACGTCCTTAACTTTATTCAAAGACGAACGGGCATATCCCGTAGCCGTACGATGAAACTTCTCTCTGAACTTAAGAAAGGGGGTTATATTAGTATCGATGGCGGTCGTTTATTAGACATGAAGAAATTACCGACGGCCTATTAGCGATGTTGCATAAAAGGTGTTTTTTTACATCAATTAAACACCTTTTAAAAAGTATTACGAACGGTTGTCTTTCGTGCATTCATGTATTAATTAAAAAGTCAATAGTCCTGATGGCATAGGGTGTATCTCATGACTATAGTTCTTTTAAAACATGAGGTTATCTGTAGTCCTATAAAAACAGCAGGTGATGATTGCAACTGTTTATACCTTTTATAATAATTAACTAATGTCAGAGTGTTTATTTGAGTGAGGCGATTACTGGTCAGTAAGTTATCTCATATTAATGACGTGAGTGTCTTCCTGTAGCATATAAAGCCAGGGATCGTCAGGCTGGCCTGAGCGAAAGCCCTTGTCCACCAATGTCTGATATTTATCAAACTATAACACTGGGTTTTTATTAAATTTAAAAGGGATTATATGAAAAAGCATCTATTAGCCATGATGGTGACTGCTATTTCTGCAGGCGGCATGATGACTTCCGCTTTTGCGGATACGGCGACCGTTTCTGGTGGCACTGTTAATTTTGTTGGCCAGGTTGTTAATGCCGCCTGTTCTGTTTCTGCTGACTCCGTTGATCAAACGGTCACCTTAAGCCAGGTTCGTGCCAGCAAATTAACGGCCGCCGGCATGGTTGCGAATCAAAAAGAAGATTTCTCGATCAAACTGGAAGATTGCGATACCACGGTAAGCCAGGAAGCCGCAGTTATTTTTAACGGTCAGCAGGACGGTACGCTGGCCGGCTCCCTTGCCAACACCGCAGGTGCTGGTGCGGCTACCAACGTCGCTCTGCAGCTGTATGGTCCGGACGGCCAGCCGCTCAATATTGGCGATACTTCTGGCACCGTAACGTTAATTGATGGTGAAAACGTGGTTCCGCTGAGCGTCGATTATATCGCCACCGGCGCTGTAGTTGCCGGTAACGTCTCTGCTACCGCCACCTTTAGTATGGTGTACTCCTGATTTCTTTTCAGGTATTCCTCCGTGCATCTTGCACGGAGGAAACGCTATTTATGTTGCGCCCAAAATCGTTTATTTACTTAGAAAATGCTTAAAAGAACAATTCAATTTCTATCGCTGTTGCTGGCTATCGCTGGAATAATAAACCAGGCGCACGCGGGCGGTATTGCTCTGGGATCAACCCGCGTTATCTATCCGCAGGGAAGCAAGCAGGTCTCTCTGCCGGTTATTAACTCCTCGGAGAACAACGTTTTCCTGATTCAGTCCTGGGTTGCCAATGCTGATGGTAGCCGGAGCGCTGATTTTATTATTACCCCGCCGCTGTTCGTGATTCAGCCGAAAAAAGAGAACACCCTGCGAATTATGTACATCGGTCCGTCTTTGCCCACCGACCGGGAAAGCGTGTTCTATCTCAATAGCAAAGCGATCCCCTCGGTCGATAAAACCAGGCTGGCGAATAATTCATTGCAAATTGCGACCCAAAGCGTCATTAAACTTTTTATTCGTCCTGCGGATTTGTCCGTTCCTTCCACAAATGCGCCCGCGATGCTGCGCTGCCATAGCCAAAACGGTCGATTAATTGTTACCAATCCGTCGCCCTACTATGTCTCTCTGGTTGAAATACATGCTGGAAGCCGAAAACTGCCGAATGCCATGGTCGCGCCAAAAAGCGAGCTGACGTTGCAGAGCAGCGAAAGCCGGGTAACCTTCCAGACCGTCAATGATTTTGGTGCGACCACGCCTGTACAAACCTGCCAGAGCCAATCTTAGCGTGCAGAAAATGGCTGCTATAAAGCGTCAATCGCCGTCTGTCAGTAAACCGGTGCTGATGACCCTGACTTTAGTCAGCGTGTTAACGCTGCCGAAGGGCTGGGCGGATAACTATTTTAATCCCGCGTTTTTATCGGACGATCCGTCCAGGATCGCCGATCTTTCACGTTTTGAAGGCAACGGCCAGGCGCCTGGCGTTTATCGGGTCGACGTCTATCTGAATGGCGCCTTTCTTGCCACCCGCGATATGACCTTCTACGAAGCGAAACCCTCCGCCAGGACGCCAGCCGCAGACGACTCCGGGCTAAGCGCTTGTCTGACGCCTGATATGCTCAAAGAGATGAAGGTGAACGTTGAGGCCTTTCCGGGGTTGTTAAAGCCCTCTTCTCAAGGGTGCGTGGATATTGCCGCCGCCATTCCCGCGGCTTTCGCGCGCTTTGATTTCACCCAGCAGCGCCTGAATATCAGTATTCCCCAGGCGGCGATGAAGAACAGCGCCAGGGGCTATATTGCACCTGAATACTGGGATGAAGGGATCAACGCGCTATTGCTTAATTACACGTTTACCGGTGCGAATAGCCGCGATCGCAGCGAGGGCGGCGTTGATGCCCATACCCTGTTTCTTGGCCTTAACAGCGGCCTGAACCTTGGCGCCTGGCGCTTGCGTAACTATTCCACCTGGAACGATAACAGCGGCGGCGAGAGCAATAAAAGCGACTGGCAGCATATCAGCACGTATGTAGAGCGCGATCTGCGCGCTCTGAAAAGCGAACTGACCGCAGGAGATAGCTATACGCCTTCCGCGATCTTCGACAGTTTGCCCTTTCGCGGCATTCAGCTGGCTTCCGATGACAACATGCTGCCTGACAGTATGAAAGGCTTCGCACCGACCATCCACGGTATCGCTAAAAGCAATGCCCAGGTGACCATTCGGCAGAATGGCTACACCATCGACCAGCGCTACGTCTCTCCCGGCGCATTTACCATTGACGACCTTTACTCCACGGCCAGCAGCGGTGATTTGAGCGTTGAGATAAAAGAGTCCGATGGCAGCATCACTCGCTATAGCGTGCCGTATTCCGCTGTGCCAATTCTGCAACGTGAAGGGCGGTTGAAATACGCGGCCACGGCGGCGAGCTATCGCGGCGACAGCAGCCAGAAAGAGGACGTTAAGTTTGGCCAGGCGACGCTGATATGGGGCCTGCCGCACGGCTTTACCGTCTACGGCGGGACGCAGTTTGCCGATCATTATCGCGCGCTGGCGTTAGGTACGGGAGCCAATCTGGGCGACTGGGGGGCGATTTCCGTCGACCTGACCCAGGCGCGCAGCACCCTGGCTGATGATAGCGAGCATCAGGGGCAATCCACGCGTTTTCTTTACGCTAAATCGCTGAATAGTCTGGGAACTAACTTTCAGCTGCTCGGCTATCGCTACTCAACATCGGGTTTTTATACCCTCGACGAGACGGCGTTGAAGCGCATGTCTGGCTATAACGGTCCAACCGACGAAAATGAAGACCAGCGTAGCTGGAGCGATTACTACAACCTCTATTACACCAAACGCGGCAAGATTCAGCTGAATATCTCGCAGCAGCTTGGGCGTTTTGGTTCGCTTTATGTAACCGGTAGTCAGCAGAGCTACTGGCATACCGGTGAGAAGAACACGCTGCTGCAAGTGGGCTATAGCGATACTCTGGCGGGCGTGTCATGGAGCCTCTCTTATAACCAAAACCGTGCCCCGGGAGAGGACAAGAGCGACCAGCTTATTGCCCTGAATCTCTCGCTGCCGCTCAGCCAGTGGCTACATCACAGCGATGATATTACCCACAAGCATCACAATATCTACGCCACGTTCAGCACCAGTACCGATCGGCACGGCGGCGTCAGCCAAAATGCCGGAATAAGCGGTACCGCGCTGGCGCAAAACAATCTCAGCTATAGCGTACAGCAGGGTTATCAAAATCATGGCGTTGGTAAAAGCGGCGCCGCCAGCCTCGAATATGATGGCGCCGAAGGCAATGTCAACGTGGGCTATAACACCAGCAATAACGGCGATTATCAGCAGATAAATTACGGGCTGAGCGGCGGCATAGTGGCGCATGCGCACGGCTTAACGCTGAGCCAGCCGCTGGGCGAGACCAACGTGCTGATCGCCGCTCCGGGAGCAGGCAATGTCAATATTGATGACGAGCCGGGCATTCATACCGATCGCCGGGGCTATGCGGTGGTGCCTTACGCCACGACCTATCGCCAAAATCGCATGGCGCTGGATGTGAACTCGATGGCGGATGACGTGGATATCGACGATGCCGTCGTGAACGTCGTGCCTACGCAGGGCGCGCTGGTACTGGCCAGCTTTAAAGCGCGCGTCGGCGAACGTGCGCTCCTGACGCTGCTGCACGACGGGCAGCCGGTACCGTTCGGCGCGACCGCCTCGACCGATGCGTCAGCGGAGGAGGCGATCGTCGGCGATGGCGGCGAAGTTTACCTGGCCGGTTTGAGCCCCCAGGGAACGCTCAAAGTGCAGTGGGGCCGGGGAGCTTCCCGGCAGTGTCTGGTGCATTATCAACTTCCCGCAACCCGGCAGGCCCTGGTGCGACAACGCGTGGAATGCCGCTAAATGAAGACAGGTTTATTTTTTATTCCGCTGGCGGGACTGCTGTTAGCCAATGCGGCTCAGGCTGCCGTCTGTCAAAACGTCAACGGCGCGCCTACTACGGTCGATTACGATCTGAGTACCACCCTCACGGCGGCCCAAAACGCGGCGGGGAATACGGTTCAGTTGACCAAAAACCAGGAAGTGAACGTTCAGGCCGTGTGTCCCGCAGGGTCGGCATTCTCGAACCGGACGTATCGTTCCTATGTTTCACCCTACGCCGTGGTTGAAACCAGCGGCCCATGGAAGTATTTAAAGCTCGACCCTGACTATCTGGAGGGGGCGATGAGAATTGACGACTCCGCGGCAGGAACCCTTTATCTCCCTACCAACTACGCCTATATGGGCACCGATGACAGCGTAAACGCCGGCAAACCGTTCTACATCCGCGACTCGAACCTGGTGTTTCAGCTCAAGATTGCCAGGCCTTTCGTGGGAACCGTCACTATCACTCCGAAGACCATGTTCAACGTCTACGTGACGACAGGGACGAGCGATCCCCTGAGCAACGTGGTTTACAACATTGCTTACAGCGGAACGGTAACCGTGCCACAAAGCTGCGAAATCAACGCAGGGCAGACCATTCTTGTGGATTTCGGCTCGCTTTATAGCGGTGGCTTCAACCGCGCCGGGGCAAAGCCGGTGAGCGTCAGAAATAAAAAATTCAGGGTGCCGGTGAAATGCAGCGGCGTGAATTCGCAGGTTAATTTAAGCCTGCGGCTGATTGCGACAGCGGATACTCACCTTAACCAGGCTATCGCCTCGGATAACCCGGACGTCGGCGTGGTGGTTGAGACCAACGATGGCGCGGTATTGACGCCAAACGATGCCAGCAGCGTGGTGCCTTTCGTCACTGACGATGCGGGCAAAGCCAACATCGCGCTGCAGGCTTATCCGGTTAGCACGACCGGTGAAATTCCCGCGGAGGGCGTATTTACCGCGCTGGCTAACCTGCGGGTGGACTTCGACTAAATGAGCTTAAAACGCGGTCTCTTTTTAGCGCTCCTCTGCGGGAGCCCATTTTGCCAGGCCAGTGATACCGGCAATAACCTGGAATTTACCGGCACGATCGTTGCGCAAACCTGCGATGTGGAGATTTCCAGCGTCAGCCAGAGTATCGATTTGGGGCAGTTTTCGGTTGAGGATTTTCCCGCAACCGGAACGACAACAAAATTTAAGCCGTTTAACATTAATCTGAAAAACTGCTCCCGGGGAATTACCGGAACCAAAATCTGGTTTACCGGCACGGCAGACAGTGATGATCCGTCGCTGCTGGGGCTGACCGATACCGGCATGGGTAACGAAAATATGCTGGCCAGCGGCATCGGCGTGGAGCTGCTTGATGAAGATCAAGATGATGTCAGTATGAATAATAGTGAATCAGTAGTTTATCCCCTCAAGGCCGGGCGCAATACGCTCTCCTTCTACATTCGCTACAAATCGACACGGCCAGTGGTCACCTCCGGCAATGCGACGGCGGTGATGTATTTCGACCTGCAATACGAATAGGCGCGGCGATGAATAAATATGCTTATTATGCCTGCATGGCTTGCTGCCTTCTGACGACAGCAACGGCAGACGCGCATGACGGGCGTGTCTATGTCACCGGCACGATTACCGACAATACCTGCACGCTGTCGCCGGATTCAGAAAACATTAACGTGGAGATGGGCAGCGTATCGAACCGTCAGTTTTACCAGGCTGGCGATGGTTCCGCCTGGCAGCCTTTCGCCATTGATTTGCAGAACTGCGGCAGCACCGTCAGCGGCGTTACGGTGAGCTTCAGCGGGACGGCAAATCAGCGAAATACGGATCTCCTGGCGCTTATCGACGCGGCGGACGATGCCACAGGGATTGGCATTGGCCTCTATGACCAGGATAAACATCTTATTCCGCCAGGGCAGACGAGCGAAGTCATCGCGCTTTCTCCGGGGCAGACTTCCGCGCATCTGCAGTTCTATGCTCGCTATATCGCGGACGGCAGCGCGGTTACGGCCGGAAAGGCGAATGCTTCAGCCACGTTTATCCTCGCCTATGAATAAACTCCTTTTTTATATCGTCATGAGCTGGCTGCTGCCGATCCCTGTAGCTCAGGCGGGCGTGGTGATCGGTGGGACGCGGTTTATCTATCATGCGCAGATGCCGATCCTAAGCGTGCCGGTGAGCAACACCTCTTCTGAGAGCTGGCTTATTGATAGCCACATTCAGTCGGCGCGACGATGGCCCGGCGCGGCTATTGCCGCAGGGAACAGACCCCCCTTTATCATTACGCCGCCGTTGTTCCGTCTTGCGGCAGAGCAGGAGAATACGCTGCGCGTGACCTGGACCGGCGACGCGCTCCCCTCCGACCGGGAAAGCCTGTTCACATTGAGTATTGCCGCCATACCCTCCGGTAAGCCTGGCGACCATCATGTTCAGATGGCCTTTCGTTCCGCGCTGAAGCTTATCTATCGTCCTGCTGGCCTGGCAGGCAATCCCCAGCAGGCGTACCGGGGGCTGCGCTGGACGTTGACCCCGGAGGGGCTGTCGGTACAGAACCCGGGCCCTTATTACGTCACGCTCTTCTCGCTCAAGGCCAACGGCCGGCCCATTGATACCGCAGGTGTCGTCGCCCCTTTTTCGACGCGCAAAACCGACTGGTGCCAGCGGGCGACCCGCTGCGAGGTGCGCTGGCAAAGCATTAATGATTATGGCCGCGTGCTGCCGCCGATAGCGGCGAACGTACTGCTGGCGCGCTGATTTTTATCCCTGGAATGAGAGTTTGTTTTATGCACGAGTCATCTTTAAAGCTGAGCTGCCTAGCGGCGCTGGCGCTGGTTAGCGGCGCGATTTCCTTACCGGCGCAGGCGGAGAACGGCGAGCCGGCGTCGCAGATTGGTCCGGCGGCGGAGGCCTATATCGCCAGCCATCCGGATAAAGTCGGCGAAGCCGTAGCCACGTATCTGGCCAATCACCCGGAATTTCTCATCGCCGCCAGCGAAACGCTACATCAGCGGCAGCAGATCGCCCAACAGCAGGCTTACGTACAGCTGGCCCTGCAGTATCAGGCCGGGCTGTTGAGCAGCGCCAGCCCATCCGTTGGCCCGGCAGATGCGAAAGCTGCAGTGGTCATGTTCTTTGATTATCAGTGTTCATGGTGCAGCAAAATGGCGCCGGTTATCGAGGCGCTGATCAAAGCCAACCCGGATACGCGCTTTGTTTTCAAAGAGTTCCCTATTTTTTCTTCGCGCTGGCCGGTATCGGGGCTGGCAGCAAGGATCGGCGAACAGGTGTGGTTAAGCGACGGCGGCGCCAAATATCTTGACTGGCATAACGCGCTCTATGCCACCGGTAAAGTGGAAGGCGCGCTCACGGAACAGGATGTCTATGGCCTGGCGCAGCATTATCTGTCGAAAGAGAAGATCGCGGAGGTCAAGCAGGCGCAGGATAGCGGGGCGGTTCATGACGCTCTGCTGGCAAATCAGGCGCTGGCCCAGCATATGAACTTTTCCGGTACCCCCGCGTTTGTCGTGATGCCACAGGCGAAAACGCCGGAGGCTAACCGCGTCTCGGTGATGCCCATCAGCTCCTCGCAGGACGCTCTGCAGACGGCGATTCAGAAAGCGAAAGGCTAGGGACGGCGTTCTCCACCGGGGTGGTCACGCCCCGGTGAAATCAAACACAGGAGTGTCGAAACATGGAAAAAATGCCCCTCATACATAGTGTGATGCCCGCGCTGGTCTTGCCGCTATGGTTTATCGGCTGCGCGTGCCTCGCCTCCGGCGGTCAGCTTCAGTTTTCCGGTAGCGTGATAACCGCCGCCTGCTGGAACGAAACGGGAACCTCCGATATTTTATGCCAGCGTCAGGATCGTCTTGAGCGTCATATCACCGTGGAAAACCTCATTGTGCCCATATCCTCCCCCTATGCCACGATTGAAAAGTCCTACCTGGATGAGGACAAACAGCTAACGCTGCTGCGCGTGGTCTATGACTGATCCTCACGCCCGTCTGTCATTGCCAATAATCCGATCGCCCCGGTCCCTCAGGCAAGATAAGGGGCGGAGAAGAGGGTATTTCTTGCGCATCTGTTTAATGAGTCAGTGCCGTTTTCATAATTGTTAAGAGAATATTCTCTGCAACAGAAACATTCATTTATGTGGTTATTAACAACATTCATTGACACCCTTTTTGCATGAGTTTTTATGCCGTTGCTATGTGAGATTTCAATCACTAATATCATTTTCTTTTCGATTGATACTTCTTTCCCGATTGGCCGGTTTGGCTATGGATACATCAATTTTACTCCCATGAATATCTGCAATTATAGGCTGGTGAGAGAGCAATAATACATCTGGCCAGAGGGCTTATGGGATTAAATGCGTTATATGTTGCGTTATCAATTTTTAAATTTTTTTCTGAGGGATTAACATGAAAAAAACATGTGTTGCCGGCCTGATTGGCCTGGCATTATGCGCAGGTAGCGCCATGCATTCTGTTTATGCCGCTGATGCTAAACATCCCAATCTGGTCATCATTCTGGCAGATGATTTAGGCTATGGTGACCTGGGCGCCTATGGGCATCAAATCGTCAAAACGCCCAATATTGATAAGCTGGCTCAGGAAGGGGTGAAGTTCACCGATTATTATGCTCCGGCGCCGCTCTGCTCACCTTCGCGGGCGGGCCTGTTGACCGGCCGCATGCCGTTTCGTACGGGCATTAGATCGTGGATCCCGGAGGGGAAAAATGTTGCCTTAGGCCGTAACGAGCTGACGATTGCGAATCTGCTGAAGCAGCAGGGTTACGATACGGCGATTATGGGCAAACTCCATCTCAACGCCGGCGGCGATCGTACCGACCAGCCGCAGGCGAAGGACATGGGCTTTGACTACAGGCTGGTCAATACCGCCGGGTTCGTGAGCGACTCAACGCTGGATAACGCCAAAGAGCGTCCTCGCTACGGCATGGTCTATCCCACCGGTTTTACCCGCAACGAGAAACCTATCGGTCGCGCGAAGACGTTCAGCGGCGAGCTGGTGAGTTCGGAAGTCGTCAACTGGCTGGATAAGAAGAAAGATAACAACCCCTTCTTCCTCTACGTCGCCTTTACCGAAGTGCATAGCCCGCTGGCCTCGCCGAAGAAATATCTCGATATGTACGCGCCTTATATCAGCGCTTATGCGAAGCAGCACCCGGATCTGTTCTACGGTGATTGGGCGGATAAGCCCTGGCGCGGCGCCGGTGAGTACTATGCCAACATCAGCTATATGGATGCTCAGGTAGGGAAAGTGCTCGACAAGATTAAAGCAATGGGTGAAGAAGATAACACGATCGTAATTTTTACCAGCGATAACGGCCCGGTTACCCGCGAAGCGCGAAAAGTTTATGAGCTGAACCTTGCTGGTGAAACGGATGGGCTGCGGGGTCGTAAAGATAACCTGTGGGAAGGCGGAATTCGCGTCCCGGCGATTATCAAATATGGTCACCATATTCCGCAGGGGATGGTCTCAGAAACGCCGATGTCGGGTCTGGACTGGATGCCGACGCTGGCGCAGATGATGAACTTCCCTCTGCCGAAGGACCGTACCTATGACGGCCAGTCAATCGTACCGGTACTGGAGAAGCAAGCGTTCAAGCGGGAAAAACCGCTGATTTTCGGTATCGATATGCCGTTCCAGGACGATCCGACCGATGAATGGGCGATTCGCGACGGCGACTGGAAAATGATTATTGATCGCGAAGGTAAGGCTAAATACCTCTATAATCTGAAGCAGGATCGCGCAGAAACGCTAAATCAAATCGGTAAGCAGCCCGAAATTGAGCAGCGGATGTTCGCTGAGTTTCTGAAATATAAAAATGACATCGATAATGATTCACTGATGAAAGCCCGCGGAGATAAACCGACGCCGGTGACCTGGGGCTGATGAAATATTAGCATATCATAATCGTATGCTACCAGGCGCCATACCTGCCTGATTCAGCGTTCTGATGTTGAATCAGGTATTTTTATTGGCCCGCATCGGCGGATAGACAGAGGCTGCAATAACCTGAACCGTTACTCATAATCAAAAAAAGGGTGATAACGCGCTTTTACCCTGGAGAAATAATAGTGATAAAATCAGCGAGGCCCGAGGGAAATATTCGCAGTGAGTGAATATGTTTAACGACGTTAATGTTAATAGTTGCAAAACGCCCGGTTGTAAAAATCTTGGCGTGCTTAATAGCCCCGATTACCTTCGTCAGGGAGAAAATATCCTGTGCCGGGAATGCGGCTTTCTCTTTCCGCCCATTTCGGCGATTTCCCTTAACGCTTTTCGCCGCACGGTAAACCAGGGATGGAAGGGGCTGGTTAAGCAGTGTCCGGGATGCGGCAGCGTTTCTCTAAAACGCTACGGCTACTCGGCGCAGGGCGAGCGGCGTATGGCATGTCGCGACTGCAGCAAGACCTTCGTGATACCGGACAGTCTGACTCTCACGCCTCGCCAGCAGGAGCTTGCCGCTCTCATCCAGCAAGGCAGCTCGCTTAACGATATTCGCACTCTACTGGCTATCGATAACACTACATTAGGCCGCGAATTAGCTAACCTCTCTTATCGCGCGGCCCTGGCGGAGCGCGCTTTTGACTTTCCGGCGTTTGATATTGTTCTCACCACCCGGGCGTTTAGCCTTGGTTTTAACGGTGGAGAGAATCGGCTGTATGTGCTGGTCACCGCTGAGGAAAAAAGCGGTAAAGTGGTGGCTATCTCGACGAACTATACTCCACGCCCGGTTGAGCCGGCGTATCAGTATCAATCGCAATATGAAGAACGACTGCCCCCAGGCACGCTGGCGTATCTCGTGCAACGCAAAGAAATGCTCACTATGCGGCGTCGTGGCGCGCTGTTTGATATTGATTACGGGCCGGGAACGTTGCACCGGCATGTGCGAGGTATGCTGGTTAAACCCGTATTGCCGGCCTATCGACATTTTGAACTGGTGCGAATGTTAACCGATGAGCGTTCGCTAAATGTGCAGCATTATCTCGATCATGAGTGTTTCATCCTTGGCGGATGTATGATGGCAAACCTGGCGCAGGTCCGGCAGGGGCGCTGCCATATCTCATTCGTCAGAGAACGCGGTGTAAACCCCCCTCAGGGCGACATGCCACCGCGACTGTTCTACAGCGGCGGGATCCGCAACAATGTCTGGCGAACATTCTCCACGCGGGACTACGCCATGGCCGTTTGTAACCTGACCGGAAGTAAGAAAACCGGCCTGTTACGGCATGCGACCCTGCGAAGCGCCAGCGAATTTATAGACTATATTTATCGCCATCCTTTCCTTCCCTGGCTCACCAGGATGTCGCCTGCCAACGTGACGTCTGCGCTAAATCATTTGAAATATGAATATAACAACCGTCTTTCCTGCCTGCCTTTTTAAACTTCACTGCCCGGTTAACCCGGTCAGCATTTGACGGGCGTACATTCGTAAAAAACGATCTTAACGGCAATTTAAACCTACTTTTTTCGATGTATTTGCGTCTGTATTATACTTTTATCGAGTTGTTTGCCGATAAGGTGAGGTAAAAGTGAAACATCTACAGCGTTTTTTTCATAGCGAGGCATCCGGGGGGATAATCCTCATCTTCGCCGCCGCTATGGCGATGCTATTAGCCAATACGGGCCTGACCAGCGGCCTGTATCACTCTTTTCTGGAGGCGCCCGTTCAGCTGCGCGTAGGCGCGTTAGAGATCAACAAGAACATGCTGTTGTGGATAAACGACGCGCTGATGGCGGTATTTTTCCTGCTTATAGGTCTGGAAGTAAAGCGCGAGATGAAACAGGGCGCGTTGGCCAGCCGTCGCCAGGCCGTATTTCCGGTCGTCGCGGCGTTGGGCGGCATGGTGGTTCCGGCGTTAGTCTATCTGGCATTTAACGGCCAGGATGCGATTGCCAGGGAAGGGTGGGCGATTCCGGCTGCGACCGATATTGCCTTCGCGCTGGGCGTACTGGCGCTGCTGGGCAATCGTGTTCCCGCTGCGCTGAAGATCTTTCTGATGGCGCTGGCCATCATCGACGATCTGGGCGCCATTATTATCATTGCGCTGTTCTACACGCACGATCTTTCCGTGGTGTCGTTGGTTGTCGCTGCCGGCGCCATTATGGTGCTGGCGGCGCTGAATCTGAGCGGCGTACGGCGTACCGGGATCTATATTCTGGTCGGCGCCATACTCTGGACTGCGGTGCTGAAGTCGGGGGTTCACGCAACGCTGGCTGGCGTCATTGTCGGCTTTATGATCCCGCTAAAAGAGCAGAACGGTAAATCGCCGGCGAAGCAGCTTGAGCACGTGCTGCATCCGTGGGTGGCCTTCCTGATCCTGCCGCTGTTCGCCTTCGCTAACGCGGGCGTTTCTTTGCAGGGCGTCACGGTAGAAGGGCTGACCTCGCTGCTGCCGTTAGGTATTATTGCCGGGCTGTTTATCGGTAAGCCATTGGGAATTAGCGTATTCTGCTGGCTGGCGCTGAAGCTGAAATGGGCCTCGTTGCCGGAAGGGACAACCTGCAAGCAAATTATGGCGGTCGGCATTCTATGTGGGATTGGCTTCACAATGTCGATTTTTATTGCCACCCTGGCCTTCGGCAGCGTCGACCCCGGATTGATCAACTGGGCCAAGCTTGGCATCCTGATTGGATCGATATTATCGGCAGTCACGGGATACATCATACTGCGTAAGCGCGTAACGGATTCGGGCTACGCGGCTTAACATCTCACGGAGAGCCGCTACGGCTCTCCTGGACATTATCAGGGAGAGAAGCATGTCGCATATCAACTACAACCATCTGTACTACTTCTGGCATGTCTATAAAGAAGGCTCCGTTGTTGGCGCGGCGGAAGCGCTGTTCCTGACGCCGCAGACCATTACCGGGCAAATTAAGGCGCTGGAAGAGCGCCTGCAGGGGAAGTTGTTCAAGCGAAAAGGAAGAGGGCTGGAGCCCAGCGAATTAGGCGAGTTGGTTTTCCGCTATGCGGATCGCATGTTTACGCTGAGCCAGGAAATGCTCGATATCGTTAACTATCGTAAAGAGTCGAATCTGCTGTTTGACGTCGGCGTCGCGGACGCGCTGTCGAAAAGGTTGGTGAGCGGGGTACTGGATGCTGCCGTTGTCGATAATGAACAGATCCATTTACGCTGTTTCGAATCGACCCACGAAATGCTGCTGGAGCAGCTTAGCCAGCATAAGCTCGATATGATTATTTCCGACTGCCCTATTGATTCAACCCAGCAGGAAGGGCTGTTTTCAGTGAAAATTGGCGAATGCAGCGTCAGCTTCTGGTGCATGAATCCGCCGCCGAAAAAGCCGTTCCCGGCCTGTCTGGAAGAGCGTCGCTTACTGATCCCTGGCCGTCGTTCGATGTTAGGGCGCAAGCTGCTCAACTGGTTTAACTCGCAGGGATTGCAGGTGGAAATCCTCGGCGAGTTTGACGATGCGGCGTTGATGAAAGCCTTCGGCGCGGCGCATAATGCGATATTCGTTGCCCCGACGCTGTATGCGCATGATTTCTATAGCGATGAGTCGATAGTTGAGATCGGACGGATGGACAACGTCATGGAAGAGTATCACGCGATCTTCGCTGAACGAATGATCCAGCATCCGGCGGTGCAGCGTATTTGTCATCGCGACTATTCGGCGCTCTTTACGCCGCCGCAGGCCCAGGACAGCGCTGTTTCTGGCGGTTCGGCAAAGCAATAGTCGCCAGAAGCGCGATGGTTGACGCTTTGAGCGATAGACGACAGACATAAAAAAACCCGCTTTCGCGGGTTTTTTTACAAAGCGACAACAAGCAGACGATTAAGCCAGTTTGTTGATCTGAGCGGTCAGGTTTGCTTTATGACGCGCAGCTTTGTTTTTGTGGATCAGACCTTTAGCAGCCTGACGGTCCACGATTGGTTGCATTTCGTTAAATGCTTTCTGTGCAGCAGCTTTGTCGCCAGCTTCGATAGCTGCGTATACTTTCTTGATGAAAGTACGCATCATAGAGCGACGGCTAGCGTTGTGCTTGCGGGCCTTTTCAGACTGAACGGCGCGCTTCTTAGCTGATTTGATATTAGCCAAGGTCCAACTCCCAAATGTGTTCTATATGGACAATTCAAAGGCCGAGGAGAATGCCCGTTTAGCCTTCTTTTGTCAATGGATTTGTGCAAATAAGCGTCGTTTAAACGAACAACGCTTCATTACGTAGTGATGGCGCAAGATTCTACCAGCTTGTTGCAGGCGAATACAGCCTTTCAACCATAAAAATCGACGACGCCGGAGAGATTTTCCCGCAATCTCGCGCTGAGTGAATGAATTCCCGGGATCTTTCGGTGAAGAGGTGCAATCGCTGGTTAACGTCGCCAGTTGTACAAGGTATACTCGGACGATTTTCACTGTTTTGAGCCAGACATGAAGCTGATACGCGGCATACATAATCTCAGTCAGGCCCCGCACGGGTGCGTGCTGACCATTGGAAATTTTGACGGCGTGCATCGCGGGCACCAGGCATTATTGCAGCGTTTGCGCGCAGAAGGTCGCCAGCGTGGCTTACCGGTGGTGGTGATGATTTTTGAGCCGCAGCCGCTTGAGCTTTTTGCCGCCGATAAAGCGCCGGCACGTTTAACGCGCCTGCGTGAGAAGCTGAACTATCTGGCTGAAAGCGGCGTCGATTACGTCCTGTGCGTGCGTTTCGATCGGCGCTTCGCGGCATTGACCGCCCAGGACTTTATCAGCGAACTGCTGGTCCGCCAGCTGGGCGTTCAGTTCCTCGCCGTTGGCGATGATTTCCGCTTTGGCGCAGGTCGCCAGGGGGATTTCTTGTTATTACAAAAAGCCGGCGTGGAGTACGGCTTTGACGTCACCAGCACCCAAACCTTCTGTGAAGGCGGCGTGCGCATCAGCAGCACCGCGGTGCGCCAGGCGCTGGCAGACGACGATCTGCCCCTGGCGGAGACGCTGCTGGGGCATCCGTTTACCATCTCCGGCCGCGTTGTGCACGGTGATGAACTCGGGCGCACAATAGGTTTCCCGACGGCGAATTTACCGCTGCGTCGTCAGGTTTCCCCGGTTAAAGGGGTCTATGCGGTAGAAGTGACAGGGCTTGGCGACAAACCTTTTATGGGCGTCGCCAACATTGGTACTCGTCCAACGGTGTCCGGCGTGCGTCAGCAGCTGGAAGTCCATCTCCTGGATGTTGTAATGGACCTCTACGGTCGCCATATAGATGTAATACTGCGTAAAAAAATACGTAACGAGCAGCGATTTGCGTCGCTTGATGAGCTAAAAGCGCAAATCGCACGTGATGAGTTAACGGCCCGCGACTTCTTTGGGCTAACCGGGCAGGCATAACCCTGACGGTGTTTATCAAACCGAAATACGGAACCGAGAATCTGATGAGTGACTATAAATCGACCCTGAATTTGCCGGAAACAGGGTTCCCGATGCGCGGCGACCTCGCCAAGCGTGAACCGGGAATGCTGGCGCGTTGGACCGATGATGACCTGTACGGCATCATTCGTGCAGCCAAAAAAGGCAAAAAAACCTTCATTCTGCATGATGGCCCTCCTTATGCGAATGGCAGCATTCATATTGGTCACTCGGTTAACAAGATTCTGAAAGACATTATCGTTAAGTCCAAAGGGCTGGCGGGCTATGACTCTCCGTACGTACCGGGCTGGGACTGTCACGGTCTGCCAATCGAGCTGAAGGTAGAGCAGGAATACGGCAAGCCGGGCGAGAAATTCACCGCCGCCGAGTTCCGCGCCAAGTGCCGCGAATATGCCGCCACTCAGGTTGACGGGCAGCGCAAAGACTTTATCCGTCTGGGCGTGCTCGGCGACTGGTCGCACCCGTACCTGACCATGGACTTCAAAACGGAAGCCAACATCATCCGCGCGCTGGGTAAAATCATCGGCAACGGCCATCTGCACAAAGGCGCTAAGCCGGTGCACTGGTGCGTAGACTGCCGTTCCGCGCTGGCGGAAGCGGAAGTTGAGTATTACGACAAAACTTCTCCGTCCATCGACGTGGCGTTCCACGCGACCGATAAAGCGGCGGTGCTGGCGAAATTCGGCGTGGCCGACGTTAACGGTCCGGTTTCTCTGGTTATCTGGACCACCACCCCGTGGACCCTGCCAGCGAACCGCGCCATCTCCCTGTCCCCGGAGTTTGACTATGCGCTGGTGCAGGTTGACGGCCAGGCGCTGATCCTGGCGAAAGATCTGGTCGACAGCGTCATGAAACGCGCCGGCATTGCTGATTACACTATCCTTGCGGTGGTAAACGGCGCCGAGCTGGAGCTGATGCGCTTTAAGCATCCGTTCCTCGATTTCGACGTCCCGGCGATCCTGGGCGATCACGTCACTCTGGACGCGGGTACCGGTGCGGTACATACCGCGCCAGGCCACGGCCCGGATGACTATGTCATCGGTCAAAAATATGGCCTGGAAGTCGCTAACCCGGTCGGTCCGGACGGCGCCTATCTGCCGGGAACTTACCCGACGCTGGATGGCGTAAACGTGTTTAAAGCCAACGATATTGTCGTTGCGCTGCTGTCTGAAAAAGGCGCGCTGCTGCACGTAGAGAAAATGCAGCACAGCTACCCGTGCTGCTGGCGTCACAAAACGCCGATCATCTTCCGCGCCACGCCGCAGTGGTTCGTGAGCATGGATCAGAAAGGCCTGCGCGCGCAGTCGCTTGCCGAAATCAAAGGCGTGCAGTGGATCCCTGACTGGGGCCAGGCGCGTATTGAATCGATGGTCGCCAACCGTCCTGACTGGTGTATTTCCCGTCAGCGTACCTGGGGCGTACCGATGTCGCTGTTCGTGCATAAAGAGACGCAGGAGCTGCATCCGCGTACTATCGAACTGATGGAAGAAGTGGCGAAACGCGTTGAGATCGACGGCATTCAGGCGTGGTGGGATCTCGATTCCCGCGACATCCTCGGCGCCGAGGCCGATAGCTATGAGAAGGTGCCGGATACGCTGGACGTGTGGTTTGACTCCGGATCGACCCACTCCTCCGTTGTTGACGTGCGTCCGGAATTTGCCGGTCACGCCGCCGATATGTATCTCGAAGGTTCTGACCAGCACCGCGGCTGGTTCATGTCATCCCTGATGATCTCTACCGCGATGAAGGGCAAAGCGCCTTACCGCCAGGTGCTGACCCACGGCTTTACCGTTGATGGCCAGGGCCGCAAGATGTCCAAGTCTATCGGCAACACCGTCTCTCCGCAGGATGTGATGAACAAACTGGGCGCGGATATTCTGCGTCTGTGGGTGGCTTCCACCGACTACACCGGCGAAATGGCGGTCTCCGACGAGATCCTTAAACGCGCCGCCGACAGCTATCGTCGTATCCGTAACACCGCGCGCTTCCTGCTGGCGAACCTCAATGGCTTCGATCCGGCTAAAGATATGGTGAGACCGGAAGAGATGGTCGTGCTGGACCGCTGGGCAGTAGGCTGCGCGCAAGCGGCGCAGGACGATATCGTCAAAGCCTATGAATCTTACGATTTCCACGAAGTCGTGCAGCGTCTGATGCGCTTCTGCTCCATTGAAATGGGTTCGTTCTGGCTTGATATCATTAAAGACCGTCAGTACACCACCAAGGCGGACAGCGTCGCGCGCCGTAGCTGCCAGACCGCGCTGTACCACATTGCCGAAGCGCTGGTACGCTGGATGGCGCCGATCATGTCCTTTACCGCTGACGAAATCTGGGGTTACCTGCCGGGCGACCGCGAGAAATACGTCTTTACCGGCGAATGGTACACCGGTCTGTTTGGCCTGGCCGACGACGAAGCGATGAACGATGGTTTCTGGGACGAGCTGCTGAAAGTGCGCGGCGAAGTCAACAAGGTTATCGAACAGGCGCGTGCTGACAAGCAGGTGGGTGGCTCTCTGGAAGCGGCGGTAACGCTGTATGCCGATGCCGATCTCGCGGCGAAGCTCAACGCGCTGGGCGACGAATTGCGATTTGTCCTGTTGACCTCAGGGGCGAAAGTTGCCGATTATGCGCAGGCTCCGGCCGACGCATGGCAGAGTGAGCTGCTGAAAGGCCTGAAAGTCGTGCTGAGCAAAGCCGAAGGTGATAAGTGCCCGCGCTGCTGGCATTACACGACGGACATCGGCAAGGTGGCGGAACACGCGGATATCTGCGGACGCTGTGTCAGCAACATCGCCGGTGACGGCGAAAAACGTAAATTTGCCTGATGAGTAAACCGATTAGTTCAACGGGGCTACGCTGGCTCTGGGTCGTCGTAGCCGTGCTGATTATCGATTTAGGCAGCAAATTCCTGATCCTCCAGAACTTCGCTCTGGGGGATACGGTATCGCTGTTCCCATCGCTTAATCTGCATTATGCGCGTAATTATGGCGCGGCCTTTAGCTTCCTCGCCGACAGTGGCGGCTGGCAGCGCTGGTTCTTCGCCGGTATCGCTATCGGTATCTGCGTGATCCTTGCGGTGCTAATGTATCGCTCTAAGGCGACGCAAAAGCTGAATAACATTGCCTATGCGCTGATTATTGGCGGCGCGTTGGGCAATTTATTCGACAGGCTTTGGCATGGTTTTGTCGTCGATATGATCGATTTCTACGTCGGGGACTGGCATTTCGCCACCTTCAACCTTGCCGATACCGCTATTTGTATCGGCGCGGCGCTGATTGTGCTGGAAGGCTTCTTGCCGAACGCGGCTGCGAAGAAACAGGCGTAACAATACCCGCCGGGCGGCGCGACGTTTGCACGGGTCTACGTTCTCCGTAGGCCCGTTCAGCGCCAGCGTCACCGGACAAAACTAGTGAGCAACCTGCATGTCTAAATCAGTACAGAGCAACAGTGCGGTGCTGGTGCACTTCACCTTAAAGCTCGACGATGGCTCCACCGCAGAGTCAACCCGCAACAACGGTAAACCGGCGCTCTTTCGTCTGGGCGATACTTCCCTGTCTGAAGGTCTGGAACAGCATCTGCTGGGGCTAAAAGAGGGGGATAAAACCACCTTTTCGCTGGAGCCGGACGCCGCGTTTGGCGTACCGAGCCCGGACCTGATCCAATATTTCTCGCGTCGGGAATTTATTGATGCGGGCGAGCCGGAAGTCGGCGCGATTATGCTCTTTACCGCAATGGATGGCAGCGAAATGCCCGGCGTGATCCGTGAAGTAAACGGCGATTCGATTACCGTTGATTTCAACCATCCGCTGGCCGGGCGTACCGTTCATTTTGATGTTGAAGTGCTGGAGATCGATCCGGCGCTGGAGGGGTAACATGCAGATTCTGTTGGCTAACCCGCGCGGCTTCTGCGCAGGCGTTGACCGCGCTATCAGCATTGTTGAAAACGCGCTGACGCTATATGGCGCGCCGATCTACGTGCGTCATGAAGTCGTGCACAACCGCTATGTTGTCGACAGCCTGCGTCAACGCGGCGCTATTTTTATCGAGCAGATTAGCGAAGTGCCGGACGGCGCGATCCTGATTTTCTCCGCCCACGGCGTCTCTCAGGCCGTACGCAACGAGGCGAAAAGCCGCGATCTGACGGTTTTTGACGCTACCTGCCCGCTGGTGACCAAAGTCCATATGGAAGTTGCTCGCGCCAGCCGTCGGGGGGAAGAGTCGATCCTGATTGGTCACGCCGGTCACCCGGAAGTTGAAGGCACCATGGGCCAGTACAGTAACCCGCAGGGGGGGATGTACCTGGTGGAATCGCCGAATGACGTCTGGAAGCTGGATGTGAAAAACGACGCTAAGCTGTCGTTTATGACTCAGACGACGCTCTCCGTTGATGATACCTCCGACGTGATTGACGCCCTGCGCGAGCGCTTCCCGAAAATCGTCGGGCCGCGCAAAGATGATATCTGCTATGCGACGACAAACCGGCAAGAGGCCGTCCGCGCGCTGGCCGGGCAGGCTGACGTAGTGCTGGTGGTGGGGTCGAAGAACTCCTCGAACTCTAACCGTCTGGCCGAACTGGCCCAGCGGATGGGGAAAGCTGCCTATCTGATCGATGATGCGACCGATATCCAGGAAGCCTGGGTGAAAGACGCAACCTGCGTCGGCGTAACCGCAGGCGCATCGGCGCCGGATATTCTGGTACAGAACGTGATTTCGCGTTTGCAGGAGCTGGGCGGCGGCGAAGCGGTGCCGCTGGAAGGCCGTGAAGAGAACATTGTTTTCGAAGTGCCGAAAGAGCTGCGCGTAGACGTCCGTGAAGTAGAGTAAGTTCTTTTTCCCCGCAGTATGAGAAGATGCCAGGCTTAACGTCTGGCATTTTTTATGGAGAAACTATGCGCTTACCTATCATTCTGGATACCGATCCCGGCATTGATGACGCCGCAGCGATTGCCGCGGCGCTGTTCGCTCCCGAACTGGACCTACAGCTGATGACCACGGTAGCGGGGAACGTATCCGTGGAGAAAACCACCCGCAACGCCCTGCAGCTTTTGCATTTCTGGAACGCCGATGTTCCGTTGGCTCAGGGCGCTTCCATGCCGCTGGTCCGCCCGCTGCGCGACGCCGCCTCCGTACACGGCGAGTCCGGGATGGAAGGCTACGATTTCGTGGAACATAACCGTCAGCCGCTGGCAAAACCGGCATTTCAGGCGATCCGCGATGCGCTGATGCACGCTCCGGAGCCGATGACCCTGGTGGCGATTGGCCCGCTAACCAATATCGCGCTTCTGCTGACCCAGTATCCCGAATGCCGCTTTAATATCCGTCGACTGGTTATCATGGGCGGTTCCGCCGGGCGCGGTAACTTTACGCCGAATGCGGAGTTCAATATCGCCATCGACCCGGAAGCGGCGGCGAAAGTTTTCCAGAGCGGGCTGGAGATTGTGATGTGCGGGCTGGATGTCACCAACGAGGCGATGCTGGCTCCGGACTACCTTGCTACGCTACCGACGCTGAATCAGACCGGGAAGATGCTGCATGCGCTATTTAGCCACTACCGGAGCGGGAGCATGAGCAGCGGCCTGCGTATGCATGACCTGTGCGCGATTGCCTGGCTGGTTCGTCCGCAGCTCTTCACCCTCAAGCCCTGTTTTGTGACGGTAGAAACCCAGGGAACCTGGACCTCGGGAACGACGGTGGTCGATATCGAAGGCAAACTGGGCCAACCGGCAAACGTGCAGGTGGCGCTGGGTCTGGATGTAGAAGGTTTTCAGCGCTGGGCAGCGGAGGTGATTGCTTTAGCGCCCTAATCTGGCGATGAAGCGGCCGGCATGGCTTTCAGGTTTTCTGCGTTGAATCCACGACGTTGCGCCAGAGCGTGCCCGCTTCATCCGTCCACATCATCAGTAGCAGGGAAGCTAAGCGCTCTGCCGCTGCGGAAAGAGGCCTGTTTTTTACGCGAATCATACCCAGCGTGCGTCTGATGACCGGCTCCACAAGCGGGACGCTCACCACGGCGCTCTCTCCGTGGGGCATTGCCAGACAAGGGAGTGCGGAGACTCCGAGGCCTGCTTCGACAAGGCCGAGCGAGGTCGACAAATGTCTGACTTCATAAAACCAGCTCAGCTGCCAGGGTTTATCCGCCAGGCATTTCTCGATCAACTGTCTATTGCCGCTTGATTTCCTGACGCCGATTAACGTCTGGCTAACAAGCTCCCGCCATTCGACCAGTTTCCTGGTTGCCAGAGGATGATCTTGCCGGCAGGCCAGAACAAAAGGCTCGTTCACCAGGGGAATGAAATCGATATCCGGATGTGTGATGAAGTTCATGTTTATACCAAAATCAACATCGCCTTTTCGTACCGAGTCCATACAGGTTTCAATACCTTGTTCATAAATTCGTACTTTGATGTTGGGGTAACTTTGATTAAATTGCACGATAGCGCGCGGTAAAAAATAAAATACGGCAGTAGGAATGCAGGATAGCGTAACCGTATCATGCAATTGAGACGTTAAATCGTTAAGGTCAAATATTGCCGCATCAAGGCCGGAGATCAAAGATTTAGCTCTTGGGAGAAGCATTTTTCCGGCTTGCGTCAGCGCAATCTTTCGCGTCGTTCGTTCGAACAGCGCAATATCCAGATTACTCTCTATTTTTTTTATCTTCTTAGTTAATGCCGGTTGCGTAAGATTTAATTGTTCGGCGGCTTTACTAAAAGAGCCTAGCTCTGCAACTGTGACAAAGGCTTTCATCCCGGATAGTTCATTTTTCATTATTGCTCCGTAGGGCCTAATAAGTGTTTCTCTAAGTAGATGACAAGTGATTATTAATCGGTAATGGCACTTTTATTAATTCCTGGCAGGAATAACTCTTATGGCGAAATTTTATCAACCGGTAAAAATCTTGCAAGTAGAATGAATTTGTAAAATGCCTGACGTGAATGATGTAGCAGGTGAATTAAGTAAATAAAAAACTTAAACAGCATAAAGCAAATTAAATTCACAAGGCATTTCGTTTAATTCTTCTATGTTTTATCGGGTGAGGAACTTGCTATGAAGAGCATTCCCTGTGTATTAATGCGTGGTGGAACATCCAAAGGCGCCTTTTTATTAGCGGATGATTTACCAAAGGATATTAACCAACGTAATGACTTCCTGTTATCCATCATGGGATCGGGCCATGAGCTGGAAATTGACGGAATTGGCGGTGGAAGCCCACAAACCAGCAAAGTGGCCATTATTAGTCGATCTGTTAGTGAAAAAGCGGACATTGATTATCTGTTTGTTCAGGTTATCGTCAACGAACGGCGGGTCGATACCACGCCGAACTGCGGAAATATGCTGTGTGCTGTAGGGGGATTCGCAATAGAACAGGGGTTAATTAAAGCGGATTCTCCGGTCACGAGAGTGCGCATAAGGAATGTGAACACCAATACTTTTATTGAGGCTGACATTCAAACGCCTGAGGGAAAGGTTATCTACGACGGCGATACGCAGATAGACGGCGTTCCCGGCCGTGCCGCACCGGTTGCATTAACCTTTTTGAATTCTGCGGGTGCAAAATCCGGCCAGCTTTTCCCTACCGGGAATCGGCTGGACGTATTTGATAATGCGCAAGTCACCTGTATTGACATGGCAATGCCGATGGTCGTGATTCCAGCTCAGAGCCTGGGAAAAACCGGTTATGAATCTGCCTGCGAATTAGACCGGGACACAGCGCTTTTAGAATCGCTGGAGTCTATTCGGCGACAAGCGGGAAAGGCGATGGGATTTGGCGATGTGACAAATATGGTTATCCCGAAACCGGTTCTGATTTCTCCTGCGCTTAGCGGCGGAAATTTAAATGTTCGATATTTTATGCCCCACAGTTGCCATAAATCGTTGGCGATTACCGGCGCTATCGGCCTGGCGAGTGCATGTATTATTCCGGGAACGATTGCTAATGAACTGACGAAATTGTCTGGTGATGGCATCGTTAAAATCGAGCACCCCAGCGGGAGTATTGCGGTCGACTTAAGTAATACGACCGAAGCCCCTGAAGCGATCCGCGCCTCTGTTATTCGCACGGCACGGAAGATTCTTTCCGGCTCGGTTTATATTGCCGACTAAATACCGAGTCCCCTCCTTAACGAAAAATTACCGTGGATTGAGGCGGGGAGCTATGTGAATGCGTTCCACAAGCATCCTTAAATATTGAGTACAGCTAAGGAATGGAAATGCAAAAGAATAAGTTATGGAAGCTGCTGGTTATAATAGCAATACCGTTACTCATGAGTTTATTCCCGGCGCCGCAAGGATTATCAACACTTGCCTGGGTTTTATCAGGCATTTATCTGGCAGCCATTGTGGGGTTAGTCATTAAACCCTTTTCAGAGCCTGTGGTACTGCTGATTGCCGTCGCCGCATCAATGGTGGTCACCGGCAATCTGGGTGATGGTTCGGTAAAAGCCGCCAGCGTATTAAGCGGATATTCATCCGGCACCACCTGGTTAGTTTTCTCCGCATTTACTCTGAGTGCAGCTTTTGTTATTACCGGGCTAGGTAAAAGAATTGCTTATTTTCTTATCGGAAAAATTGGTAGTACAACGTTGGGCCTTGGCTATGTAACCGCCTTCCTTGACCTGATCCTGGCCCCCGCAACGCCATCGAATACAGCACGTGCTGGGGGGATTGTTTTACCGATCATTAATAGCGTCGCAGTCGCCCTTGGCTCGGAGCCGGAGCACAGCGCAAAGCGAGTTGGTCACTATCTTATGTTGAACATCTATATGGTGACGAAAACAACCAGCTATATGTTCTTTACCGCAATGGCCGGCAATATTCTTGCGCTGAAGATGATTGAAGATATCTGCCACATCAAATTAAGCTGGGGTGGCTGGGCGCTGGCCGCAGGATTACCTGGTATCATTATGCTGCTGCTGACGCCGCTGATTACCTACAAGCTTTATCCGCCGGAATTAAAGCGGGTTGATAATAAAAAGATCGCCAAAACGGGCATCGAAGCTTTGGGACCCATGACCCTGCGTGAAAAGATGCTCTCTTGCCTCTTTGTTCTGGCACTGGGCGGTTGGGTGTTCAGCAGCGCCCTGGGGGTTAATGAGTCAACCGTTGCTATCTGCGTCATGGCCTTGATGTTAGTGCTGAAAATCGTAACCTGGGATGATGTGATAAAAAATAAAGGCGGCTGGAATACGCTCATTTGGTACGGTGGGATTATTGGCTTAAGCTCGTTATTATCAAAAGTTGGCTTTTTCGTGTGGCTGGCTGATTTATTAAAAAATAATATTTCATTTGATGGTCACGGTAATATAGCCTTTATTGTTATTGTCGCCTTGAGCATACTGGTTCGTTATTTCTTCGCCTCGGGAAGCGCTTATATCGTCGCTATGGTTCCGGTCTTTGCCATGCTGGCGAATGTATCTGGTGCACCGATAACCCTCACCGCACTCGCGCTATTATTCAGCAATTCTTATGGCGGAATGGTCACTCACTATGGTGGCGCGGCGGGACCAGTTATTTTTGGTGTGGGTTATAACGATATCAAATCCTGGTGGATTATAGGTGGAATACTGGCGGTACTGACATTCCTCTTGCACATCACCCTCGGGGTATGGTGGTGGGAAATACTCATATCATCCGGGATGATTTAAGTCGTTACTGAGAAAGAATGTCGTGAATCTCTGGGCATCGGTTGATGCCCAGGACAATTGTAGATGATGCCATTGCCATGTGGTTATTATCTTACCTGGAGTTTAATGATTTAAGTATGAAAAAACTCACATGATCGCAAATATTATTATATGACCTTTAACAAGGTGAGGTGCAATATATTTATGTCTCCAGTTACGATTACGTTGTCGCTATTGGTTTTTTCGATCGTCATGTTCGTTTGGGAAAAAATACCATTAGCTGTAACTGCCATGATTGTTTGTATTACTCTGGTTGTCACCGGGGTCTTCGATGTCAAAACTGCTTTTGCAGGTTTTATTAATCAGAATGTTATTTTATTTGTGGCTATGTTTGTGGTAGGCGGGGCTTTATTCGAAACCGGCGTAACCGATAAAATTGGCGGTATCGTGACACGCTATGCGCGTACAGAAAAACAGCTGATAGTCATTATTATGTTAGTGTGTGGGACCCTTTCTGGATTTTTATCGAATACCGGAACGGCTGCAGTGTTAATACCTGTTGTGATCGGCGCAGCGATAAAATCAGGTTATGCCCAGTCACGTCTGCTTATGCCCCTGGCCTTTGCCTCTGCGTTGGGGGGAAATTTGTCGCTTATCGGTTCCCCAGGAAATCTGATTGCACAGTCGGCGCTGGAGCAGGTTGGCCAACGTTTTGGTTTTTTTGAATATGCTAAGCTGGGTATTCCGATGCTGGCTTGCGGTATTCTCTATTTTGTCACGATAGGCTACCGACTATTACCGCAAAAAAGTACGCTACACCAGCAACGCACTGAAAGTATGCGCAAGATAGCGTGCCCGAAATACAAGCAGGTGATTGCGCTGTCGGTACTAATCGCAACCGTATCCGGCATGATTTTCGAAGAACAGATTGGATTGCCGATTGCTATTGTTGGCTCAATTGGCGCTTTAACGCTGATTGTCACCCGGGTGATTACTGAAAAACAGGCATACCAGGCCATTGATTCACAGACCATTTTCCTGTTCGGCGGAACGCTGGCATTAGCAAAAGCGCTGGAAACCACCGGCGCTGGTGCGATCATGGCGCGTGCAATGATTGAACAACTGGGTAATCACGCTTCCCCCTTCTTACTTTTAAGCGCGGTATTGCTCATCTCCTGTGTGTTAACAAACTTCATGTCCAATACGGCAACCGCCGCTTTATTAATGCCGATTGGTCTATCTATTGCGCATTCGATGGGGGCCGATCCCCGGGCGGTATTAATGGCTATAGTTATTGGCTGCTCGTGTGCGTATGCAACCCCTGTGGGTACGCCCGCCAATATGATGATTTTTTCTGCGGGTGGCTATAAGTTTATTGATTACGTTAAAACCGGATTGCCGCTTATTGTTATATCGGTAATCGTCAGCTTTATTTTATTGCCTGTGTTTTTTCCATTTTATTAGCCGATAACGGTAGTGATTAAAAAGTGTTGCTATTCTGTCAGACCTTGTTTTTTATATAAGGATATATGTCATGATAAAACTGTATGGCCATGGAGTATGTATATCACACCAGCATGGTATTATCCCTGTTGGTCATCCTTCCTTCCCGGTGGACAAGCAGGAGGCGCGTAAAGGCACGATTTCGTGGTCGATCCTCTCCGCCCATAATACTTCAGGCGATCACCGCAAGTTAAAAATAAAATTTGATTGTATGGCCTCACACGATATTACATTTGTGGGGATAATCCAAACCGCTAAAGCGTCTGGAATGCAGCGTTTTCCACTGCCTTACGTATTAACTAATTGTCATAATTCGCTATGTGCGGTCGGCGGTACCATTAATAGTGATGATCATATATTCGGTTTATCTTCGGCCAGAAAGTACGGCGGGATTTATGTTCCGCCGCATATTTCCGTTATTCATCAATATATGCGCGAGATGATGGCCGGCGGTGGCAAGATGGTGCTGGGCTCGGACAGCCATACCCGCTATGGCGCTTTAGGGACGATGGCCGTCGGCGAGGGGGGCGGCGAGTTAGTTAAGCAACTGCTGGGAGGGACCTGGGATATTGATTATCCCGAGGTTGTTGCGGTGTATTTGACAGGTAAACCCAGCCCTGGCGTGGGGCCTCAGGATATCGCCCTGGCGATAATTGGCGCGGTGTTCCGGCGCGGTTATGTGAAAAACAAGATAATGGAGTTTGTGGGACCGGGGGTGGCGACAATGTCTACCGATTTCCGCAACAGTGTTGATGTCATGACGACGGAGACCACCTGCTTATCGTCTATCTGGCAAACCGATGAAGAGACTCGAAGCTACTTGCGCGTTCATGGCAGGGAGCAAGACTATTGTTCGCTCTCAGCATCCGATATGGCTTATTACGATGGTTGTATAGAAGTCAATTTAAGCGCTATCAAACCGATGATCGCCTTACCTTTTCATCCCGCCAACGTCTATGAAATTGATACGCTGAAGGAGAACTTGCCGGATATTTTGCATGAAGTCGAAATGGAATCCGAAAAAATTTCGCTTGGGCGCGCAAAACTCTCCCTGCTGGATAAAGTCGAAAAGGGTAAGCTCCGGATCCAGCAGGGAATTATTGCCGGTTGTGCTGGCGGAAATTACGTCAACGTAGTTGAAGCGGCAAATGCCTTAAAGCATCACTCCTGCGGCGACAACGTTTTCTCTCTCTCGATATATCCCTCATCCCAGCCGGTGCTGATGGATCTGACCAAAAAAGGGATAACGACCGATTTATTAAGCGCTGGCGCGATTATGCGTACCGCATTTTGTGGGCCCTGCTTTGGCGCAGGCGACACGCCTATGCATAATGGATTGAGCATTCGCCATACAACGCGCAATTTCCCAAACCGGGAAGGTTCAAAACCCGGAAATGGGCAAATGTCGGCTGTCGCGTTGATGGATGCCCGCTCAATTGCGGCGACGGCTGCCAACGGTGGTATTCTGACCTCGGCGTCAGAGCTCGATTGCTGGGAGAACATACCGCAATATGAATTTGACGCTTCACCCTATAAAAACCGTGTCTATCAAGGCTTTATTAAAGGCGCATCCCAGCAATCGCTGATTTATGGACCCAATATAAAAGACTGGCCGGAAATGAGTGAGTTAACGGAAAATATTCTCTTAAACGTTACCTCTAAAATCATGGATCCGGTGACGACTACTGACGAGCTTATCCCATCGGGAGAAACCTCATCATTTCGCTCTAACCCCTCAGGACTGGCGGAGTTTACCCTCTCACGGCGCGATCCGGGCTATGTTGGCCGCAGTAAGGAGATTGCCGCTCTGGAACAATTGCGCGTCGCGGGGGACAATCCTTGCAGGCTGCATCCTGAACTTGAGGACATCTTTACCCAAATCCGCCAGCTGCCGGGACAGGAGAGCGTCACCCTGCAGCAGACGGAAATAGGGAGTATGGTTTATGCGATAAAACCGGGCGATGGTTCAGCACGAGAACAAGCGGCCAGCTGCCAGCGCGTGCTGGGGGGGCTGGCAAATATTGCGCAGGAATACGCCACGAAACGTTATCGTTCGAATGTGATTAACTGGGGAATGCTGCCGCTGCAAATGAAAGCCTTACCCGAATTTGAAGTGGGGGATTTTATCTTTATTCCGGGCATAAAATCCGCCTTAGACAGCGAGCTGGGTCATATTACCGCGTTTGTCATTAGCCGCGAGCGCCCCATAAAAGAGATCGCGCTTTACATGGAGGGCCTGACCTCATCAGAGCGGGAGATTATTAAGGCAGGAAGCCTGATTAATTATAATAAATCACGCTTAACTTCCCACCATCAGTAAACGATAGTCCTCATTAAGGTAATAAACGGGGGTGATATAGCATCCCCGTTTTTATTCATAACGGCTTTTCCGGGGTTTTCGATCGTTGCGCTATGGCTGTGCTGCCTGCAGTCGGCTTCATCTTCTCGCTAAGATAATCAATCATTGCCCGCATTCTGGCGGGCATGTGCTTATTGCCCGACCACAGTAGCCAGAGCTGGCCGGAATAGCGGCTGATAAACTCCCATTCCGGTAAAACCTGCACAATCTCGCCGTTCGCCAGCGCCTCACGGGCGGTAAACAACGGCAGGCTACCGATACCCAGATTTTGCTTGACGGCATCAAGGCGTACGGCGGTGTGGTTTGCCGCGTAACGACCGTGGGTCTGGATAGTCTCCGTTTTGCCGTCGCGGCGAAACTTCCAGCGCGAATCGGCGGGCGTTTCCCCAAGGCTGATACAGCTATGTTCGCGCAGATCCTGCGGCGTTCGCGGTCTGCCATATTGCGCCAGGTAGCCGGGCGTCGCACAGACGATATGGCTGACGGACAGCAAAGGCTTACCGTGCAGCCCCGGCGAGGGCGTATGGGTGATGCGCAGCGCCAGATCGATACCGTCATCGATAAAATCGAGAACCCGATCTTCAAGGCGCAGACAGACGTCGATCTTCGGGTAGCGGCTAAAAAACTCCAGCATCAGCGGATGAATGACAAACCGTCCCACGGCTTTCGGCACGCTTAGCGTGAGCTTACCCTGCGGCACCGCCTGGGCGCTGCCGGCGGAATCCATGGCCAGACGCGCCGAGTCCAGCATCTCCAGCGCATGTTCATACACCGTTTTCCCGGCATCGCTAAGGCGCAGCTTGCGCGTGGTGCGATGCAGCAGCTTGCAGCCCATTTCCTGCTCCAGCCGCGAGACGCTGCGGCTAATGGCGGAAGGCGTCGCGCCTGTCTGGCGCGCGACGGCGGAAAAGCTGCCCTGATCGACAATCTGCACGAACAGGGCGAGATCGGGCAGTAAGTTCAGATTCATTTGTGCTTCCAGAGCAAAATTGCATTGATGATCGGCGGGATTATCGCTGTCGTTAATATCAATATACTGTCCTGACTGAGGGGAGGACAACCATGACTGAACGACTTTATTACACCAGCGATGCCACTGAATGCCCTGCGCGAGTCGTCAACTGCCTGGGCGAAGCCGATGGCCGCTATGCCATTGAGCTGGACCGCACGCTGTTTCATCCGCAGGGCGGAGGACAGCCAGCGGATCGCGGCTGGATTGGCGAGCTTGCGGTCGAGAGCGTTGCCGCGCGCGGCGAGAGCATCGTGCATATTGTTGCGCAGCCGCTACCCTCCGGCGAGGTGGCGATCCGGGTGGACGCGGACGCAAGACGGCTGCACGCTCGGCTACATTCCGCCGGGCACCTGATTGGCCAGGCCGGAGAGCGCTTTGGCTGGCGGCCGATTAAGGCGCATCACTGGCCGGGAGAAGGGCGCATCACCTTTGCCGCCGGGACGAACGCGTCACTGCCCGAAGCCAGCGCCCTGCTGGCGCAGATCGAAGGATGGCAGGCGGAGGATTTACCGCGTCGGATCTCTTTTGCCGAAGGTCTGCGCAAGGTCGGGTTCGGCGATATGCCGAGCTATCCCTGCGGCGGCACGCACGTGGCCAGCCTGTCAGAACTGGGAGAGGTCGTCATTACCCAGGTGAAGATGAAAAAAGGCCAGATGATTGTTAGCTACGCTATAGCGTAAACGAATAAAAGGAGATGCATGCTAAACAAAGCATCTCCGCGATCCTTAAACGTGCTCACTATTTTTGCCGTGATAAATCCGCTCCGGTCTGCCGACTTTACCGTAGCTTATTTCGGCCTCAAGAAAATCGTTTTTGACCCCTTGCTCCAGGTAGCGGCGGGCAGTGGTTTTGCTGCTGCCGAGGATACGCGCAAGGGAGTCTGCGGTATGGACGATCCCCGGGTCGGTGAAGAGCTGTAATACGCGGTTAAAGGTGCTTTCATCGATTCCGCGCAGAGCGGTGCCGGCGGCTTCCGCGTGCTCTTTGGCCTGGATATTGAAAAGGGCGTCAACGTGGGTCTGGCTCGCCTGCTCGCTCGAGCGCAGGGAGCTGCGATAGCGGGCAAAACGCTCGAGCGTATGCTGCAATCGCTGATAGTGAACCGGCTTAATCAAATAATCGAAAACGCCCATCCGCAGGGCTTCGCTGATGGTATCCATATGGTTGTCGGCGGTGATGAAAATGATACGTCCTTTATAATTGATATTGACGGCGTGACGGATCAAATCGAGGCCTTTGCCATCGGGCAAAAAGTTATCCAACAGAATCAGCTGGGGCTGATAGAGACGAAGCATTTTTTTTGCGCTTTCCAGCTTATCCGCAATGCCAATGACTTCGAACTGGGGAAATTGCTTGATGGTATCCACCAGAATTTCCGCCAGCATAGGTTCGTCTTCAACGATGAGAGTTGTGATGCTATCCATGGTGTTCATCTCGGGTCAGGGGGATATAAAGAGTAAAAATAGTGCCAAAAGGGATGTTGTCGTCGACGACGATATTGCCGCCCGCCTGCTCGACGTAGCTGCGTACCAGCCATAGCCCGATACCGTGATCGCCGCTGTCGCTGCTGGTGACGCCGCGCTCAAAAATACGATCGCGCAGCGATTCATCAATTCCGCAGCCCTGGTCGGCGATCTCGACGATCGCTTCGCCGCCCTCGCTGTTGATCAGGCACTCGATCTGCTTCGATCCTGCCGGCTGACGTAAGGCGGCATTGTAGGCATTGTCCAGCAGATTACCGACGATCGAGATCCACTCATTATGCGAAAGCGAGGAGGGGAGGGTTTCCACGTGACAGGCGGGATCGAAGACCAGCTCTAATCCGAGCTCTTTGGCGCGGTAATATTTGCCGATCAGCAGCCCGGCAAGATGGTTCACTTTAAAATTACGGGCGATAAAATCGAGAACTTTCTGGTGGCTTTCAGACTGCTGCTGAATGAGATCCAGCGCGTTATCGTAGCGTTTCAAAAACAGTAGCCCGGCAATGGTGGAGATCAAATTGCGGTGCTCGTGCTGCACGGCGCGAAGGTTATCCGCATACTGCTGGACCTGGCTGAGCTGCAGGCTCAGGGTGTTGATATCGTCTTTACTACGAAAGCTAATGACCCATCCCTGGGGCTCGCTATTGAGCGTGACGGCCATGCGGCTGGCGATCACTTTGATCTGATTAAAGGTGACAATTTCGTCTTTTTTATTTGTCTGCGGCGCGTCATAAAAGAACGTCTCCTGAGAGATCACGCTGCTGATGCTTTTGCCAATCAGGATGGTTTCCGGCTGGCTGAGGTTTAATAATCTCCTTGCGGTTTGGTTGATGGCGGTAATTCGGTAGTGAGAGTCAATGGCTATCAGTCCCTCAAAGACCGATTCAAACAAGACGCTTTGCTGGATAAGCAGCTGTGATAGCTGCTGCGGCTCCATATTCAGCATCTGTTTTTTGATATGCAGCGAGAAGCGTCGGGCGCAGTAGAGCAGCAGGAGCAGCATGATTGCCATCGGGATCATCAGCGATCCGATTTGCAGACTCAGCCAGTTCTCTAACTGTTCGATGGTGTAGCCCACCGAGACGATGCCGATCACTTTCCCGGTGCTGTCCTGGATCGGCGACTTACCGCGCAATGAAGAGCCGAGCGATCCTTTACGCACCGACACGTAGCTTTTAGCGTTATACAGCGCTTCGTCGCTGTCTCCGCCTTCCATATATTTGCCGATCTCATCCGGATTCACGTGATACAGACGCTGGCCTTTTGCATCACCGACGGTGATGTAGGTGGCATCGGAAAACGATCGCATGGGGTCGATAAGCGCTTTAATTCGCGCCAGATCGTGCTTTTCGACCGCCTCTACCAGCTCAGGCATGGCGGAGATCTGCATCGCCTGGATCAGCGCGCGCTGGCCGACCTGATAATGCAGACGCTCTTCCGTGATGCTGGTGAGATACCATGACATCGCCAGCATCACTATTGTCGAGGTAAACAGGATCAACAGGAAGATGCGGTTCTGGAACGAACGTCGGGCAAACCAGTGCGTGATTTTTCGGCTAAACATTGGGCGAATTGACATCAAAAGGCCATTTTCTCTTTTTTAGCGACCGACGGCGCGGAATCGGCCCACAGTTTTATGGATTTCAGAACACATCCAGATGGAATACGACGTTTTACGTATCCCGGGCTTGCGGTTGATGCCTTACCCGGCTACGGGTTTACAGCCTTCTGCGATCCGGTAGCCCGGACAAGGCGCGTTAAGCGCCGCCTCCGGGAGAATCCCCGGGTCGCGGCTGACGCCTTATCCCGGGCTACGGGTTTACAGCCGTCTGCGATACAGTAGCCCGGATAAGCCGTTTACGGCGCAATCCGGGGAAAGGTAACGATTCACATC
>ERZ507619.40-NODE-40-length-124427-cov-15.3978_pt1 | contig 124427 bp, 122 predicted proteins | sample MGYA00513428_ERZ507619 | MGnify/ENA metagenome assembly ERZ507619
TACTCAGCGGCCAGCAACACCGGCTACCAATCAGCGGCCAGCAACACCGGCAACCAATCAGCGGCCAGCAACACCGGCAACCGCTCAGCGGCCAGCAACACCGGCGACTACTCAGCGGCCAGCAACACCGGCTACCAATCAGCGGCCAGCAACACCGGCAACCGCTCAGCGGCCAGCAACACCGGCAACCGCTCAGCGGCAGAAGTTTCTGGATCACATTCAGTGGCTGCAGCATTTGGTATCGAGAGCAAAGCGCGAGCCTCAGAAAATAGCGCCATCGTTCTTTGCTACCGCAACGATGAAGGCGTTCTAATCCACATACGGGCCAGCAAGGTTGGCGAGAACGGCATCAAGGCAGACACATGGTACGTACTTAACGAATCGGGTGAATTTGAGGAGGCGGAATGAGCAGAAACGGTTTGCGCTCTATGAGCATTGTAGTTGCAGCATGCGCGTTAATCTGGAGCGCTGTTGCTTACCTTCTCGTTACTAACACATGGTTATGGTCATGATTAATCACAATCTGCTGAGAGCAGCGCAGAGTAAGGCGGCTATAGCTCGATATTTGCAAGATGGAAAAATGTGGATGGCTGCCTATGAAGAAATGAAGGCGGCTATTGGATACCCATGGCACAGGAAGAATGCTTATGTGTAATTGCATGAAGGACATTGGCGAGAAACTACACGGTAAATTAATGGATAAAGTACCGGATGGAGCTGAGGTCAACAAAGGATTTGATACTGGATGGGAAAATACCTGGCTAAATTTTTCATCCGGCGAAACATGCGTAATGCTCAAATATAAATTAGCGTATCGAGCCAAAAAGAAAAACGGAGAGATGGCTAAAAATCTCACACGCACAGAATGCGCAATATCAATGTCGTACTGCCCATTCTGTGGTGAAAAGCAAAAAGGTTAACCCTCCCCCACCAACCGAATAAACCAACCAACTTAACCATGTCGGCTATTACAGCGACGGGCTTCGTGCATTCTGAAATCAGGAGAAATCATGAGCGAATTGGCCGTAATCGAAATCAAACCAGAACAAGCGCCAGCGCTATACGTAGCCAATGGACTTGATACATACCTTGAGCAAATCAGGCAGGCAGTGAATGAGGTTCCAGACCTTAGCACAAAGAAAGGTCGCGACCGCGTGGCATCACTTGCTGCTCAAGTCTCACGCAGCAAAACAGCTATCGAAAAGCCCGGGCGAGAATATCTGAAGCACCTGAAAGAACAACCGAAAATAGTTGAGGCTGAACTGCGGAGATTCGTCACTGAGTGCGACAACCTCAGAGATGCTACACGCAAGCCTCTCACCGATTGGGAAGTGGAACAGGCCCGCATCAAGGCTGAAGAGGAAATGAACGCACTCCACGCCGAAGCGCTGGTGATAAACGAAAACATCGATCTGCAGCGCGCTATTCAGTACGAAGCCGATCACGAACTGGCTCTGCTGATGAATGACGCATTTAACCGTGAACAGGCAGAGAAAGCAGCCGAAGCCGAGCGCCATCGCATCGCCCATGAAGAAGAGATTAAGCGGCAGGCGGCGGAAAAGGCCAAGCGTGAAGCTGAAGAGAAAGCGGCAGCAGAGCTCGCAGCAATAAAACAGCGCGAGGCTGATGCAATCGCAGCTAAGGCGCAGGCGGAACTACTGGCTAAACAGGCTGAGGAGCGCGCCGAGCAGCAACGGCAGGAAGATCTGGTAAAGGCGGAGCGAGAGAAACAGGCTGCTATCGAAGAGGAGCGTCAGAAAGCGGTAGCAGCGGAAGCCGCCAGACGCGCAGAAGTGAAGCGCATTGCAGAAGAAGAAGCTCAGCGAATAGCAAATATCGAGCATTGCCGGGCAATAAATCAACGTGCTGTTGCCGACCTTGTTAAGTCTGGTGTGCCGGAGGATTGCGCGAAGAAATGCGTAGCCGCTATCGCTAAATCTATGGTTAGCAATATCACCATTAAATACTGAGGTTGGTATGAAATTAAAACTCAAATATGACCACGCTCACGGCTATCTCAGCTCTCAGCGTGAGCAGGTGCTGGAACTGGATGGCGTAATCCTGGATGGAACTGTCGATGCCCGCGAGGTGCTACCTCAGCTTGATGGTGCGGTGGTTCTGGAATGGCTGGCTGAGCAGGGATATGTCATCACTCATCAGGAGAAAGCGGCATGAGTGCAATAGAGAAATGGGATGACGACGCTTTCATTCAGGTTATGAGTGAAGCAATCGGCGACGCAGATAACGAAAGTGAGCCGGTGAATCTGGCAGCGGAACGACAGAATCCGGTTATCTCATGGAGTGAATTTGCAGGGGATTATCTATGAGCGAGAAGAAGGTATATGCCGCTATCAGCGCGGTAGCCAAGGAAATGGCGACAACCGGCATCAGCAAGGACAGGCGCAATCAGCAGCAAGGATTCAACTTCCGAGGGATTGACCAGGTCTACAACGCACTGGCTCCCGCCCTGGTTAATCATGGGCTCCTGATTTTGCCGCGCATAACTGAACGCACGGTTACCGAGCGGATAAACCAGAAAGGGACCGTTTTATTTTATGTCGTCGTTAAGGCTGAGTTTGATTTCGTCAGCACAGAGGACGGCAGTATCCACACCGTAACAACCTATGGTGAAGCTATGGATAGCGGGGATAAGGCGACTAACAAGGCTATGTCGATCGCTTATAAGTACGCTGCATTTCAGGCGTTCTGTATTCCGACAGAAGAAACTGCAATCGATGCTGATGCAGAGGTTCACAGCGTCAGACCGGCAGATGCCGACAAGATACTGGCTGAGTTTACTCAATACGCCGGTGCCGAAATCGACGGCAAGAAGCTGCAGGAGCACTACGCGGAAACATGGACACGACTCAATGGCTTTGCAGAACACCAGGCTAAATGCAAAGAAGTGACGGGTATTCGCATCAAAGAACTTAAACAGGCGGCATAAATGGCTAGTAGAGGCGTTAACAAAGTTATCATCATCGGTCGATTAGGTCAGGATCCGGAGGTGCGCTATGCACCTTCTGGTTCGGCCTTTGCAAACCTGTCTGTAGCTACATCGGAACAGTGGCGGGATAAGCAGACCGGCGAGCAAAAGGAGCTAACGGAATGGCACAGGGTAGTAATCAGCGGGAAGCCGGCGGAAATCGCCGGGGAGTATTTGCGGAAAGGCTCAGAGGTTTATCTGGAAGGTAAGCTTCGCACACGAAAATGGACTGACCAATCTGGCACGGAGAAATACGCAACAGAGATTCAGGTCGGCATTAACGGAACCATGCAAATGCTTGGTGGTAAGCAAAGCGGCAGCGAACAGGCGCCCTCACCACGCAATAACGGGCAGCCCCAGAGATCAGCGCCTCAACAGCAATCTCAGCACAGCGAGCCACCCATGGATTTTGATGACGATATACCTTTTGCGCCCGTATCTCTTCCCTTCCCTCGCCACGCCATCTACGCCATTTAATCAGGAGTATTAACCATGCCATCACCTCTAACCGGGGCGGGATACCTGCGCCCTCCAGTCCGTTCCGGCACAAAAGAAGAGGTGCTGGCTCGGTGCTTTGAAGCTATTGCCAAAAACGATTACCAGACGCCGAGCATGGAAGAGCGGCTACATCTGAGACACGAAAAAGATGTCTGGTACGACAATCTGGAAGCCAGCATGAGGCCCGGATTCGTGCCGGTTGGCCCGATGCTTCCGACGCGCGAGGACGAGCGATTCAGGCGTTACAGATTCAGACAGGGGGCGGTTAGTAATGACTAGCGAACAGGAAAACGCAATACGCACATCATGCCGCCAGTGCACGGAAGAAATCAGAAAAGCTATGCGCATTAAGCCAAAACCGAACTGGAACGCTACTGTCCCGCCAATCATCAAGAGGCACCACAAGAAAGTGGCTCCTCTTGGAGTAACTCTCCTGGAGTTCGTTGTTATAACCGGGCGCATGAATGGGCGCTATGGAGTTGAATCATGAGCAAAAACCTACACATCGAACTCGGTGATAAATACGTCGTCACCGGGTCAACGCATGACCTCATCCTGAGCGAGAAACGCATCGTTAAGGATGGGAAGAACGCCGGTCAGGAAACACTGGCGCGACTCGGCTATTACAGCAAGTTTGAGCACCTGGTGAAAGAACTATGCCACCGGGAAATCCTGCAGTCAGAAGCGCAGTTACTGGAAGAGTTGCGCGACTACATTTTTGCACTCGGCGAGAAGCTGAGTAAGGCGGTTAAGTGAATGAGTTGGCTCTTTTCGCAGGCGCTGGCGGAGGAATACTCGGCGGACACCTCCTTGGCTGGCGAACAGTTTGCGCAGTTGAACGTGATGCCTACGCCGCACAAGTTCTCGCGCAACGACAAAATGATGGAATTCTACAACCTTTCCCGATTTGGTCTGACGTGTGCAGCTTTGACGGAAAGCCATGGCGGGGAATTGTTGACGTCGTTTCTGGCGGGTTTCCGTGCCAGGACATTAGCTCGGCCGGTCGCGGGGCAGGTATCGACGGCGATAAATCTGGTCTCTGGCGTGAAATGGCAAGAATCGCCTCTGAGGTACGACCAACATTCGTCTTCGTGGAAAACTCACCCCTGCTTATTGGGAGAGGCCTTGTCAGAGTCATCAGTGACCTTACCGAAATTGGGTTTGATTGCCAGTGGAGTCGTGTTTCAGCAAAAGAGTGTGGCGCGCCTCATAAGAGAGACCGTTTGTGGTTGGTCGGGAGAAATGTTCGCGACACCACAGGCGAGAGATTACCGGTCGGGTTCACTGGACAGATGGAAAGACCCACGCCGTTCACGGAACCTCAACGACCAGGTTGGTGGCCTGCTGAACCCGGATTGGGAAGAGTGGCTCATGGGATGGCCCATCGGGTGGACAGAATTAAAGCCCTTGGCAATGGTCAGGTTCCGCGAGTGGCAGCAACAGCATTTTCTTTGCTGCGTGAAAAATGAAAAACAGGAGCGTGCAGCATGACCGCAGAAATTATCGACGCCGCACAGGACTACATCGACAAATTCACTCAGGCCGGAGTAGATCGTTGCCGCATTAACCACAACGCAGTATCAGCGACACACTGTTGTGATTGCGGTGATGACATTCCAGAGCTGCGCCGGGTGAAAGTGCCTGGCTGTCAGCGCTGTGCTGATTGCCAGGGTGATTTTGAGCTGTTGAAGAAGCAAGGGAGGATGTGATGGATTACAGCAAACTGAGTGATGGTGAAATTAGCGTAAGACTTGCGTACTTTCTAAAACCCAAATACACCGCAACAATTCATCCACGCGATGATTCTGGAGCGCAATTATCATGGAACTTTCTTAACGCCGTCGCAACCACCGGATACTTTCCATTGAGACGCGCAGGAGAACTTTTCCCTGCGTTGAAGAAGCTCAGAATAGCCATTGAGCCAGCAGGGAAAACGGTATGGAAAGCAAGTCATGAATCTGGCGCTAACGCCACTCACAGAAATCCACTTCGAGCTTTAGCTATTGTCTTCCTAATGATTCAGGAAGCCAAGCTATCATCCTCCTGATGTATACTCCCCTTCATAAACCGAGAGGGGGATTTATGTCACAGTGGAACATAGCAGCCAAATCGAAAGAAGAGCAGGACAAGGTCAACGTTGACCTTGCAGCTTCTGGTGTTGCGTACAAAGAGCGCATGAACATGCCGGTAGTCGCGGAAGTCGTCGCCAGAGAGCAGCCCGAGCACCTCAGGGACTATTTCATGGAACGTGTCCGCTTCTATCGCGAGCAGAGCATCCAGCTACCGCGGGCAAGTGACCCTCGGTATATTGAAATGGCTGAGCAGAACGCCAAGAAGTAAACCAACCATCGAATGAACACAACCCGCCGAGTGCGGGTTTTTTATTGGAGATAGATAATGAAAGAGCTTCGCTTTTATGGTGCTAGTGACGATTTATTTGAGTGCGAAGGCGCTATCAGGGAAGAGATTGGATGTTTCAGCGTGGCTGGAATTTACCATCTTAAATCATCAGAGGGAGAGATGCAGGTAATTGCAAATTACACCGATAATGCGTGCTGGTCTATTGGCATTTGCCAGGTTGAAGAAGATAAGCCAATCCCAAAATGGCCTGCCTCTTACTCAACTCATGAAAAAGGCTACAGCGTTGTGCTTACGTTGCAAGTGCCTGATGACACCATTCTTGTTATGGATGAAGAATAACGCGGAGTAACCATGGAATCACACAGCCTCACGCTCGATGAGGCCTGCGCATTTCTGCAAATATCCAGACCTACCGCCACTAACTGGATACGCTCAGGCCGACTGCAAGCCACACGAAAAGACCCCACCAAATCAAAATCCCCATACCTCACTACTCGCCAGGCATGCATTGCGGCCCTTAACTCACCGCTGCATACTATCGACGTGAGCGCGGGTGATGCACATAAAGAGGATCGCAAATGTCCATCTTCCGTAGAGGTGAAATATGGTACGCCTCGTACTCGCTCCCGGGCGGGAAGAGAATTAAGGAATCTCTTGGGACAGCGGACAAGCGGCAAGCACAAGAGTTGCACGACAAAAGAAAGGCTGAGCTCTGGCGAGTAGACAGGCTCGGTGATTTTCCTGATGTGACTTTTGAAGAAGCTTGCCTCCGCTGGCTGGAAGAGAAAGCAGACAAGAAATCGCTCGATACCGATAAAGGCCGGATGGGATTCTGGCTTGAGCATTTTGAAGGAGTAAGGATAAAGGATATCACCGAGGCGAAGATTTACGCCGCGGTGAGCAGGATGCAAAACAGGAAGGCAAAGGAGATATGGCAGCAGAAAGTTGAATCTGCAAAGAGAAAGGGTAAGGAGGCGCCAGCATTTGAGCCCAGGACGGTAACCACATCGACAAAGGCAAAGCACCTTGCGTTGATGAAAGCTATCTTGCGCGCCGCAGAGCGTGACTGGAAATGGCTGGAGAAAGCGCCGGTAATCAAGATACCGTCAGTGAGAAATAAGCGTGTTCGGTGGCTTGAGCATGAAGAGGCGAAAAGGCTGATTGATGAATGTCCGGAGCCGCTAAAGTCGGTTGTTAAGTTTGCGCTGGCAACCGGTCTGCGTCGGTCGAACATCATCAATCTTGAATGGCAGCAAATCGACATGCAGCGCCGGGTTGCTTGGGTTAACCCAGAAGACAGCAAATCAAACCGCGCTATTGGCGTAGCGCTGAATGAGACTGCATGCAAGACGATTCGTGCTCAGATAGGCAATCATAATAAATGGGTGTTCGTTCACACGAAAGCATGGCATCGACCTGATAGCTCATTAACGCCAGCGGTAAGGAAAATGCGCGTTGATGACAACCGGGCGTGGAACTCTGCATGCAAACGGGCGGGCATTGAAGACTTCCGTTTTCATGACCTCCGCCACACCTGGGCGAGCTGGTTAATTCAGTCTGGAGTTCCGCTTTCTGTACTTCAGGAAATGGGAGGTTGGGAAAGTATCGAAATGGTCCGCCGATATGCTCACCTGGCACCCAATCATTTAACGGAACATGCGAGGCAAATTGACTCAATTTTTGAGGAAGATGTCCCAAATATGTCCCACAAGGAAAAATCAGCGATTGGAGAAAGTTGATAAGTAGTTGATTCTTAATGGTACGCCCTACAGGGTTCGAACCTGTGACCTACGGCTTAGAAGGCCGTTGCTCTATCCAGCTGAGCTAAGGGCGCATTGAGAAGCGGGAGCTTCGTGATGTGCAATCGCCGGAATTATACGGTCCACGCCTGATGAGTCAATGTATTTTGCCGCGAAACTGCGGTTGTCTGCGCAACCTGCCTGGTTTAGCTGCGAAAGGAGTATAAAGTTTATTCAACCTTATGTTTATGCACGGTAACTTTGCTTTCGACTCCATGCGCTTTTTGGCTCCGCTCGCGGCAGGATTATGCAGGGATTGCAGCGGTCGCCTTACCAAAGCAAGATAAAATCTTAAACGAAGACTGACAGCGAGGCTGGCTTCTGACAAAATATCGCCATCCCCCTTTCGTAAAGATACAGATGGAATCCTCTCTCTGATGGCAGCAAAAATTATTGACGGTAAAACGATTGCGCAGCAGGTACGCTCTGAGGTTGCGGAAAAAGTGAAGGCTCGCGTGGCGGCCGGATTTCGAGCACCAGGCCTGGCCGTCGTGCTGGTCGGCAGCAACCCGGCATCGCAGATTTATGTCGGCAGCAAGCGCAAAGCGTGTGAAGAGGTAGGCTTCGTCTCCCGCTCGTACGATCTCCCGGAAACCACCAGCGAAGCAGAGCTGCTGGAACTTATCGACACCCTGAATTCGGATAGCGCTATCGACGGCATCCTGGTTCAGCTGCCGCTGCCCGCCGGCATTGATAATGTCAAAGTGCTGGAGCGCATTTCGCCGGACAAAGACGTTGACGGTTTCCACCCGTATAACGTTGGCCGCCTGTGCCAGCGCGCCCCGCGCCTGCGTCCATGCACGCCGCGCGGGATCGTCACGCTGCTCGAGCGTTACAACATTGATACCTACGGCCTGAACGCGGTGGTCATTGGCGCCTCCAACATCGTCGGACGCCCGATGAGCATGGAGCTGCTGCTGGCAGGCTGTACTACCACCGTAACCCACCGTTTTACCAAAAACCTGCGTCATCACGTTGAAAACGCCGATCTGCTGATTGTGGCTGTAGGTAAACCGGGCTTTATTCCGGGCGAGTGGATTAAAGAAGGCGCGATCGTGATCGATGTCGGGATTAACCGCCTGGAAAGCGGCAAAGTGGTTGGCGATGTCGTTTATGAAGATGCCGCCGCGCGCGCGTCGTACATTACGCCGGTTCCCGGCGGCGTCGGCCCGATGACCGTAGCCACCCTCATTCAGAACACGCTGCAGGCGTGTGAAGAGTATCACGATATTCAGGAGGCCTGAGATGGCGAATTTTTCTTTAGGCAAACACCCGCACGTTGAACTGTGCGATCTGCTGAAGCTGGAAGGCTGGAGCGAAAGCGGTGCGCAGGCTAAAATCGCTATCGCCGACGGTCTGGTCAAAGTCGACGGTGCGGTGGAAACCCGTAAACGCTGTAAAATCGTCGCCGGTCAGACGGTCAGCTTTGAAGGTCAGAGCGTTACCGTTACCGAGTAACAGGTTCAGGCGCCGCAACCGGCGCCTGTCCCCCCATCCCGACAGATGGTCTCTCGTTTTCCTGCACTTCAGTCAGCGCCGCCATCTTCCGATATCACGTCCTTTGTAGCACAGCCGGTCCCCTGGCTGCCTCCGGCAACCTGCACTTCCGCCTGACACCACTTCTCCCCGACGAACGCTTCAGCCGCTGGTTGGGAGCGTGCGAAGGCGAAATCAGGACCGCGCTTCGTTTCTTAGCCTGAGTCAGGGCAAAAAAATGCCGGGGATGGCCCCGGCTAAAAAGAGAGAATGAGACTACTTACGGCGCCAGGTGGTACCCTGCGGGCCATCTTCCAGCACGATGCCCATCTCGTTGAGACGGTCACGCGCGGCATCCGCCGCCGCCCAATCTTTCGCTTTACGCGCGTCCAGACGTTGCTGAATCAAAGACTCGATTTCCGCCACTTCCCCGTCGTCCGCCTGCGCGCCGCTCTGCAGGAAGGCATCCGGCTCCTGTTCGAGCAGACCGAGCACCGCCGAGAGCTTACGCATATGCGCCGCCATCGCGTTGGCCGCGGCGGCATCTTCGGTTTTCAGGCGGTTAACCTCACGCGCCATATCAAACAGCACGGAATAAGCCTCCGGAGTATTAAAATCGTCGTCCATCGCTTCAATGAAGCGCGCTTCAAACGCTTCACCGCCGGCCGGCGCTGCGGTTTTATCGGTTCCGCGCAGCGCGGTATACAGACGCTCCAGCGCGGAACGCGCCTGTTTTAAGTTCTCTTCGCTGTAGTTCAGCTGGCTGCGATAGTGGCCGGACATCAGGAAGTAGCGAATGGTTTCCGCGTCATAGAACTTCAGGACGTCGCGCACGGTAAAGAAGTTGCCCAGCGATTTTGACATCTTCTCGCGGTCAACCATCACCATCCCGGAGTGCATCCAGTAGTTCACGTACTCGCCGTCGTGGGCGCAGGTGGACTGGGCGATTTCGTTTTCATGGTGCGGGAACATCAGATCCGAACCACCGCCGTGAATATCAAAATGGTTGCCCAGCTGTTTGCAGTTCATCGCTGAACACTCAATGTGCCAGCCTGGACGGCCCGCGCCCCACGGCGACGGCCAGCTTGGCTCGCCCTCTTTCGACATTTTCCACAGCACAAAGTCCATTGGATTATGCTTGACGTCAACGACATCAACGCGCGCGCCGGCCTGCAGCTGGTCGAGATCCTGACGCGACAGCTGGCCATAGTTCGGATCGGTCGGGACATCGAACATAACGTCGCCGTTGTCGGCAACATACGCGTGGCCTTTAGCGATCAGCTGCTCGGTAATCTCAATAATTTCCGCAATGTGATGAGTCGCTCGCGGCTCCATATCCGGGCGCAGGATATTCAGCGCGTCAAAGTCTTTGTGCATCTCGGCAATCATGCGGTCCACCAGCGCAACAAAGCTCTCGCCGTTTTCATTGGCACGCTTGATGATTTTGTCGTCAATGTCGGTGATGTTGCGCACATACTTTAGCTTGTAGCCTAAAAAACGCAGATAGCGCGCAACCACGTCGAAGGAGACGAAGGTACGGCCATGGCCGATGTGACAGAGGTCGTAAACGGTAATACCACACACGTACATGCCAACTTCCCCGGCATGGATAGGTTTAAATTCTTCTTTTTGGCGCGTCAGTGTATTAAAAATTTTTAACATCGAAGATTCCGTGTAGACGTGTGTGGATATAAGTCGCGTATTCTAACCTTAATTCAACCCCGAAGCAGCACACATTGCAAGGTGATCCAACCTCGCGGTTATGCTATAACAGCCCCCTATATCTCACCCGACACCGGGTGCAGGCACCACAATCATCGGAACAGGATGCAAAAATGGTTACTTTCCACACCAATCATGGCGATATCGTAATCAAGACGTTTGACGACAAAGCGCCGGAAACAGTTAAAAACTTCCTGGACTACTGTCGTGAAGGTTTCTACGACAACACCATTTTCCACCGTGTCATCAACGGTTTTATGATTCAGGGCGGCGGTTTTGAGCCGGGCATGAATCAGAAAACCACCAAATCTCCTATTCAGAACGAAGCTAACAACGGTCTGAAAAACACCCGCGGCACCCTGGCAATGGCCCGTACTCAGGCGCCTCACTCCGCCACCGCGCAGTTCTTCATCAACGTCGCCGATAACGACTTCCTGAACTTCTCCGGCGAAAGCCTGCAGGGTTGGGGCTACTGCGTATTCGCAGAAGTCGTTGAGGGTATGGACGTGGTCGACAAAATCAAAGCGGTCGCCACCGGCCGAAGCGGCATGCATCAGGATGTGCCGAAAGAAGATGTTGTGATCAAAAGCGTCACCGTCAGCGAATAATTCGTGGCGACACTTTTTATTGCGGATTTACATCTGCAAACGGAAGAACCGGCGATTACCGCCGGTTTTCTGCGCTTTTTACAGGGGGAAGCCCGCAAGGCGGACGCCCTGTATATCCTCGGCGACCTGTTTGAAGCCTGGATCGGCGATGACGATCCCAACCCGCTGCATCGGCAAATTGCTTCAGCGCTGAAAGCGCTGGCCGATTCCGGCGTCCCCTGCTACTTCCTTCACGGCAACCGCGATTTTCTCGTCGGTCAGCGCTTTGCCCGCGAAAGCGCCATGACCCTGCTGCCGGAAGAGAAGCTTCTCGACCTCTACGGGCGCAAGGTGCTGATTATGCACGGCGACACCCTCTGCACCGACGATGCCGGCTATCTGGCGTTTCGTGCGAAAGTGCACAATCCCTGGATCCAACGCCTGTTTCTGGCCCTACCGCTGTTTATCCGCCGCCGTATCGCTGCCAGAATGCGCGCCGACAGCAAAGCGGCCAACAGCAGCAAGTCGATGGAAATTATGGATGTGAATCCACAGGCGGTCGTTGACGTTATGGAAAAACATCACGTTCAATGGCTGATTCACGGGCATACGCACCGTCCTGCCGTCCATCCGCTAGAAGCCAACGGTCAATCCGCATATCGCGTGGTTCTGGGCGCATGGCATCACGAAGGCTCCATGGTCAAAGTGACGGCCGAAAAGGTCGAACTGATTCAGTTCCCCTTCTGAGTTCCAGCAAGCACTATTCCGAAAAAGCACTTCAGGCAGCAGAATGGCTGTCCTGACGTTTAACCCCAGGTTAATTTTCCAGCAAACCACACTCAAGGAACGAGCATGCAAAAATGGAGTCAGCCCCTAATTTGGGGCATGGTTATCGCCGTCATCGGCCCGATTACCGCCAGCTATTTTGGTCTGGTGTTTATCTACTTCGGTTCGCTGACCGTGCTGGGAATCGCAGCGCTACTTTGGATCCTCTATTTTTACGCAATTTATCTGCTTTGTACGCGGCCGCACGATGAGCGCTTTGTGCAAATCTACATGCTGGTCATGAGCATTCTTATGCTGCCCTGGGGAGTGGTGCTGGTTTTTACCTTTTTTGCCAGCGCGACCACCGCCCATAACCGGCGCGTTGCCCCCAGTCACGACGAGACAAAAGAGGGCTAGCCATGCGCACGCAACCGTTTTCCTTGCCGGGAGTTCATGCTATTCTCTGTGGCCTCTAAAGCAGTGTGCAACACACCCACAGGAGTTTTAAGACGCATGTCTTCCCGCAATAATTCGGCGCGTATCGCCATCGTGATGGGGTCCAAAAGCGACTGGGCTACCATGCAGTTTACCGCAGAAATCCTTGATGCCCTGAACGTTCCGTACCATGTCGAAGTGGTTTCCGCCCACCGCACCCCCGATAAACTGTTCAGCTTCGCCGAAGGCGCGCAAGACAATGGTTTTCAGGTGATTATTGCCGGTGCGGGCGGCGCGGCGCATCTGCCGGGCATGATTGCGGCGAAAACGCTGGTGCCGGTGTTGGGCGTGCCGGTGCAGAGCGCAGCGCTGAGCGGCGTAGACAGCCTCTACTCCATCGTTCAGATGCCGCGCGGTATCCCGGTTGGTACGCTGGCTATCGGTAAAGCCGGCGCCGCCAACGCTGCCCTGCTGGCGGCGCAGATCCTCGCCCAGCACGATGCGGAACTGCACCAGCGCCTCAGCGCCTGGCGCCAGGCGCAAACCGATGAAGTGCTGGATAACCCGGATCCGCGGGGTGCGGCATGAAACAAGTTTGCGTTCTCGGTAACGGCCAGCTAGGCCGAATGCTGCGCCAGGCTGGCGAACCGCTGGGTATTGCGGTCTGGCCGGTCGGTCTCGAAGCCGACCCGGAAGCAGTGCCGGTACAGCAAAGCGTGATTACCGCAGAGATTGAACGCTGGCCGGAAACGGCGCTGACCCGCGAGCTGGCACGTCATTCCGCCTTCGTCAACCGCGACGTTTTTCCGGTTATCGCCGACCGTCTGACGCAAAAGCAGCTGTTCGATAAGCTAGAGCTCGCTACCGCGCCGTGGCAGCTTCTGGCGGAGAAAAGCGAATGGCCGACGGTATTCGCCCGTCTCGGCGAGCTGGCTATCGTTAAGCGCCGCGTCGGCGGCTATGATGGCCGCGGTCAGTGGCGTTTGCGGGAAAATGAAACCGCGCAGCTGCCGGATGATAACTACGGCGAGTGTATCGTTGAGCAGGGGATTAACTTCTCCGCCGAAGTGTCGCTGGTCGGCGCACGCGCCCGGGACGGCAGCACGGTCTTCTATCCGCTGACCCGCAACCTGCATCAGGACGGTATTTTACGCGCCAGCGTCGCCTTTCCGCAGGCCAACGCCCGCCAGCAGGCGCAGGCCGAACAGATGCTGTCGGCGATCATGAATGAGCTGGGCTACGTTGGCGTGATGGCGATGGAGTGTTTTGTCACCGCTGATGGTCTGCTGATTAACGAACTGGCGCCGCGCGTGCACAATAGCGGCCACTGGACGCAGAACGGCGCGTCCATCAGCCAGTTTGAGCTTCATCTGCGGGCGATTACCGATCTGCCGCTGCCGCCGCCGGTGGTCAACAGCCCGTCGGTGATGATCAACCTGATCGGTACCGATCTCAACTATGACTGGCTGAAGCTACCGCTGGTGCATCTGCACTGGTACGACAAAGAGGTGCGTCCGGGACGTAAAGTCGGCCACCTGAACCTGACCGACAGCGATACCGATCGCCTGAGCGCGACGCTGGAAGCGCTGAAGCCGCTGCTGCCGCCGGAATACGCCAGCGGTGTATTCTGGGCGCAGGCGCAGCTGGCGTAATCCAGCTCTCCACAGTCCCGGAGGCGGTGCTGCGCACCTGCCCGGGCTACCTCTCTGGCATAATCCTTCGCCTGAATCCCGGCTTGCGGCGCGCTGCGCCTTAGCCGGGCTACCAGACCAACCATCATTTGCCCCGTAGCCATTCAACCAAATCCGCAAACTGCACGAACATGTAGCCCGGCAAGGCGCGTCGAGCGCCGCCCCCGGAGAAAGAGCGCAGGATATTTCAGCGTCTGCTTCGCCGCGTGATTTTATCTGTGCATCAGGGCTTAATGCAGGTTCCCGCCAGCCCGGCAAGGGTGTCATCGATACGCGACAGCGCCCCAATCCACGCCCGCTTGCCCCGACGGCGCACGTAGCCGCTTACCGCCGCGATTTTCGGCCCCATCGCGCCGTCGTCGCGGGCAAAAGGCGCCAGCTCTTCCGGCGTCGCTTCGCGGATCGGTCGCTGCATGGGGGTGCCCCAATGTTCATATACCGCATCCGCGTCGGTCAGGATCGCCAGGCCATCGGCATCAATCTGCTCCGCCAGCAGCGCGGCAGCGAGGTCTTTATCAATCACCGCCTCTGCGCCCTGCCCGCTCTCAAGCACCGGAATTCCGCCGCCGCCGCAGCATATCACCACGTGCCCCTCACCCAGCAGACGCTCAATCGACTCGCTCTCCTCAATCCTCACCGGCGTCGGCGAAGGAACCACCCGACGCACATATTTACCGTCGCGCTTCATCCTCCAGCCGTACTCATCTTCCAGCCGTTTTTGCAGCTCCGGATCGTAAACCGGACCAATAAACTTCTCCGGCGCCGAAAAGGCCGGATCGTTTGACGAGACTGTAATGCGGGTCATCACCGTCGATACCGGCGGCATGAGTGATTCCTGCGCCAGGCGCTGGGCCAGCATATAGCCAATCATGCCCTGGCTCTCCGCGACCAGCACGTCCAGCGGATAGGGCTCAACGTCGCCGTAGGCCAGATTTTGCAGCGCCAGCAGACCCACCTGCGGCCCGTTGCCGTGCACAATGGCCAGCCGATACGTCTGCGCCAGACGCGCCAGCGCGGGAACCGCGCTATCGATATTGCGGTACTGATTTTCTACGGTCAGCGCTTCCCCGCGCTGTAATAAAGCGTTGCCGCCAAGGGCAACAACCAGCGTTTTCATAAAAAGTCCTTAGATAAGATGTTGCGCCAGCCAGAATCCCAGAAGCGTGTCGGCGCCGGAGGTATGCCCCATCGCCAGCAGCGCTTCGACGGCGGGCTCGAGACGTCGTCCACGTTGCAGGGCGCAGGCAAAATGCATCAGCGGCGAAGCGAAGCGCCCCTCGCTGGCGTAGCGTAAATAGTTGGCGCTCACCTGAGTGGTGGCCGCGCGCAGATCGCCGGAGGCGCGAAAAAATGCCCTTCCGCCGCAGGGTGACATGCGCCCCGAGCGCCACGCCGCCAGCATCATGCCGATCAGCATGTCGTCCAGGCTGGGCGTCAGGCCCGGCCCCTTGCCCAGCCACAGGCGCCAGTCGACGGCGTTGCCGGCCAGCGCGGAGGCAAAACAGTGGCGAAGCTGGCGCAGCTCGGGATGCTGCCGCAGCTCGATAGCCTGCGACAGCGGCCCGAACAGCCCGGTCTCCTCCGGTCGACTCATCAGCGCTGGCGGGAGATAAGCGCTTACGGATTGACAGCGGAGCCGCAGGGAGCAGCGCCTGCGCGGCGGCATCAGCAAAAGATCGCCGACCTGAATACCGTCATTCCGCGCTATCGGCGACGCCCCCGTCCGCAGCGCCGCGTGCAGCCGGATAAAATCGCGATGACGAACAACCCATCCGCCGGGGCTCACGCCCTGCCCCCGATGATGTAGCGTCAGCAGCGCGCCGCCTGCAACATAGAGGTTAATGGTGCGCCGCCAGAGGCCGCCGATTCGCCACGGTTGGCGATGATCCGGCGCATCGACGCTGCCTATCAGCGGACGAATCCTCTCCATCGCGCTACCTCAGCTCACGCCCAGTTCGTCCGCCAGCGCTTCCAGCGCCTGCTCGAAACAGGTCAGCGGCGCTCTGACGGTTCCGGCGCCAATCTGGCCGATCCCCGCTTCTTTATGGGCGATCCCGGTGTTAATGAGCGGCGTAATGCCGGTTTCAACCACCCGGCGAATATCCAGTCCAAGACAGGCGCCCTGGAAATCCCAGCCAGGAATCTGCAGCTGCATATTGCGCTCAAGGAAGATTTCCGCCATCTCCTCCGAAACGGATTTTGCCGCCTCCATTCCGCCAGCGCCGACAAAGCGGGTCACCCCCGGCGCCGCAATCATCGCCGCGCCGCCGATGCCGAAGGTTTCGGTAATGGCGCTGTCGCCCATATCCGGGTTGGCCTGTTCCTGAGAGAAACCGGTAAAGAACAGCCCCTGCGGCGTATTCACCGGTGCGGTAAACCAGCGGTCGCCCAGTCCGCTAACGCGAATACCGAACATATCGCCGTTGCGGGTCATCGCGGTGACAATACTGCCGGCGCGGATCTGCGCCCCGGCATCCATCGCTGATTTGCAGTAGGCCATCGCCAGGTTGAGGAAGAACTGATCGGTGATGGCGAGAAAATCCATCACTTCGGCGATCTGTTTTTTGTCGTGGTCGAGTCGCGCCAGATGCGGTGCCAGCGTGCGCATCAGCAGCGCGGAGGTGGCGATATTGCGCTGGTGGAACTCATCGCCCATGGTGATGCCCTGCGCCATCATCGCGGTGAGATCAATGCCGCGCGTCATCTGTTTCAGCGCCGCACTGAGAACGGGCATCAGCACATCGCGCATCCAGCGCAGGCGCTGCTGCACGTCTTCGCCGTAGGCGCCGAAACGCATCACCTTGCCAATGCCTTCGTTCAGGTTGCAATACGCGCGGTTACCTTCGGCGATGTTCTCCACGACCAGCATCGGCATATTCGGCGAAGTAATACCGCCCATCGGCCCTACGGCATTAACGTGGTGGCAGGGAATAAAGGTAATCTCGCCGTTTTCCAGCATCGCGTGGGCCGTTTTCTCATCCTGCGCCCAGCCTTCGAACAGGCAGGCGCCAATGCAGGCCCCTTTCATCGGGCCGGTCATCTCCTGCCAGCGCATCGGCGGCCCGGCGTGGAGCAGCGTTTTGTTTTGATTCAGCGCCCCGATTAAAGAACCCGCCGGCTTCACATCCAGCCAGTGCGGACGTGCATTACGAATTCGTTCTATTACTGCGTCATTGGCCTGCGCCACTGATGTAAACATAGAGACCTCTTATTGCAAACGTTCTAATAAACGAGCCAGTTTCTTATTCCCACCGGCAATCGGCGCCCACTGATAGTGAACAACCGGCGTTCCGGCGGTCTGTAAATCGAGCGCAAAGCTGCGCAGGCCAGCATTAATCACCGACACGCCGTCCAGCAGGCCGGCGCGCGGGGCAGGAGCGGCTTTCCGCGGCGGGCTAATCAGCGCGGCGGCAAGCAAGGTGGCTTCAGGCAGGCTATCGACCACGGCGATCCCCGCATCTTCAAGGACTGAAATCTGACGGGAGCGGCACTGCGGATCGCTTTCGGTTCCGGTCACCGTCGCGATAACGTGCAGCGGACTATCGTCGGCTCTGGTCGCCCACGCCCGCTGGCATGCTTCGACCAGCGAGCCGGCCGGATCGGCGGTGGCGCCGTAGCCAATCACCACGTCCAGCAGTAGTACGCCAACCTGAGTTTCCGCGCCAAGTTCGGCAATCAGCTGGTTGCGCAGGGAGGGGTCGATCATCGGATGCGGACGGCCGACGGTGTAAAAATCGTCGCCAAGATCGACGACCCGGTGCCCCTGCGCGTTGAGCATCATGCCCTGCGGGTGATGCGCATCAGGGGTAATGTTCAGCCGTTCTGCCAGCAATCCTGCGGATTCAGCAGCCAGCGTACCGCCGGTGTATAAGCCGCGAATCTGCTTGCCCGCCACCGCGGGAAGGCTTGCCTGACGCCGCCCCACTCGCGCCAGCAGGCAGGCCAGACGCCCGGCCTCGTCAAGCGTGCGGGCGAACCAGACGTTTTCATCGCGGGCGATCGGCGGCGTATAGCCGAGAAATAGCGCCACCACCGGTTTCGCGCTGCGCTTCATGGCGGCGATGATCTTCAGACGCACCGCTTCGGCGGGAGGTTTAGAAACAAAGGCCAGCACCTGGCTCTGCGCATCCTGGGTCAGCATTTCCAGCGCCGTTTGCGCGCTGATACCGCCCACTTCGGCGCTCAGATCGCGGCCGCCGAGACCGATCGCATGGCTGATCCCTTCGCCGCCGAGGACAATCTGCGAGACCAGCTCCTGAATACCGGTGCCGGACGCGCCAATAACGCCGATGTTGCCTTCCGGCGTAACGTTGGCGAAAGCCAGCGGCGTGCCGGCAATCATGGCGGTGCCGCAGTCCGGCCCCATGACCAGCAGCCCTTTGTCGCGAGCGCGGGTTTTGAGCGCGATTTCATCTTCCAGCGTGACGTTGTCGGAGAAGAGCATGACGTTTTTCTCGCTGCTGAGCGCCTGATGGGCAAGCTCCGCGGCGTACTCCCCGGCAACGGAAATTAAGGTCATATTGGCCTGCGGTAGCTTCTGCGTTGCGCTTTGCCAGCGGCGAACCACGCTCAGGCTCTGACTTTGCCCGCTCCCCTGCGCCAGGGCGGTAAGGGCCTCATCAAGACGGGCGGCGATCATTTGCGTAACCGACGCATCCGCGCAATCGGTGCGGATCGCCACGCAAATGTCATTTGGCGTCGCGCTGGCAAAATCGTCGTGCCAGAACCCGGTCGTTTCCAACAGCGATTTATTTGCCGGTGTGCCCATCATGACTGAAACATCATCGACATTTTCCGACTCGCTCAGCTTGCGTGAAATAATCATTAAGCTGACCGAATCCTGGAAACAGCCCTTTTTAATAAAGGCATGGATCATAATAACTCCCCAATAATTGCACCCATTGCAATTGAATGAGCATGGTTAATCTGCCATCAGGCTAACGGGATAAAATTATCGACGGCGTGACCGGAATCACATGAGAATTATTACAAGACGCTTTCAAATAAAGCCGAAGGCATTAGCCCGAGTTTTTTAATGAATAGATTAACCGGGTCCCTTCTGACAAACCCACGGTGATTATTAAATAAAATCTAACTAACTATTTTTACCAATACAGATCACAATTTAAGTTTATTTTCCCCGTATTTTATTTGGCAGTCAGGCTCTACACCGTCGTTAAAAGGAAGACAGATGAAAGTCAGTCGGGAAACACTTCATCAGCTTATTGCCAATAAGCTGAATACAGCAGGGCTTACTCGCAATCACGCGGATATCATTGCCGATGTACTGGTTTATGCCGATGCCAGGGGTATTCATTCGCACGGCGCGGTTCGCGTTGAATATTATGCGGAACGTATTTCAAAAGGCGGAACCAATCGTCATCCCACCTTCACCTTTGAAAAGAACGGCCCCTGCAGCGGTATTTTGCATGCCGATAATGCCGCCGGTCAGGTGGCCGCCAAAATGGGCATGGAGCACGCGATAGAATTGGCCAGGGAAAACGGCGTGGCCGTGGTCGGCATCCGGCGTATGGGCCACAGCGGAGCGATCTCTTACTTCACCCGGCAGGCCGCCCGCGCCGGGCTAATCGGGATTTCGCTGTGCCAGTCAGACCCGATGGTCGTGCCTTTTGGCGGGGCGGAAATCTATTACGGAACCAACCCGCTGGCCTTTGCCGCGCCCGGCGAGGGCGATGATATCATCACCTTCGACATGGCCACCACGGTGCAGGCATGGGGGAAAATTCTCGACGCCCGCTCGCGCCATGAAACCATTCCCGATAGCTGGGCGGTGGATAAAAACGGCGCGCCGACCCGCGATCCTTTTGCCGTTCACGCCCTGCTTCCGGCAGCCGGCCCGAAAGGCTACGGCCTGATGATGATGATCGACATCCTCTCCGGCATTTTGCTCAACCTCCCCTTCGGCCGCCAGGTCAGCTCTATGTACGACAATCTGAGCCAGGGACGCGAGCTGGGCCAGCTGCATATCGTCATCAACCCGGCATTTTTCTCCTCCAGCGCGCTATTCCGCCAGCATATCAGCGACACCATGCGTGAATTAAACGCCATTACGCCAGCGCCCGGATTTAACCAGGTGTATTACCCCGGGCAGAACCTGGATATCAATGAGAAAAACAGCGCCGTCAACGGTATCGAGATCGTTGATGAGATTTATGACTATCTGGTTTCGGACGCTTTATATAACCGCTCTTATGAAACCAATTCCCCGTTTGCTCAATAAATTAAAATACAGGAGTTGCGTATGGCTCATTATTTTCGACAGGCAATAGAAGAGACATTGCCCTGGCTTTCCTCTTTCGGCGCCGGCCCGACCGGGGGCATCACCCGCCTGCTCTATTCGCCAGAATGGCTGCAGGCGCAGCAGGCATTCAAACAAAGAATGAGCGAAAGCGGACTGGAAACGCGCTTTGATGAAGTGGGCAACCTCTATGGTCGCCTGCCCGGCACGCGCTTTCCCGATGAGGTTATCCTCAGCGGTTCGCATATTGATAGCGTCGTTAACGGCGGCAATCTTGACGGCCAGTTCGGCGCGCTGGCGGCCTGGCTGGCGGTTCGCTGGCTAAAAGAGACCTACGGGGCGCCGCTGCGCACCGTGGAAGTGCTGGCGTTAGCGGAAGAAGAAGGTAGCCGCTTCCCTTACGTCTTCTGGGGCAGCAAAAATATCGTCGGCATCGCTAATCCAGCGGACGTACGCGAAATTAAAGACGCTAAAGGCGTGGCGTTTATCGATGCCATGAAGCAGTGCGGTTTCAGCCTACCCGCCGCTCCGCTGGCGCCACGCCGGGATATTAAAGCCTTCGTAGAGCTGCATATTGAGCAGGGTCGCGTGCTGGAAAACAACAAGCAGTCGATCGGCGTGGTCAACGCCATAGTCGGACAGCGTCGCTACACCATCACCCTCACCGGCGAGTCTAACCATGCCGGCACGACGCCAATGGGCTACCGTCGCGATACCGTCCACGCCTTTAGCCGTATCTGCTGCGAATCTATCGCCAAAGCAAAAGCCCACGGTGACCCGCTGGTGCTCACCTTCGGTAAAGTCGACCCGCAGCCGAATACCGTCAACGTGGTACCGGGCAAAACCGTCTTCACTATGGACTGCCGCCATACCGATGCTCTGGAGTTAACGGCATTTACTGAGGTCATTGAGGCCGATATGCGGCGGATCTGCCAGGAGATGGATATCGGCATTGAGATCGACCTGTGGATGGATGAGGCTCCGGTTCCCATGGATAAGAAGCTGGTGGCCCAGCTCACCGCGCTTTGTGAAAAAGAGAAGGTGAATTTCCGCGTGATGCACAGCGGCGCGGGACACGACGCGCAGATATTCGCTCCCTGCTTCCCGACCTGCATGATCTTTATGCCGAGCATCAAAGGCATCAGCCATAACCCGGCGGAAAGCACGCATATCGAGGATCTGGCGGAAGGCGTAAAAACGCTCGCCTTAATGTTGCATCAACTGGCCTGGACTGAATAAGGAAACGATCATGGGTTATTTAAATAATGTGCTTGGCTATCGCGATGATTTACTGGCCAGCCGTTCCATCGTGCGCCACGGCAATTACGCGCTGCTGACGCCGGACGGTCTGGTCAAGAACGTTATTCCGGGTTTTGAACATTGCGATGTGACTATTTTGTCAACGCCGAAATTAGGCGCCACCTTTGTTGATTATCTGGTCACGCTGCATGAAAACGGCGGTCATCAAAGCGGTTTTGGCGGCGAAGGCATCGAGACCTTCCTGTATGTGATTAAGGGAGAAATCATCGCCGGGGCTCAGGGTAAATCCTTCGCGCTGACCGAAGGCGGTTATCTTTACTGCCCGCCGGGTGAGCGGATGACTTTCAGTAATAACCATTCAGCCGATAGCCAGCTCTTCCTCTATAAGCGCCGCTATATTCCGACAGAGGGTCATGCGCCTTATCTGGTCACCGGCAACGTCAGCCAGCTGGAGCGTATTCATTATGAAGGAATGGAAGACGTTATTCTGATCGATTTCCTGCCAAAAGAGCTGGGCTTCGATATGAATATGCATATTCTCTCTTTCGCACCGGGGGCCAGCCACGGCTACATTGAAACCCACGTCCAGGAGCATGGCGCCTATATTCTCTCCGGCCAGGGAGTGTATAACCTCGACAACAGCTGGGTTCCGGTCAAGCAAGGCGATTATATCTTTATGGGCGCTTACTCCCTGCAGGCGGGATACGGCGTCGGACGGGAAACGTTCAGCTACATCTATTCAAAAGACTGCAACCGCGACGTTGAGATCTGATGGCTGACAAGCTGCAAACGTTACTATTGCCCGCTGGCGCGGGCCTACGGACTCAGTACAACTTTTTGCTATCGTCAATTTCGTAGGCCGGGTAAAGGCGCCAGCCGCTAAAAAGCGGGCGCAGTGTTCAAAACAGGTTGGTTATCAAACGCCCAGAATTCACTTTTTTGTTTAGCTATGTTGGATTTTGCCACGGGTGAACCGTGGCATTTTTTATTCAGGCAGGCAGCGTCTGGCCAAGCTTGATGGCGCAGGCGATATTGCGCGCGCAGGCGTAAAGATTCTGCTCGCCGCGATCCAGCACCTCTGCCAGCGGCGCCAGCGCGGGAAGGATGCTAAAGACCGCATCAATACCATGCTGATGCACCGCTTCGACGCCGTCACCCAGCACGCCGGCGATGCCGATAACCGGAATGCCGTGCTTTTTGGCGATCCGCGCCACGCCAACCGGCGCTTTGCCGCCGACGGTTTGCGAATCCATACGCCCTTCGCCGGTGATCACCAGGTCCGCATCGCGCAGCGCCTCCTCCAGATGAACCGCCTCCAGCACAATATCGATGCCCGATTTCAGCGTGGCGTTAAGGAATACTCGAGCCGCCGCGCCCATCCCGCCGGCCGCGCCGCCGCCGACCATCGCCGTCACATCCTGACCGGTTGCCGTCAGCAGCACCTGAGCGTAATTTTCTAAACCGCGCTCCAGAACGGCGACCATGCCTGCGCAGGCCCCTTTTTGCGGGCCAAAGACCGCCGCCGCGCCGCGTTCGCCGAGCAGCGGATTATCCACATCGCAGGCTACGTCAATCCGGCACTCGCGAAGTCGCGGGTCGAGATCGCGTAAATCAACGTTGACCAGCCGCTCTAACGCTCCGCCGCCGAGGCCGACGCTCTCGCCGCGTTCATCAACAAAGCGTGCTCCCAGCGCCTGAGCCATCCCCATTCCGCCGTCCACCGTGGCGCTGCCGCCAATACCGAGAATTATGTGACGGACGCCGGCGTCCAGCGCATGGCGAATCAGCTCACCGGTGCCGTAGCTGGTGGCCTGCAGGGGGTTGCGTTCGTCGGGGGGAACCAGCATGAGTCCGCTGGCCGCCGCCATCTCAATAAACGCGGTGTGTCCGTCGCCGCTCAGGCCATAGAAAGCGCCGACAAAATCGCCCATCGGCCCCATGACCGGCAGCATCACCATTTTACCCTCGGTGGCCTCAACCATTGCCTCCACCGTCCCCTCGCCGCCGTCGGCGATCGGCAGACAGATGCACTCCGCCTGCGGGAAAATAGAGGTAAAGCCCGCCTTAATCGCCTGGGCGCAGCGGCTGGCGCTTACGCTTTCTTTGAAAGAGTCCGGTGCAATAATTATTTTCATGGTTCATCCTTTTTAATGTCATTACTTAATACGATCCCAGGGAATGAGATTTTCCATCACCACCGCCAGCAGCACGCCGATTAATAAGCCGTTGCCTAATAGCGGTCGAATTGTCAGGGGCAGCGTCTGGAGATAGACCGGCGGCAGGCCCATTAAAAAGATGCCGATAAATAACGGCAGCGCCAGCCGGTAGATATTTCGTGCGGTGAAGGTGATTTGTTTACTGAAAGATAAGCTGGAATATAACAACGGAAGATAGGAGACCAGCATGACCGCGCTGCTAATCGGCAAAGGCAGCGTGGTAAAAAAGTGGGTCAGCGGCGTAAATAGTCCCACCAGCAGACAGCACAGGCAGCCGATAATAAACGGCTGGCGCGAAGTCTCTCCAGTTTGGGTTAATAAACCTATCGATGAAACAAAAGGCGAAAACGGCACCACGCTGAGCGGAACCGTTATTAAGGTCATCAGGCCGGAGATAATAAAGCTTCGTCGGTAGCGGGTATTGCTGGCGCCCTGCAGGGGATAAAAAACGTCGCTACCGCGAATTGCGCCGTAGGTATTCGTAATATTCACCAGCCCCGCCAGCAGCGCCGTCAAAATAATGCCGGGGCGTAGCTCCCCGCCGTAGCCAAGTGGAAACCACTGCCAGTGAATCGGCCCGGATGCCATCGTGGCGGGCGGAGTGCGAAACAGCAGGTACCAGCCAGCCCAGCCTACGAGGGTGCCAAACAGCAGGGCATAGCGAGCAATGCCGTCCTCAAGAAAAATGATCATCCCCAGCACCAACAGCATCACCGTCAGCGCCAGGCTAAACGGCGCCAGCTGAACGCCCACGTTAGCCTGGGTCGAACTGAAAGGCAGCCCGAGCATGCCTTTAAAAAAGATCGTGGTGAGCTGCGCGCCGAGCAGCAGCATAAAAAAGACCATGACCGTCGGGCTGAAGAGCTTCGCCAGACGGTGACCGATGCCGCTCACGCCGATGATGATGGTGAATATCGCCGACAGAGAGATGCCAACCGCCAGGCTTGACGCAATGCTGGCAAATGGAGTGCCGCGCGCGGCTTCACCGACGGTGACGGTCAGGATAGTGCTCCACCATAGTCCCGTAGGCCCTTCCATAATCGCCCGACGATGGCCCAGCAGCGCCTGCGCCAGGCAGGCCAGCCCGGTGGTGATAAAACCGTACTGAGTCAGCGTAATCAGCGCGCTGGCGGGCAGCTGAAAAGCAGACTGTAACGTCGGCGGTACCACGACGGTGTTGCAGAAAATAAAGAAGAACCATTGAAATCCCGCCAGGGTGTTTCGTTTATTGAGCGGAAATACCACCATGATTGAATCCTGAAAAAGCGCCTGCCGTTAAACAGGCGCTGAGCATGGAATGGGGCAAGTGATTCCCCGGGTCGCGGCTTGCGCCTTATCCGGGCGACAAATCGGCTCGTAGCCCGGAGAAGGCGTTTACGCCGCAATCAGGGAATTCACCGGATCCCCGTTACTGCTGATGCTTAAGGATAAATTTCCCCTTCGGCGCGTGCGGGAAGCCCTGCTCGATGTCATAGATCACATCGCCGCGCAGGAGGGTTCTGGCGATCCGCGCGCCAATCGTACGGCCGACGTAAGGGCTGACTTTATGGCGATATTCAAGGTCTTCCGCCTGCAGAACGTAGCTGCTGTTCGGCTGAATAAACACCAGGTCGGCGTCTTTGCCCGGCGCGATGCGGCCCTTATGCTTCAGGCCGAAAATATCCGCGGCGTTGGTCGCCATCAGGCGAGCAAACTGCGGCAAAGGCATACCGCGCTTCTGGACCGCTTCATCGAACATGACGTCCATACAGTTTTGCAAACCGGCAATCCCGCCCCAGGCCTGCATGATATTGCCCGCCTTCATTTCCGGCGGGCACGGAGAGTGGTCGGACACCAGGCAGTCGATCTCACCGTTGAATAGCTTTTCCCACAGCCCTTTCTGATTTTCCGCGTCGCGGATCGGCGGAGAGCATTTCGCCAGGGTGCCAATCTTTTCAAACTGTTCGGTATCCAGTACAAAGTAGTGCGGGCAGGATTCGCAGGTGACATCCTGACCTTCCTGACGGGCGCGCGTCACTTCGGCGACTCCTTCCGGGCTGCTGACGTGGCACACGTGCAGGCGGCAACCGGCGACCTTAGCCAGATACAGAACGCGGCGGATCGCCTCAACTTCGGTGAATACCGGACGGGAGGCGACGTAATCATGGGCGGTCACGCGCCCTTCTCTTTTCGCCTCTTCGCCCAGCTCATCGCAGATCAGCGCATTTTCGCAGTGCACCAGTACCGTCTGCTTCATCTCGGCCAGCTTTTGTACGCCTTTGAAGAACTGCCAGTCGTTAACGTCGCGGAAGTCATTGTCAATCCCGCGATCGCCGCAGGTCGCGACGAAGCATTTGAACCCCACCACGCCCACTTCATCCAGCTCGTGCAGCCGGTCAAGGTTATAGGAGACCAGGCCGCCAAGCTGCGCGGCATCGATGGTCAACTTGCCTTTCGCGGCGTCGAATTTCAGCTCAATGGTCTCTCGATCGACGGTGGCCGGCAGCTGGTTCAGCGGCATTTCGATCATCGTAGTGATGCCCCCTTTTGCCGCCGCGCGGGTACCCGTTTCGTATCCTTCCCAGTGGGTACGACCCGGCTCAGAGATGTGCGTATGCGCATCGACCATCCCCGGCGAAACGATCAGCCCCGTGGCATCCATGATCTGCTTCGCGTCCCCCAGGTTTTCACCGATAGCGGCAATTTTGCCGTCAGCAACCGCGATATCGACCACCCGGGATTCGTTTTCCAGAATGACGGTGCCGTTTTTAATGATTAAATCAAAAGACATATAAAACTCCTTGTATGTGTACAGACGATTAAGCCGCCATACTTCTGTTTGCAGCCACGTACACCGCAATACCAATGGCTTTGGCTCTTGAAGCTTCATCCATGAAATAAACTTTCCTGGTTGTAATAAAATCAATTCACAGCATTGGGGCGCGCCAGGTTATTCGGCTGGGCCCGTTTTTTCAGCAAGGCGTAGGCGGCAAAAGCGACAATAACACCAACAAACCACGACACGCGGGAGAACGGTTCGAGCAGCGGGATAAATTTTCCGCCGAGCGATAAAATAACCGCCACAATCGTTACCAGGAATGCGGTAACGTTAAATCCATTATCGAAATATTTATAATCTCCAGGCGCGGTGTAAAGTTCATCAAGATTAATTTGCCCACGCATGACGATAAAATAGTGCGCCATCATTACGCCAATAACCGGACCCAGCATGCCGCCGATAATATCGAGAAAAAGATAAATACTGTCCTGATTTTCCATTAATTTCCAGGGGCAGATCAGCAGGCTAATAATACTGGCAATCAGCACGCCGTTTTTATAGGTCAGTTTCGTGGGAGCAATCGCCGCAATTTGATAGCCCGCAGGAATAATATTACCGGTGGCGTTGGTGGAGATCGTGGTCATTAATATCACCAGCACCGCAAAGAACGAGGCAAACAGGCTGTCCCATTTCTGCACAATATCCAGTACGTTCCAGGTATCCATACCGTAATGGATACTGGCGCCGGCGATAATGCACACTCCGGCCACCGCGAACAGAATATAGGCCACCACTAAGCCAAGGGTTTGCCCAACGGCCTGCTCGCGAAACGAACGCGCGTTCTGGGTAAAGTCCGAGGCGCTCACCGCCGGCGCGGCCCAGACGGCAACGACCGCATTGATAACGACCAGGAACAGGAAGCCGGTATGCTCCGCTTTCGCCACCCCGGTCGGCAGATAGTCAAGGATCGGACCGATCCCGACCAGCGAGATAGCCCAGATAGCCATGCCGCCGAAGACAATATAGATGCAGGGATTGAGGATTGCGGTAAATTTATTGAGAACTTTTCCGCCGCCGAAACCAATCGCCACATTAATCAGCCAGAAAACCAGAAAGGCGATCATCCCCGGCAACGACAGTCCCAGCAGCTTAAAATCACCGCCGAGCGTCAGAAACTCGGGCCACAGTTTACCTAATAAGATCAGGAATGCCAGCGAGCCGGCATAGCATTGCAGACCAAACCACATAATTGCCGCAATGCCGCCTCTGAGCAGGCCGGGTAATAATGCACCACGCACACCATAAGAAGCTCTTAATATCATTGCGAAGGGGACACCGTATTTACTTCCGGCAGCACCATTAAACACCATAACCAGGGCAATAATAAAAGCACTCAATATTATCGCCATCATTATACTAAACGTTGATAGCCCGAGAATAAAAAAACCACCAACCATTACATAATTAGGCACGTTGTGTACGGAGCCCATCCATAAGGTAAAATAGTTAAATGTTTTCCAGTTACGCTGCGAGGCTACTTTGGGCAGTAGATCGTCGCTGTAACCCCTGGCTTTGTACAGGTCTTGAGTTTGTTCCATAATTCCCTCTTAATACGCATCGGATTACGTTTGTAGGTTTAGCTATGTGGAACAACAAATTTTAATTATTTATTTTTTATTATACTGGGATTGTCTTTGACTGTATTTTGTTCTTACGCAAGGTAATTAGCGCAAACAGTATCGTTCCGGTAATAACCAACCCGGCAGACATCACAAAACTAATTTCTTTTGAACCGGTCAGGTCGGAAATAAAACCGGTGAGCGTCGGTGCGACCACCGCCGAACTCATGCCAAAGAAATTAAACAAGCTAAAGGCGCGGCCTAATGTTTTCGCTGACGCCTGCTCGGAAACGAACGAGATAAGAATCGGGTCTACGGCCATTTTGCCCAGCAGTCCGTACAGCACCAGGCTAATCATCAGCATGGTGGTATTCGGCGAGAGAACGGTAAACATCAGCATCGCCGCAGCGACAATCTCCAGCCCGAGAATCACTTTGACTTTACTGTCGCGGAACTTATCCGAGAGATGGCTGAAGAACAGCGCGCCCGGCACCCCGACCACCGCCACCAGCGCGGAAGCAAAACCAATGGCGCCTCCGTCAAAGCCGCGTTCGGTCTGAAGATAAGAAGGCAGCCAGGTGACGATCAGGTAGTAGCCGTAGCAGGTGCAGAAATAGAGAAAGTAGACGCTGCACAGCAGCGGCGAAAACAGCGGCGCCGATTTCTCTTCAGCGACCGGAGCGGCAGTCGCTGCGCCAGGCTTATTCTCCGCTACGGCGGGCTCTTTTAGCTTGCGGCGAATCACCAGGGTAAACACGCAGAGCATCACCACCAGGATCGCGGCGACGATAAACAAGACATTTTGCCACGCCATATGCATGCTTTTGACCAGAATGCTTGAGCCAATCAGGCCAATCCCCATGCCGATGGCGGAGCCGCTGTTGATGATGGCGTTCGCCAGCGCCCGGCGTTCCTGCGGCACATTGGCCGAGGAGAGCGAATAGGCGGAGCTAAAAAACGACGCGCAGCCAGCGCCGGCCAGCAGCGAGCCGATATAAATCAGCGTCAGGTTTCCCGCATTAGCAATACTCAACGTACCAATAATAAACAGCGAGAAACCGCACATCAGCATAATTTTTTGTCCCAGCTTATCGACCAGAATGCCGCAGGGGATCTGCATTCCGCAATAGGCCAGAAAATAGAAGCTGGCAATCGCGCCGATTTCAGCATTACTGACGTTACCTAAGGACGCCTGAATTTCCGGATAAATAGGTGTTAATACGGTACGATAAATCCATATTGCCACCCAGCCCAGACTCATGACCACGACTATTTTCTTCCAATAGTCGATACCCGTTTTATTGATAGTATCCATAAATTCACCCGTGAGGTTTAAAAAACGCTGCCGGAACCGGCAGCATTTTCTTATTACGATATTTTATGATTGGCCATTAATTCCAGCGCCTGAACTAAAGACGAGTGGTCTAATTCACTACCACCGTTGGCGGCGCAAGTGTTAAATAACTCCTGACAGGTTGCCGTATTCGGTAAATTAAGCGCCAGTGCTTTCGCGCTCTGCAATGCCAGATTAAGATCCTTCTGGTGCAGGGAAATTTTAAAGCCGGGATTAAACGTCCGGTTCAACATTCTTTCGCCATGCACTTCCAGAATACGCGAGGAGGCAAAGCCGCCCATCAGCGCCTGACGCACGCGAGCGGGATCGGCTCCGGCTTTAGACGCGAAAACCAGCGCCTCGGACACTGCTTCAATATTCAGCGCGACGATAATCTGATTGGCGACTTTACAGGTCTGACCGTCGCCATTACCGCCTACGAGGGTGATGTTTTTACCCAGAATATCAAACAGCGGTTTCACGCGGGCAAAGACGTTTTCATCGCCGCCGACCATAATTGAGAGCGTGCCTTCACGCGCGCCGATTTCGCCGCCGGATACAGGAGCATCCAGATAATCCGCGCCCAGGTCGCGCACCTGCTGCGCAAACCGCTTAGTTTCAATCGGCGAGATAGAGCTCATATCCACGATGGTTTTCCCCTTCAGCGCCGCTTTGGCGCAGCCGCGCTCGCCAAACAGAACGTCGGCAACCTGTGGGGTATCCGGAACCATGATGAAAATAATCTCCGACTGCGCCGCAACCTGCTCGGCGGTAGCCAGATGCTGCGCGCCTTGCTTGAGCAGGTCGTCAGCAACCGGGCCGATGGTAGTAACGTGCAGAACGTGGCCTGCCCTGGCAAGTCGGAGCGCCATCGGGGTGCCCATAATACCCAGACCAATAAATCCCAGTTTCATAAGTTTCCTCTCAGAATTTCTGTTTCGATTTACCCGGGCAATAGTTATCCCTTCCTGTTGTCAGGAAATAAAACCCCTGCGTCTGGAATAATAAATACTGCCCAAAGATAAATTAAAAATTAGCGGTAGTGATTAAACCATGTCAAACCCGCTTCGGTGGTGGTCAGCGGTTTATATTCGCAGCCCACCCAGCCGTCATAGCTTGATCTATCAATAAATTTAAAAAGATAATCGTAATTAATTTCACCGGTCCCCGGCTCACCGCGATTCGGATTATCAGCAATCTGTAAATGACCAATACGGTTAGCATAAGTTTGCATCGTATGGGTTAACTCCCCCTCCATCCGCTGCATATGATAAATATCGTACTGAATTTTCAGATTATCGCTGCCGACCTCATCAATAAGCGCCAGCGCCTGATGAGTAGTATTCAGATAAAAGCCCGGCATATCGAAGTAATTAATCGGTTCGATCAGCAGCAGAATACCTTCCTGCGCCAGCGCGGCAGCGGCAAAACGTAAATTCGCCACCAGCGTGGAACGAATATGATCCTCGCGGTAGCCAGGCGGGGTTTTACCCACCAGGCAGTTGATTTTTCGATTGCCCAGCGCTTTGGCATAGCGGATTGCGGCATCCACGCCTTCGCGGAACTCCGCTTCGCGACCGGGAATACAGGCTATGCCGCGCTCTCCCGCCGCCCAGTCGCCGGCGGGTAAGTTATGTAAGGTATGCTCCAGCCGGTTGTCGCTCAGCTTTTGCTTTAATACCTCGGGCGCATAATCATACGGGAACATAAACTCAACGGCGCGAAAACCGCAGGCCGCCGCTTTCTCAAAACGATCCAGAAAATCATATTCCAGAAATAACATCGAAAGGTTGGCTGAAAAGCGCAACATAGGTTCACCTCATTTATTCATATTTCATAAAGCAGGTTTCGGTTGGCGCATCGATGGCGCTATCGGCAACATCTTCAAACTCCATCACGTTATCCAGCTCGCTACCCATGGAGATATTGGTGACCCGCTCAAGGATCACTTCCACAACAACCGGTACGCGATACTCTTTCATCCAGGCTTTCGCCTGCGCCAGGGCGGGCGCGATATCCTCCGGCTTGAAGACGCGAATCGCTTTACAGCCGAGACCCTCGGCAACCTTGACGTGATCGACGCCGTAACCGTTCACTTCGCTGGAGTTGATGTTTTCGAACGCCAGCTGGACGCAGTAATCCATATCGAACGCGCGCTGCGACTGACGAATCAGGCCCAGATAGGCGTTGTTTACCAGCACGTGGATGTAAGGAATATTGAACTGCGCGCCCACCGCCAGCTCTTCAATCAGGAACTGGAAGTCAAAGTCGCCGGAGATGGCCACCACGTTACGCTCCGGATCGGCGGTGCAAACGCCCAGCGCGGCAGGAAGCGTCCAGCCCAGCGGCCCGGCCTGGCCGCAGTTGATCCAGTGGCGATCTTTAAATACGTGCAGCATCTGCGCGGCGGCGATTTGCGACAGCCCGATGGTGGTGACGTAGCACACGTCGCGACCAAAGGCTTTATTCATCTCTTCATAAACGCGCTGCGGTTTGACCGGCACGTTATCGAAGTGGGTTTTACGCAGCAGCGTACGCTTGCGCTCCTGACACTCGGCAACCCAGCGCTCGCGACGCGGCAGGCGGCCCTCTTTTTGCATCTGCTGCGCGATATCTACCAGTTGAGCCAGCGCCGCTTTCGCATCGGACACAATGCCTAAATCCGGGCACAGCACGCGGCCAATCTGCGTCGGTTCGATATCGATGTGGATGATTTTGCGACCTGCGGTGTACTTCTCAACGGAACCGGTATGACGGTTAGCAAAGCGGTTACCGATGCCGAATACCAGGTCGGAGGCCAGCAGCGTGGCGTTACCGTAGCGATGCGCGGTTTGTAGGCCGACCATCCCGGCCATCAATTCGTGGTCATCCGGGATACAGCCCCAGCCCATCAGCGTTGGGATGACCGGAACTTGCGTAATCTCAGCAAATTGCTGCAGCAGCGCTGCGGCATCGGCATTAATCACCCCGCCGCCGGCGACAATCACCGGACGCTCCGCCATCAGCAGCATCGCCAGCGCGCGTTCGATCTGCGGACGAGTCGCCACGGGTTTATAAGCCGGGAGCGGCGCGTACAGCTCGGGGTCAAATTCGATTTCCGCCACCTGAACATCATAAGGCAGGTCGATCAATACCGGTCCCGGTCTGCCGGAACGCATCAGATGGAAAGCCTGCTGCAGCACGCCCGGTACCAGCGCCGCTTCGCGCACGGTAACCGCCATCTTGGTCACGGGCTTAGCAATGGATTCAATATCGACCGCCTGGAAATCTTCTTTATGCAGACGCGCGCGCGGCGCCTGGCCGGTGATGCACAAAATCGGTATCGAGTCCGCGGAGGCAGAATAGAGCGCGGTGATCATATCCGTTCCCGCCGGGCCCGATGTCCCCAGGCATACGCCGATATTACCGGCTGCGGCACGCGTATAGCCTTCGGCCATATGGGACGCGCCTTCCACGTGGCGAGCCAGAATATGGCGGATCCCGCCGTGCTTACGCATGGCGGAATAAAAGGGGTTAATCGCTGCGCCAGGCACGCCGAATGCGGTGGTAATCCCTTCTTTTTCGAGTACATACATTGCCGCGTCGACGGCTCTCATTTTTGCCATTTTTTACTACCTCACTATATTGGAAAATTTTTCCAAACTTGAACAAAGCCTAAAAATTCCCGCTCCTCAGAGCGGGTCGGTTCGGCGATCACTCTGCCTGGGGTTTCAGTCCCAGCGCGGTGCTGATATTCCTTGCCGTCTCCCTCACCAGCTCTCCCTGGCTGACAAAACGGTCCGGGGTTAAGCGGGACGCTGGTCCGGAAATCGAAATTGCCGCCACTACGGATCCGACATCATCGTAAACCGCTGAAGCAATACAGTTTAATCCTGTCACGTGCTCCTCCTGGTCAATGCTGTAGCCGCGGTCGCGCGCCTCATCCAGGTTTCGCTGCAGGACCGGTAAATCGACGATCGTCGACGGCGTAAAGCGCTGCAGCCCGGTCTTCACAATCACATCCACCAACTCATCCGGGGACAGCGGGTACAGCAGCGCCTTTCCGGCCCCAGAAGCATGCAGCGGCAGCCGGCTGCCGAGCGGCGCGCACATCCTTACCATCGATTTGCACTCCTGCTGGCCAATCAACACCGCTTCGTTGCCGTTACGAATCGCCACGTTTACCGTTTCCCCTGACATCAGCATCAGCCGCCGCATAAAAGGTCCGCCGACGGATAAAACATCCCGGTTATGGATGTACGCCGAGCCGACATTGAATGCGCCAAGCCCGATGTGCCACCAGCCTAGCTGCGCGTCCTGATAGACAAAATCCGCGCCCTCCAGCACTTTAAGCAGGCGAAAAGTGGTCGATAACGGTAAGTCCAGATTCAGGGAAATATCGCTGACCGACGAGCTGCCGCCGCTCTTTTCAAGGTATTGCAGTATCGCTATCCCTCTCTCCAGCGCCTGTGCGCCTTTTTGCGCGGAAGGCTCCTGCTGGCCCGGCCTTCCCCGCCTTCTCACTTCTGTCATACCTCGATTATCTCCGGCTCAAAACCTGAGCATAAATAGTGTGTAAGCGCCCACATGTTATGCAAGATAATCGACAGCGTCACGTGCAACCTCACGCAAAGCTCAGCTCCACGGTCGGGATCTCCACGACATCACAGTTATCTTTTCCACCGCGATCGACGGTTAAAAAATCGGTTTCGCTCTGCCAGGCAAACAGCGGGTGATGCCAGACATTGCGATGATAATTTACCCCCTGGCGGCCATTGGAGATAAACGCGCGCAGCGTGGTCATGTCCGGCTCATCGCCTCCTGCCGCAACCACCACCACAAAGGCTTCGCCGTTCATCGGCACAAACGCCTGAGTGCCCAGCGGATGACGTTCCAGCTCGGTGACGACAATCGGCAATACCGCCGGCTGGGCCCGATTAATGCTGATTAGCGTGCGATCCTGCTGCAGGGTCTCCACCATGGCCAGATCGTGAAAACGCTGCACTTTGCCATCATTAATATGAAAAAAATCCTGCCCTTCCGTTTCGATAACGTCCCCATAGGGGCGGAATGCTTCGCGCGTCAGCGGCAATACCTCTAGCTTCATTGCAATATTCCTTAGTCATTAAAAACCGTCGCCCTCCTCATACCTTGAGGGTGATCGATGTACCGGTCAATTCATGGCCATCTCAAAGTGGTATCAACTATAAGTTGGAATAATTTTCCAAAACCTGATTTAAGCCACATAATTGAGAAGGTTATTATGAAAAAATACTTAAAAATCATGGGTGAATTATTAAATTACGAGGAATAAGGCGATGCTAGACCCCGAAACACTACGTACCTTTGTCAGCGTCGCGGAGACCGGCAGCTTCTCCAGAGCAGCGGAAAAACTCTATAAAACGACCGCCACGATTAGCTATCGCATCAAACTGCTGGAAGACAACACCGGCGTCGCGCTCTTTTCGCGCACTACGCGCAGCGTCCTGCTGACTCCTGCCGGAATGCATCTCCTGGCGCAGGCCAGAGAGTGGCTGGGCTGGATTGACAGTATGCCCGGCGAGCTGCAGCAGATTAACGACGGCGTGGAGCGCCAGGTGAATATTGTGGTGAATAACCTGATGTATGACCCTCAGGCCATTGCGCGGCTGCTGGCCTGGCTCACCCAGCGTTACCCTTTTACGCAATTTCATTTTTCACGACAAATTTACATGGGCGTCTGGGATACGCTCCTGCACGATGACTTTTCGCTGGCCATCGGCGTCACCGGCACCGAACCGTTAGCGGAGAATATTGCCGTCGCCCCGCTGGGTGAAGTCACCTGGCTGTTCGTGATGTCGCCGAATCATCCGCTAAGCCAGCAAACCGACCCCCTGTCGGAGGCCCAGCTACGCCGCTATCCTGCGGTCAACATTGAAGACAGCGCGCGGAGATTGACCAAACGTGTTGCCTGGCGCCTGCCGGGACAAAAAGAGATCGTGGTTCCCGATATCGAAACCAAAGTCGCCGCCCATATCGCCGGCGTCGGCATCGGCTTTTTACCCGAGCCGCTGTGCCAGCCGCTTATCGCGCGCGGCGAGCTGGTTTCCCGGCAGATACCGACCATGCGTCCCCCCTCTCCTCTGAGCCTCGCCTGGCGTAAAGATCATCATGGTAAAGCGGTGCAGGATATCACCTCGCTATTCGGTCACTCCGCCCCGGAAATCCAGGGATTCCTGACGCTATTCAGCGATACACCGTGAAAAATCAATCCAGCCTGCCGCTCACCGCGTACAATAGGAGGATTATCGCGTCGAGCGACGCGTCTGAATGGCTTAACGGTTTAAATGATGGAATTAGTCCCACAAAATATTCGGCAGATTCTTGCCAGCGATACGCCGCTGATTGACGTCCGTGCCCCGGTTGAATTCAGGCAAAGCGCCATGCCCGCAGCGATCAACCTGCCGCTGATGAACGATGACGAGCGCGCTGCCGTCGGTACCTGCTATAAGCGTCAAGGGCCGGAAGCCGCTCTCGCACTGGGCCATCAGCTGGTGAATGGTAAGATTCGCGCCAGCCGCCTCGCCGCCTGGAAAGAGGCCTGCGCGCGTTATCCAGAAGGCTACCTGTGCTGCGCTCGCGGCGGCCAGCGTTCGCATATCGTCCAGCAGTGGCTGAAAGAAGCTGGCGTGGATTACCCTCTGATCGTCGGGGGCTATAAAGCGCTGCGCCAGGCCGCCATACAGCTTACCGAAGAGCTGGTACAGCGCCCTATCGTGCTGATCGGCGGCTGTACCGGCAATGGCAAAACTCAGCTGGTCTGCGCTCAACCTGACGGTATCGATCTCGAAGGGCTTGCCCATCACCGCGGCTCTTCATTCGGTCGCACCCTCCAGGAGCAGTATCAGCAGGCTACCTTTGAAAACCATCTGGCCGTGGCGATGCTTAAAAAGTCCGGGCAGCAGACGCGCTGGGTGCTGGAGGATGAGGGGCATATGATCGGCGCCAATCACCTGCCGGAGTGTATGCGTCTTCGCATGGCGCAGTCGCCGCTGGCGGTGGTGGAAGATCCGTTTGCTATCCGTCTTGAACGACTGCGGGAAGAGTATTTTGCGCGCATGCATCGCGATTTCCTGGCGGCCTACGGCGAAGAGCAAGGCTGGCAGGCGTATAGCGAATATCTGCATCATGGCCTGTTCGCAATCCGCCGCCGCCTCGGGCTACAGCGTTTTGCCCAGCTCACCGCCAGGCTTGATGAAGCGCTGCTTGAACAGCAGCGAACCGCCGACACCGAAGCGCACTTCAGCTGGCTGGTTCCCCTGCTGAATGAGTATTACGATCCGATGTACCGCTACCAGCTCGGCAAAAAAGCGGAGAAAATTATTTTCCGCGGCAGCTGGCAGGAAGTTGCCGCCTGGCTGGCGAAGTAATCACATCCTCTCTTGTCCCGGCTTGCGGCGTAAACGCCTTAGCCGGGCTACGGGTCCGCAGACGGCGGTGAACCTGTAGCCCCGGTAAGCGCAGCGTCACCGGGGAATGGTTACCGCTTAGAAGTCGTAGCGCAGACGCACCAGGTTCATATCGCCCAGGTTGTCGGTGCTCGACGTGAAGACGTGTTCATAGTCAACGCGGAAACCATAATCCAGCTGGAAACTCACGCCGACGCCGTTATCGATACGCTGATAGTTGCGGCCGTTCACGTACTGCAGGCGGTCGCCCATAAAGTATGGCTGAATAGATTTCACCGCATACTGGCCAATCGGGAATTTATAACCCGCAAAGTACTCAATCCCCCAGGCATCGCCCGCGAAGTAGTTATGGACATCGGTTTTTTTGGTGGTCAGGAAGTTCTGATACCAACCGCCGCCCAAGGAGAAGGTCCAGTTATCCGGCGTCCAGCTAAGCGCGGTACCAACGATATTCTGATCGTATGATTTGCTGTCAGAACTGGACGGGTTACGCATATCGGCGCGGGTATAGTTCCACGCGGCGCCCCAGGTCAGATCTTTCATAATGTGATAATCCGCGCCGATGGAACCGCCGCCTTTACGTTTATAGCGCAGACCGTTGCCCGGCAGATATTCGCTGTCCTCAAACAGATAAGAGGCATAGAGATCGACATCGCCAACGGTTTTCTTATATTTCAGCATATTACGTGAGCGATAGGAGCCATCGTAGTCGCCGTTAATGCCGTTACCCGGCGCCTGGCCAATCATGTCGTAATCCCAGATATCGGTTTTTACCCCGACCACGTCGTAATAAACGCTGTTCTGCTGACCGTAGGTTAACGTCCCCCAGATATCGCTTTTCAGGCCGGTATAGAGCATACGGCGGCTGGTGTTATTCGCGCCTTCGGCATAGTGGTTATCCCAGTCGAAAAGTGCCGGAATATTGACGCCCAGCTCGTAATAGCTGATCCAGCTAATATCATCAAACAGATAGTAGTCGGCCGCGAAGCGGAAACGGGTTCCGCCATCGAAACCGTTACGTTTATATGAGCCTTTGTCGCCATCGCCGGACATCATGTTGAACTGGGGACGGATACTCCCGCCGACGGTAAAATTAAGCCGGCTTAACGGATCGCCCGCCTGCGGATCTTGTTTTAAAAGCGTAATTTCCGCCTGGGATGCAAAAGAGGTTAACGCCAGGGCTGCGCCGATCGTTATCGCCAGCGCTTTTATTTTATGTGCCATACTTTTTCCTTGATTAATAAGCAACCTTATATTTTCCAGCTGAATATTAACTGCGATTGAGTATGGCGTGTTGCTGAGTTTTTAATGTTTTGTGCGGTTAAAAATCAGCAACTTATCATTTTGTGCCCTTAAAGAATCTGTGGTTATCTTTTCATCGCCATGTCATTAAAATGGTCTATTACCGCGCAAACATCATCCATGGAGGAAATATGTCGAAAAAACTACTGCAGCTGCACTTTGCTTTTAACGGTCCCTTCGGCAGCGAGATGTCCCGTCAGCTCGTGGAGCTGGCCGAGTCCATCAATCAGGAACCAGGGTTTATCTGGAAGGTCTGGACAGAAAACGAAAAAAATCAGGAAGCGGGCGGGATCTACCTTTTTGAGAATGAAGAAACTGCGCTCGCTTACCTCAACAAGCACACCGCGCGCCTCAAATCGCTTGGCGTAAACGAGGTTATCTGTAAAGTTTTCGACGTTAATGAGCCGCTCACCGCGCTGAACCACGGCCATTTGTAATAGCAACTCGCATCCGTGGCCCGAAGCCCTCCCGGGTTGCGGCTATCGCCTTACCCGGGCGACTTTCCCGCAGACGGCTGAGAAACGGTAGCCCGGCTAAGCGCAGCGCGAGCCGGGTGAAAACCCCGGGTTGCGGCTAACGCCTTACCCGGGCTATATAACTCACTCTATCCCTGGCTAAACTGGCGGAACAGCGCTTTACCTTTCAGCAGACGCAGCCCCAGCCAGCCGCCGCACAGCGACAGCAGTATCGCCCCGCACAGCGGCAGCATCACCCACAGCCGCCAGTCCGGAGACCACGGGAAGTCAAAGATTTTGCTTTGCAGCAGCGCCAGCGCAACCTCTGCGCCAATCGCCGCCACGACGCCGGATACCACGCCCAGCAGCGCGAACTCCGCCCACAGCGTGGTGCGCAGCAGAGACTTACCGGCACCCAGCGTGCGCCAGACCACCAGCTCCTGGTAGCGCTGACGCATCCCGACCTGTACCTGCGCCAGCAGCAGCAAAACGCCGCAGGCGGTGACCAGAATCACCATCACCTCAAGCGCGCGGCTTACCTGGGTCAGCACCTGGCCAATCTGTTGCAAAATCGCGCCGATATCCAGCAGGCTGACGGTGGGGAATTCGCGGTTGAGCTGCGTGAGCATCCCGTTGCCATTATCCCAGCGGAAGCTGGTCAGCCAGCTTTGCGGCTGGCCGTCGAGCGCCCCCTGCGGGAAGATAAAGAAGAAGTTCGGCCGCAGACTCTCCCAGTCGACTTTACGCACGCTGGACACCTTCGCGCTAAAGTCCTGAGTATCCCCGGTAAAGGTCACGCTATCGCCGAGCTTGACGCCCAGACGCTGCGCCAGCCCCTCTTCAATCGACACCTCACCCGCTTTTGGCGGCCAGCTACCGGCAACCAGCGGATTATGATCCGGACGCTCGCGGCTCCAGGTGAGGTTAAGCTCCCGGTTCAGGGCTTCATCTTTATTGCCCTCCGTTGCCTGGCCGTTAATTTGCGTCAGGCGGGCGCGCACGATGGGGTAGAACTCGGTGGCGCGGGTCTGATGCTCGGCGAGGAAGGTTTTTACCGGCACCACCTGCTCCGGTGCGATGTTAATCAGAAAATAGTTAGGACTTTCCGGCGGCAGCTGCTGCTGCCAGCGGTCAAGCAGATCGCCGCGCAGCACCAGCAGCAGAGCCAGCAGCATAAACGACAGCGAAAAGGCCGCCAGCTGGCTCAGGGTCGACCACGGCTGGCGCAGCAGACGGTTCACCGCCAGGCGCAGCGGCAGCGCTTTTAACGTCAAACGCTTCAGTAACCACAGCACGCCCCATCCCGCCAGGCCGCACAGCAGCGCCAGCACTACGGCACCCGCCAGAACCGCCCACAGCAGGGGGCTGCCGCCCATCAGCAGCGCCAGCAGCGTCACCACCACCGCGCACACGATCGGGATGTAGAGCTTCAGCGGCCAGACGTTGGCGACGACGTCCTGGCGCAGCACCCGCAGCGGCAGCGTCGCCAGCAGTAGCCGATAGGGACGCAGCCCGACCAGCAGGGAAATCACCACCATCGCGCCGATCGCCCACAGCCACGGCCAGCCGCTCGCCGCCGGCAGCGCCGCAGGGAGCACCGGCTTAAGCATCGCCAGCAGAATATGCTCCAGCCCGACGCCCATCGCCCCGCCGGCGACCACCGCCAGCGCCAGCAGCATCAACCACTGGCCGACAATCAGTTTGCGCAGCTGCGCCCGTCCGGCGCCGAGGGTTTTGAGGATCGCCACCAGATCGTAACGACTGCGGCAGTAATGGCTCATCGCCACCGCCACCGCGGCGACCGCTAACAGCAGCGTTAACAGCGCCGACAGCAGCAAGAACTGCTGCGAACGTTGCAGCGATTTACCCAGCGCGCTGTCGTCCTGCTCCATGCCAATCCAGCGGTGCTCAGGCCCCAGCTTCGGCAGCAGCCACTTTTCGTAGTCCGCCAGCTGCTGCGGGGTTCCGGCATACTTATAGCGCCAGGAGACGCGGCTCCCGGGCTGCACCGCGCCGGTTTTCGCCACATCGGCGGTGTTCATCATCAGCCGCGGCGCCATCTGGAAAGGATTAAAACCGGCATCCGGCTCCTGTATCACCTCTCCGGCAATGCGCAGCGTGGCGTCGCCCACGTCGATGGTGTCGCCGGTTTTCAGATTCAGCAGCGCCATTAATCGCGGTGCCAGCAGCACGGTGCCGACGTGCGGCTTCAGCCCCGGCGGCTGAGTTTGCAGCTGGCCATATAGCGGATAGGTGTCGTCAACCGCTTTGACATCCGCCAGCTGCGGCGTATCGCCGGAAAACGTCATGGTGGCAAAGCTCAGCTGCTCGCCGACGGTTAAACCAAGGCGGCGCGCTTCATCAATCCATGCGCCAGGGACTTCGCGCGAACTGCGCAGCGTGCGGTCGCCGGCCATAAATTCCCGGCTTTGCTGGCTAAGTCCTTTCTCCATGCGGTCGCTTATCGACCCCAGCGCCAGCACGCAGGCCACCGCCAGGCTCAGCGCCAGCCAGACGATCAGCAGCGACGGCGAGCGCCATTCGCGCCAGAACCAGCGGGCAATCATGCTTCCTCCCGCAGCTGGCCATCAACCAGCCGCAGCCGTCGGTCGCAGCGCGCCGCCAGCAGCGGATCGTGGGTGACGAGGATCAGCGTGGTGCCGTGCTCGCGGTTCAGCGAAAACAGCAGGTCAGCGATTTTATCCCCGGTGTGACGGTCGAGATTGCCGGTGGGTTCATCGGCAAACAGCAGCTCCGGGCGGCCGTTGAACGCGCGCGCCAGCGCGACCCGCTGCTGCTCGCCGCCGGAAAGCTGTACCGGCAGATGATGCAGGCGCTTACCCAGCCCCAGTTGCTCCAGCAGTGCCCGGGCGCTGCCGCGGCTCTGGCTATCGCTTTCGCCGCGCAGCAGCGCCGGAAGCTCGACATTTTCCAGCGCATTGAGGGTGGGGATCAGCATAAAAGATTGAAAAACAAAGCCGACGTGCTTAGCGCGCAGCTTAGCCCGCGCCTCTTCGTCCATCTGATGCAGCGGTTGTCCGAGCAGCGAGACCTCCCCGCTGCTGCCATCGTCCAGACCGGCGAGGATCGCCAGCAGCGTCGATTTACCGGACCCCGACTCGCCAATCAGGGCGATGGTCTGCCCCTGTTTGACAACCAGCTCAACTCCGATAAGGATGGAAAGCTGATGCTCACCCTGACCGACGGATTTCTTAAGATGATGAACTTCAAGTATGTTTTCCGCTGGCATTTGCCTTTCCTGTTTCTGGTCCTGTTTACCTGCCGCGCCATGGCGGCCGACACGCTGTTGGTTCTCGGCGACAGTCTGAGCGCCGGTTATCGTATGGCGGGCAATACCGCCTGGCCTGCGCTGCTAAACGATAAGTGGCAGACAAAAACGCCGGTAGTTAACGCCAGCATCAGCGGCGATACCACGCAGCAGGGACTGGCAAGGCTGCCGGCCCTGCTTAAGCAGCATCAGCCACGCTGGGTGCTGGTTGAGCTCGGCGGTAATGACGGGCTACGCGGTTTCCCGCCTCAGCAGACGGAACAGACGCTGCGTACCATTATTGAGCATATCAAAGCGGCGGACGCCCAGCCGCTACTGATGCAAATTCGCCTGCCCGCCAACTATGGCCGCCGTTATAATGAAGCCTTTAGCGCTATTTATCCGGCACTGGCCAAAGAGTTTGATATTCCTCTGCTGCCCTTTTTTATGGAAGAGGTTTATCTGAAACCGCAGTGGATGCAGGATGATGGAATTCACCCGAATCGCGACGCTCAGCCGTTTATTGCCGACTGGATGGCGACGCGCCTGGCTCCCTTAGTTAATCATGACTCCTGATAACAGCGAGTCATTTGCAGGTAAAGTTATGCAAAAATCGGTTTTAGTTACAGGATGTTCCAGCGGAATTGGTCTTGAAAGCGCCCTGGATTTAAAGCGCCAGGGCTTTAACGTGCTGGCCGCCTGCCGCAAAGCGGAAGATGTCGCACGGATGCAGGCGCTGGGGCTGACCGGTGTGTTGCTGGATCTTGACGATCCGCAGAGCGTTGAACGTGCCGCCGCCGAGGTGATTGCCCTGACCGACAACCGCCTGTACGGCCTGTTTAACAACGCGGGCTACGGCGTCTACGGCCCGCTGCCGACCGTCAGCCGCCGGCAGATGGAGCAGCAGTTTTCCGCCAACTTTTTTGGCGCTCATCAGCTAACGATGCTACTGCTTCCGGCCATGGAGCCGCACGGAGAAGGGCGTATCGTGATGACCTCATCGGTTATGGGGATTATCTCCAGCCCGGGCCGCGGCGCCTATGCCGCCAGCAAATATGCGCTGGAAGCCTGGTCCGATGCGCTGCGCATGGAGCTGCGCCACAGCGGCATTAAGGTCAGCCTGATTGAGCCGGGCCCCATCCGCACCCGCTTCACCAACAATGTCAACCAGACTCAGGCCGATAAGCCGGTGGAAAATCCCGGTATCGCCGCCCGCTTCACGCTCGGACCGGAAGCGGTGGTGGAAAAAGTGCGTCACGCTTTTGTCAGCGATAAACCGAAGCTGCGCTATCCGGTAACCCTGGTGACGCACGCGGTCGCCCTGCTTAAGCGGCTGCTGCCGACCCGCGCGATGGACAAAATTATCCAGGGCTGAGTTGAAGCACCTGCCGCCGTCCCCATATATCTATACAAATATCGATTAAAGAGACTTGCTCATGTCCGCACAGAATATCGTCAATATTACCGAAGCTAATCTACACCAGACGCTGCAGCAATCCGCGACAACGCCGGTGCTGTTTTATTTCTGGTCCGCGCGCAGCCAGCATTGCGAGCAGCTGACGCCGGTACTGGAGAGCCTCGCCGCCCAGTACAACGGCCTGTTTACCCTCGCTAAAGTTGACTGCGATGCCGAACAAATGCTGGCTTCGCAGTTTGGCCTGCGCGCTATCCCTACGGTTTACCTGTTCCAGAACGGTCAGCCGGTCGACGGCTTCGAAGGCCCGCAGCCGGAAGAAGCGGTTCGCGCGCTGCTGGATAAGTTCCTGCCGCGTGAAGAGGAGCTCAAAGCGCAGCAGGCGCTGGCGCTGATGGAGGAAGAGAACTACGCCGAAGCGCTGCCGCTGCTGAAAGACGCCTGGCAGATGTCGAATCAGGAGAGCCAGATCGGTCTGCTGCTGGCGGAAACGCTGATTGCCCTCCATCGCTCCGATGAAGCGGAAACGGTACTGAAAACCGTGCCGCTGCAGGATCAGGATACCCGCTATCAGGGGCTGGTGGCGCAGATCGAGCTGCTGAAAAAAGCCGCCGACACGCCGGAAATTCAGCAGCTGCAGCAGCAGGTTGAGCAGAACCCCGAAGATGCGGCGCTGGCCTCCCAGCTGGCATTACAGCTGCATCAGGTGGGGCGTAACGAAGAAGCCCTGGCGCTGCTGTTCAGCCATCTGCAAAAAGATTTAGGCGCCGGAAACGGCGAGGTTCGCAAACTGCTGCAAGAGATCCTTTCCGCACTCGGCACCGGCGACGCGCTGGCCGCGAAGTACCGCCGCCAGCTCTATTCTCTGCTTTATTAATGATAATCACCCGGCTCGCGCTGCGCGTAGCCGGGCTACAGGATGGATGTTCTCGTGGCCCGGACAGGCGCGTTCAGCGCCGTATCCGGGAAAAAATCTTACGCGCGTTTTTTCAGCTGCGTCACCACCAGCTGATGGCGCGCATTGAAGAACTTCAGGTAGGTCAGATACCCGGCGATAATCGTTGACAGGCTGGCGGTCGACAGCAGCATAAACGTCACCATAATCTGATACTTAATCGCTTTTACCGGATCAATCCCGGCGAAAATCAGCCCCGACATCATCCCCGGCAGGCTCACCAGCCCCACCGTTTTCGCCGAATCTACCGTTGGGATCAGTGCGGCGCGAATGCTATCGCGTATAAGCCTTGCAGACGCCATCTTCGGCGTTGCGCCCAGGCTCAGCTTTTCCTGAATCTGCTGCTGCTCGCTGCTAAAACGCTGCCCCATATTGTTGTAGCAAAGTCCAACCGCCACCATCGCGTTGCCGGCTACCATCCCGGCAATCGGAATCACCTGCATCGGCACAAAAGCAATCGATCCGGAAACAACCAGCACCGCCAGGGTTAACCCAGCGCCGGTCGTTATCGCGATAAACGAGGAGACAAAGGCTTTGTCGATATATTTGCTACGCTTTTTCGCATTCCACGCGGCGTTAAAGCAGATAAACAGCACCATCAGCAGCGTCAGCACGGCGTGATTAACGTTAAAGATATATTTCAGCACATAGCCGACAATAATCAGCTGCACTATTGCCCGACAAATGCTCCAGATAATCTCTTTTTCCAGCGCCAGCTTTTCCCGGTAGCTAACCACGATCGCTACCAGTACCAGAACCATAGATAACGCCAGCGACTCATTGGTAATATTATGCCCGTTCATTTTTTTTCTCCTCCTGCGCTCTTCCGCCAGCAGGCTTTAGCGTAATCACTTCATCCGCATGGGCAATTTCATTGCTATCGTGAGTGACCCACAGAACGGCGATGTTTTTTTCGCTGGTGTAGCGATGAATAATCTCATTCACATTGGTTTTATTGCTTTCATCCAGCGCGCTGGTAATTTCATCCAGCAGCAGCACCTGCGGCAAAAACTGCAGATTGCGTATCAACGAAACGCGCTGTTTTTCCCCGCCCGAAAGTTCATTGATTGACTTTTCCAGCGTATTTTCCGCCAGCCCAAAGCGCAGCAGATCGGCGACCAGCGCTTTGGGTTCAGGCTGTTTATTACGAATCTGCCACGGGAAGATCAGATTGTCATACACCGAATCGCCAAACAGCGCCGGGGTTTGCGCGCAGTAGGAAACCTGCTGGCGATAGGTTTCCGGCGCTAACGTGTTGATATCTTTACCCGCGAAGAGAATTTTTCCCGACGTCGGGCTCAGCAGCGAAGCGATTATTTTTAATAAGGTGCTTTTCCCGCACCCGGAAGGACCGGTAATTAGCTTAAATTCCCCTGCCCTGAGCTGAAAACTTATCTCATTAAGGATGGTGACATCATCGGCCTGAAACCCCACGTTCTCCAGGCGCAAAATAGCGTTACTTTCGGTCATTATTATTCCCAGTTTTTCAACAACGCCTCTAGTTTACTCCACTTTCCTTTCACCCGGATGCGCGGAAAGATATACTCTGGTTAAACGCGCGCCACTCTCCCGGCGCATCAACAGGCAACAAGACAGGAGGTTTTTGATGCTGATTTTTATCCCCATTCTTATTTTCGTCGCGCTGGTTATCGTCGGAGCGTCGGTAAAAATTGTTCCTCAGGGCTACCAGTGGACGGTAGAGCGCTTTGGCCGCTATACGCAAACGCTGCAGCCGGGTATGAGCCTTGTGGTTCCCTTTATGGATCGGATCGGGCGCAAAATTAATATGATGGAGCAGGTGCTCGATATCCCTTCACAGGAGGTGATTTCGCGCGATAACGCCAACGTCACCATTGATGCGGTGTGCTTTATTCAGGTTATCGATGCGCCGAAAGCCGCCTATGAAGTCAGCAACCTCGAGCTGGCGATTATCAACCTGACCATGACCAACATTCGTACCGTGTTGGGCTCCATGGAACTGGATGAAATGCTCTCCCAGCGCGACAGCATCAACACCCGTCTGCTGCATATTGTCGATGAAGCGACCAACCCGTGGGGCATCAAAATTACCCGCGTCGAGATCCGCGACGTACGCCCGCCGGCGGAGCTGATCGCCTCAATGAACGCCCAGATGAAAGCCGAACGAACCAAGCGCGCCTATATTCTGGAAGCCGAAGGGATACGTCAGGCGGAAATTCTCAAAGCCGAAGGCGAGAAACAGTCGCAGATCCTCAAAGCCGAGGGCGAACGCCAGTCGGCATTTTTACAGGCAGAGGCGCGCGAACGTTCTGCGGAAGCGGAAGCGCGCGCTACCCAGATGGTGTCGTCCGCTATCGCCTCCGGCGACATTCAGGCCATCAACTACTTTGTCGCGCAGAAATATACCGATGCGCTGCAGCAAATTGGCGCGGCGAACAACAGTAAAGTGGTGCTGATGCCGCTGGATGCCAGCAGCCTGATGGGCTCCATCGCCGGGATCAGCGAACTGATTAAAGAAGGGGCTGGCGCCCAGAAAAAATCATGATCGCGCTGATTCTCACCCACCCGCATATTTTCTGGCTCAGCCTTGGCGGGCTGCTGCTGGCGGCGGAAATGCTCGGCGGCAACGGCTATCTGCTGTGGAGCGGCATTGCCGGCGTCGTAACCGGGCTGCTGGTCTGGATGCTGCCGTTTAGCTGGGAGTGGCAGGGCACGCTGTTCGCCGTGCTGACCCTGCTGGCGGCCTGGCTGTGGTCGCGCTGGCTGCGTAACCGCGTAAAACGCCAGAAGCCGGCGGACGCTCAGCTTAATCAGCGGGGACAGCAGCTGCTTGGCCGCCGCTTTACGCTGGAAACGGCGCTGGTTAACGGCCGAGGACACGTCCGCGTGGGCGACAGTTCATGGCCGGTAATAGCCGATGACGACCTCCTGACGGGCAGTAAGGTTGAAGTCGTCGCCGTCGAGGGGATTACGCTGCGGGTCAGGGAGCTCCCTAACGGCCGCTAGGCCTGGACTTTGCGGTGACAGCAGCCCGAGAGATTATCGATGATCGGGCAGTCCGCGCTGTCATCGCCGGGACAGGAGTCCGCCAGCGCCAGCAGCTGCGCACGCATCCCCTGCAGCTCGCTGATGTGGCGCTCAATCTCCGCGACTTTCTCCAGCGTCCGGCGCTTCACGTCGGCGCTGTGCCGCGACGGATCGTTGAACAGGAATATCAGCTCGCGACACTCTTCCAGATTGAACCCCACCTGACGCGCCTGGCGCAGCAGGGTCAGTTCATCCAGATGCTGTTGGCTGTAGCTGCGGTAGCCGTTTTCGCTACGCAGCGGCGGCGTTACCAGTCCCTTCTCTTCGTAAAAACGGATCGCTTTACTGGTTAAGCCGGTTTTTTTCGCCACATCGCTAATATTCATGTTTCCCCCTTGACCTTCCCCTTGCTGGAAGGTTTAACCTTGCTAATACTCGATGAAAGAGTGTGTTCGGTCAATCATTAACCGGAAATTTATTCAGGAGTTATTTATGTCTAACACTATCGACCTCGCGCTTGATGGCCTCTCCTGCGGCCACTGCGTTAAACGGGTGAAAGAGAGCCTGGAGCAGCGTCCCGACGTTGAGCAGGCGGAAGTTACCGTTACCGAAGCCCACGTCACGGGCAGCGCCAGCGCGGAAGCGCTGATTGAGACCATTAAACAAGCCGGATACGGCGCGGAGCTCAGCCACCCAAAGGCTAAACCGCTGGCAGAATCATCAATCCCGCCGGAAGCACTGACAGCGGCCACCACTGAGCTTCCGGCAGCCCGTGACGAAGATGACAGCCAGCAGCTGTTAATCAACGGCATGAGCTGCGCCAGCTGCGTATCCCGGGTACAAAACGCGCTCGCCGCGGTGCCGGGCGTCTCGCAGGCGCGGGTCAACCTGGCGGAACGCACTGCGCTGGTATTGGGCAGCGCGTCCGCCGCAGAATTAGTCCAGGCCGTAGAGAAAGCGGGCTACGGCGCGGAGGCTATCGAAGACGACCTCGAGCGCCGCGAGCGTCAGCAGGAAACCGCCATCGCCACGATGAAGCGCTTCCGCTGGCAGGCTATCGTCGCCCTGCTGGTCGGGATCCCGGTGATGGGTTGGGGGATGATCGGCGACAACATGATGGTCAGCGATGATAACCGTACCCTGTGGCTGGTTATCGGCCTTGTCACGCTGGCGGTGATGGTATTTGCCGGCGGCCATTTTTACCGCAGCGCGTGGAAAAGCCTGAAAAACGGCACCGCGACGATGGATACGCTGGTGGCGCTGGGTACCGGCGTCGCCTGGCTCTATTCGATGAGCGTCAATCTGTGGCCGCAGTGGTTTCCGCTGGAAGCCCGCCACCTTTATTATGAAGCCAGCGCGATGATTATCGGTCTGATTAACCTCGGCCATATGCTGGAAGCCCGTGCACGTCAGCGCTCTTCAAAAGCGCTGGAAAAACTACTCGATTTAACCCCACCGTCAGCGCGGGTGGTCACCGACGAAGGCGAAAAAGATCTGCCGCTGGCGGAAGTTCAGGCGGGAATGACCCTGCGTTTGACCACCGGCGATCGCGTTCCGGTCGATGGCATCATTAGCCAGGGCGAGGCCTGGTTCGATGAAGCGATGCTCACCGGTGAGCCGGTGCCGCAGCAAAAAGGCGACGGTGACGCCGTGCATGCCGGGACCGTAGTGCAGGACGGCAGCGTACTGTTTACCGCCAGCGCCGTCGGCAGCCAGACCACCCTGGCGCGTATTATCCGCATGGTGCGTCAGGCGCAGAGCAGTAAACCTGAAATCGGCCAGTTGGCGGACAAAATCTCCGCCGTGTTCGTCCCGGCGGTCGTGGCGATAGCCCTGTTCAGCGCCGCGATCTGGTACTTTTTCGGTCCGGCGCCGCAAATTGTCTATACCCTGGTGATCGCCACCACGGTGCTGATTATCGCCTGTCCGTGCGCCCTGGGGCTGGCAACGCCGATGTCGATTATCTCCGGCGTGGGCCGCGCGGCGGAGTACGGAGTTCTGGTGCGCGATGCCGATGCGCTGCAGCGCGCCAGCACCCTGGATACGCTGGTCTTTGATAAAACGGGTACCCTCACCGAGGGTAAACCGCAGGTGGTAGCGATAAAAACCTTTGCCGCCATCGATGAAACCACCGCACTGCGTCTGGCGGCGTCACTGGAGCAAGGCTCCAGCCACCCGCTGGCGCGCGCCATCCTCGACAAAGCCGCAGATCAACGCCTGCCTGCGGTAGATAATTTCCGCACCCTACGCGGACTGGGGGTCAGCGGTGAAGCCGAAGGCTACCGTCTGCTGCTCGGCAACCAGGCGCTGCTTAATGAGCAAAAGATAGCAACGGCTGAAATAGAAGGCGAAATGAACGCCCAGGCGTCACAGGGCGCGACGCCGGTGCTACTGGCGGTAGATGGTCAGGCGGCGGCGCTGTTCGCCATCCGCGATCCGCTGCGTGAAGATAGCGTGGCGGCATTAGCCAGGCTGCACCGCCAGGGTTATCGTCTGGTCATGCTGACCGGCGATAACCCAACCACCGCCAACGCTATCGCTAAAGAGGCGGGCATTGATGAGGTGATTGCCGGGGTTCTGCCGGACGGTAAAGCCGATGCGATTAAGCGCCTGCAAGGCCAGGGACATCAGGTGGCGATGATCGGCGACGGTATCAACGATGCGCCCGCGCTGGCGCAGGCCGATGTGGGGATCGCCATGGGCGGCGGCAGCGATGTCGCTATTGAGACAGCGGCGATTACCCTGATGCGCCATAGCCTGAACGGCGTCGCCGATGCGCTGGAGATCGCCAAAGCCACGCTGCGCAACATGAAGCAGAACCTGCTGGGGGCATTTGTTTATAACTCGCTGGGCATTCCGATTGCCGCCGGGATCCTGTGGCCGCTAACCGGAACGCTGCTCAATCCGGTGGTGGCGGGCGCCGCCATGGCGCTCTCTTCGATTACCGTCGTGAGCAACGCCAACCGCCTGCTGCGCTTTAAGCCAAAATCCTAAGCCGGAAGCCTAAGCTCCTGTCGTTTCAGCCGCCGTGCGGTTGGATTCCCGGCTGGCGGCGTCAACGCCTTAGCCGGGAGCACAACCGCAGATGACCGTGTACCCGTGCGAGAAAATAACCAGACGCCGACGTTCAGTCATTCTGCTCGTTCCGGTGAGTGCTCCAGCCGATAAACCAGTGTCTGCGCGCAGACGCTTTCCCTGGACTTTCCTTGCGCCGTTCTTCCCCAGGCGCTAGCATGAAAGCTTCACACTACGGAGCACGTATGGGCCTGTTAAACCGAATAAAAATGCTGTGGCAAGCCGCCCTCGGCTCGTCTTATTCCTGGCCCGCGCTGGATATCACCCTTCCCGGGGAACGCTATCTGCACCTGGTCGGCAGTATTCATATGGGCACCCGCGATATGTCGCCGCCGCCCGCCCGGCTGTTAAAAAAGATCCGTCAGGCCGATGCGCTGATTGTGGAAGCGGATATTAGCGGCAGCGAAACGCCATTCAGCAACCTCCCCTCCTGTCCGCCGCTGGCGGAACGCCTGAACGCCCCCCAGCTTGCTGCACTGCAAGAGCGAGCGGCAGAAATGGGCCTGTCTGTCGCGCTGTTCGACAGTCAACCGCTGTGGCAGGTAGCGATGGTACTGCAGGCAACTCAGGCGCAAAAACTGGGGCTCAGGGCGGATTACGGCATTGATTATCAACTGCTGATGGCGGCGCGCGAGAGCCATATCCGCGTGATGGAGCTGGAGGGAGCCGACAGCCAGATTGCGCTGCTGCGGGATCTGCCCGATGGCGGTCTGGCGCTGCTGGAGGATACCCTCACCCACTGGCGCACAAATGCGCGTCTGCTGCAGGTAATGATCGGTTGGTGGCTCGATCAGCCGCCGTCAAGAGGGGCTACCTCGCTGCCGACAACCTTTAGCCAGTCGCTGTATGACGTTCTGATGCACCAGCGCAACCTCGCCTGGCGGGAAACGCTGCTGGCGCTGCCGCCGGGACGCTACGTGGTTGCCGTCGGGGCGCTGCATTTATACGGCGAAGGGAATCTGCCGGACATGCTGACGTAAAAAAATGGCCAATATTGCTATTGGCCCGTCAAAGAGGAATTTCATCATTATTATTATTCCGGGGTTCGCGCCCCGGATCGTCTGATTGTCGCTCAAAGTGACCATCACTGCCAATACTATTGCGCAAGATGATACTATTTTTTAGACAGCCGTCGGGCGTATGCTTATGTCACATTTAATCGGTTGGTAAGAAGGATAACGATGACTCCCGCCGTAAAATTACTCGAAAAAAACAAAATTAGTTTTCAAATCCACAGCTACGATCACGATCCGAACGAAACCAATTTTGGTGACGAAGTGGTGCGTAAGCTGGGACTGAACGCCGACCAGGTCTACAAAACGCTGCTGGTTGCCGTTAACGGCGACATGAAGCATCTGGCCGTTGCAGTGACCCCGGTTGCGGGTCAGTTGGATCTGAAAAAAGTGGCGAAGGCCTTAGGCGCAAAAAAAGTGGATATGGCAGACCCGATGGTCGCGCAGCGGGTTACCGGCTATCTGGTGGGGGGTATCAGCCCGCTCGGGCAAAAAAAACGTCTGCCGACGGTGATTGACGCACCGGCCCAGGCGTTTGCCACCATCTATATTTCCGGCGGCAAACGCGGGCTGGATATTGAGCTGGCGGCCAGCGATCTGGCGAAGATCCTTGAGGCAAAATTCGCCGATATCGCGCGGCGCGATTAATTGACGGTTTTGCGTCAGAGGATAATCCCGGAGGCGGCGCTGACGCGCCTTGTCCGGGCTACAAAATCCAAAACCGCTGAGACCTGTAGCCCCGGTAGCTACGCAACCGGGGTTTGGCTCAAACGTTACTGCCAGCTTACCTCGCCTTTCGGTTCATAAGCTGCCGCATCCAACGGTGAGTTTTTCTGGATATACTCTTTCAGCACTTCGGCATCGATAAAGCCGGTATTAACATAGCCGGGCTTCGTATCGATATGCGGATAGCCGTCGCCGCCGGTGGCGTTAAAGCTCAGGGTCGCCATACGATAGGTCTTTGCCGGATCGACCGGTTCGCCTTTGATAGTCAAATTATTGAGCTTGCCGTCTTTAGCCACAAAACCGACGTTGGCAAACTGCGGATAGGCGCCGGAATCGGGCTTCATCTGCGCCACGGCGGTCAGATACTCGGTCACTTCCTTACCGCTCATATCGACATAGACCAGCACGTTGCCGAAGGGTTGGACCTTCATCACATCTTTATAGGTGATATCACCCGCTTCAATCGAATCACGCACTCCGCCGCCGCTCATCACCGCGAAATCAGCATTGCTGCGCGCCATCTGCGCCGCCAGCAGCAAACGTCCCATATTGGTTTGCACGAAACGAACTTTGCTGCGATCGCCCTCCAGATGCGCGTTTACGCTACCGATTTTCACCTGTAGCTGCGCTTTACCTTTATTCTGGAAAGGCGTCAGCAGGGAGAGCATCTGCGGATTTTCGGGGATTTGCGGCGTATAGAGCACGCGCTCGCTCTCGCCGTTGTCCCAGGTGACCTTTTTCTTCAGGTTGACCGGGATCAGCTGATAGCGCACCAGCTTCATGTCGCCGTTGCGGAATTCAAAATCGGCGCGGCCAACATATTTACCCCACTCATGGGCCTGCACAATCCAGATACCGTTCTGCTTGTCCGGCGCGCACGGGCTACCCGGAACGTAATCCACCTGCTTCTTGTTCTCCGACGCCATGCATACCGGGTCCTGCGAGTGACCGCCGACGATCATCGCCAGCGCTCCCGCAGGCAGGCTGCGTGCCATCTCAACATCGCCCGGCGCGTTCGAACCGTGAGCGCCATTGTCATAATGGCCCATGTGGGTAGTAGCCAGAATCACGTCCGGCTTTTCATTCTGCTGCAGCTCCTGGATAACGAGTTTGGCCTCTTCCGCCGGTTTACGGAACTCGATATCGGTAAAGAACTCGGGATTACCAATTTTAGCCGTATCGTCGGTCGTCAGACCGATAACCGCAATATTCAGCCCGCCGCGTTTGAACAGCGCCCACGGCTTAAACAGACGCTCGCCGGTGCTTTTCTGATAAATATTCGCCGAAAGGAAGGGGAACTTCGCCCATTTTTCCTGCTGACGCAGTACGCTAAGCGGATTATCAAATTCATGATTACCCACCGCCATTGCATCGTAGCCAATCAGGTTCATCCCGCGGAAATCAGGTTCCGCGTCCTGTAAATCGGATTCCGGCACGCCGGTGTTGATATCGCCGCCGGATAACAGCAGCACGCTGCCGCCTTCTGCCGCCACCTCTTTGCGAATACCGTCAACCAGCGTTTTTTGTGCGGATAGCCCATATTCGCCGTAGTCGCTACGCCAGAAGTGGCCATGATGATCGTTAGTATGCAGGATGGTTATTTTGTAAGTTTTATCCTGCTCATAAGCCTGCGCTGACAGGCTCCCCAGCGATAGCGCCGTAAATAGCGCCAGCGCAACGCCTTGCTTCATAAAGTGCATATTTCTCTCCCTGACGAAGTAACAACTGCCGAAAGTATAGCGAGTTGGCCGATTAGACAAATATGTTTTCAGAATTGCGACTTCCTTCAAACCTTAGGGGCAGGTATGTTAGGCAGATAATAATTCCACCTGCATCCTCTATAAAAAACACTTAAGTGAACCTATGGCAATGAATCAGACCGCACAACCCTTATCCGGCCCTGCTGCTGCGCCGCAAAAAGCACGCACCTCGTTTCGCATTCTCGGCGCCATCAGCCTCTCCCATTTGCTAAACGATATGATCCAATCGCTTATTCTGGCTATCTACCCGCTGCTGCAGGCCGAGTTTTCGCTGACCTTTGTGCAGATAGGTATGATTACCCTCACCTTCCAGCTGGCCTCATCGCTATTGCAGCCGGTCGTCGGCTATCTGACCGACAAACATCCGATGCCGTGGTCGCTGCCGATAGGCATGTGCTTTACCCTGAGCGGTCTGGTGCTGCTGGCGATCTCGGGGAGCTTTGGTATGGTTCTGCTGGCAGCCGCGCTGGTCGGCACCGGGTCTTCGGTCTTTCATCCGGAGTCTTCACGCGTGGCGCGTATGGCTTCCGGCGGTCGCCATGGCCTGGCGCAGTCGATATTTCAGGTCGGCGGCAACTTTGGCAGCTCGTTAGGCCCGCTGCTTGCGGCCCTGATTATCGCTCCTTACGGTAAAGGTAACGTTGGCTGGTTTGTCCTGGCAGCGCTGTTGGCAATCGTCGTGCTGGCGCAAATCAGCCGCTGGTATGCCGCTCAGCATCGGATGAATAAAGGTAAACCGAAGGCGCTGATTGTAAATCCGTTGCCAAAAAACAAAGTTATTCTGGCGGTCAGTATCCTGTTACTGCTGATTTTCTCGAAATACTTCTATATGGCGAGCATCAGCAGCTATTACACCTTTTATCTGATGCAAAAATTCGGATTGTCGGTGCAAAATGCCCAGTTTCATCTGTTTGCCTTTCTTTTTGCCGTCGCGGCAGGAACGGTGATTGGCGGGCCTGTCGGCGATAAGATTGGGCGCAAATATGTTATTTGGGGCTCTATCCTTGGCGTAGCGCCGTTCACCCTTGTTTTACCCTATGCATCCCTGGAATGGACCGGGATTTTAACGGTGATAATTGGTTTTATCCTTGCCTCAGCCTTTTCCGCCATTCTGGTCTATGCCCAGGAGCTATTACCGGGGCGGATCGGCATGGTTTCTGGTTTGTTCTTCGGTTTTGCTTTTGGCATGGGTGGCCTTGGCGCCGCGGTACTGGCGCTCTTAGCTGACCATACCAGCATCGAACTGGTCTATAAAATCTGCGCTTTCCTGCCTCTAATCGGCATCCTGACGATATTTCTACCTAACAACCATCAAAAGTCATGATTCTTCGGTAGCCAAAGTGTAACTTTGGCTACCACAATCCCTTACCCCACCAGCATTACCCCGCATAAGCTGCTGCCATTTTGCGCTCCGTGCTTTTTTGCACGTCAATTGCATTTTTCTGCAAAATTCAACGATTATTCATAAACAAAACCGCTGAAAGTGTCATAAACTATTATTCGGTTTTTTGGTTTTATACCCTAATTCATTCAAGTTGCAGGACAAGCCACTTGTGCCTTGAACAGCGCTGGCGCTGGCCCCCAAGGGCGAGGCTCATGGATGAGCTAAGTAATAAAGCCTACGCCCATGCAAATTGAAGCATGACGGGTATGTACCGAAAATGGATCAGCTCACCACTGCAAGGAGACGGAATGCACCACGCAACACCGCTAATCACCACCATTGTCGGCGGCCTTGTGCTCGCCTTTATTCTCGGCATGATTGCCAATAAGCTACGTATTTCTCCTCTGGTGGGATATCTATTAGCGGGCGTGCTGGCCGGACCTTTTACCCCAGGTTTTGTTGCTGATACCAAGCTGGCGCCGGAACTGGCCGAGCTCGGCGTGATCCTGCTGATGTTCGGCGTGGGTCTGCATTTCTCCTTAAAAGATCTGATGGCGGTTAAGGCCATCGCCATCCCGGGCGCTATCGCCCAGATAGCCGTAGCGACCCTGTTGGGTATGGCGCTCTCTGCCATGCTGGGCTGGTCGTTAATGACCGGTATCGTTTTTGGTCTGTGTCTTTCTACCGCCAGTACCGTGGTGCTGCTGCGCGCGCTGGAAGAACGGCAGCTTATTGATAGCCAGCGGGGGCAAATCGCCATCGGCTGGCTGATTGTTGAAGATCTGGTGATGGTTCTGACGCTGGTGCTGCTGCCGGCGGTTGCCGGCATGACCGAGAAAGGCGACGTGGGCCTGGCTTCTCTGGCCCTCGATATGAGTATTACCATCGGCAAAGTCGTCGCCTTCATCGCCATTATGATGCTCGTCGGCCGCCGCCTGGTGCCGTGGATTATGTCGCGCAGCGCGGCAACCGGTTCACGCGAGCTGTTTACGCTGTCGGTACTGGCGTTAGCGCTCGGCATCGCTTTCGGCGCCGTTGAGCTATTTGACGTCTCCTTCGCCCTCGGCGCCTTTTTCGCCGGTATGGTGCTCAATGAATCCGAGCTCAGCCATCGCGCGGCCCACGATACGCTGCCGCTGCGCGACGCCTTCGCCGTGCTGTTCTTTGTCTCCGTCGGAATGCTGTTCGACCCGATGATTCTGCTTGAGCAACCGCTGGCAGTACTGGCGACGCTGGCTATCATCATTTTCGGTAAATCAGCTGCCGCCTTCTTCCTGGTGCGGATGTTCGGCCACTCGCCGCGCACTGCCCTGACCATTGCCGCCAGTCTGGCGCAAATCGGTGAATTCGCCTTTATTCTTGCTGGTCTGGGAATGGCGCTGGATCTGCTGCCGCAGGCCGGGCAGAACCTGGTACTTGCCGGCGCCATTATCTCCATCATGCTCAACCCGGTCCTGTTTACCCTGCTGGAAAAATACCTCGATAAAACGGAGACGCTGGACGAACAGACGCTGGAAGAAGTGCTGGAAGATGAGAAACAGATCCCCGTTGATATCTGTAACCATGCGCTGCTGGTCGGTTTCGGTCGCGTCGGGAGCCTGCTTGGTGAAAAACTGATGGCTCAGGGGATACCGCTGGTAGTTATCGAAACGTCGCGCACCCGCGTTGACGAACTGCGCGCGCGGGGTATTCGCGCAGTTTTAGGTAACGCCGCCAATGAAGAGATTATGAATCTGGCGCATCTGGACTGCGCGCGCTGGCTACTGCTCACCATCCCTAACGGTTACGAGGCCGGAGAGATTGTGGCCTCAGCGCGCGAGAAGTGCCCGAATATCGAGATCATCGCGCGCGCGCATTACGACGATGAGGTGGAATATATTGTTGAACGCGGCGCCAACCAGGTAGTGATGGGCGAACGAGAAATCGCCCGCGCCATGCTTAAGCTCCTTGAAACACCGCCAGCCGGCGAGCTTATTACCGGTTAATGCTTCCGGCCCCGACTCCCCGGGGCCGACTTTATTTACCGGCTTAACGATCCCAGTAGGCCTCTTCCAGACTATCTTCACGCTCCGGCAGGCCGCGGGTCAGACGCGGTGAATGCTGGTTCAGCACCTGATAGCTCACGCGGTTAGCGTATTTACACACCTGCGCCAGCGAGGAATAGGTCAGCCATTTGCATTTGTGCTTGCTGGAGTTCGGCACGTTATTGCGATGATAATTATTAGCGGTGATGTCGTGCAGCAGCGCCGCCAGCGCGCCGTCGCCGGCGCCGTTGGTGTTCATGATCTTCTCCGGCCCGCCCATATAGGGTGCGATATGCGAATAAATACGCAGCGGATTCTCGCAGTCCTGGTGGCGCATCGCGCGGCTGAATTCATACTGGTTAAACTCGGCAATCGCGCCAGGCAGCAGCGGATGCTGCGTTTTGCGCTTAGCCTCATCCTCGGTAAAACTGGCCATATACAGCCCGGCGGGCCCGGCGGTGCACAGTACCAGGTCAACCCACTCCAGCGCCTTGTCGGAAGCCAGCAGCGGATCGGATAGTCCGGTCAGCGCTTCCGCCTCTTCTTCGTTCATCGCCAGAATAGAAACGTGTTCTTTGAGGAACGCCTGCCACCACGCCGGATTATCAGCGATAACGTATTTAGTCCCCAGGGTCAGGACCACCGGTACATCGTGCTTTTTCGCATATTTGATGGCCTGCATCGTCGCGTCCGGCATCGGCTCACCCGGCTTGCAGCGGACGAGGTAGGAGGTCAGCACCAGCGCGGAAGCGCCGGCGATCACGCTTTCCGGAATGCTTTCCGGGCGGAGCTTATTCATATGGCCGGGGCTGATCGCAAAGGTGCGCTCGCCGGAGTCGCTAATAAGGGTAAAGCAGCGACCAATCGCGCCATCCACGCCTTGCAGGTAGTTCAGATCGGTACGGCTGGAGGTGTTGCACAGGTAGCGATAGGCGTAGCCGCCGATTTCAATATTGCTGCACATGACGCCAAGCAGAACCGAGCGGTCATCCGCCAGCACCGAGTAGTTGTGCATGGTGTTTCCGATGGTACCACCGGCAAACTGGTGGGTAATCAGATCGTTGCGGACCAGTTCCTGGTACAACGCTTCGGCGACATCATCCTCAATCACCAGCGAATGCCCGGCGCTCAGGCCGTAGCGTACGATAAACGCCTCATCCACTTTCGCTTCGATATCGACCAGGGTTTGATCGATGCCGACGACCCAGGCGACGTTAGACTCATTGTCCGGCTGAATTTGTTGCAGCAGCGGATCGCGAGCGTTGACGGGAAAATAGTGTTTGGATTTGCGTTTACCGGGAAATTTCATAGTGGCGATTTATTGACAGTGAACAAGCGGGGAATAGTAGCATACTCCCCGCCGTACGCGCGATCAGCGATATTTCGCCGTCAGGTTGACCATCATTTCAATATGCGCGGTGTCCGCATTAAGCGCCGGTATGTACTCATATTGCTGGCCGCCGGCTTCAAGGAAGATTTCCCGGTTTTGCACCGCGATCTCTTCCAGCGTCTCCAGGCAATCGGCAGCAAAGCCGGGACAGATAACCTGAATATGCTTCACCCCTTTCTCACCGAGCATTTTCAGCGTTTCGTCAGTATAGGGCGTCAGCCACGGCTCACGACCAAAGCGCGACTGAAAAGTCATCATGACCCGGTCAGGCGACAGGCCAAGGGCTGAAACCAGTTCACGAGTGGTATCGCGACAGCGCTGAGGATAGGTATCCCCTTGCTGAGCGTAACGCTGTGGAATCCCATGATAGGAGAGCAGCAGTAAATCCGGCTCGCCGTGCACCGCAAACGAAGCGCGTACGCTGGCGGCCAGCGCGTGAATGTAGTCCACATCATCGGCATAGTCGCGAATAAAAGAGATGCCGGGAATCGCGCGCTTTCTGGCGAGGATACGCCCCAGCTCATCCCAGACCGCCGCCACGGTAGAGCAGGAGTATTGCGGATAGAGCGGTAGCACCACGATGTGGTCCACACCCTGCGCCAGCAGTTCATCCACCGCGCTCTCCAGCGACGGCGAGCCGTAGCTCATCCCCAGCGCCACCGGCGTATCCGGAAGCCGCGCGGCCAGCGCCTGCCGCTGCTGCTGGCTATAGACCATCAGCGGCGAGCCGTCTTCCATCCAGATGGACTGATAGAGCTTAGCGACCCTGGGGGCGCGCAGGGGCAGTATCACGCCGCGCAGCAACGGCCACCACAGTAGACGGGAGGTATCCACCACGCGCCGATCGCTAAGAAACTGTCGTAGATAGCGCTTAACCGCGTCGGGCGTGGGCGCATCGGGAGTGCCTAAATTGGCTAATAAGATACCTGTTTTCGTCTGATGCATTACCGCCTCTTAACCATTTGAATCGCTGACAATTGTAGCTGAAATGGCGCTAAACGGAACCAATCATAGAAAAAGGTAAAATGAGAGGAGTTCTCACCCCGCCGCTGCGGGATGAGAACTAACGGAATTAACCGAGGATTTTTTCCAGTTCGGCGCGAACGTCCGCCACCGCTTTGGTGCCATCAACTTTCGCGTATTGGGTATTGCCCGCTTCGGCTTCTTTCTGATAATAGCCGATCAGCGGAGCCGTCATCTGATGATACTCAACCAGACGCTTACGCACGGTCTCTTCCTGGTCGTCTTTACGGGTGGTCAGCTCTTCGCCGGTCACATCGTCTTTGCCTTCGACTTTCGGCGGATTAAATTTGATGTGATAAACGCGGCCGGAAGCAGCGTGAACGCGACGGCCGATGATGCGGTCAACGATCAGTTCATCAGGAACATCGAATTCCAGTACGTAATCTACGGCAATGCCCGCTTCTTTCATGGCGTCAGCCTGAGGAATGGTGCGCGGGAAGCCGTCCAGCAGGAATCCGTTGCGGCAATCTTCCTGAGTGATACGCTCTTTCACCAGGGCGATAACCAGTTCGTCGGTGACCAGCTTACCGGCGTCCATAATATCCTTCGCCTTTTTGCCCAGCTCGGAGCCTGACTTCACCGCGGCACGCAGCATGTCGCCGGTGGAGATTTGCGGAATACCGTATTTCTCCATGATGAACTGAGCCTGAGTTCCTTTACCCGCGCCCGGAGCGCCAAGCAGAATAATACGCATTACGAAAATCCCCTCAAAAGTTGATTCAATATTTCAAAAAACGCTAAACCATACCACCAGAACGCGGATGGCTCAAGGAAGGCGGGGCGGCTGAAACGGTTAATGGTGAGATATTTTACGTAGAGTGCGTTTTGTTGCCCTCATTCCGCTCCTCTCCCGCAGGGCAAGGAAGAAAACACGCGCCGGAGCCAGCAGGGGAACAGGGAGAAGCAGGCTAAACGATGACAGCCTCCGCGCCAGCATGTCAATGCCGGGCAAGTCCCCTCTCCCTGACAGGGAGAGGGTGAGGCTGAGGGGAAAGATTACGACGCCAGCAGCTGGTTCATGCGGCGAATAAACTGGTTCGGATCTTCCAGCGTACCGCGCTCGGCCAGCAGCGCCTGATCGAGAAGCAGCTCAACCCACTCGCCGAATTGCGCATCATCCTGAGTGTCCGCCGCGCGTTTTACCAGCGGATGCAGCGGGTTCAGTTCGAAGATGTACTTCACTTCCGGCGCGGCCTGGCCCGCAGCGGCAAACAGTTTCGCCATTTGGGTGCTCATTTCATCCGCGTCGGTGGTAACGATGGCCGGCGTATCGGTCAGACGATGGGTCAGGCGAACCTCTTTCACCCGGTCGCCGAGCAGCGTTTTGGCTCGCTCAACGAACGGCTCCAGCGCCTTCTCAGCTTCTTTTGTGGTTTCATCCACTTCGTCCGTCAGCTTATCCAGCGACTCATCGGCTTTCGCCACCGACTGGAACGGCTTACCGTCGAACTCGGTCAGATAGCTCATCATCCACTCGTCGATGCGATCGGAAAGCAGCAGCACTTCAATGCCTTTCTTACGCAGCAGTTCCAGATGCGGGCTGCTCTTCGCGGCGGCGTAGCTGTCGGCGGTAATGTAGTAAATCTTCTCCTGCCCTTCTTTCATGCGGGAGACGTACTCTTCCAGCGACACGGTCTGCGCGGCGGAATCGGTATGGGTACTGGCGAAACGCAGCAGTTTAGCAATGGTCTGCTGGTTAGCGTGGTCTTCCGCCGGGCCTTCTTTCAGCACCAGGCCAAACTGCTGCCAGAAGGTCTGATATTTTTCCGCGTCGTCTTTCGCCAGTTTTTCCAGCATCTGCAGGGCGCGCTTGCTCAGCGCAGTGCGCAGATTGCGGGTCACGCTGCTGTCCTGAAGGATTTCACGCGACACGTTCAGCGGCAGATCGTTGGAGTCGACCAGGCCGCGGACGAAGCGCAGGTAGTTCGGCATAAACTGCTCAGCGTCATCCATGATGAAAACGCGCTGTACGTACAGCTTCAGGCCGTGTTTATGGTCGCGATTCCACATATCCCATGGCGCCTGCGACGGGATATACAGCAGGCTGGTGTACTCCTGCTTGCCTTCAACGCGGTTGTGGCTCCAGGTCAGCGGATCGCTGTAGTCATGGGCAATATGCTTATAAAACTCGTTGTACTCGTCGTCTTTGATTTCCGACTTATTGCGCGTCCACAGCGCCTGGGCTTTGTTAATTTTCTCCCAGGTAATGACGGTTTCACCGTCCACTTCTTCGCGTTTTTCAATTTCCACCGGCAGCGCGATGTGATCGGAGTATTTGCTGATAATCGAACGCACGCGCCAGTCGTTGAGGAAATCATCCTCGCCTTCGCGCAGGTGCAGCGTGATCTCGGTACCGCGATCGGCTTTGTTAATGTCGGCAACGGTATATTCGCCTTCGCCAGCGGACTCCCAGAATACGCCATTTTCTGCGCTGTCTCCCGCCGCGCGGGTACGTACGGTGACTTTATCGGCGACAATAAACGCTGAATAGAAGCCCACGCCGAACTGGCCAATCAGTTGGCTGTCTTTCGCCTGGTCAGAGCCCATGGACTCAAGGAATGCTTTGGTGCCGGACTTAGCGATGGTGCCGAGATGGTCAATCACTTCATCGCGGTTCATACCAATGCCGTTATCGGCAATGGTCAGGGTGCGGTTGTCTTTATCAAATGAAACACGCACGCGCAGTTCGCCGTCGCCTTCATACAGATCCGGCTGGGACAGGGCGCGGAAGCGCAGCTTGTCGGCCGCATCGGAGGCGTTGGAAATCAGCTCACGCAGGAAAATTTCTTTGTTGGAATAAAGAGAATGGATCATCAGGTGCAGAAGCTGCTTAACCTCTGACTGAAAACCACGAGTTTCTTGTCCTTTCATCTAAATCAACCTCAACAATGCCATTGTTAATGGTAAAAAAACCGTTGAGGGTGAGATGGGGACAGAGGAAGACGTTTTCAAGCGGAGGCCCCGAAAAGCGCCTCCGTTTGATTAAAAACGAATCTTATGCCGTCCGGCAAGAGAGTGTGACAGCGTTGTGCCGTCAACCATTTCCAGCTCGCCGCCGACCGGTACGCCATGAGCGATACGGCTCGCCTCTACGCCATACTGCGCGCAAAGCTCGGCGATATAGTTCGCGGTCGCCTCCCCTTCAACCGTTGGGTTGGTTGCGAGGATCACTTCCTGCATCGATTCGTCACGCAGACGCTGCTCCAGGCGATCGAGCCCAATGTCATCCGGCCCGATGCCGTCAAGCGGCGACAGATGGCCCATCAGCACAAAATAACGACCGGAAAACTGCCCGGTCTGCTCGATAGCGTAGATATCCGCTGGGCTCTCTACCACGCAGATCTGGCCGTTTTCCTTCCGCCGAGGGTTGCTGCAAATATTGCATACCTCCTGCTCGGTGAATGTGCGGCAATCGGCGCAGTGGCCGATTTCCGACATCGCGCGCGTCAGCGCCTGCGCCAGGCGCATCCCGCCGCTGCGATCGCGCTGCAGCAGGGTAAACGCCATGCGCTGCGCCGACTTCGGGCCGACGCCTGGCAGGCAGCGCAGTGCTTCCATAAGCTGCGTTAACAGCGGACTGGTTTGCATCAGAACGGCATCTTAAAGCCTGGCGGCAGCTGCATACCGGCGGACACAGACGCCATTTTTTCTTTCTGCGTCTCTTCGATGCGGCGGGCGGCATCGTTAAACGCGGCGGCCACCAGATCTTCCAGCATCTCTTTGTCGTCTTCCAGCAGGCTCGGGTCGATCTCAACGCGGCGGCAGTTATGCGCACCGTTGATGGTGACTTTGACCAGGCCTGCGCCGGATTCACCGGTCACTTCCAGTCGAGCGACTTCTTCCTGCATCTGCTGCATTTTTTCTTGCATCTGCTGGGCCTGCTTCATCAGGTTACCCAGACCGCCTTTTCCACCAAACATAGGCTTCTCTCTCAGTAGGTCATCGTTAAGGATGCTGACCACAAGTCAGACTTGCAATCAAATGGGGCGAATACTCTCTTCATCCAGGTCCGCATCGAAAAATCGACGCAGCGTCTGAATGTTATTATCCGCAATAATCGCTTCACGCGCCTGCGCGAGCTTTTCTTCATAAATTGCCTGCCGCCACTCAAGCGGCGTGCGCATCGCGGGATTATCATCTTCCACGATGGTCAATTCAACCGGCGTACCGTACAAAATACCGAGCGCTTCCGCCAGCTTTTGCTGCGCGCCCGCCGAATTCAGGTGCCGCTGGCTCGGGCGAAGATGCAGGCAGACGCGGTTGCCCTCCTGCTCTTTCCAGGCATTGAGGGCGACCTGCTCCACCAGCTTTGGCACCGCAAGCCGGCTGACTTCCGCCGCCCAGCTATCGCGCTCGACCGCTTCAATAGCCAGTTTTGCCGCCAGTTCCGGCGTTTTTTCATGCTCCAGCGCTTTTTTCAGCGCCTTCGGCGTCGCCACTTCTTCTTTCACGGTTTCAACAACCGTCGTCGATTTCCAGCGATAAGCTTCTTTTTTCGCTGGCGCTTTTTCCAGCGCAGCAGCAGGCGGACGCGCCTGTACGCGTTCAGTAATCGAACTCAGTCGTTCCAGCGCAGCGTTATTCACCGGCCGCGCGCGGGAAGCGGCTGCCGGTTCACTCTTTTTTGGGGTGGGCGCTCCCTGGCTGCGCTGCAGTTGGCTGCGTGCCGCCAGCACCTGGCTGGTGGTCTGCGGCAAATTCTGCGGCGGCGGCGGCGGTGGAGCGGATGCCGGGGCGGACTGCTGTGCAGGGGCGGCCTGAATAGCCTGCGCCGGCGGCGCCTCCGGTTCCGGCAGCGGCATACGCGGATGGAACGCCAGCGCACGCAGAAGCGTCATCTCAACGCCCATCCGGCGATCCGGCGCGTATGGAAGCTCTTTACGGCCAATTAATAACGTTTGATAGTACAGCTGAACATCGGTAGGCGGCACCGTCCGCGCCAGCTCGCGCATGCGTAGCTCTATCGCGGCCATATCCGCCCCCAGCGCCGACGGCGACAGCTGAACCATTGCAATGCGGTGCAACAGGCTCTGCATTTCCACCAGCAAAGCCTCCCACTCCACGCCGCGAGCGGCAGCTTCATTGACGCCGGCCATGACGCGTTCGCCATCGGCGGCCACCAGCGCTTCAATCAGCGAGAGCGCCTGATCGTCGTCAAGCGTACCGAGCATGGTGCTAACGGATTCAGCCGTCAGACGGCCGTCGCCGCTGGCGATAGCCTGATCGGTCAGGCTTAATGCATCGCGCAGGCTGCCATCCGCCGCGCGCGACAGCAGCTGCAGCGCGCGCGGTTCGAAAGCGATCTGCTCGACGCCGAGGATATGCTCAAGCTGATGGCGAATCTGTTCGACATCCAGCGCCTTAAGATGGAACTGCAGGCAGCGGGAAAGAATGGTCACCGGCAGCTTCTGCGGATCGGTGGTCGCCAGCAGAAATTTTACGTGCGCCGGCGGCTCCTCCAGCGTTTTTAACAACGCGTTGAAGCTGTGGCGCGAAAGCATATGGACTTCATCGATCAGATAGACCTTGAAGCGACCACGGGCCGGCGCGTACTGAACGTTATCCAGCAGATCGCGGGTATCTTCGACTTTGGTGCGCGAAGCGGCATCGATCTCTATCAGATCGACAAAGCGCCCCTGTTCTATTTCACGGCAGTTATCGCAGACGCCGCATGGCGTGGCGGTAATACCGGTTTCACAGTTTAATCCTTTTGCCAGCAGGCGTGCGATAGAGGTTTTACCCACGCCGCGGGTGCCGGAAAAGAGATAGGCATGATGAATGCGCCCTAACGACAAGCCGTTCGCCAGTGCGGTCAGCACATGTTCCTGGCCGACGACGTCAGCAAAGGTTTGTGGGCGCCATTTACGGGCTAAGACCTGATAACTCATGGGCTGGCTCTGAAACGCTGGAAGGTGAAATCACGAGGGGGTCATGCTATCACAGCCCCGCTCAATCAGCGAGGCTATGTGGAGGGATTTGCTTAGTGACCCGGGAAAGGGACCAGGCTATAGCAGTTAATTCCCAGTTTTTCCAGACGCTGCTCGCCGCCCAGATCGAACAGATTGATAATAAAAGCCGCATCGTGCACTTCACCGCCCAGGCGACGGATAAGCTTCACGGTGGCGTCGATGGTGCCGCCGGTTGCCAGCAGATCGTCAACCACCAGGACTTTATCGCCTTCTTTGATCGCATCGACATGGATTTCCAGCTGATCGGTGCCGTACTCAAGCTCGTAGCTTTCTGCGATGGTCTCACGCGGCAGCTTACGCGGCTTGCGTACCGGAACAAAGCCTACGCCCAGCGCCAGCGCAACCGGTGCGCCAAACAAGAAGCCACGCGCTTCGGTGCCCACCACTTTGGTAATACCCGCGTCTTTATAACGCTCGGCCAGCAGTTCAATGCTGAGCGCATAGGCCTTCGGGTCTTCCAGCAAGCTGGTGACATCACGGAAAAGGATGCCAGGTTTCGGATAGTCCTGGATGCTTTGGATGCTGTTCTTCAGATATTCAAGCTGCTGTGCTGTTGCGGTCATAAGTGTATGCCTGATTAAAACGGTATTACTCACGGGCATGCCAAATGGGCCAAAGAAACATTTGTTTAACCTTTGACCAGGCTTACCCGCGCTCGAAAACGCCAGAATTTACTGGCTGTCAGCGACAATTGCAACCATCATTATTGCGCATCAGTGCTTTTGTTGCTTTGCATCAACCACCGGAATGCGCCACATAAATATCAGCAGACAGGCCAGAATGATCAGCAGCAAGATGCGCACCCAGGTAAGATTAACCAGCCACAGGGAAATAGCAAAGGTCAGCAAAATCATCGCTATCGCGCGCGGCTTCGCTCCCGGCGGCATGGCGCGGTATTTCTGCCAGTGACGCAGGTAACCGCCAAACCATGAGCGGTACAAAAGCCAGTGGTGAAAACGCGGCGACGAGCGCGCAAAGCACCAGGCGGCAAGCAGGATAAAAGGCGTCGTCGGCAGTAGCGGTAAAAATACGCCCAGCGTTCCCAGCGCTACCGCCAGCCAGCCAATGATGATCAAAATAATACGTGGCATAATGCGAATCGTTATCAAGAAGATAACGCTAATGTAGCACAGTTGCTTATCAGGGGATGGAGGAGTTATTTGAAAACCACCCGGCTTTTACATTCGCTGGAAAATCAGCTTGCGGAGCTGGCCGCCCGGGTAGCGCCAATGGCGAATCACGCGACCCTCAGCCCGCGTTTCGATCGCCAGCTGTTTCGGACCCGCAGCACGCAGATGCAGGCTTATCTCAATGAGGCCAGCGATCGTTTAACGGAATTAAAGCTGGCGGTCGAACGCCAGCAGCTCCCCCAGGTTGCCTGGCTGGCGGAACATCTTGTGGCCCAAATCGCCGCCATTAGCAGGGAAACGGCCACCTGGTCGTTACGCGCCTGGGATAGCGCTTCGCCGACGCTTAGCCGCTGGCAGCGCCGGCGTATCCAGCATCAGGAATATGAGCGGCGTCTGCTGGCCATGCGCAACGATCGCCAGAGACAGCTGGCGCAAGCCACCTCTCTTGAGGAACAGCAGCGGCTGGCAAAAGAAGTTGACGCCTACGCCGCACGCCTTGCCCGCTGTCGCGACGCGCTGGAAAAAATTGAAAACAGGCTGGCCCGATTAACACGTTAAGTGGAGGAAGAAAGATGTCGCTGGAAAATGCGCCTGACGAGGTCAAGCTGGCCGTCGATTTAATCATGCTGCTTGAGGAAAATAATGTCCCTGCGCAAACCGTGCTAGCTGCGCTGGAGATTATCCGTCGCGATTATGAAAACAAAGTAAAAAGTGCGGAAGAGGCCTCGCAAAACGCGCCGGAGTAGCCTGTTGCCGGATCGTTGGGGGTGGCAGAGTCATCGCCTGCCCTTACCAAAACGGATAAATGCTCATGGAAATATTCTCACGTACGCCGCACGATGCCATTTTTCGTCAAATGTTGACTCAGAAAGAGGTCGCCCGCGATTTCTTACAGCTTTACCTCCCGGCGCAGTTTTTAAGTATCTGCGATCTTAGTACGCTGCAGCTGGATTCAGGCAGTTTTATCGAAGAAGACCTGCGCTCCAGCTACTCGGATATACTTTACTCTCTGCAAACGCGGCACGGCGCCGGATATATCTATGCGCTGATTGAACATCAAAGCTCTCCGGACAAGCTCATGGCTTTTCGCCTGATGCAATATACGCTCGCAGCCATACAGCGTCACCTTGATGCTGGCCACGATACGTTGCCCCTTGTGGTCCCCATTCTGTTTTATCACGGCGCCGTCAGTCCCTGGCCGCATACGCTCAACTGGCATCATCTCTTTGACCATCCTGAGCTTACCAGCGCGCTGTACGGCGGTGATTTTCCACTGGTGGACCTGACCGTTATGCCAGTTAATCAATTCATCCTCCACCAGCGTATGGCGATGCTGGAACTGTTGCAGAAGCATATCCGCCAGCGCGATCTGGCCGAATTGCAACCGATACTGATTGCGCTGCTGGCGATTGCCGAATGGCTGGAAGAGAAAGGTCGTAAAAAAGGGAGAAGAGAAGGCAGACTGGAGAGTCGACAGAAAGGCCGTAAAGAAATCTCGCACAGCATTGCGCTGAAAATGCTCGCCAGCGGGCTGGATCCTAAGATGGTGATGGAGCTGACGGGTCTGAGCCCGGAAGAACTCTCCTCGCTCAGCCGTTAAAATCTGCGGGGCGGGTATTTACCGCCCCGCCATGCTTAGCTCATCGCCGGAGTGGCATCGTCGCCTTTATCCCGCTTCACCTCGGTGACTTCATCGCCCTTCTCATTGCGAAGATGAACCTCCAGCTGGTTAAAGGCGATATCAATATTGTTCTCACGACACAAACGATCGATCGCCCGGTTAAGCTCATCCACTGCATAGCTGCGATCGCGAAGTTCGCGCACGTATAGTCGTAGTTCATGATCGAGCGTACTGGCGCCGAAAGTGGTAAAGAAAACCGACGGCGCGGGCTCCTGCATCACTTTCGGATGCTCGTGCGCGGCCTTAAGCAGTACTTCTTTAACCTTATCCAGGTCAGAACCGTACGCGACGCCAAGGCGGATGACAACGCGGGTGACGGTATCGGAGAGCGACCAGTTAATCAGACGCTCAGTCACGAAGGCCTTATTGGGGATAATCACCTCTTTACGGTCAAAATCGGTGATGGTCGTGGCGCGAATGCGGATTTTGCTGACGGTGCCGGAGAAGGTGCCAATGGTCACCGTATCGCCAATGCGCACCGGGCGCTCAAAGAGAATAATCAGACCGGAAACAAAGTTACCGAATATTTCCTGTAAGCCGAAACCTAAACCAACCGACAGCGCCGCTGCCAGCCACTGTAGTTTATCCCATGAGACGCCCAGAGCGCCAAATACCGTCATCGCGCCAATAACAATAATGGCGTAATTAAGGATTGTCGTAATGGCATAAGACGCACCCTGGCGCATATTTAGTCGGGACAGCACCAGCACTTCCAGCAGTCCCGGCAGGTTGCGAATTAACGCCCAGGCAACCATCGAAGCGACAATCGCGAACAGCAGGCTCCCCATGGTAACGCTTTTCACGGCGCTGACCCCGGCTTCGGTACCGTTGTAATGCCACAGCGTAATACTATCGAGATAGGCGAAGACGGTGATGAGATCCGACCAAATCGCCCAGAACAGGAGCGCAAACAGCGCGATCATCACCAGCATCGTAATACGCAGCGTTTGCTGGTTAACCTGCTCCAGAGCAATTGTCGGTTCTTCCTGCGGCTCGGCTCCTTCAGCCCCCTCTTTAACCAGATGCTGACGACGCGCCAGCGCGCGGCGCCAGGCAATACGCCGCGCGGCCACGCTCAGGCCGCGCAGCACGGTCTGATACAACAGGTTCCACAGCATCACCAGATAAACGGTTTCAATCCAGCGGCCGGCCAGACGCAGCGTCGTATAGAAATAGCCGGTTGCCGTCAGCACCATCAGGGCGATGGGAACGATCGATAGCACGGTAACGGTGATAAGGCGCAGGCTGTGAGATTCTTTATCACGCCAGCTTTCGCGGCACATCGGCAAGACCAGCACCGCGATCAGCAACAGGTTGAGGAAAATAACGAACTGCCCGAGAACGTCATCCATCAGGTGCAGCGGCGACAGTTCCGACATCACCGACCAGAAGTTGAGCGGCAGCAGCGCAAGGCTCACGCGAACAATCTGCCGCCGCCAGTGGCTGGTCAGCTGTGACGGCATATTAAAGTGGCTCACCGCCACGCCGTCTTTTTCCAGCACTTTCCAGCACAGGCCAAACACCAGCCAGAATAGCGCCAGCTTCTTGCTATAGGCCCACAGAAGGTCGCTAATATTCAGCTGCATCGTCAGCAGAATCAGACCGACGGCGAGTATGACCAGCACCACAGGCAGCGCCCGAATCAGATCGATAAGAATCGCTTTCGGCGTGTGGAGCTGCGTATCGTTGCGCAGTTGCCCCACCTGCGACGCCAGCTTAGCCTGATACGCTTTCAGCCAGTTCAGACGCCAGCGAATCAGACCGGCAATCAGCAGCAGCGGCAGGCCGGCCAGAAAAGCGATAAATACCGCAGGCCAGGCCTTTTCCCAGTTTACGGTGATTTTCATCGCCTTAAACTGTCCTTTCAGCGCCTCCGGGAAGGCTTTAAACCACTCCCAGTCCATCGGGCGGTTGCTATTTACCCAGAAAATCTGCTGCGTCAGGATGGCTTTCAGGTTGGTTGACACGCTCATTAGCTGCTGCTGATTGATTTGCAGGTTAATCGCCATCATCAGCTGGTTGCCGAGCTGTTTATTAAACTGATCGAGCAGTTCCCGGCGCATATCAACAATCTCAAGAAGTGCATCATGCACTTCGGGATTCACCTCGCTGCTATGCCCCTCCTCCAGCTTCGCGACATACGCATCGCTCTGGAATAGCGCATCGCGCTGCTGGTTGACCTCGAACTGCTCAAGGCGCAGGTCGGCGATGCGGTTGGTCATGTCGCTTAGCTCCTCCGCAGAGGGCAGCGTTTGCTGTTGCTGATAAAGGATACGCGACAGCAGCAGGCTGCCTTTCAGCACGGAAATCTGCTCTTTAATATCGCGCTCGGATTGCAGAGCACGATCGAGCCAGGTCTTCACTTTAATGTTGCGCTGAACCAGCTGATTACCCGTTTCCGTTGCCGAAATGAGCCTTTCGCTCAACTGGTGATTAATGTCCAGCTCCTGCTTGACCAGCGGGTTTGCCTGAATACGGGCCGTTTCGTCCGGAGAAACCGCTTCCTGAGCCGTCTTTTCCGTCAGCGTCAGGCGCTTGCTATTCACCGCTTCCTGCAACAGCTGAAGCTGATGCTCCAGTCGATTGCTGTAAGCGGTGATGTAGTCACGCTGCTTTTGCAGGGTATCCTGCAGCACCGTGTTGCCTTCCAGGCTTTTACGCTGTTGATCTATCTGTGCATTCAGCAAGGCCTGCTGCGCCAGCAGCAAATTCTGCTGGGTAGGACGTAGCGCCTCTTCGCCCGTAGTCGTGCCATTCAGACGATTACGGATCTGCTGCAGCTGCTGAGAGGCGGAATACATCGCATTCTGCACGCGTTCCGGCTGCGTCTGTAGCGAAACAAGCTGACTATTATAAGTCGCCAGATCGTTTTGCGCGTTTTGCAAATCGTCCAGAGTCTGAGAGACGCGCGATTCCAGCTGGCGCAGCGACAAGGTGCTCAGCGTTTTACGCGTCGCCTCGTCGTTGGGGACATCGCTTAGCGCGTTCAGGCTATCGATAGCCTGATTCATTTTCGCAGGCGCCTGAGCGACCTGCTGGCGCAGCTGCGTCGTTTCCGACTTTATGCGCTCAATTTTATCGAGCGTTTCCAGCGTCTGAGTCAGGTCCTGCTGAACCAGCTTATCCTGGGGAGTCAAATCTTTTTGCTTGTTCAGGGTCGTGAGCTGGCTCTGGACCTCGGAGCGTTCAGGTAAATCAGCCGCCAGCGCCGAATTAACGCTAATACAGCCGATAAAAAGCATCAGGGTAAGAACTACAGCAGAGAGGGCATTTCGCCAACGGATAGTATGCAGCATAGTGTTAACATGAGTGATTGCAAAAGCCGGAGAATACCGGGGGTCGTCGCAGCGCGAAGAATAGCACTTCTGTTATCACTAAAATAGCGGCGGACAGCAGGAATCATTCCTCTGGTGTCCGCTAGCCGGGTTAAGCGTCCAGTCCTTCAGAACTGCGCAGAGAGGGGCAAAATTGATACATTTCCAGCAGGACTTCGACATAATCCCGCGCTTCTTTTTGCAGATCAAAGGCGTTCGGCGCCAAAAGCCAGTTCTCCATCAGGCCGGAAAGATAGCTGCGCATGAGGATCGCCGCCCGGCGGGTTAATAAATTGGCGGGTAGCATCTTCGCGACAATGCACTCCTTTAATGTTTGTTCGATACGGTCGTAGCTCTCAAGGCAAAGAATGCGCTGCGCTTCTTGCAGCGTGACCATCTCACCGACGAATTCACATTTATGAAAGATGATTTCCATCATCAGCCGTCTGCGTTTTTCTGTCACAGTGGCTTCAAGGATATACACTAAGATCTCTCGCACAACTGACAGTGGATCGTTGGGGAATTTTGCCCGATACTCAACTTCGAGATCGTTAATATTGGCTTCTGACAGTACCCATATTTCATTAAATAAGTCCGATTTATTTTTGAAATGCCAATAGATAGCCCCCCTCGTCACACCGGCAGCTTTTGCAATTGCGGCCAGCGAGGTGGATGATACGCCTTGCTGCGAAAACAAACGCAGAGCAACATCCAGAATATGTTGCCGGGTCTCAAGCGCCTGTTGTTTGGTTTTTCGTGCCATAGGTCGATGAGTTTACAGAGGTTACGTTTACATACATTTGTGAATGTATGTACCATAGCATGACCATAATAGAAACACAGCAGTGGGTTTGTGGTCGATTGAGCCACTGAACAATTTGAAATTGGACACTCGAGGTTTACATATGAACAAAAACAGAGGGTTAACGCCTCTGGCGGTCGTTCTGATGCTCTCAGGCAGCTTAGCGCTAACAGGATGTGACGACAAACCGGCTCAGCAAGGAGCCCAGCAAATGCCGGAAGTCGGTATTGTGACGCTCAAATCCGCTCCTCTACAAATTACTACTGAACTGCCGGGCCGTACCAGCGCCTATCGCGTTGCGGAAGTTCGTCCTCAGGTCAGTGGCATTATTCTGAAACGTAACTTCACCGAAGGCAGCGATATCCAGGCTGGCGTGTCTCTTTATCAAATCGATCCGGCAACCTATCAAGCCACCTATGAAAGCGCGAAAGGCGATTTAGCCAAAGCGCAGGCTGCCGCCAATATGGATCAGCTGACGGTTAAACGTTACCAGAAACTGTTAGGCACTAAGTACATTAGCCAACAGGATTACGATACTGCCGTAGCCACGGCCCAGCAGAGCAACGCTGCCGTCGTCGCCGCTAAAGCCGCGGTTGAAACCGCGCGCATCAATCTGGCCTACACTAAGGTGACCTCCCCGATCAGCGGCCGCATTGGTAAATCCGCGGTCACGGAAGGCGCGCTGGTGCAGAACGGCCAGACTACTGCCCTGGCGACCGTGCAACAGCTTGATCCTATCTACGTGGATGTGACTCAATCGAGCAACGATTTTCTGCGTCTGAAACAAGAGCTGGCTAACGGCAAACTGCAGCAGGAGAACGGTAAAGCGAAGGTTGAACTGGTCACTAACGACGGTTTGAAATACCCGCAGAACGGTACGCTGGAGTTCTCCGACGTTACCGTTGATCAGACCACCGGTTCTATCACGCTGCGCGCGATTTTCCCGAACCCGGATCACACTCTGCTGCCCGGCATGTTCGTTCGCGCGCGCCTGGAAGAAGGCGTAAATCCTGATGCGATTCTGGTTCCGCAGCAGGGCGTAACCCGTACCCCGCGCGGCGATGCCAGCGCGATGGTTGTCGGCGAAGGCGATAAAGTCGAAGTTCGCCAGATTACCGCCACTCAGGCGATTGGCGATAAATGGCTGGTCACCGAAGGGCTGAAAACTGGCGATCGCGTCATTATTAGCGGTCTGCAGAAAGTCAAGCCAGGCGTACAGGTAAAAGCGCAGGAAGTCGTTTCTGATGAAAAACAGCAAGCCGCAGGCAACGCTCAGTCAGAACAAACCAAGTCTTAACTTAAACAGGAGCCGTTAAGACATGCCTAATTTCTTTATCGATCGCCCCATCTTTGCCTGGGTGATCGCCATCATCATTATGCTGGCTGGGGGGCTCTCGATCCTCAAGTTGCCAATAGCGCAATATCCGACGATTGCGCCGCCGGCAATTTCCATCACGGCCATGTACCCCGGTGCCGACGCAGAAACCGTGCAGAACACCGTGACTCAGGTTATCGAACAGAACATGAACGGTATCGATCACCTGATGTACATGTCTTCAAATGGCGACTCCACCGGTACAGCAACCATCACTCTGACCTTTGAATCCGGTACCGATCCGGATATTGCTCAGGTACAGGTTCAAAACAAACTGGCGCTGGCGACACCGCTGCTGCCGCAGGAAGTACAGCAGCAGGGTATTAGCGTTGAAAAGGCATCCAGCAGCTTCCTGATGGTTGTCGGCGTTATTAATACTAACGGCACCATGAATCAGGATGACATTTCTGACTATGTTGCCGCCAACATGAAAGATGCGATTAGCCGTACCAGCGGCGTTGGTGACGTGCAGTTGTTTGGTTCCCAGTACGCTATGCGTATCTGGATGGACCCAAACAAACTTAATAACTTCCAGTTGACGCCAGTTGACGTTATCAGCGCCCTGAAAGCGCAGAACGCCCAGGTTGCAGCAGGACAGTTAGGCGGTACGCCCCCGGTGAAAGGCCAGCAGCTGAACGCCTCCATCGTGGCGCAGACTCGTCTGACCAATACTGAAGAGTTTGGCAACATTCTGCTGAAGGTTAACCAGGATGGCTCCCAGGTTCGTCTGCGCGATGTCGCGCGCATTGAGCTGGGTGGTGAAAACTATGACGTTATCGCGAAGTTTAACGGTCAGCCAGCTTCTGGTCTGGGTATTAAACTGGCGACCGGCGCGAACGCGCTGGATACCGCAAACGCCATTCGCGCCGAACTGAAGAAAATGGAGCCTTTCTTCCCTTCTGGCCTGAAGATTGTTTATCCGTATGACACCACTCCATTCGTGCAGATCTCCATTCACGAAGTGGTAAAAACGCTGGTTGAAGCCATCATCCTGGTGTTCCTGGTAATGTATCTGTTCCTGCAGAACTTCCGCGCCACCTTGATTCCGACGATTGCCGTGCCGGTCGTACTGCTGGGGACGTTCGCCATCCTTGCGCTGTTCGGTTTCTCGATAAACACGCTCACCATGTTTGGTATGGTGCTCGCCATAGGCTTGCTTGTGGATGACGCCATCGTGGTGGTGGAAAACGTCGAACGTGTAATGGCAGAGGAAGGGCTACCGCCGAAGGAAGCCACGCGTAAATCGATGGGCCAGATTCAGGGCGCGCTGGTAGGTATCGCGATGGTGCTTTCTGCGGTGTTTATCCCGATGGCCTTCTTTGGTGGTTCCACCGGTGCGATTTACCGCCAGTTCTCGATCACCATCGTCTCCGCGATGGCGCTGTCGGTGCTGGTCGCTCTGATTCTCACCCCGGCGCTTTGCGCCACGATGCTGAAGCCAATTCAAAAAAGCAGCCATGGCGCAACCACTGGCTTCTTCGGTTGGTTTAACCGCATGTTTGATAAGAGCACGCATCACTATACCGACAGCGTAGGCAACATCCTGCGTAGTACCGGTCGCTATCTGGTGCTGTACCTGATCATCGTTGTGGGAATGGCCTGGCTGTTCGTTCGTCTGCCAAGTTCGTTCCTGCCAGACGAAGACCAGGGCGTATTCCTGAGCATGGCGCAGCTGCCTGCAGGCGCAACTCAGGAGCGTACCCAGAAAGTACTGGATGAGATGACCAATTACTATCTCACCAAAGAGAAAGATAACGTTGAATCGGTATTCGCCGTAAACGGTTTTGGTTTCGCGGGTCGTGGACAAAACACCGGTATCGCGTTCGTCTCTCTGAAGGACTGGAGCCAGCGTCCAGGCGAAGAGAACAAAGTTGAGGCGATTACCGGCCGCGCGATGGGCTATTTCTCGCAGATCAAAGATGCAATGGTCTTCGCCTTTAACCTGCCGGCAATTGTTGAACTCGGTACCGCAACGGGCTTTGACTTCCAACTGATCGACCAGGCTGGCCTGGGCCATGAAAAACTGACCCAGGCACGTAACCAGCTTTTTGGAATGGTTGCGCAGCACCCTGACGTATTGAGCGGCGTTCGTCCAAACGGCCTGGAAGATACTCCGCAGTTCAAAGTGGATATCGATCAGGAAAAAGCGCAGGCGCTTGGCGTGTCTATAAGCGATATCAACACGACGCTTGGCGCGGCATGGGGCGGAAGCTACGTCAACGACTTCATTGACCGTGGCCGCGTGAAGAAAGTGTATATCATGTCCGAAGCGAAATACCGCATGCTGCCGGAAGACATTGGCAACTGGTACGTACGCGGTAGCGATGGACAGATGGTACCGTTCTCCGCCTTCTCAACCTCGCGCTGGGAATACGGCTCGCCGCGTCTGGAGCGCTACAACGGTCTGCCATCGATGGAAATCCTCGGCCAGGCGACACCGGGTAAGAGTACCGGTGAAGCGATGAACCTGATGGAAGAGCTGGCGGGTAAACTGCCTGCCGGTATCGGCTATGACTGGACGGGTATGTCATATCAGGAACGTTTGTCAGGTAACCAGGCGCCAGCGCTGTACGCTATCTCGCTGATCGTCGTCTTCCTGTGTCTGGCGGCGCTGTACGAGAGCTGGTCAATTCCATTCTCGGTCATGCTGGTCGTTCCGCTCGGTGTTGTGGGGGCGCTGCTGGCTGCCACCTTCCGAGGATTGACTAACGACGTTTACTTCCAGGTTGGTCTGTTGACCACTATCGGCCTGTCGGCGAAGAACGCGATACTGATCGTTGAATTCGCCAAAGACCTGATGGATAAAGAAGGCAAAGGCCTGATTGAGGCAACGCTTGAAGCCGTTCGTATGCGTCTGCGTCCGATTCTGATGACCTCCCTGGCGTTTATCCTCGGCGTAATGCCGCTGGTTATCAGCTCCGGCGCAGGCTCCGGCGCGCAGAATGCCGTAGGTACTGGCGTAATGGGCGGGATGATTACCGCGACGGTTCTGGCGATTTTCTTCGTGCCGGTATTCTTCGTGGTCGTGCGTCGCCGCTTCAGTAGGAAAAATGAGGATATTGAGCACAGCCATCCGGTTGAGCATCATTAATCTCTCCATTAAGGGCCGCATTCGCGGCCCTTTCACTTTGTCTCACTTTAAAACGCACGGATTGTGATTGTTTATTTTATAACCTGAGATATAATATTTAATGATGATTACCGCTGCTTATCTATGACCTTTTTTCACTGACTTTACTCCCTCAACTCCACACTAAGAATATTCTCAATCACTGACATTATGTATGGTTGTATCAACGTATCAGCTAAACGCACGGGCTAACCCGATGATATATAAGGTCAGTCTTCGATTTTTCCGTTGTAGTTAAAGGCACGATATAATAAAGACCGAGGCATTTAAGATAAATTGGCCACGTTAATTGTAATTTTTCGTAATAGCACGATGAAATCTTTTTAAGAGTGGATTATAGTTAAAGAGCAAGATTACAATGTATGTGTCAGGTCTGTTAGTCGTGTTCATCCCACAACGGTGTCGATAGTCGTCGTTAAACCACTAAAAAGGGGGATGCGTTATGGACGAATACTCGCCAAAAAGACATGATATTGCGCAGCTTAAATTTCTCTGCGAAACCCTGTATCATGACTGTCTTGCAAACCTGGAAGAGAGCAACCATGGCTGGGTTAATGACCCAACCTCTGCTGTCAATCTTCAGCTTAATGAATTGATCGAGCACATTGCCGCGTTCGCACTTAATTATAAAATTAAGTATGCTGAGGATAATAAGCTGGTGACTCAGCTTGACGAATATCTGGATGACACTTTCGTGTTGTTCAGCAACTACGGCATTAACACTGCAGATCTGCAGAAATGGCGTAAATCAGGCAACAGGTTATTCCGCTGCTTTGTGAACGCCAGTCGGGAAAACCCGGCCAGTCTTTCTTGTTAATATTATTACAATCAAAAGGTGAATTTATGTCTGATAAAACATTAACCAAAATAGACTATTTGATGCGCTTACGACGTTGTCAGACAATTGATACGCTGGAGCGCGTAATTGAAAAAAATAAATATGAACTTTCTGATAATGAACTGGCGGTATTTTACTCAGCAGCCGATCATCGTCTTGCTGAACTGACGATGAATAAACTGTATGACAAGATCCCGCCATCGGTCTGGAAATTCATCCGCTAATTATTTCAAATGAAAGCCCGAACTCTTGTGTCGAAAACGCCCTTCCCTCATGCTGCTAATAAATGCGACACCGGTCACAGAAGCTGTTTCCGCACCTATATGAAACCGGTTTCTTTTTTATACTGTGGCGGCCTACAATGAGGAAATAAGGGAAGCCTCCATGAGTGAAGAAAAACAAAAAATGATTGCCGGTGAGCTGTATGTGTCAGGTGACGCTGAGCTAAAGGCCGACCGTCTACTGGCCAGACAACTGTTGCATCGTTACAATCATTCAGCGCCTGAAGAGCGTGAATTAAGAAAAGCATTACTGACGGAACTGCTAGGCCACGCAGGCGACGCTTATATCGAACCCACTTTTCGCTGCGATTACGGCTACAATATCTTCCTCGGGAAAAATTTCTACGCCAACTTTGATTGCGTGATGCTGGATGTGTGTCCGATACATATTGGCGAAAACTGCATGCTGGCGCCGGGTGTGCATATTTATACCGCAACGCATCCCCTTGACCCTGTTGAACGAAATAGCGGTAAAGAGTACGGAAAACCCGTCACTATTGGCCACAATGTGTGGATTGGCGGCCGGGCCGTAATTAATCCTGGCGTGACTATCGGCGACAATGCCATCGTGGCTTCCGGTTCCGTAGTGGTGAAAAATGTGCCAGCCAACGCCGTCGTCGGCGGAAACCCGGCTCAAATCATAAAAATGGTGGAGAGCGAAAAACGGTAACTGTTATGCTTTTCCGCAACCAATCTGTTACTTTTCCCACGGATTTACGCAACATAAAATAGCCTTCAGGCTGAGCCCAACGCGCATCTGTTCGCCGCGTCTGCATAGGGGCTCATGGCAGAATTTGGGGAATAAAATGACAGAAATACAGCGGCTGCTGAAAAGCACCATTGATGAGCTTAATGTGCAAGAGAAGCGCGATAACCGTCCGCGCTTTAGCATAAGCTTTATTCGCAACCATCCATGGCTTTTTGTCGCGATGTATGCGGCTTTCCTGGCAACACTCATCGTGATGCTGCGTTCTGAAACGCTGGTAGATTCGGTCTGGCTATTAATCGTACTATTTGTTCTGCTGAACGGCTTCTTTTTCTTTGACGTTTACCCGCGCTATCGCTATGAAGATATTGATGTTCTGGACTTCCGCGTTTGTTATAACGGGGAGTGGTACAACACTCGATTTGTTCCCGGTCAGCTCATCGAACGAATCCTGCAGTCGCCGCGCGTCGATGGCGAGCAGAAAGCTCAGCTGCAAAAAATGATCGCCACCAAAGGCGAACTCTCATTTTACGATGTCTTTTCCCTTACCCGCATCGGTGCTGCGCAATAAGGCGATCCAGCGTCCGTATCGCAGAAGGAAAGCGTGATGCGGACGTATTACCGTAGCCCAGAACAAAGCCGCTTCTCGCCTTTTTTTCATTCAGATAAAAACGGCTTAATGCGCCGGGCGCGAGCTGAAACCGCCGGGCCTGCTGCACAATAGCTTCATCATCAACGTCTTCGACGACGACAGTCAGGTGTAACCCCCCCTCGCCGCCTGATATTTCATAAGGGTGAGTAAGCTCTGCCGCCAGCGTTTCCCGCAGCTGCTGCTGGCGTTTGCGATACAAGCGGCGCATAGCGGCAAGATGACGCGCGTAGTGCCCCTCTTCGATAAACAGCGCCAGCGCCCGCTGTTCAGCACGATGACCGCCGCGTAACAGTGAACCAATCGCGCCTCTTGCGGCATCCGCCAGCCCCTCCGGCATCACCATAAAGCCAATACGCAGCGCGGGAAAAAGCGTTTTGCTGAATGTCCCCAGATAAACTACCGGCGCCTGCCTGACCATTCCCAGCATGGCGGGAATCGGTTCGCCGCTATAACGAAATTCACTATCGTAATCATCCTCGATAAGCCAGGCGTCATGACGGCGGGCGTATTCCAGTAAAGCCAGCCGCCGCCCGGCGCTCATCACCGTACCGCAGGGGTATTGATGGGACGGTGAAGTAAAGATTAATCGCGGTGCTGCGCTATCATCATCGGTATCGAACCGCATACCCTCTCGATCGACGGGTATACCCTTGATGTGAAGCCCGGCTTTAAGAAACATGCTTTTTGCCCCTAAATAGCCGGGTTCTTCCACCCATGCCGTCTCCCCGGCAACGCTCAGCAGATGCGTACATAAATCAACGGCTTCCAGCGCTCCTTCCGTAATCACAATTTGCCCGGCTTCGCAGCGAATGCCCCGGGAGAGCGCCAGATGACGGGCAATCGCTTTGCGCAATGCAAGTTCCCCCTGCGCATCGCCGTAGCCCAGTAATGCACTTCCCTCCTCGCGCAATACCCGGTCAAGGAGTCGACGCCAGATAGCAAGAGGAAAGTAGTTAACCGCAGGCATTCCCGGCGTAAAGAGCAGCGTGGGCGAATCACGACGCGTGGCGGCGGGTAATCCCTGAAGGTACTCAGGGAGCACAATCACGCGCGCCGCAACCTCCTCTTCACCCTGCGACTTCAAAAGCGCGGCGTATGTCCCCTGGCGGCTACGCAGCAGATACCCCTCCATCGCCAGCTGCTCCAGCGCGCCGTTGACGGTATTGCGCGATAGCTTCAGACGCTGCGCCATAGCCCGTGAACCTGGCAGGCGGCTACCGCCCGCCAGCGTACCTTGCAAAATGGCCGCTCGCAGACGGAGATAGAGCGTGCGCTGCAGGGTTTCACGCCCTCTGTCGCACAGCGCCTGCTCCAACAGAGTAAAAAAAGCATCATCAGGAATATTCATTTTGGCTCCTCGTGGTACTACGAGAACATACTCTGATGGCCCTTTTTATGGAACCAATAAGCGCTTAATCTCACAGCATTCGTCCATAGAAGGAAATCCTGATGAGCCATCTTAATCAATACGATCAGCCCGTTGGCACCGCCCTGCCCGACTGGCAGCCCTGTCCACATCCTGAAAGGGTGAACCTGCAGGGCCGCTTTTGTCGGCTAGAGCCTTTGCGCTCCACGCATGCCGGCGCGCTGTTTGACGCCCACCGCTTAGCCCCGGATACCCGAAGCTGGACATGGCTGCTGCGTGAACCGGACAGCAGCGTAGAGGAGTACCGCGCATGGATTGAGAGCGTTTCCGGGCAGAACGACCCCATTCACTTCGCGGTGATCGATAAGCAAACAGACCAGCCCGTGGGCTCACTGGCGCTGATGAGAATTGACGCTAACAACGGCGTTGTTGAAGTCGGCCACGTTCACTTCTCGCCTTTACTGAGCCGGACCGCAATGGCCACCGAGGCCCACTGGCTGCTGATGGATTACGTCTTTGATACGCTCGGCTATCGGCGCTACGAGTGGAAATGTAACAGTCTCAACGAACCGTCACGCCGGGCGGCGCTGCGGTTGGGATTTCAGTATGAGGGGCAATTTCGTCAGGCGCTGGTGATAAAGGGCCACAACCGCGATACCGACTGGTTTTCCATAATTGATTCCGAGTGGCCACAGATAGACAGGGCAATGCAGCAATGGCTGGCCGCCGACAACTTCAGCGCCGACGGCCAGCAGTTACGTACGCTGGGGAGCTTTCGTTAACGTCTTTTCTTGCGTCCCTGCACGGCTTTAAAGCGGGGATTGCTTTTGCAAATCACGTATAGCCGCCCCTTGCGCTTCACGATCTGGCAATCCGGGTGGCGTTGTTTCGCGCTACGCAATGAGTTTAGCACCTGCATTATTTGTCCCTCTTCGCATCAATAAAGCCGCCAAAGCGCTGACGGAAACGCGCGGTACTACCTTCGTTGTTGAAGGCCTTCTGCTTACCGGTGTAATACGGATGCGATTTGGACGATACATCAAGTGTCACGTAGGGGTACGTCTCGCCCTCCAGTTCGATCTCACGCTCGGTTCTGATAGTAGAACCGACCTTAAAGTATTCGTTGGCGCTGGTATCGTGAAAAACCACCGTACGATAATGCGGATGAATATTGGGTTTCATAGCGACCTCAATCATTATGTTATAACATAACAATACCGTACACCGTGTAAAGACAAAGATCAACCCTGAGAATGAGAAGGATGAAAGGGCGGCGAGAGCGCCCTTTGCAGATTAAGGACTTAGCTGATGCGCCAGAGCCCGGAGCTGCTCAGCAATAGACTGCAGATTTTTGCCAGGCTCCGTTTTTGGCCCGGTAGAATGGCGTACAACCAGACGAGCCGGAAGGATAGAAGACGTATGTGATGTTTCGTTATCGCCGCTGTCAAGAATGCGCCGAACGGCCTCCTTCCCTTGCAGATCAAGATCCAGCGAAACCGTGGTTAGCGCCGGGTAGAAGAACGAACTCTCATAAGTGTCATCATAACCAATAACCGACTTTTCTCCCGGAATCGGTACCTGGTGCTGGTGAAATGCGCTCAGTACGCCCAATGCCATCTGATCGTTACCTACCAAAACGGCGGTAAAGTTTGGCGTCTCCCGCAGCATTTGCAGCGCGCCAGCGTAGCCGCTTTGCGCGTCCCAGTTGCCGCGAATCACCGTTACCGGCTCCAGCCCGTAACCCTCCAGGGTTTCTATCCAGCTTTTCAGACGCAGTTTGGCCGATACCGAACTTTCAGGGCCGGCCAGCAACGCGATTTCCCGATGGCCCATCTCATAGAGATACTTGACGCTGGCCCGTGTACCGTCCGCCGGATTAAACGAAACGTTAAACACCGAGCTATAGGGATCGACATCTAAAAAAAGACAGACGATGTCATCGTTATCAGCGGCTATTTTTTGGGCCTGTTCAGTCTCCAGCGGCACGTTGATGATGACCTTATCCACCAGTTGAGACTTCAGTTCATTAATAGAGTCCTGGATACTTTGGTTGACGCTCTCATCAATCATGGAGATGAGCACCTGATAACCTTCCACGTTCGCATAACGTTTTACCGCCGCAGCCACCTGGGATGGGGCATGCAATGCAAGGGAAATAGTGACCAGGCCCACGGTACGACTTTGCTTACCTACCAGCTGTTGCGCCAGGCGGTTCGGGACATAGCGCAGCTCCTCAATGGATTTCTCCACCTTACTGCGCGTGGCTTTGGATACATTAGCAGATTTGTTCAGTACCCTGGACACGGTCTGATAGGAGACGCCCGCATGGCGTGCAACGTCTTCTAAGGTCGCGCTTTTAGACTTCATGGTCCGGTTCCTTGTGTTGTTATCCCTGAATTGTAACAGGGGCAATGTGAAAAAACGCTCATTGCCGTATTCCTCCTCCAACCATAGCCATAAAAAGTATTACGCTCACAATACTACAAATTGTGAATGGACTCACTTTGCGTAACAAAACACGCCTTTTTATTTGCAGTTAATCACACTATGGCGATCATTCAATTGCCTGTTTTCAGGTTTAGGCATTTTATGACATCGGTTATGTGAACGTAATACAAAAAAATAAGAGGATAGACATGAACACTACGCTGCGCACACTTTCCGTTGCGTTGGCCGCTGCGCTGATTTCACCATCCGTGTTTGCTGCTTCCGCAACCCTCCCGGGTATCGACTTTCATGGCTATATGCGCGCCGGGGTTGGGGTCTCCGGCGACGGTAGCCAGGCCGAATGGCAAAAAAATAAAATTGGCCGTCTGGGTAACGAATCTGATACCTACGGCGAGCTGGAGCTGGGATCGGAGGTCTACAAGAAGAATGATGTTAGCTTCTACCTCGATAGTATGGTCAGCATGGTATCTGACGGCTCAAACGATAATGAAACCACGCTTGATGACGATGCGCAGTTCGGCCTGCGGCAGCTAAACCTGCAAATTAAAGGTCTGATCCCCGGCGATCCAAATGCAGTCATCTGGGGCGGCAAACGCTACTATCAGCGCCACGATCTGCACATTATCGATACGAAATACTGGAATATTTCCGGATCCGGCGCCGGGATCGAAAACTATACGCTCGGTCCGGGCGCCGTTTCATTTGCCTGGATCCGCGGGGATGCCAATGACGTCGACTACCGCGTCGATGGCGACAGCAACGTCAATATTAACTATCTTGATTTGCGCTATGCGGGCTGGAAGCCGTGGGCCGGATCCTGGACCGAATTTGGTATCGACTACGCGATGCCGAATACCACTAAAAAGCAGGATACCTACGGCGGACTCTATGATGCTGAAAACGGCGTCATGCTAACCGGTGAAATCAGCCAGGATATGCTGGGCGGTTACAACAAAACGGTTCTGCAATACGCAAACAAAGGACTGGCGCAGAACATGGTGTCCCAGGGGGGCGGCTGGTATGACATGTGGAACTACGTCAATGACGCCACCGGCTACCGCGTTATCAATACCGGTTTAATTCCGATTACTGAAAAGTTCTCTATTAACCACGTCCTGACCTGGGGCTCCGCGGATAACATCACCGATTACACGGATAAAACACGCATGCTGTCGCTGGTGGCGCGCGGGCAGTATCAGTTCACCGAATATGTGCGCCTGATTGGCGAAGTGGGCGGCTTCTACCAAAAGGATAGCTACAAAAATAATACCGATTACAAACAAGCCGGTGAGAAATACACCATTGCGCTGGGCCTGGCCGATGGACCTGACTTTATGTCGCGCCCGGAACTACGAATTTTCGCTTCATACCTGAATGATTCTGAAAATGGTAAGCCGTTCGAAGATCGGACCGCCAATAATACGTGGAACTTTGGTGTACAGGTCGAAGCCTGGTGGTAATAGCCGTTTAACTGTTTTATCGCCAACTGTAAAGTTATTAATTACCCTCCGGTAATGATTATTGCCATTGAATGCCTGTTATATTTTCGGGATAACTCATTATTGCGTTATCCCGTTTTATTTTATTTCCGGCTGGCAAAGTGCTCATCAAGTAATTGCCGTAAAGCATCCGACTGCTTACCGAAAATAGCATGCACCTGCTGCCCCAGGATAATAACCCCAAGCGCTCCCTGCTGCTGTAAGGCCTGAGAATCAACTAACGATAGATTATTGACCGTGACGCGTAAGCGGGTAATGCAGGCGTCAACGTTAATAATATTCCCTTCACCACCAAACGCCTGAATTAAATAATCAATCTGTTGTTGCTCCGCATGACTTAAAGGTACCGCCGCACGAGGCTGCGAGAAGTAATTCAGAAAGGATTTTAAACTCACCATACCAGACTCCTGATTAGCAGATAAAAAAACGCCTGCTCGCAGGAGCAGGCGCGGGGAGAGAAAAATTACGCGCGACGACTGAGGATACGGCAATCCCATGCATTTAAGACCAGCGGCGTATTCAGCGCCGTACCGGTGAGGCAGTCCAGATAGCCTTGCGGCAAAACCACGCTATGCTGCTGCGCGCTGTAGTTTTGCAGGAAAACGTAGGCGGTTTCACCGTCCGTGCGTGCGGTCGCCACTACGCCCGGCGGGAAATCAGCCTCAACCGCGCGCGGCAGAGAGAGTTCTTTCATCAGGCTGCAGAAGAAGTCCCGCTGGAAGGCCAGATCGTTGCGCGATGCAACGTGCCATGCCTTGCCATTACCAAAGTGATTGACGGTGACCGCCGGTCTTCCTGCATAAAAATCATCGCGATAGGTAGCCAGCGGTTGCGCGCTTTCAGCATGAATCAGTTCACACAAATGGCGTACCTGGTACGGCCCCTGCAAGCCAGCTTCATTACCCGCCAGCCCCTGTACCAGGTTGCGTTCGCCGTCGTTCAGGCAGTCAATTTCTTCCGCCCAAATGCCCAGCAGTTTACGCAGCGGGCCCGGGAAACCGCCGAGATGGCAGAGGTCGGACTCGTTCACTATCCCTGTCCAGTATGTTGTAACTAAATGACCGCCGTTAGCCACAAACGCTTCGGCGCGTTCGGCAAATCCCTCACGAACCATATACAGCATTGGCGCAATGACCAGTTGATAAGGACTCAGGTCAACGTCAGCATCGATAACATCAACCGCAATCCCCTGCTCCCAGAACGGACGGTAATGTTCGTTGACGGTATTTTCATACTCCATGCCGAGATTACGCGGCCCCTGAGCATCATCCAGCGCCCAGCGATTTTGCTGATCGAAGATAATCGCCACTTTCGCATCCGTCCGGCAGCCCACGACGCCAGGCAGCTGGCTTAACATCTCGCCGAGCTTCGTCACTTCACGGCCCACGCGCGTATCCAGATGACCGACATGATCGATAATCGCGCCATGGAACTTCTCCACCGAACCGCGGCTTTTACGCCACTGAAAATACTGCACCGAATCCGCACCGTGCGCCACCGCCTGCAAAGAGGAGAGAATATGCATTCCCGGCTTCTTAAGCTTACTGGTTGGCTGCCAGTTGGTCGCACTGGGAGTGGATTCCATTAATACAAACGGCTTACCGCCCTTCAGGCTGCGCATCATGTCGTGATACATCGCGGTGTAGCAGGCCAGCGTGGTTTCATCTCTATCGCGATGCCACATGGGGTAGCTGTCCCACGAGATAAAGTCCAGCGTCTGCGCCAGCTGCCAGTAGTCGTAATCGTAGAAATACTCCATGAAGTTGGTGGTCACCGGCAGTTCGGCATTCGCCGCTTTCAGCGGAGCAATCTCATGGCGGCAGAAGTCGGTCACCTGGGCGGTATTAAAGCGATGCCAGTCAAGGTTGAGACCATGAATTGAGACTTCTCCCTGCGGCGCCGGAGATTCGATCTGCGACCAGTCGCTATAGGTGTGGCTCCAGAAGGTACTCCACCAGGCGTGATTGAGATTATCCAGCGTTTCATAGCGCGCTTTCAGCCAGTCGCGGAAACGCTCCTGACACAGGCTACAGTGACACTCCCCGCCGTATTCGTTGGAGATATGCCAGCCCAGCACCGCCGGATGCTGCGCGTAACGTTCCGCCAGCAGGGTATTAATCTTCAGGGTTTTCTCACGATAGACCGGCGACGACATACAGTGGTTATGCCGTCCGCCGTGCAGGGCAGGCACCCGATCGCGACCAACGCGCAGCACCTGAGGATATTTCTGCGACATCCACGCCGGGCGCGCGCCGCTTGGCGTAGCAAGAAAGACATGAATTCCGGCGGTATACAGTTTTTCCAGAATACTGTCCAACCAGCCAAACTCAAATACGCCCTCCTGAGGTTCAAGCTTCGCCCAGCTGAATATCCCTACCGACATCACATTGCATTTTGCCTGCTGCATCATGGCAATATCTTTGTCGATAATATCCGGATAATTCTCCCATTGCTCCGGGTTATAGTCGGCGCCATGCAATAGCGTATTAACCTTCGGACTCAAAGGCGCAAATTTTTTCATAATAAACATCCTGAAGTGTAAAACTGAATAATTAATTAAATACCTTCATCGACGGCAATGCTTTTCCCTGGCAATCAAACAGCGCCTGATTTTCCCGGGCATTTCCCTCTTTCCACTCATCGTGGATATATTTCATTCCGGCAGGCGTCGCCCAGGTATTTCCCGGAACGGCAATCCACGTCGGCTCCCAATAAAAAATACCTTTACCGCGATGCTGCGGAACATCGGCAACGGCCTGCATTAAGTCGTGAATATAATTATATTGTCCCTGGACGGTGGCGGGGTAACCACCATCTTTTTCTTCTTTCGCCTGGAAGCTATTTTCGGCATTGTCGCAGTTATCCAGGGTATAAGCGTAAGCGGCCTCCACCACTATCACGTCTTTGTTATAGCGTTGACTGATATCGTCCATATTGGCTTTCAGCGCGCTAATCGGGCCATTCCAGTAGGTATACATCGACAAACCAATGATGTCGTAAGGGACGTTACGCTTGCTGATTTCATCAAACCACCAGCGGAAGGTGTCGTTTTTCGTGCCTTCGGCCAGATGAAGCATAATTTTAACCTGCTCACCGCCGGTGAGATTTTCCTTCAGTCCATCGATGGCGGCATTCAGCAGCCCAGCAAGACGATCGAACTCGCCGCCGCCCTGCCCCCAGCTTTTACCTTCCGGCCACAGCATACCGCCGTTGATTTCGTTGCCGATCTGCACCATATCCGGCAGCACGCCCTCCTGCTTAAAGCGGGCAATCGTGTCGCGGGTATAATCGTGGATCGTGGTTTTCAGCTGCGGATAGTCCAGCTTCTCCCAGGCTTTCGGCTTGAACTGCTTACCCGGATCGGTCCAGAAATCGCTGTAGTGGAAATCAAGCAGCAGCTTCATCCCCTGCGCTTTTGCCCGCTTCGCCAGCGCCAGCGTCGTCGCCAGATCGTTATCGCCGCCGCCGTAGCGCTGGCCTTTAGCATCTTTGGGATCCACCCACAGGCGCAGACGAACGTAGTTCACGCCATCGGCCTTGAGGATCGCGATCGGATCCTGCTGCTGATTGTTGTGATTAAAGAACTTCGCGCCGTGTTTTTCCGCATCCAGCAGCGTAGAGATATCCGCGCCTTTAATAAAATCAGCGGGCATATTGCTAAACGCCTGCGTTTGCAGCGCATCTGCCGCCAGCGTACCGGCGGAAAAACAGCATGCCAGAGAAACAGCAAGCCACGCGGGTGTTAATCTTTTCATGGGGTTATCCTTTTGTACTGCCTGAGGTGAGGCCGGAAACAAAGTACTTTTGTAGCGCCAGATAGAGAATCGCCACCGGGACGGCAATCAATACCGCTCCCGCCGCGTAGGTGGTGTAGCTGGCGCCCATCTTCTGTGCGACCAGGTTATACAGGCCAATCGGCAGCGTGTACTTATCCGGGGTACGCAATATGGTGCTGGAGAGAATGAAATCCCCCAGCGGACCGGTAAATGAAAACAGCGCCACCACCGCCAGAATAGGCTTCGACAACGGCATAATGATCTCGAAAAAGATACGGAAGCTGCTGGCACCATCCATCCGCGCGGATTCATCCAGATCTTTGGGGATCGCGTCCAGATACCCCTTCATGAGCCAGGTATTCATCGGGATCATGCCGCCCACGTAGATCAGTACCAGCGCCAGATGACTGTTGATTAGCCCCAGCAGCTGAGAAAGGACAAAGATCGCAATTAGCGCCGAGAACTGCGGAATCATCTGCAACAGCAGGAACAGCATCAGTCCGTTCTGCCGCCCTTTGAAACGAAAGCGGGAGAACGCATAGGCGGTGAAGCTCACGCTGACTAGGGTCAGAAGCATGGTCATGAAGCTGATTTTCATCGAGTTCCAGTACCAGGTGAGATAATTCACATTGCCGTTGAACAAATCCGCGTAATGCTGGAACGACAGGTTTTCAGGAATAATCGACGTACTCAGCAGACTGTTCCCGGCGTTCAGCGACGCCCCTACCGTCCAGACCAGCGGGTAAATAATGATCGTCGAGACAAAGATGACCACCAGCCAGGTGAGTGACAGGCGAATCCACTTTTCGCGTTTAATACTCGGTGATTTAGCCATGTTGCTTCCCTTACGCCATATCGTCATTTTTAAAGGATTTTGTGGCGCGGAACTGCCACAACGCCAGGCCGACGACGAAAATCGATAGCAGGATCGTAATAGTGGCCGCGATAGCGTATTGCGAAGACGACATGGTGAGTTTGTAGATCCACGACACCAGAATATCCGTACCGCCGGCATTCGACCCCGCCACCGCAGGCCCGCCGTTGTTGAACAGATAGATGATATTGAAGTTATTAAAATTGAAGGTGTACTGAGTAATAATAATTGGCGCAATCGAGTACAGCACCAGCGGCAGAGTAATGGTCCGCAGCCGGGTAAACGCGCTGGCGCCATCCATCGTGGCCGCTTCATAGAGATCGTCCGGAATCGCCTGCAGTACGCCGGTGGTCATGGCGAAAACAAACGGGAAGCCCAGCCAGGTTTGCATCATGATCAGCGCCGTCTTAGTCCAGAACGGGTCGGTCAGCCAGGCCTTCGGACTGATGCCGAAGAAAGACAAAATGGCGTTGTTAATGACCCCGAATGAATCATTGAACATCCCGGCAAAAACCAGAATCGTCACAAACCCCGGCACCGCCCACGGCAGAATAAAAATCGTGCGGATCATTGGCTTGAAACGCAAATCCTTCTGGTTAACCAGAATCGCCAGCAACACACCAACGGTGCATTGCAGGGTTGTCGCCAGCAGCGTCCACACCACCGTCCACTGCAGGACATCAAAAAAGGTCGAGCGCCAGATGGATAATGTGAAGATGTTGATGAAGTTTTTGAACCCCACCCAATCGACCAGCTTCGCGGGCGGCGTGTGGTAAAGGTTGTAGTTAGTAAAGGCGATCGCAAAGCCAAACAGAATCGGGAAGATGACCACAAACACCAGCAGAATAAAGCCCGGCGTAATCATCAAATAGGGAAAACCGTCGCTGAGCAGCATCTGATATTGCTTGCGTACGCTGTTCAGCGCCATACCCTCATCGCGCTTTTTACCGTTAATCCAGGCATCGCGCAGCGAGAGGAAATAGACTAACAAACCAAAAGCGATAATCAGCACGCTGATTATTCCTTCCGCCAGCAGGAAGATAGAGTTATCCCGCGGGACTTCTTCGCCTAAGGTGTATAACCCCCACAGGCCTTCGCTGAGAAAGTCATAGAAAATGCTCATAAAACTGCTCAGCAGCACCAGGAAGACAATCCCCTTCAACCACTGGCGGTGATAAAACTGACCAAAACCCGGCACGATAGCCAGCAGCAGGCCGCACCACGCGTGGCGTCCTGCGCCACGCGCTTCGGCAATATTTTCGCTGGGATTGATAATCACACACGACTCCTTCTGAAAACGGGAGGGCCTCCTCCCGTTCTGTTACTTCACCTGATTACTGATTGCTGGCCTGCATGGCTTCGATCTGCATCTTGATCTGCTTCTCGGCGTTATCCAGCGCCGCCTTCGGCTCCTGTTTATCGGTCAGGCTCAGCTCCAGGGCTGCGTTCGCCGGGCCCCATACCTCCCCCATTTCCGGTATTCCTGGCATTGCCGTCGCCCGTGCTGACTGCACCGCCACCGCGCTGGCCTTCTCGTCATTCTTAATCAGCGGATCGTCAATCATTGCCTTCAGCGGCGGGATTTCGCCGGTCGCCACATAGCGTGCTTTCACATACTGAGGCTGGTTAATAAACTCAATAAACTGCTGCGCCAGCGCTTTATCTTTACTCCACGTCGAAACCACGTAGCCCTTCACGCCGAGGAAGGAGCTCATCGGTTTGCCGTCCGGCAGCGTCGGCAGAGGCGCAACACCATAATTAATGCCTGCCGCTTCGTATGGCTGGAAAGCCCACGGGCCGTTAATCACCGCCGCCGCTTTCTTCTCGGTGAACAGGGAATCGATGGCGTTCAACCCGTTGTCACCGAGGATCCCTGCCGGGAAAACCTTATCGGTATAGAATTTTTTCAGGAAAGTGACTGCTTCCACTGCGCCGGGTTTGTTGAGACCGACATCCTGCGGGTTGAAGCCCCCTTTATCGTTTTTGCCAAAGATATAGCCGCCCATTGGACCGATAGCGCCCCAGCTGTAATAAATCTGGTCGAACTTCGCCAGCAGACCGTATTTCCCCTCTTCGCGCTGCTTCTTCGAATAGTCGAACCACGCCTGCAGGCTATCCAGCGGCTGGTCGATCAGATCTTTGTTGTAAATCAGTACCAGGGTTTCCACCGCTTTAGGTACGCCGTAAAGCACGTTATCCATATGGAAAGCGCTGATTGACGCAGGCGTAAACGCCTCCTGCTTCTCCTGATCCAGAGTCAATGGAGATAGCAATCCCTGGACAACCGCTCCGCCTAGCTGATCATTAGGGATCACCAGGACATCCGGGCCGATGCCCGCCGGACCATCAAGACGCAGCTTTTCCAGCTGTTGGGCGTACGGCATCTCCTGCACGTTCACCTTAACGTTGAACTGCTTTTCAAAATCACCGACTGCGGCTTTGATGCCGGCGGATTTTTTGATGTCTTCCCAAACGTTGAGCTGCCCGGCCGCGTGCGCCTGCAGGCTCGTTAGCTGCCCGGCAGCCAGAGTGGTAAGGATCAGTGCAGCAAGAGTGTTCTTTTTCATTATCAACCTCATGTGAAGGTATAACAATTTAATGGTTTTTATTAAGTAATGTGACTTCAGCAAATCTCTTAGCAAGTTGATTAACGGCAGTTCATAAACAAAACATCCGTCATGTTTGATTTGTTATACGCTACGCTTTGAAGGCTGATAAAACTACTGGAAGCTACTCGTTGTGTGATCATCATTGCAGAAATGAAACATCGTTGTATGGCGCTAAAACCGTGGAAGTTATAGTCGCTGCATGATTTTAGTGTCGTTGAGCATCGTTCGGCTGAATTGTTACACGTTATACAAATTCCGCATCGCAGCCCAAATCCCAACGGCAAAAATGGCTAACAATCCGGGGAGTGTTGATGTCCAATATACGACTGAGGAATGTCACCAAACGGTTCGGCAGTACGGTGACGCTGCATCAGGTAAATCTTGATATTGAAGATGGTGAATTTGCGGTGTTCGTCGGCCCGTCCGGCTGCGGTAAATCGACGCTACTGAGGATGATTGCCGGTCTTGAAGAGGTCAGCGAAGGTGAAGTGCTAATTGGCGATGAGGTGATGAATGATGTCGTTCCTGCCCATCGCGGCGTCGCTATGGTATTCCAGTCCTATGCGCTCTATCCGCATATGACGGTGGCGGAAAATATGGGCTATGGCCTGAAAGTGAACAAAGTACCAAAAGATGAAATTCGCCGTCAGGTTGAAATGGTGGCGAAAACGCTGCAGCTCTCTCATCTGCTGGATCGTAAGCCTAAGCAACTTTCTGGCGGTCAACGTCAGCGCGTTGCCATCGGCCGCGCTATTGTACGTAATCCACGGGTGTTTATGTTTGATGAACCCCTTTCTAACCTCGATGCCGAACTGCGCGTTGAGATGCGCCTGCATATCGCCAAACTCCATCACGAGCTCAAAACGACCATGGTTTATGTTACTCATGACCAGGTTGAAGCGATGACTCTCGCCGATAAAATCGTGGTGATGAACTACGGCAAAGTTGAGCAGATGGGATCGCCGATGTCGCTGTATTACAACCCGGTGAATAAATTCGTCGCGGGATTTATCGGTTCGCCGAAAATGAACTTCCTTCCCGCGACGGTTACCGCATGGCAGCCGGGCCAGCTTAGCGTGAAGATGGCGCAAGATCATAATCTGACGCTCAATATCACCACCTCACCGCTGCAGCCCGGCGCTGCCGTCACCCTCGGTATTCGTCCTGAACATCTCTCTACCGATGTGAATATCGGTACCGTGGTTGAGTTTCAATGTGAAGTGGTCGAGAGACTGGGTAATAACACCTATCTATTTGGCCAGTGCTACGGCCACGATAACGTCAAAATTCTGCTGCCAGGCGACGTTCACTTTCGCCCCTGGCAGAAAATCAGCGTTGCCTTCGACGATCGCTACTGCATGGTGTTCGACGAAAACGACCTGCGGATTAGCGCCGACATCGCCGCGCCGGATGCCCACTAAACGCAACATCTGGCTGTCATGATTGCGCTTTAGAATATGAACCTGTGCTGGCGATGCTTATTGGCTGCCAGCATACCAGCCCTCGTTTTTCTCCGCGCCGTTTACAGCTTCGGGCGTCGCGGATCATCCACTGTTAGCCCGAATTCGCTGCTCTCTCGCGGTTCGGGCCTTTTTATCCCGTTTACCTAATCGTCCTTTTTATCTTTCGCGTATACTCATCGCACCCCTTAATAAATTTAGGAAATGCTCATGACGACCCGGCATCAGGTGAGCCTGGTTACAGGGGTACTGATACTGGCCATTATTTTGCCGGTGGCGCTGAGTATTTGGTTGGCAATGCAGCAGGCCAAAGCGCAGTTTTATACCGGACTGGACAACTTTTCCGTTCGGGTACTGGCTCGCGTTCAGCAGGTAGCCGATCAGGCAAGAGAGGCGCTGAACGAAGCGGATGCCGATACCGCCGCGACCTGCAGTCCGCAGCATCTGCTTAATATGCGGCGGATTGCCTACACCCACCGCTACGTGCAGGAAGTGTTGTGGTTACATGGAGGTATTCCGCAATGCTCTTCTCTTGAAGATCATCGGGTATCAGTAACGTTTCCTGCTCCCGACCATATTACTGCCGACGGCTATCGTACCTGGCTCACCTCGGTTAGCGATCTCGGGCTACAGCATAAAATGACGGCAATGGGCAGCGAACATCATGTGGTGATGATCGATCCGGTTTCATTTATTGATGTGATTCCGTCAGGCCAGGAAGAGATTCACACTCTCTTGTTTGGCACGAAGCGCGATCAAATTATCATCAGCAGTAAACCGCTCGAGGCCGCCGCCTGGGAGCACATCAAGCGTCTGGATGTCGAAACCTTGACGCTTGATAGCACCGTTTATCGCCTCCGCCGCATCCCTGAACTAGGGCTGGCGATCGCGGCCTGGTCATCAACATTACCGCTACAGCAAAAATTACATCAACAGCTAATGCTGTGGTTGCCGATTGGTTTATGCACCAGCCTGCTGGCCTCATTCCTGCTTCTTCGCCTGCTGCGAAGGCTGCGCTCTCCGCGTTACGGGATGCTGGACGCGCTGAACTCCAATGCTATACAGGTCTATTATCAGCCTATTATTTCGCTACAGACTGGCAAAATCGCCGGCGCGGAAGCACTTGCCCGCTGGAGGCAGCCTGACGGTAGTTATTTATCGCCGGATATTTTTATCCCGCTTGCCGAACAGACCCGGCTGATAACCCGGTTAACCGAAGATATCGTGCGGAAAATTTTCGCCGATCTCGGAACCTGGCTGCGCCAGCGCCCGGAAGTGCATATTTCGATCAATTTATCTGTCGATGATTTGCGTTCGCCAACGCTGCCGATACTCCTGCAGGAGCAGCTCCAGCACTGGGGTATCAGCGCTCAGCAGATCATCCTTGAAATTACCGAGCGCGGCTTCGTTGACCCGCAAACCACTCTGCCCGTCATCGCCGGCTATCGTCAGGCCGGACACCGTATATCTATTGATGACTTCGGCACCGGCTACTCCAGCCTGAGCTATTTACAAAAACTGGACGTCGACACTCTGAAAATCGATAAATCGTTTGTCGATACGCTGGAGTACAAACCGCTGACGCCGCATATTATTGAAATGGCGAAAGCGCTTAATCTGGCGACCGTCGCCGAAGGCGTCGAAACCGAAAGCCAGCGCGACTGGCTGCGCGTTCACGGCGTGCAGTACGCCCAGGGTTGGCTTTATAGCAAAGCGCTGCCAAAGGAGAAATTTATCCTGTGGGCTGAAAACAACCTGAAAGCGTATTCAACGCCGCCTGCGAAAAATACCTACTGAGCCTATTTCAGATAAGATTTAATCACCTGCATGACCACTTCAAGGTCAGCTTCACGCTGGCCTTCTTCCGGCTCTTTGACGACATGATCCGTTAAATGCCCCTGAATAACCTGCATCATCATGCCGTTTACCGCACCGCGAATGGCGGCCAGCTGCTGGAGAACCTCTGCGCATTCATGTTCGCGGTTGAGCATTTTTTCCAGCGCAGCGCTCTGCCCCTGAATTTTCTTCAGTCGGGTCAATAACATCTTCTTGTGACGAACAGTATGTGACATTACGCGCTCCACTCTTTGATGACTCGATCGTTTCCATTAACGACCCCCGTATGTAACAAGGCCAGCATACCATGCTCTACTCCCCGGGAGTATTTTTCTACCAGGGGGTAGTATTTATATACTAGGGGGGAGTAGCATGAGATCACTTTTGGCAAGGGACCACGTTATGAACGATTTCACTTCACTGCTGCAACAGGGGAATGCCTGGCTATTCATTCCCAGCGCGATCCTGCTCGGCGCGCTGCACGGTCTGGAGCCCGGACACTCGAAAACCATGATGGCGGCATTTATTGTGGCAGTGCGCGGAACGTTGAAGCAGGCTGTACTACTGGGGCTAGCGGCGACGGTATCGCATACGGCCGTGGTCTGGCTGGTAGCGATGGCAGGCCTGTGGTTTGGCCGCGGTTGGGATGCGCAAACGTCAGAACCCTGGTTTCAGCTGATCTCAGGGATCCTTATTGTGCTGATTGCCTGCTGGATGCTGCGGCGTACCTGGCTCGAATCTCGTACACACCAACGCGATCGTGATCATAACCATAACCATAACCATAACCATAACCACGACCACGACCACGACCACCATCATGCACACCATCATCCGCATCAACACCATCCTCACGCGCATCCGCTGGTGGCCACCGCAGAGTGGCAGGACGCCCATCAGCGCGCGCATGCGGAGGAGATCAACCGCCGCTTTAACGGACAGCGGGTCACCACCGGACAGATCGTTTTGTTTGGGCTGACGGGCGGGCTAATCCCCTGCCCGGCGTCAATTACCGTATTGCTTATTTGCCTCCAGTTGAAAAAGGTTTCGCTGGGAGCCACGCTGGTGATGAGTTTTAGCGTTGGGCTGGCGCTCACCTTAGTGGCTTCAGGCGCAATTGCCGCCCTGAGCCTGAAGCACGTCGCCAACCGCTGGCCGGGACTAAACGATCTCTCACGGAAAGCGCCGTGGATTTCCGGTGCGCTGATTATTGTGGTGGGTTGCTATATGCTGCTGCACGGCTGGCGTAATCTGTAGGGCTTCTATCGCCATCCCCACCGACTATGGGGATGGCAAAGATGAATTACTCATCGAGGAGCGGGGAAAACCCGCCGTATATCATTCGTTTTCCATCAAATGGCATATTTTCGCCAAACTCTTTCATCCGCGGGTCAGCCATCATTTTAGCGTTGGCGGCATCGCGCGCCTCTTTAGAGGGGTATTCAATCCAGCTGAATACCACCTCTTCATTATCTTCAGCTTTTACCGCCAGACGAAAATCGGTCAGCTTGCCATCCGGGACATCATCCGCCCAGCACTCGACCACGCGTATGGCGCCAAACTCTTTAAATAGCGGCAACGCCTTTGCCGCCATCGCGCGGTATGCCTCCTTATTTTCCGCCGGTACGGCAACAACAAAACCATCAACGTACTTCATGAGTATGCTCTCCGAAGTGAACAGTACCGCCGGGCAATCCGGCCGTATCTGCAGTGATAAGTTTAGTCTCCAGCGCGGATAGCAGCTTAATATCAGGAGATGGCCTCGCCCGGTTTCGCCAGCGCCTTACGTGCAGCCGACTGATGAAACCACGGCAGGCAGAGCTGAATCAACGGCCCAATGGTTATCGCATAGAGTACGGTTCCCACGCCAAATTTGCCGCCCATCATCCAGCCAATCAGCAGAACGGAAAGTTCAATCGCCGTGCGAATGCCGCGCAGCGACCATCCGGTACGTGCATGCAGTCCGGTCATCAGCCCATCGCGCGGACCGGGGCCGAAACCTGCGCCAATATACATTCCCGTCGCCAGCGCATTCAGTACGATAGCCCCGGCCAACAGCAGGCTACGCGCCACCAGCGATTCTAACGGCGGCAGGATAGCCAGAGTGGCGTTTGCCGCCAGGCCCAGCACAATCACATTGCTTACCGTGCCCAGCCCCGGCATTTGTCGTAGCGGGATCCACAGCAGCAGCACCGCCGCGCCCGTCAGAATCATCACCGTTCCGAAATCAAGATTGAACTGGTTGCCGATCCCCAGATGAAAAACATCCCACGGATCGGCCCCCAGATTGGCATGAACAAACAGCGCGGTCGACACGCCGTACAGGACCAGACCAATATAAAGTTGCAGCAAGCGACGTACCATTTTCCACCTCAGGACAATTGCGATTCCCCTCATCATCAGTAAAAATGGATTGATAATTAATGGCCAGTTTTAAAAAAGTGGATTGCTATGTCATCTCGTCGCTTTGGTTCACAATCGCTGGTGCGCCTGCTCGGTCACTGGCAGGAATCCGGTTCCCGCATGCCGCTCTGGCGTCAGCTGGCGGAAGCGCTGCGCCTGCTGATTCTCGATGGCCGCCTTGCGCTGGAAACCCGTTTGCCCGGCGAACGGGAGCTGGCGGCGGCGCTGAATATCAGCCGTACTACGGTTGCCAGCGCGCTTGGACAGCTACGGGAAGAAGGCTATCTCTACAGCCGTCAGGGAAGCGGTTCGCGGATCGCGTTGCCGGAGCGGACGGTGGAGATCAAGACCAATAAACCGGACTCGCCGTCGGTCAATCTGGCCGTCGCCGCGCTCAGCGCCGGGCCTGAAATTCATCAGGCTTTCAGCCAGGCCCTGAAAATCATGCCGCAGCACTTAGCCAATACCGGTTACGATCAGCAGGGTCTGCCGCTTCTGCGTGAAGCGATCGCCCACCGCTATAGCGAACGCGGCCTGCCAACCCGAAGCGATGAAGTAATGATTGTTAACGGGGCACTTAGCGGCCTGGCATTGGTTTTGCGCTTATTTACCGGGCCCGGCGATCGGGTGGTGGTGGATGCGCCGACTTATCCTATGGCGATTAGCGCGATTCAGGGAGCATCATGCCGCCCGGTCAGCGTGGCGTTACCGCAGCAGGGATGGGACTGCGACGGTTTAGCGGCGACAATTGCCCAAACGGCGCCGCGGCTGGCATGGCTGATGCCGGACTTTCATAACCCTACCGGTCGCTGTATGGATAGCCCCACGCGCCAGCGGGTAGCAGAGATCGCCGCGCAAACCCGCACCACGCTGGTAGTAGATGAAACGATGGTCGACCTATGGTACGACGCCCCGCCGCCGCCGCCTTTAGCATCGTATAATCCTGATGCTCCGGTGATAACCATCGGCTCTGCGGGAAAAAGCTTCTGGGGCGGTTTGCGCATAGGTTGGATCCGCGCATCCTCGCGCACCATTGCATCTCTGGTTCAGGCGCGGGACTCCCTCGATCTCGGCTCCCCGCTGCTGGAGCAGCTGGCCTGCTGTTGGCTGCTGGAGAATGAGAAAATGCTGTTGCCGTCGCGGCGCGCCATGCTGGCAACCCGTCGGGATATGTGCGGCGCGCTGATGGCGGAGTATTTTCCCCACTGGCGCTTCACGCCGCCGGAAGGAGGACTCTCTTTTTGGGTTGAGTTACCCGGGATGCTGGCAACGCTGTTTTCCGTTCGCGCGGAAAGCCGGGGAATTCACATCGGAACAGGAACGCGATTTGGCCTGGCGGGCGCCTTTGACCGCTATTTACGCTTACCGTTTACGCTTGCGGATGATGAACTACGTCACGCTTTTAATATATTGCAGCCGTTATGGCATAGTCTTACGGAGCAGAAAGAGAGCTTCCGCCCACGGAAAATTATTTAATAAAATATCGACGGGCTGGAGCCAGCCCGTCAAAAGCCATCATCCGTGATGCATATGAGATGTTTTTATAAAATTGCGCTTCAAGTTTGTCTTCGTGTCGTGTCAGTCCGATGACAAAAATGAAATATTTTCATTAATGCTGTCGCGGAATCGGAAAACCTTTAAGGGAAATAATAAAACCGTCTTCATCTTTTTTAATTTTTGCGCCCGTATCACACCAGTCGGAGGCAATGCGAAAGAACTCATCACTACCGATATTCCAGTTCAGGCGTACATGCTTCACATAGCCGGAACGCAGCATGGCGCACGCTTCGCTATAGTTGCTGGCTGTAGAGAGTTGTTGTTTCATTTTTTCTTCTTCAGGAGTTTACGTAATGCTTTGATTTCTTTAGGGGTTAATGGAGATGCTTCCTCTTCGGTGTGCTGGCTATCAATATCTTCTTCCGAAACCCCCGCCTCGTCTGCTGATTCCGCTACCTGGAAGGCCAGCAGCAGCAGTTTCTCCGTAGCTGTTCCTAAATTTTCGTTATTTTCTTCCGCATACTGACGCAGCTTTTCTTTTAACTCACTATCAATTTTGACGTTCAGAACCACAGTAGTCATAGTCACGCTTCCCGTGAAATATAATCATCATATAACTAATACACGAACTTAACATGCTGATCCAGAGATATATTTTTGGCTTATATCTAACAACAGTTTCCCATCAGTAATCTGCACCTGATATATGACATTAAGATGACAATAATATTTCACTTAAATTTCAAATTTATGACGTAGTGAATTTTTAGCATAAAAAAATGGAGTTTTAGAAACGAAATAAATTCACACTTTAATTAAGGATATTAACCATGAAGGGGATATGAAGCAGCTGATTTGTGCGAATCGCGCCAGGGACACGCTGAAATGGGTGGGGGCCCTGCCAGCTACATCCCGGCACACACGTCGTCTGCTCTGGCTGCTTCCTTCCGGACCTGACCTGGTAAACAGAGTAGCGTTGCGGGAGAACCAACAGAGCCCCCATTGAGAGCGCTAGTTACCTAACGCGCTGGCGCATTATCCCTGCTGAATCCTTGAATTGCAAGCCACCGCCGATCGGGTGCTGGTTTATTGCGCAAAGTCGCGTCTCCACAGGCTTTTCACGATAAATGATCCCGCGCCCCTCAAGAGATTGCGAGCATACTCTCAGCAAAAACCCCTTCCGGCAGCCATAATGTGGATTATTCACCGCCCCTTTTATCATCAAGGCACTATCTCAACGGAATATGAATGAGTGAATCACCGCGTTCATCACCACCCTGACAATGCCGCCCATTCCTGAAGTGTCTGTGCCCTTCCACGGTTTACATTTTTTGCGTCCGGGACTGCTCATTGATTTTGTCACGATTAGCGCTAATCAGCTGCTGGCCGTCCCCCCGGTTGCGCTGCTTTACTCAACTTCTGGCGTCCTTCAGCACGCTGAATTACGTAAACTTCCCATCGAAGCCAGCGGTCTCGTGGTGTATCCGATATAAACCCTTAAGCTCCCGGCCATGCGCGCCAAACTGATGATTAACGCCCAGTCTGAACGCCCGAAGTTTCTTGAAGCCCTGCTAACCATACGCCGCATGAAAATGTTCATGGTATGCAGGTGCTGGGTCTGACGCTGGAATTCACCGTAGTCAACCCGGCTTAATCCACCCGCTGTACAGCCCATGATGTAACGCTTATTCTGAACTTTTACCGGCAACAGGACCTTCCATGGATTCTCACGATACTTTTCCGCAGCGCGTCTGGCAAATTGTCGCCTCAATACCAGAAGGATGCGTGGCGACCTACGGCGACGTTGCTCAGCTGGCGGGTTCACCGCGCGCGGCGCGTCAGGTTGGTGGGGTATTAAAACGTCTGCCGGAAGGTTCCACTCTCCCCTGGCATAGGGTGGTCAACCGTCACGGCGATATCTCTCTCACCGGGCCGGACCTGCAGCGTCAACGCCAGGCGCTATTAGCGGAGGGAGTCCAGGTGTCAGGCAGTGGGCATATTGATCTACAGCACTACCGCTGGATTTATTGAAGACAAAAAAATGCCCCTGGGAAGGGGCATGATGTGGAGTTACTGCACGGGCGGAACGTTGTTGTTCGCCACCGGTACCGCCGTTTGTTGGACCGGCACCAGCACCAGATCGGCACGGTTGCCGCCCTGGTTAATCACCGTCTGTACGGTATCGGTAATGAACATCAGCTGACCGTTAACGGTAATCGCCGCGCTGAGAAGAATGCGGGCATTAGGCTGGATTTGCGCCTGGTTATAGGGCAGAACAAAATTAAACGGCGCCTGCTTCCCTTCGGTCCTGACCGCTTTTTGCGCCAGCACGTGCGCCGGCGCATCGGCCAGAGACGCATCCGACAGAGTTACGGTCAATACTGCGTCCGGCGGTAACGCCACGCGCTGGCGAATATTGATAGTCCCGGATACGTTAGGCTGCTGCTGCGAGGAGCTTAGTGAAGCAATGCCATAAGGATCGGGCGCCGCCTGGTTCGCTGCATTGCTGTTGTGATTATTCGCACAGGCAGACAACGTAGCCGCTACGGCTATAGCACTTAACATATAGGCAAATTTCATTCTTTTCTCCTTTCATCCCTTTGAGCATGTTCGACCGCAATGCAATGCGGCGAAACATTTTCACCATGAATAAGTGTGGCACAGTTCTCAATTTTCGCCCGGAAAAGCGCCATATTCAGATTATTACTGCCTGCAACGTCCCGGCAGCAAAAGTGATACGGTGAGCATAATGCCGCTTTCTGGGGATCCTCTGTCGGCCGAAACAGGGGTTATTACCATCCGCCGGAAGCAGCTAAAAGCAAATGAATCATCTCGTCTGGCGCGTAGCCTCGGCTCACAAGAGTGAAGATGGCGCCTCTTCCCCGTTTACGGGTTGGCCGCCACGAAAGCTCGCGCGGGGTTCTGAAACCAACAGGCGATGAATAGTTGCAACCATCCATAACTAACAATCCCGCAGCCTGGGAGATTTACGTCGGAAAAAACGTCCCTATTCAGTTTATTGCACCCATCGGACCACTTACGATTCCAGGTTATACTTTGCCTCAATAACGCGCTGCGCAAGGCAGTCATCATTGATTGAGGGTAATTATGAGTCAGGCATTAAACAATCTGCTGGCATTGTTAAATCTGGAAAAAATCGAAGAGGGATTGTTCCGCGGGCAGAGCGAGGATCTGGGATTACGTCAGGTCTTTGGCGGCCAGGTGGTCGGTCAGGCACTATATGCGGCAAAGGAGACCGTCCCCGCAGAACGCCTGATCCATTCGTTTCACAGCTACTTCCTGCGTCCCGGCGACAGCCAGAAACCCATCATCTATGATGTTGAAGTCCTGCGTGACGGCAATAGCTTCAGCGCCCGCCGGGTGGCGGCGATTCAGAACGGGAAGCCGATTTTCTACATGACCGCCTCATTTCAGGCGCCAGAACCCGGCTACGAACATCAGAAAACCATGCCAGCAGCCCCCGCGCCGGATGCGCTGCCCTCTGAAACGGACATTGCCCGCAAGCTGGCCCATCTGCTGCCGCCGCAGGTCAAAAAGAAATTTCTTTGCGATAAGCCGCTGGAGATTCGCCCGGTTGAATTCCACAACCCGCTGAAAGGTCACGTTGCAGAACCGACGCGTCAGGTCTGGATCCGCGCCAACGGCGCTGTACCGGAAGATCTGCGCATCCATCAGTCTCTACTGGGCTACGCTTCTGACTTCAATTTCCTTCCCGTTGCGCTGCAGCCGCACGGCGTCGGTTTTCTGGAACCGGGAATGCAGGTGGCCACCATCGATCACTCAATGTGGTTCCATCGCCCGTTCAACATCAACGACTGGTTGCTTTACAGCGTAGAAAGCACCTCCGCCTCCAGCGCGCGCGGTTTTGTCCGCGGCGAGTTCTATACGCAGGACGGTACGCTGGTAGCGTCGACAGTACAGGAAGGCGTCATGCGTAACCGAAGCCTTTTCCCTGCAAAATAGGCGCTTACGCCGGTAAGCGCCAGGCTTAGCGTAAACCGCCAGCTTACTGGCCCGCCGCACATTGCGCTGACTGGTGCTGCTGGCGGCCGGTAAGGTCCCGGGTATAGTTTATAAAACCGCGTAAAAGGTTATTTTGAGTATGCCGCCGCCAGCACAAGGTTAAGGTGGTCGTTGCATACGCTTCTTCCAGCAGACAGTAGCTCACGTCTGACATGAGTACAGAGCTCTGCGTTTCAGGCACCAGCGCAACGCCCATGCCCATTGACACTAAACCGATAGCTACCGATACATCACGCGTATACTGAATTTTCTGAGGAGTGAACCCGGCCTCCCGGCAGGCGCTAACCGCCGACCAGCCTAACCCTACGCCGTAGGGATCCTTTTGCACAAAAAATTGCTCTTCGCGCAGCGATGCCAGAGAAATTTTTCGGCGATTGCCCAGTTCATGATTACGCGGCAAGACGGCAATAAGTGAACGAGTAGCGATATTCATATATTCCAGCTGTTCATATTGCGGTATCGGTGAGCGAACAAAAGCAATATCCAACCGTTTATCCAATAATAATGTTAATAAATCATGTGCGTTATGTTCTTCAATTATCAGATCGGTCTCGGGTTTCTTATATCGGTAATTTTTAATTAACAAAGTTAATGCCGGATCGAGAATAGATGAGCCAACATAACCCACTTTTAACTGTCCTTGATGCCCGCGACGCAAACTGTTTACACTTTCAAGAAACCTGTCGCAGTGGCCCAGAATAATCCGCGCTTCGTCAAGCAAAAATAGTCCCTCCGCGGTCAGTGAAACATGCCGCCGATCGCGAACAAACAGCATTATGCCGAGCGTGTTCTCAAAGTTTTTAATCTGCTGCGTGAGCGCAGGCTGCGTCACGTTCAGCCTCAACGCCGCCTGCCCAAAATGCAGCTCTTCAGCCAGAACCACAAAGGCATGTAGTTGCCGATAATCCATAGCGTCCTCCTTGAAGTCACTAATAATAGATCCTTATTAAAACAATGGGTAATGTTATTGGACTCTTATTTCTATTTATCGAAAATTAAACCTGTCACGATGATTAAAAATCAGGGTCGGCGCTATATAGCCGCCGCTATCATCGTTTAGTAATACTTAAAGGAGAATTTAATGGTTAAGGAACAGCAAAAAGTGACCGATCTGCGTTCCGCATTGGCTGTATTAAGCCACTACGATGATGAACTGATCTATACCGATGAACCCGTTGATCCAATCGCAGAATTATCTGGCGTATATCGCTACGTCGGCGCACATGGCACCGTTCAGCGCCCCACACGAGTTGGCCCGGCCATGATTTTTAACAAAGTCAAAGGATACGATGATGTCAAAGTCTTGATCGGCTTGCTTTGCTCGCGCAAGCGCGTCGCCCGCCTTTTTGGCACCACGCCTGAAAACCTGGCTTTTATGCTTAAAGATTCCGTCGCCAATCCTATTGCGCCGATTGTTATTCCACGCGACCAGGCCGTATGTCAGGAAGTTATCCACCTGGCGACCGATCCTGACTTTGATATCCTGAAAATCTTGCCCGCGCCAACCAATACCCCGGAAGATGCTGGCCCGTACTTTACGCTGGGCATGTGCTACGCCGCTGATCCAGAAACTGGCGAGCATGACGTCACGATCCATCGCTTGTGCGTCCAGAGCAAAGATGAAATCTCAATGTATTTCGTTCCGGGACGCCACCTTGATACTTTTCGCCAGAAAGCGGAAGCCGCCGGAAAAGCCCTGCCTATCTCCATTAGTATTGGCGTCGATCCGGCAATTGAAATCGGTGCCTGCTTCGAGCCCCCGACAACGCCTTTAGGTTTTGACGAGCTATCAATTGCCGGTAGCTTGCGCAACCAGGCAGTAGAACTCACCGATTGTGTCAGCGTGAATGCACTGGCTATCGCTAATGCCGAAGTCGTCATCGAAGGCGAGCTCTTGCCTGACGTGAGGGTTCGTGAAGATCAGAACACTGATACAGGTAAAGCCATGCCAGAGTTTCCTGGCTATACCGGCAGCGCCCAGGCGCAGGTGCCGGTCATCAAAGTCAAAGCCATTACTCATCGCCGTCATCCAATCCTGCAAACCTGCATCGGGCCAAGCGATGAGCACACCAATCTGGCCGGTATCCCAACGGAAGCCAGTATTTTACAAATGGTTGAAAAGGCACTGCCCGGCTTCGTGCAGAACGTTCATTGCCCCTCGCCGGGCACGGGCAAGTATCTCGCCGTTTTACAGGTAAAAAAACGCGGACCAGCAGATGAGGGCAGGCAGCGTCAAGCCGCACTTCTCGCATTTTCAGCTTTCTCAGAATTGAAGCATGTCATGTTGGTTGATGAGGATGTTGATGTATTTGATATTAACGATGTGATGTGGGCAATGACAACGCGTTACCAGGGGGATGTCAGTACTATTTTTATTCCCGGAGTACGCTGTCACCCGCTCGATCCTTCATCCGACCCAGCATTCAGCCCGTCAATACTCGGCCACGGAATCGCCTGTAAAACAATTTTTGACTGTACCGTTCCCTGGAACCTGAAAGAGAATTTTCAGCGCAGCAAATTCCTTGAAGTGGATGTCAATCGCTTTATTCCCGGCTTCAAAAAATAGTCGCTCACTTTTGGCAGGTTCGCAATCCGCAAAACCTGCCGGAAAGTGAGTGCGTTTGCGGTCCGACAACAGCAAGCGATATTTAGCAAATACTAATAAGGAAAAACAATGATTGGGCCAATCATTAACTCTACTTCAACGCTTATCGGCGGGATCGTCGGCGGCTTAATTGGGGATCGATTAAGTGATAAATTCCGTACCGCGCTGCCTCTGACTTTTGGCGCAGCCTCCATGGGAATGGGGATTACGGTTATTATCAAATTACATGCACTACCCGTTGTTGTCGCCTCGTTACTCTTCGGCGCAATTATCGGTGAAATATTTTCTATCGAGAGAAACATTGGCCGTGGCGCATCAAAACTACGTTTTATCATTGATAAAATTGCCCCACAGAAAAGCGGCAGCACGTTATCGCAAGAGGAGTATCTCGACAAATTCGTTGGAATTCTGGTGCTCTTCGTGGCTTCGGGAACGGGCATCTTTGGCGCTATGCAGGAAGGAATAACCGGCGACATATCGATACTGTTAACTAAATCATTTCTCGATATCCTGACTGCCGGTATTTTTGCCACCCTGCTTGGTCTTTCGGTCGCCACTATCGCGATCCCGCAATTTATCGTCCAAATGATTCTGCTCTTAATCGGGCAATCAATAATGCCAATGCTAACGCCTGATATGGTTGCTGATTTCTCCGGGTTAGGCGGATTTATTATGTTTGTGACGGGTTTGAGAATTTGCGGTATTAAATCATTCCCGGTCGCCAATTTACTGCCAGGTCTGATCATCGTCATGCCCCTCTCCTGGCTTTAGGTCTCAACGCTATTGCCCTGGATCCAATCGATTAGCTAACCATGCAAAAAGCGGAGCCTGGCTCCGCTTTTACGATTAACAAGGTAACGATGAATCAGGCGTTGTAGGCGTTTTCGCCGTGGCTGTTGACGTCCAGACCTTCACGCTCTTGATCTTCCGGTACGCGCAGGCCAACGGTCATATCGGCGACTTTGTAACCAATAAAGGCGACCACGCCGGACCAGACGATGGTGATACCGATACTTTCCAGCTGTACCAGAACCTGGTGGCCCATGGTCACGCCTTCCGCATAACCGACGCCGCCCAAAGAAGTCGCGGCGAAGATACCGGTCAGGATGCATCCGACGATACCGCAGACACCGTGGACGCCAAACACATCGCACGGGTCATCAACGCGCAGCCAGCGCTTCAGTACGGTGACACCCCACAGACCCGCCAGACCCGCGGCAATCCCCACGATCAGAGACCCGCCGACGCCGATGTAACCACAGGCCGGAGTGATGCCGACCAGACCGGCAATCGCCCCTGAACAGGCGCCCAGCAGAGACGGCTTGCCGCGGGTTGCCCACTCGCCGAAAGTCCACGCCAGGATAGCCGCCGCTGTGGCAACCACGGTGTTAACGAAAGCCAGACCGGCAATTTCGTTCGCCGCGCTAGCTGAACCCGCGTTAAAGCCAAACCAGCCAACGTAGAGGATAGCGGTGCCGGTGAATACCATCGGCAGATTATGCGGTTTGAACGCTTCTTTACCAAAGCCCACGCGTTTACCCATCATATAAGCGCCCACCAGCCCGGCAACCGCGGCGTTAATGTGTACAACCGTTCCGCCGGCGAAATCAAGCGCGCCGTGGGTAGCCAGCAGACCACCGCCCCATACCATATGGGCGATCGGGATATAAGAAAGCGTCATCCACACCACAACAAAAATCAGTACCGCAGAGAAACGAATACGTTCCGCCAGCGCGCCGACGATCAGGCCGACGGTGATACAGGCAAACGAGCCCTGGAAAGCAACGTGGATGTATTGATAGAAGCTGCCCATCAGCGCTTTCAGCTCAATATTCTTCAGCAGCACCCAGTCGAAGTTGCCGAAGAAGCTGCCGCCGGTACCGAAAGCCAGCGTGTAGCCATAAACCACCCACAGCACGCAGACCAGTGCAAAGGTGACGATAACCTGCGTCAGCATGGAAAGAACGTTTTTACCGCGGATTAGCCCGCCGTAGAACAGCGCGATGCCTGGAATGGTCATAAACAGCACCAGCGCGGTGCAAATCATCATAAAGGCGTTGTCGGCTTTATCCGCTACCGCCGGTGCGGCCATCGCCAGCCCCGGAAGAAGAGCCAGCGCTCCCAGACCTGTCTTCATTGTTGCTATCTTCATTGTTTCGTTCCCCATCACTGTGTGGTCTGAAAGTTACAGTGCCGCTTCGTCAGATTCGCCGGTACGGATGCGAATGACGCGCTGCAGCTCGGCGACAAAAATTTTGCCGTCGCCAATCTTTCCGGTGTAAGCCGCTTTACTGATGACATCGACGACTTCATCCAGCTGATCGTCGGCAATCGCGACGTCAATCTTCACTTTCGGCAGAAAATTGACGCTATATTCGGCGCCGCGATAGAGCTCCGCGTGGCCTTTCTGACGGCCGAACCCTTTAACCTCAGTGACCGTCAGGCCCTGAATCCCCATTGAAGATAATGCTTCACGCACGTCTTCCAGTTTGAATGGTTTGATTACCACGGTAACCAGCTTCATAAGTCCCCTCCAGTCAGAATTCGGTAATGGCCGCAGCTAACACGAATCTAATAAAGCAAGGGCTATGCCAGAAATGAAAAAGGGCCGCCAGGCGGCCCTTTTTGAGGAGGAAAAAGAAGAATCAGGCGGAAACGAAGCGGCAAAACGCCGCTTTAGCCTTAAATTGCACCATTTCAGTGCGCGTTCTGTGACGTTTTTGCACCACCGGAAACCGCAAAGCAGAAGCTGCCTGTTTATGGTGCATCAGGCGATAAGCGACTCTTCCTGCGAGCTGGCGGCCAGTTCTTCGCCCGCCAGCTGCAGCTGATACATCTGCCAGTAGCGGCCTTTGGCCGCCAGCAGCTGCTGATGGTTGCCGCGCTCGACGGCCTGCCCCCGATGCAGCACCAGGATCGTGTCAGCCTCAACGATAGTCGATAAGCGGTGCGCAATGACCACCAGCGTCGTATGCTCGCGCACCCGTACAAGCGCCTGCTGAATCGCCTGTTCGGTGCCAGAATCAATATTAGCCGTCGCCTCATCAAGTATCAGCACCTGCGGCGTATCGACAAGCACCCGCGCCAGCGCAAGCAGCTGTTTCTGCCCAACGGAGAGATTGTTCCCCTGCTCGCCCAACTGAGTATAAATACCGTTTTCCATTTCACGGGCCAACTCCGCCAGCTGTACCGCCTCCAGCGCCTCCCAGACCTGCTCTTCGCTGATGTCTCGACCGAGGGTAACGTTGGCATAGAAGGTGTCAGCCAGCACCACCGGATCCTGCTGCACCATCGCAATCCCCTGACGCAGCGCGCTGTGGCTTAAGGACGACAGCGGACGACCATCGATGCGAATCTCTCCCTGAGTTAACGGGTAGTAGCCCATCATCAGGCTGGCCAGGGTGCTTTTACCGCTCCCGGTATGGCCGACCAGCGCCACAAAGCTGCGCGACGGTATGTCGAGATTGATATCCTGCAACACCAGGCTATCGTCACGGTAGGCAAAAGAGAGATGCTCGATAGTAATCGAGCCGCTGCGCAACGGTTCGCTATCGTCGCCCCACGCCTGACGCGGTTTGTCCATCAGTTCGAAAACGCGCTCGCCCGCGACGACCGCCTGCTGCAGCATTGATTGCTGGGTCGTCAGTTCGATCAGCGGCTCGTTTAGTCGTCCAAGATAGCTAATAAAAGCGTACAGAACCCCAACCTCAATCGTTCCGCTGCTGCTGAAACCAAACAGCATCAACAGACCGCAGAGAATTAACGAAGAGAACAGGCTCAGCAGCGGGCGCAGCAGGAAACCATCAAGGCGCAGAGTTTGCATACGCGCCAGATAGTGCGCGTAGCTGGCCTCGCGCATCCGTTCGCCGAACCGCGCCTGCTGACGGAACTGCTGAATAACGCCCATTCCGTTAATCACTTCATTAAAACCGTCGTTGATATCCGCCAGCCACGCGCGAACCCGCCTGACGATGGGCGTACTGTAGCGTTGATAAATCATCATCACGATCAGTACTGCCGGGAAAATAGCGATAGCCACCAGCGCCATTCGCCAGTCAAGGCTGAACATCGCCACCAGCATCGCGCCAATCAAAGCCGCGCTACGCAGGACGGTAGCCACGACGGTCACATAGAGATCGCGAATCACTTCGGTATCGTTGGTCACCCGCGAGATGAGCTGCCCGACCGGCTGGGTATCAAACTCGCTGAGCGGCTGACGCAGGGCGGCGTCCATGACGTCGCTGCGAAGCTGTTGCACCACGCCCACCGCCGCGCGGTTAAACAGCAGCGCCTGGCAGTAATGCAGACCCGCGGCGAGGAGTTGCAGGCCGATGTAGGCTGCGGCCAGGCCGCAGACCAGCTTCAACGGCAGCGAGTTCTTCGCTACCATATTGTCGATAAAGTAGCTGATCAGCAGCGGGCCGCTCACCTCCGCCACCGCCGCGACCCACATGATAGCAACCGCTATCGTTAACGGTTTACGCCACGGAGAGCCGTAGGCCAGCAGGCGCTTTAATGTCGGCCAGAGTTCAGTAAAACTACGCACCGGCGACCTCCTCATCTTCCAGCGGAACATCATCCAGCGCCGCTTCCAGCTGCTGATAACGGTACATATCGCGATACCAGCCCGGCTGCGTCGCCAGCGCCTCATGACGACCGCGCTGGGCAACATGCCCATGCTGCATTACCAGAATTTCGCTGGCCTCGGTCAACGCCGACAGGCGATGAGCGCTGATAATTACCGTCCGCCCCTCACCCCACTGGCGCAGGTTGTGCAATATCTGATGCTCCGTTCGACCATCCACCGCCGACAGCGCATCATCCAGGATCAGGATCTCCGCCTCCAGCAGCAGCGCGCGGGCGATGGAAATACGCTGTTTTTGCCCCCCGGAAAGCATAACGCCGCGCTCGCCGACTTCGGTGTTATACCCCTGCGGCAGGCGCAGGATATCCTCATGCACGCTGGCGAGCCGGGCAACGCGTTCGATTTGCTCCTGCGTGGCGTCCGGTTTACCGAGAGCAATATTGCTGGCGACGGTATCGGAGAACAGGAACGGCGTCTGATTGACTACCGCCAGCCTGGCGCGCCAGCTATCCAGCTGCAGTCGGGTCAGGGGAACGTCATGAAAGCGGATATCGCCATCGGTAACGTCAAAATGACGCTGAATCAGTGCCAGAATCGTACTCTTACCGGAGCCGGTTGGGCCGCAAATTCCCAGCATTTGCCCGGGCTGGAGCGTAAAGTTAACTTTTTCCAGCGAGGCCTTGTTCGCCTGCGGATAGATAAACTCGCGCACGGCGACGCTAAGCGTACCGCGCCCTTCCGGCGTCGGCTCGCTGCCGTCGTTCACTACCGGCGCCTCCTCCAGCATGGTGCGAATACGCGCGTAGGCCGCGCTGCCGCGCTCCACGATGTTAAACATCCATGCCAGAGCCAGCATTGGCCAGATCATCAGGCCGAGGTACATCACAAAGCTGGTGAGCTGACCCAGGGTCAGGCTGCCCTGGATCACCATCCAGCTGCCGCCGCCGATGGCCAGCAAGTTAGCGGTCCCGATAGCGATATAAATCGTCGGATCGAAGCGAGCATCAATGCGCGCCACGCGCATATTTTTCGCCCCGGTATCCGCAGCGTCGGCAGCAAACTGCGCCGACTGTCGGTCTTCAAGACCAAAAGCTTTGATCATGCGAATGCTGGTCAGGCTTTCCTGGGTGCGGTCATTGAGGCTGGAGAAGGCCGCCTGAGCGACGCGAAAACGCTCGTGTAATGCATCGCCGTTACGCTTAATCGCCAGCGCCATCAGCGGCATCGGCAGCAGCGCCAGCAGAGTGAGCTGCCAGCTGATTTGCGTCGACATCACAATCAGCACCGCGCAGCCCATCACCAGTGAATCCACCAGCGTCAGCACCCCCTCACCGGCGGCGAACACCACCCGATCCACGTCGTTGGTTGCGCGAGCGATGAGATCGCCGGTACGGTGGCGCAGGTAAAAGGCCGGATGCTGGCGGCTGAGCTGGCGATAGAAATCCTCACGTAGCTCGACGGCCAGCTGATACGATGCGCCGAACAACAGCACGCGCCAGACATAGCGCAACAGATAGACCATCACCGCAATAACGACCAGCAGGCCAATCCACATCCACACCTTTTCCGCGGTGTAATGTTGTTTTGTTACGCCGTCAACCACGATGCCCACCACTTTCGGCGGCACCAGTTGCAGGATGGCAATAATAATCAGCAGAGCAATAGCGCCGAGGTAACGGCGCCACTCCCGGCGGAAATACCAGCTAAGTTGGGCAAATAATCGCAAGCAGTTAAATCCTGAGTGTGTAATTCGTAGCGGCTGCTGCCGTTAATCAATAGGCAAGGCTGTAGTGTATTTTATCTGTTCCATGGCAAAACTCGAAGTGACATCCGAGAGTCCCGGCACGCTGTTAACCAGACGTTTATAAAAATCATCATAGTTCTTCATATCCGCCACCTGGACCCGCAGCAGATAGTCATACTCGCCGGCCATACGCCAGAAGCCGAGGACTTCCGCCATCTGCGAGACCTCGCTGACAAAGCGGCAATACCAGTCGCTACTGTGGTGCTGAGTCTTAATCAGTACAAACGCCGTCAGCCCAAGCCCGACCTTTTCCGCATCCAGCAGCGCGACGCGCCCGCGAAGAATACCTTCGTCTTCCAGCCGCTTCAGCCGCTTCCAGCAGGGCGTGGTAGTCAGATTAACGGCATCGGCCAATGCCTGCAAAGAGAGGGTGCAGTCGGTTTGCAGTAAAGAAAGCAGCTTACGATCAATTTTATCTAACATTGGGCGCCTCAGGAGAAAAATTTACTCCTTTTATTGTAATTGAAAGGCTAAATGGCAACAATTTTTCCTTCGATTTCCGCTAAGCTGGGCACAAAATGACAAACAGGAATTTGAGATGAACAGCGCCTGGGTAAAACACGCGATTAGTGAAATTAATGCCGATTATCAGCGTTCCGCCGACACGCACCTTATACGTCTGGCGCTGCCGGCGTTCCCTGGGATCCAACTCTATCTGAAGGATGAAAGCACCCATCCAACCGGTAGCCTGAAGCATCGCCTGGCCCGCTCGCTGTTTCTGTATGGCTTGTGCAACGGCTGGATTAAAGAAGGAACGACGATTATCGAATCCTCTTCCGGTTCGACCGCCGTCTCTGAAGCTTACTTCGCTCGTCTCTTAGGCCTGCCGTTTATCGCCGTGATGCCTTCCTGTACGGCAAAGCGTAAAATTGAACAAATTGAGTTTTACGGCGGTCGCTGCCATTTCGTCGACAGCGCCTGTGAAATCTATGCCGCCTCCGAAACGCTGGCGCGCGAGCTGAACGGTCATTATATGGATCAGTTTACCTTTGCCGAACGGGCTACCGACTGGCGAGGGAATAATAATATCGCCGACAGTATCTTCCGTCAGATGAGCCATGAGCCGCATCCGCAGCCGTCGTATATTGTGATGAGCGCGGGCACCGGCGGTACCTCTGCGACTATCGGACGCTATATTCGCAGTCAGGGTTACGATACGCAGCTGCTGGTGGTTGATCCGCAAAACTCCGTGTTTTTGGACTACTGGCAAAGCCGCGACGCCAGCCTGCGCAGCCCGGTCGGCAGTAAAATTGAGGGCATTGGCCGGCCGCGCGTCGAACCATCGTTTATTCCCGACGTGGTCGATGAGATGCTGCGGGTACCGGATGCCGCCAGCATCGCCACCGCGCTATGGCTGGAAACGCTGCTTGGGCGCAAGGTCGGCGCCTCAACCGGCACCAACATGTGGGGCGTACTGCAGCTGGCCGTACGGATGCGCGAAGAGGGACGCACCGGCTCTATCGTCACGCTGCTGTGCGACAGCGGCGAACGTTATCTGGAAAGCTACTACAACCCGCAGTGGGTGGCGGCCAATATCGGCGACGTCTCTCCCTGGCAGGCGCAAATTGCGCAAATGCTGCAGGCAAAATAAAAAAAGCCAGATATCACAGGATATCCGGCTTGCTGGCAGGGTCTCTTTATTCGGGGGAATAAGGAAGATCAGGATAATCCAGCCAATGAGTCAAAAAATGGGAAACGGCCTGATGACGGCAGTCGCCAATAACCGGTAGATGCGGAAGTTCAAATTTCAGCTGATCCATCGCGTTGCCCATGATCACGCCGTGCCCGACGCTGCCAAGCATTTCCCGATCGTTCATGGCGTCGCCGAACGCCATGCAATCCTGCAACGTCAGGCCCAGATGCTGGCTTAATACCGCCAGCGCCGCGCCTTTGTTACAGCCCCCGGGCAAAACTTCCAGACAATCCATCGCTGAAAAACAGAGATCCGCTCGGCCGCCGAGCGCTTCACTTAGTTGCAGCCTTAGCCGCCGGAGATCGTCATGATCGCCGCAGAAGCAGATTTTGGTGACCTGATGCGCCGGCATTCGCTTTGGATCGTATAGCTGATAGCGAAAGCCGCTAAAGACGTGCGCTTGCAGAATTTCTGGAATCTCCTGCCCGGTATACCAGCCGCCGTCGTTGAAAAAATGCATACTCGCCGCGGTATCCCAGGCGCTATGCAGCACCTCTTCCGCCACATCAGGGGCCAGATCGCGACGATACAGCTCTTCACCTTCCAGGGAGTGAATGCGCGTCCCGTTGCCGGTAATTAAAAACGCATCCAGAGAGAACTCGCCGATAACGTGGCGCATCTCCAGAGCATGACGGCCGGTAGCAAATGTCAGAGTGATGTCGCGATCGCGCAGGCGTTTTAGCGTCGAAAGCGTTTTTTCTCCCAGACGATGGTCAGGCATCAGTAGCGTACCGTCCATATCGAATGCAGCCAGTCTGGCCATGTCCTGTTCCCCCTATCGTGGTGGATTTTGCTTGTGTTGCAGTATTGCCTGAGATATACGGAAGTAATAGTGAATAGATAAATTTTATTGTTCCGGGTTTATCATCTACCGCAGGACTAAACAGCGATGAGGCTATTAAACCGTCTGCATCAGTATCAGCGACTCTGGCTACCCTCTTCCGGCGAGCCGCAGCAGGTGACCGTCGGCGAGCTGGCCGAGCGCTGCTTTTGCAGCGAACGACATATCCGAACCCTGCTGCGCCAGGCGCAAGAATCCGGCTGGCTAAGCTGGAAGGCCAGCTCCGGTCGCGGAAAGCGCGGGCTACTCCAGTTTTACAAAGCGCCGGAAACGCTGCGCAATGAAATGATGGAGCAGGCGCTAAGTAAAGGACAGCAGCAGAACGCCCTCGAACTGGCCCAGCTGGCGCCTGTAGAGCTTAAAGCGCTGCTTTCCCCCTTTCTCGGCGGCCAATGGCAGAACGATACGCCTACCCTGCGTATTCCTTATTACCGTCCGCTGGAGCCGCTGCGCCCGGGTTTTATGCCGGGACGCGCGGAGCAGCACCTGGCAGGGGAGATATTTTCCGGCCTGACCCGTTTCGATGCGCAAAGTACCTGCCCGATAGGCGATTTAGCCCATCACTGGGAGGTGTCGCCTGACGGTCTGCGCTGGCACTTTTATATTCGTTCCACCCTGTTCTGGCATAACGGCGATCCGATAAAAACCTCACAGCTGCAGCAGCGGCTTTTGATGCTGTTGCAGCTCCCCGCGATGCGTACGCTGTTCGCCAGTATCAGCGAGATTAGCGTCACCCACTCCCAGTGTCTGACTATCACCCTGCACCGCGCCGATTACTGGCTGCCGTTCCGCCTTGCCAGCTACTGCAGCGTGCTGGCGCATCCGGACGATCCGGCGATCGGCAGCGGGCCATTTCGCCTGAAGCTGTTTACTCAGGAACTGGTGCGGCTGGAAAACCATCAGCGTTATCATCTCACCCATCCGCTGCTGCAGGCCGTTGAATTCTGGATCACGCCGCAGCTGTTCGAACAGGATCTGGGCACCAGCTGTCGTCATCCGGTACAGATAACTATTGGCGACCCTGATGAGCTGACCAGACTGCGCCAGGTCAGCAATAGCATCAGTCTTGGATTTTGCTATCTGACGCTACGCCAGAGCCCCCGCCTGAATAAAGCGCAGGCCCAAAGACTGGTTTCGCTGATTCATCGCTCCGGTCTGTTAGAAACGCTGCCGCTGGATGAAGACCTGATCGCGCCGAGCAACGAAGTATTGCCGGGATGGACTATTCCGCAGTGGCCAGAAAATGGTGATACACCGCTGCCCGAACGGCTAACTCTGCTCTATCACCTTCCCGTAGAGCTACACGCCATGGCGGAGCGCCTTCGGCAACGGCTGGCAGAACTCGGCTGCGAGCTGACGATAATTTTTCATGACGCGAAAAACTGGGATGGTTGCCAGCAGTTTGCGAAGGCGGACCTGATGATGGGCGATCGCCTGATTGGCGAAGCGCCGGTTTATGCGCTGGAGCAGTGGCTACGCTGCGATGCCCTGTGGCCTAATTTGTTGACCGGGGCGCAATATGCGCATCTTCAGGCAACGCTGGATGCCGTTCAGGTATTACCGGACGAACGCAGCCGCAGCGAAGCTTTGCGCAACGTCTTTAACACACTGATGGACGATGCCATCATGACGCCGCTGTTTAATTATAATTATCGCATCAGCGCACCGCCTGGCGTCAACGGGCTGCGCCTGAACGCGCGAGGCTGGTTTGATTTCGCCAGCGCCTGGCTACCGGCTTCGACGCCGTGACGGGGCTGGTGGTCATCTTCATCAGGCGCTACCATATGCGCTTCACTTCGATTGTCAGGAATTACCATGAAACGCGCCGTAGTTGTCTTCAGTGGAGGACAAGATTCGACGACCTGCCTGGTGCAGGCTCTGCAACAGTATGATGAAGTGCATTGCGTCACTTTTGATTATGGCCAACGTCATCGCGCGGAGATTGACGTTGCTCGCGAACTGGCGCTAAAGCTGGGCGCCGTTGCCCACAAAGTCCTTGATGTCACGCTGCTTAACGAACTGGCGGTCAGCAGCCTGACCCGCGATAGCATTCCGGTTCCGGATTATGAACCGGACGCCAGCGGCATCCCCAACACTTTCGTGCCCGGTCGCAACATTCTGTTCTTAACCCTGACGGCCATTTACGCGTATCAGGTTAAAGCGGAAGCTATCATCACCGGCGTTTGCGAGACCGACTTTTCGGGCTACCCGGACTGCCGCGATGAGTTCGTCAAAGCGCTGCACCAGGCCGTCAGTCTGGGAATGGCGAAAGATATTCGCTTTGAGACGCCGCTGATGTGGCTGAATAAAGCCGAGACGTGGGCCCTGGCCGATTATTGGGGCCAGCTGGACCTGGTACGCCATGAAACCCTGACTTGCTATAACGGCATTAAAGGCGACGGCTGCGGGCAGTGCGCCTCCTGTAACCTCCGCGCCAACGGGCTGCGCCAGTATCTGGGCGATAAGGTTGGGGTGATGACTGACATGAAGCAGAAAACAGGACTGCAGTAGCCGGTTATTTCCCGGCGGCGTGGCGGGATCGCAGGCGGCTCACGATGCATAGCCTGGTCTGATACGCAGCAGCGCCTTCGGGGATAGTTCTACCCCTTTCTGTGCGCTTGCTCCCGGGGGCGGCGCGATGCGCCTGCCCGGGCTACCGGATCGCAGGCTGCTGAGGACGCGTAGCCCGCGTTACCAGATCGCAGGTGGTTGTGGAGAAGTAGCCCGGACAGGTGCGCAGCACCGCCTCCGGGACAGACTCCTACAGTTGCCTACCGGGAAGGCTCCAGTTGCTCCAGCTTTTCGCGCAGTTCGCCCTCAAGCGGCAGCGCTTTCTGCGTTTTTAGATCAATGCAGACAAAAGTGATAAGCGCATCGGCGACCACCTCGCCGTTAGGGTTAAGGGTAACCACCTGGCTTAAGGTCCCGCTTTTTCCGTTCAGCTTTTCCAGCTTACTGGTAACGGTGAGAACGTCGCCTAACACCGCGGGCCGACGATAGTTGATGTTTATATTCACCACCACAAAGGCGATGTTGCGAGCGGTCATCCAGTGAAAGGCCGGGCTGCTTTCCAGGCCATCCCAGCGCGCCTCTTCGAGAAACTCCAGATACCGCGCGTTATTGACATGCTGATAGACGTCGAGATGATAGCCGCGAACTTTGATTTGTGTCTGCATAGCGCAAATGCCTTATCTTTAATTGTTGTTTTGAGGTCAGAGGTCACACCACTGGTGTGACCTCTTCAGTCTGGCAAATAATAACGACTGTGCAAACTTGTGAAGAAAATTTACAGCTTCAAATGTGACAGATTTCTCTCTACCAGCGAATTGCCCATCCCCGGCACCTGCTTAAGATCGTCAACGGTTTTAAATGGCCCATATTCTTCACGATAGCTGACAATAGCCTGCGCCTTCTTCAGGCCAACGCCGTTCAGCCCCTTCGCCAGTTCTTCGGCGCTGGCGTTATTGATACTCACCCTGGTACCTTCGCTATCGGGCGCGTTCAACGCATCAGGTGCCTTTGCCTGCGGCGTCTGCACGCTCTCCTTTGTTGCCGGCGACGTCTTCCCGCTGGAAGGCGCGGCAAAAGCGCCCTGACTTCCCGCTGCGCAAACCAGTACGGCGACGGTAAGAAGCGTTTTCAATCCTCGTTTCATGCTGTTATCTCCTTGTTTGTAGACAGCAAGGTCACGATAGCGATGAGGGAAAAAGAGTACAAAAGGCAAAATGCAGAAATGGAAAAGGCCGCGAAAGCGGCCTTTGATAATTGCATCACGTTACTTGCTTTTGCGAAGCAGCACGTAATTATTGTTGCTGATCGATAATGTCGCCGAGCTTAATTTTCGCCGCTTTACGCAGGTTACTCATCAGCGCTTCGAAGGCGATCTGTGCGTTATTCTGGGTGATGCCCTGAATCATCGCCTTTTTCTGCTCTTCCGGCATCGTACCCGCTTTCACTTCATCCAGCGCCAGCAGTACTACATTACCCTGCATGTCCGTGCCCACGCCGTAGCTGGGCTTACCCGCCTGCGGCAGCGGTAGCGCAAAGACAGACTGGATCAACGCTTCCTGACCGGTACGCGACAGCGTCTGCGGCGCTCCGAAGCTCAGGCCCGCCGCTTTCATCGCTTCATCGCCTTTACCCTCTTTCAGGGCCGTCAGCAGCTTATCGGCATCCAGCTTCGCCTGCTGCTCCGCTTTGTTGTGCTTAACAATATCGCTCACCTGCGCTTTCACCTCCGCCAGCGGTTTGACCGCTTCCGGTTTATGCTCGCTGATGCGCAGAACAAACGCGCGATCGCCGTCGACGGTGATGATATCGGAGTTGCTGCCCGGCGTACCGTTTTCGCCAACCAGACCGCCGTTGAAGATAGCGTCAGAAACCGGTTTGAAATTCAGCTCCTGCGGCAGGTTATCGCGACCAAACCAGCCGGTTTCAACCACTTTCAGACCGGCAACCTGAGCCGCGCCAGCCAGGGATTCGTTATCGTTGCTCGCCGCGTCGCTGACTTTTTGCTGCAGCGCATAGTAAGCATCCAGAGCTTTCTCCTGCTTCACTTTAGCCGCGATATCATCGCGAACGTCAGCCAGCGGTTTTACCTGAGCGGGCTGAACGTCATCCAGACGCGCCACCAGGAAACCGACGGAAGATTTAATTACGCCTGAAAGCTGGCCTTTTTCTTTCAGACCGGCCTCTTTCAGCTCCGGCACGGTAGCCGCGTCTTCCAGCCAGCCCATATCACCACCGTTGCGGGCAGAGATAATATCGGTTGATTTTTCTTTGGCCAGCGCGGCGAAATCAGCGCCTTTTTTCAGCTCATCAAGCACCGCCTGAGCATCCGCTTCGGTTTTGGTCTGGATGATGCTGTAGCGATTACGCTGCGGCTGAGTGAACTGATCCTGATGCTGGTCGTACCATGACTGAATTTCCTGGTCAGAGACGTTTTCCTGCATGCTCGCAGCATCCATCTTGATGAAGCTGACGCGGAACTGCTCAGGCGCCATAAAACGCGCCTGGTTCTGCTGGTAAAACGCGTTGATTTCATCGTCGGTGGCGGTTTGCTTCGCCGCCAGCGCGTTTACGTCAATCGTCGCTTCACGGACGACGCGCTGTTGCGACACCAGCGCCGCCAGCTGGTCGGATTCGCCCGGCAGCATAAAATCGGTACCGGCAACGGCGTTAATCAGTTGCTGAGTCGTCAGCTGATTACGTAATGCCTGAGCGTACTGGTCCGTCGTCATCCCCATTTGATTAACGATACGGCTGAAGCGCTCGTTATCAAATTTGCCATCCGCCTGGAAAGCCTGGGTCTTGAAGATAGCCTGCTTGACCTGGTCGTCGCTGATATTAAGGCCCAGTTCACGGGCGTACTGATCGAGCAGCGCCTCGTCAATCAGACGGTTCAACACCTGCTGACGCATGGTCTTCATGTAATTTTCATTGGCCGCCAGTTCAGAAAACTGATCGCCAAGCTGCTGCTGCATGCGGTTACGCTCGCTGGCAACGGCATTTTCAAACTGTGCGCGACCAATCTCCTGGTCATTAACTTTTGCGGCATAGTTGTTTCCACCGCCAATCAGGTAACCACTCACCCCGGTCAAAATGAACGAGACGATAATGATACCGAAAATAATCTTGAGCACGACGCTGTTGGCGGCCGTGCGTAGGTTGTCCATCATGGTGTAACAACGCTCCGCTGTAGATGACTTTTGCTCGCGCAGCATAGCATGTGATGGCCGCCGCGCGTGAGGACGTATTTTGACAAGAAAACGGGGTGATTGTCAGCCCACAAGTGCGTATAAAGTCACATTAAGTCTCATTCTGGCAAATAAAAAAGGCACATCTTGCGATGCGCCCTTGTACTTCGTCACAGACCCCAGTGGGGAAGTCGATCAGTTTACCGCGTCTTTCAGCGCTTTACCTGCACGGAAACCCGGTACTTTAGCAGCAGCGATGGTGATTTCTTTGCCTGTTTGCGGATTGCGACCGGTACGGGCAGCGCGCTCTTTAACAGCAAAAGTACCAAACCCTACCAGCGCAACGTCATCCCCAGCCTGCAGAGATTCAGTAACAGAAGCGATTAAAGCATCTAACGCACGTCCAGCTGCGGCTTTAGAAATGTCCGCACCGGCAGCAATTTTGTCAATCAGTTGAGATTTATTCACTGTTCTCTTCCTCTCTTTATAATTTATATCGCACCAGAATCCTTCGTGGCGCGACCGCGCAGCAGTTATATCAGGACTGTCATGCCCTTACAACAGAGTTGTAATTGACCCCCCTGCCAGCGATCTAAGTTAGCTACACAAAAAAAGGCTGGCAAGTACGAATTTACTTACCAGCCCTATTTTTCTTAGCGCTATTTGCGCGAAATCACTATTTTGCCGTGACGACTTCCATACCAAACGGCTCGTTCTGCAGTGCAAGTGCCAGAACTTCCTCGATTCGTTTCACCGGATGGATATCTAAATCGGCGATAACGTTATCTGGAATTTCTTCAAGGTCACGTTTATTTTCATCAGGAATCAGAACAGTCTTAATGCCGCCACGGTGTGCAGCCAACAGTTTTTCCTTCAGACCACCGATTGGCAACACCTGACCGCGGAGGGTGATTTCCCCGGTCATCGCCACATCGGCGCGCACCGGATTACCCGTCAGGCAGGAAACCAGTGCGGTACACATCGCAATACCGGCGCTTGGGCCATCTTTCGGCGTTGCGCCTTCCGGTACGTGCACGTGGATATCGCGTTTTTCATAAAAGTCTGAGTTAATACCCAGCTTATCCGCACGCGAACGCACCACGGTCAGCGCAGCCTGGATAGATTCCTGCATAACCTCACCCAGTGAACCGGTATAGGTCAGCTTGCCTTTACCCGGAACGCAGGCGGTTTCAATGGTCAGCAGATCGCCGCCCACTTCCGTCCACGCCAGGCCAGTCACCTGACCCACGCGATTTTCACTATCCGCACGGCCATAGTCGTAGCGCTGCACGCCCAGGAAGTCATGCAGGTTGTCGCCGTTAATCTCAATATGCTTCAGCGACTTATCCAGCAACAGCTGTTTGACCGCTTTACGACACAGTTTCGAGATTTCGCGCTCCAGACCACGCACGCCCGCTTCACGAGTGTAGTAACGGATAATGCCGATAATCGCGCTGTCATCAACCGTCAGCTCGCCTTTTTTGAGCGCATTACGCTCTATCTGTTTTGACAGCAAATGGCGTTTGGCGATGTTCAGCTTCTCATCTTCGGTGTAGCCGGAGAGGCGAATCACTTCCATACGATCCAGCAGCGGCGCCGGAATATTCATGGAGTTAGAGGTCGCGACGAACATCACGTCGCTGAGATCGTAATCCACTTCCAGATAGTGGTCGTTGAAAGCCACGTTCTGTTCCGGATCCAACACCTCCAGCAGCGCCGATGCCGGATCGCCCCGCATGTCCGAAGACATTTTGTCGATCTCATCCAGTAAGAACAGCGGGTTTTTAACGCCCACTTTGGCCATTTTCTGGATCAGTTTGCCCGGCATTGAGCCAATGTAGGTACGGCGGTGACCGCGGATTTCCGCTTCGTCACGCACGCCGCCCAGCGCCATACGCACGTACTTACGTCCGGTTGCTTTGGCGATAGATTGACCCAGCGAGGTTTTACCAACCCCCGGAGGCCCAACCAGGCACAGGATTGGCCCTTTGAGCTTGTTAACACGGCTCTGCACCGCGAGGTACTCAAGGATGCGATCCTTCACGCGCTCCAGACCGTAGTGATCGGTGTCGAGGATCTCCTGAGCCTGACGCAGGTCTTTTTTAACCTTGCTGCGGGCGTTCCATGGTACCTGCACCATCCAGTCAATGTAGCCGCGAACGACGGTTGCTTCCGCCGACATCGGGGACATCATTTTCAGTTTTTGCAGTTCCGCTTCGGTTTTCTCTTTTGCCTCTTTCGGCATTTTCGCCGCGTCGATCTTACGCTTCAGCGCTTCGTTCTCGTCAGGGGCGTCGTCCATCTCGCCGAGCTCTTTTTGAATGGCTTTCATTTGCTCATTCAGGTAGTACTCGCGCTGAGATTTCTCCATCTGCTTTTTCACGCGGTTGCGAATGCGCTTCTCAACCTGCAGCAGATCGATTTCTGACTCCATCATCGCCATCAGATATTCCAGACGTTCGTTAACGTCGGACATCTCCAGCACGGACTGTTTGTCCGCCAGCTTCAGCGGCATATGGGCTGCGATGGTATCCGCAAGGCGCGCCGGATCGTCGATGCTATTCAGCGACGTCAGCACTTCCGGTGGGATTTTCTTGTTCAGCTTGATGTAGCCTTCAAACTGGCTGATAGCGGTACGAACCAGCACTTCCTGCTCGCGTTCGTCAATCGCCGGCGATTCGAGATATTCAGCTTTCGCCGAAAAATGCTCGCCGTTATCAGATAGCGCAGAGATGCGCGCGCGCTGCAAACCTTCGACCAGCACTTTGACAGTACCGTCCGGTAGCTTCAGCATTTGCAAAATAGACGCCACGGTCCCGACGGTGAAAAGATCGTTTACACCCGGCTCATCCGTCGAGGCTTCTTTCTGCGCAACCAGCATGATTTTTTTATCATGATCCATGGCTGCTTCGAGACAACGGATAGATTTTTCCCGCCCTACAAACAGGGGTATGACCATGTGCGGATAAACCACCACATCGCGCAACGGCAATACGGGGATTTCAATGCGTTCAGAACGCTCAGGATTCATAGAGCTCTCTCTTAGTTTAAAGTCCGCCAGGTAGCCGACGACGCAACTCAACGACGCGTCGCCGTTAATATGTAAACCAGTATATGGGGATGTATTCCATACATTCAACGGCGGGAATGCAGGAAAAATAAAAGGGGAGATAAAATCCCCCCTTTTTGTTAACTGCTTGAGCAAATTGGTTAATTATTCACCAGATGCCTGCTGCGCTTCCGGTTTGCCGTAAATCAGCAGCGGCTTGCTCTGACCATCGATAACCGAGGCGTCGATGACCACTTTTTCCACATCTTCCATTGACGGAAGATCGTACATGGTATCGAGCAGCGCAGCTTCAACGATAGAACGCAGGCCGCGAGCGCCGGTTTTACGCGCCATCGCTTTCTTAGCGATAGCATCCAGCGCTTCGTCGCGGAACTCCAGCTCAGCGCCTTCGAGGCTGAACAGCGCCTGATACTGCTTGGTCAGGGCGTTTTTCGGCTCTTTGAGGATCTGAATCAG
>ERZ507619.252-NODE-252-length-2542-cov-3.51588_pt1 | contig 2542 bp, 3 predicted proteins | sample MGYA00513428_ERZ507619 | MGnify/ENA metagenome assembly ERZ507619
GGAGTTCAGACGTGTGCTCTTCCGATCTTGAAGATCGGCAGCCCCAGCAGGAACATGGCGACAAGGACAATGAGGGCAATGGCTAGGGGCGTCATCAGGCTGCCTCCTCGTAACGAACCAGTTCTCCGAGGGTGCCGTTCCGCCAGCGCACGACGTATTCCTCAACGATGCGCCAGCTCACCAGCACGAAGCTGAACGGGATAATGCATTCCACCCACGCCTTCACAACGCCGAGGGTAGGCGACACTTCGGGGTAATACAGGCCCTCTTCGATGCAGGCGAGCCCGATCCACGCCACATAAAGGGAGAAGCCGATCCAGATGATGTCTCCGACGGCGCGGAACACGAGCCGCCAGCGGGTCGGAAGGAACATGAACTGTGCGGTGATGCGGACATGCCCGCCGCGCTTCACGGCAAGGGCGGCCCCGACATACACGGCCCAGAGGAAACTGTAGCGGGAAAGCTCCTCCGTCCACGCCAGCGACGACCCCACGGCGATGCGCATGGCCACCTGAAGGAAGAGGCAGAGAACCATGACCGCGACGAACAGAGCACAGGCCCCTTCTTCGAAGTTGTCGTAGAGCTGCTTGAAAAAAGACATACGTCCTCCAAGGAATGAAGACGGCGCGCGGAGCCGAAACCCACGCGCCGGGCGTCCGTTTACTGCTGCATGATGGCGAGGGCTTCATCCACCACGGCCTTGCCGCCGACCTTGTCGTAGAACTGCGGCCACACGGAGCGGGCGGCCTCCGTCCAGGCGGGTTCGTCGGACACGTCATTGATGACCATGCCGCGAGCAAGGCATTCCTTGAGGGCGATTTCATCCTGTTCCGCGGACCACTTCCATTCGTAGGCGGCGGCTTCCTTGGCGGCCTTTTCCACGAGGGCCTTGGTCTGCGGGTCGAGCTTGCGGAACCACGGGTCGCTCACGAGCATCGGGCCGACCCAGAGCATATAATGGATGTTGGTGATGTACTTCTGGACTTCCCAGAACTTCTGGTCACGGTTGATGGCGTGGGGGTTTTCCTGCCCGTCGACCACGCCCTGCTGAAGCCCGTTGAAGGTTTCGGACCACGCCAGCGGATGGGGCTCGACGCCCCACGAGCGGAAGGCGGCAAGCTGGAGCTCCACGGCGGGAACGCGGATCTTCAGGCCCTTGAGGTCGGCCATCGTGTTGATGGGCTTCTTGGAGTTGGTGATGATGCGGTAGCCGCCCACAAGCCACGACAGGGGCCGGGTACGGCTCTGCTTGGCGATGGCGTCGGCGGTCTTGTTCATGAACGCTTCATTGCCGAACAGCTTTTCGGCGTCGGAAATCTTCGGGAACATGTACGGCAGGATGAACACCCCGGCCTGCGGCGCGAAGGGCGTCAGGTTCCCGTCCGCCAGCACCGCGAGATGGATCTCGGCGTTGCGGAGCTGTTTGACGTTGGCCTGTTCGTCGCCGAGCGAGCCGCCATAGAAGGTCTGTACGGTGATCGCGCCGTTGGATTCCTTCTCGACGATCTCCTTGAACTTGTCGATGGCGACCACATGCAGGCTGCCCTGCGGGTTCGCGGTAGCGGCACGGATGGTCATCTTCTTGTATTCCGCCGCGTCGGCGGTGCCAAGCGAAAGCATCAGGACAGCCGCGGCGAAGGCCGTAAGAAAACGTCTCATGCAATTCCTCCTCTTTTTTCCCCCGAAATGGAGATGATGCTGCAAACCGGGACAAAGCCCGTCTCCCCCTGTGGGAGATTCCTCTGTTTCGTTCCCGCGCCGGACGGCCCCCCGACCTTCCGGCACGGGGGCGGCCCTGTACCGCCCCCTCTCCCCAAATCAGCTTTCCAATGCGGCGTTGGCCAGCACCGTGACGGGCTCTTCCCCGGCAGAACGGGAAGGCGGTTCAACGGTTCTCAAGATACGAGGGAACCTGCCCGCTGGCCACCGTCAAAGGCCAAGGAGCCTTGCGGCGTTGTTGTAAAAAATGTTTTCAAGCGCCTGCGGGCTGAAAGGCAGTTTCCTGTACAGCGCGATCTGCCCCTTGAAATCGAGGAACGGATGGGCGCTGGCGAAGATCACCTTGTCGCCGATCATGGTGTTCGCGGCCTGAATGTAGCCTTCGGAGAACGGCGACTGCTCGTACTCGGAAAGCTCCAGATAGACGTTGCGGTTGCGCTGAACGACCATGATGATCTCGTTCACCCACGGGTAGCACCCGTGGCTCACTACGATCTTGAGCTTGGGGAAGTCCCGGGCCACCGCGTCGATATACCGGGGGTGGCAATGCTCGGGGTCGGCCCCGTCCACCAGGGTCGCCATGCCCGTACTGATCACGACGGGAATGTCGAATTCACAGCACTTGGCATAGATCGGATAATATTTTGCGTGGTTGGCCGGAATCTTGGCGAGGAACGGGTCGATGGCCGCGCCACGGAAACCGTGGGTTTCGACCATAAGCCCCAGCTCGTCGATGGCGTCCATTCCCTTGTGCGGGTCAAGCCCGGCCATGCCGATGAAACGGTCGGGATACTGTTCGAGGAAGGGAGATCGGAAGAGCGTC
>ERZ507619.259-NODE-259-length-2507-cov-2.50204_pt1 | contig 2507 bp, 2 predicted proteins | sample MGYA00513428_ERZ507619 | MGnify/ENA metagenome assembly ERZ507619
CGACCGCGAAGGTCGGGGCAAAGCCTTCCGCTTCAGGAGGCAGAGGCGCAAGGAACGCGCAGCCGTGCCCGCCTTTGGCGCGCACCTGTTCGTCGGGAAGCCAGCCGAAACCGAATTCCTTGAGATCGAACAGCAGGGCGTCGGTATCCAGCATCCCGGTGTGGTGCTCATAGACGCCGAGAATGCGCCCCTTGAAGACGAGGAACGCCGCAACATGGCTGTTGCCCACGTTGACCACCGTAACGCCTTGGCGCTGGCTGCGCTTGGCGACTTCCGGCGCGGCGAGCGCGCCGAGGACGGCGGCCGTGGCGGTATCCGCCACAGGCCCGCCCGTGCATTGCTGGAGGGCGTTGAGCCTGGTGCAGGGCGCGGGGGGCGTGTCGTACAGCCAGCGGGCGGGATCACCCTGCGTTTCAGTGAGCAGGGCGCGCCAGAGGTTGAAGCGCCCGACGCGGTTGCCTTCGGGATGGTGCCCGTGATCCTGTGCGGCGGCAACGACGAGGGAGGGCTTGGGAAGCCCGGCGGCGCTGAGGAGGCCGTCCCAGAAACCGGGCTCGTAGTCGGCCAGCGGAACGGCGGCGTATCCTTTGGGGCAGGACGGCGTAATGGAGACGCCCTGCGCCTTTACGCGCTCGGGATTGTCGTGCAGGGCGAGGGCCGCATCAGGAGAAGCGGCGGGGGCGAGCCCAGCTGCCACTTGTTCCTGAACGGCGACGGCGAAACCGCCGCCCATGTTGTGCCCGTACAGCCAGACGGGGCGACCGGCGGCTGTGTGGCGGCGGATGCGGTCGGCGATGCCGAGCGCGGGGGAGGGCAGGACGAAACGGGGCCAATTTTCGGCCCGTTCGCCGGGCAGTGCCAGCAGGACATCCTGCGTCCCGCTGCCTATGTCGAGGCTCAGGATCGGCCCGGCGGCCGCCAGCAGACGCGCAACGGCATCCCCGGCGGACGCGGGAGAAAGTTCAGCCATGACTATTTTCCTTTATTCTGGATAAGCACCAGCGGGATGCGGTGCAGCGCGCTGGAGAGGCTTTCCGTAGTGCCGATGCGCCACCATACATCGTCGAGTTCCCATCCGGCGCGGCTCGCAATGTCACTGACCAGACCTTTGAGATTGATGATGGGATGGCGCTCGAAAACCTGCGGCAGGCCGTAGGTCAGGCTGCACACGAGGCAGCGGCCCGCGCGCTGGTGGAGTTCGAAGTAAAAATGCAGTTCGCCATCGTCGCTTTCCTCGGGATCGACAACGAGACGGATATCATAGGCTCCTCTTCCGCATCGCCGAACAGCGCATCGAAAAAATCATTGGTCCGCTGGATGGGGAAAAGATCATTCAGACATTCAGGGGTAAAAACGTCGTATACGGCCATGAAGGAAACCTTCCTTGCGTTGGGAGCCTGCGAAACGCACAGACGAGTGCGACAAGACAACAGCCCAAAAAATAGCATCCATCGGCGCAAGACGCAACAAGAGACACCTTGCGGCGCGACAACAAAGGGGTTTTCGTGTCAACAGACGACGGAGAGCGAAGCCGTGAGATCGGCTTCAATAAGGACCCGTTCGGGAAGGAAGCGCAGGCGGCCCGGATCGAACGCCGGAAGGAGGTTACGGGGATGGGCGGGGGCGAGCGCGCCGATCAGCCCCGCCTTCCAGCCGAGGTAGCCGGCTACGGCGGCGGGAGAGACGCCCGCGTCCCGCAGGGAGGCCAACGTGAGGCTTGCGTGGCGCTTGGCGAGGCGTTCGCCTTCGGGATCGCAGAGCAGGGGCAGGTGCATATAGGCGGGGCGGGGATAGCCGAGGAGATCGAACAGGGCAAGCTGGCGCGGCGTGGAGACGAGCAGATCCTCCCCCCTGACGACTTGCGTAATGCCCATGAGCCCGTCGTCCACGACCACGGCAAGCTGGTAGGCGATGACGCCGTCAGAGCGCCGCAAGGCGAAATCACCGCCGCAGGCTTCCAATGTCATGCTGAAAGGGCCGAATACGGCATCCTCAAAAGCATAGTTCTGGGAAGTGCAGCGGAGCCGGATGCACGGGCGGCGTCCGGCTGCTTCCAGCTCGGCTCGGCGTTCGGGGGGCAGGTTGCGGCAGGTTCCGGGGTAGGCGGCCCCGGCGTCCCCCACATGGGGCGCACCCGCCAACGTGCGAAGCTCCTTGCGGGTACAGTAGCAAGGGTAGATATGCCCGGCCCTGCCCAGACGGTTCAGGGCGTCCGCGTACAGCCCCATGCGGGCGCTCTGGACGTACGGTCCTGCCGGTCCTCCGGCGTCCGGGCCCTCGTCCCAGTCCAGCCCGAGCCAGCGCAGATCGCGGATGATCGCGTCGGCGTACTCGGGTCGGGAACGGTCGGGATCGATGTCCTCCATGCGCAGCACGAGCGAACCGCCTTTGCTCCGGCAGGCCAGCCACGCGAGCAGAAAAGCCCATGCGTTGCCGAGGTGCAGGAAACCGGTGGGGCTCGGCGCGAGCCTGCCCCGGACGGGACGGGAGGCGCTCATCCGTGCTTT
>ERZ507619.276-NODE-276-length-2436-cov-4.63965_pt1 | contig 2436 bp, 4 predicted proteins | sample MGYA00513428_ERZ507619 | MGnify/ENA metagenome assembly ERZ507619
TCTTCCGATCTTTAGAAGTTTGACCGTGGCAGGCGGTCAGCCGAGGGGTTGTTATCCGCCGTGTAGGCGGCTTAGAAGATGAGCACAAGGTCTACAAGGCCGTGGCCGACGTTATCCGCCGTGTAGGCGGCTTAGAAGGTGTAGACGCGCCCCGGCTGCGAGAAGTTCACGTTATCCGCCGTGTAGGCGGCTTAGAAGACAAGCTCAATAGGCTTATCACCATCCATAATGTTATCCGCCGTGTAGGCGGCTTAGAAGACCAAAGAAAAAAATCCGACTTCATTAACGAAGTTATCCGCCGTGTAGGCGGCTTAGAAGTCCGCGTGCGCCTTCACATCCATGACGGCCAAGTTATCCGCCGTGTAGGCGGCTTAGAAGTACATCACTAAGTAGAGGTACGGGATTCTGGGGTTATCCGCCGTGTAGGCGGCTTAGAAGTGCCTGATACCCCGGATGAGCAGAGCGAACAGGTTATCCGCCGTGTAGGCGGCTTAGAAGATGAACGCCTTTCCTTCTCTGTCTTCGCAGCTGTTATCCGCCGTGTAGGCGGCTTAGAAGTATCTGGTCGGACGCCTAGGGTCAGGACTCGTTAATGAAGATAAAAGATAACACAGACAGCAAGGCAGATGGCTGAGAAAAAGGTATGGGCACAGCGGTCATAACGTGTTGCGATACGCCGCCAGTCCTTCAGTTTGCTGAACGTATTTTCAATGAGATGCCGACGTTTATACAGCGTTTTGTCGAAAGGAAAGACTGCATTTCTGGTTTTCCGAGGAGGTATGCAGACCGTCATCCCCCTCGCTTTCAGAGACTCCCGCAACCAGGCCGCATCATACCCTCCGTCTGCCAGAAAGATGCCGTCTTCGGGAAGAAGGTGCTGGAGAATGGCCGCTCCCTTGTAATCGCTGACCTGTCCTTCGGTCAGCAAAAGCAGAACAGGCCGCCCATGTCCGTCGCAGACCGCATGGAGTTTGGAATTCAATCCGCCCTTTGTCCGGCCTATGAGACGCGCGGAGCCCCCTTTTTGCGCAGGCTTGCCGCCGTGCGGTGGGCCTTGAGGTGAGTGGAGTCAATCATCAGCGAGCCATCAAAGGGCGTCTGGTTTGCCAGCTCGGTGAAGATCCTGCTGAAAACACCGAGCCTGCTCAACCTGACGAACCGATTGTACAGCGTCTTGTACGGACCATATTCCGCGGGAGCATCCTTCCACTGAAGTCCATGTTTGATAACGTAAAGAATGCCGCTGACGACGTGCCTGCCATCGGCACGGGGGATACCGTGAGAGCGGGGAAAGAAAGGGCTGATCCGTTCCATCTGGCTTTCGGAAAGGTAAAACAGGGTACGCATGCGACACCTCCATGTCTTCAGATACCCTGTTTTCACTTCATTGGGAATAATGATTCCTGACCCTAGGCTCAGGAATCATTAGTCAAGATAAAAGATAACGATAACAGCAAGGCAGATAGCTAAAAAAAGTATGGGCACAGTGGTCATACCGAGTCACGATACGCCGCTACCCCTTCAGTTTACTGAATGTATTTCCAATAAGATGCCGCCGCTTATATAGCGCCTTATCAAAAGAAAATGCTGTATTTCTAGTTCTTCGGGGTGGTATCCAGACTGCCATCCCCGACGTGGAGAATCCCCTTTTTGAGCAGAATTGCCGCCGTGCGGTGAGCCTCGAGATGGGTGGAGTCGATCATCAGGGAGCCATCAAAAGGTGTTTTATTTGCCAACTCAATGAAAATTTTATTGAAAACACCGAGCCTGCTCCACCTGACAAAGCGGTTGTACAGCATTGTGTGCGGGCCTCATCAGGTGCATCCTGCCACTGAAGTCCGTGCTTGATGACGTAGATAATGCCGCTGGCGACACGCCTGTCATCCACACGGGGAGCACCGTGAGAACGGGGAAAGAACGGTTTGATAAGCTCCAACTGACTTTCGGAAAGATGAAATAGGGTACGCATGGGACACCTCCGTGCCTTCTGCTCCTTCCCTTGAAAATAACGAGTCCTGACCCTAGGTCTTTTATTAAGTACACTTGAGCGTTTTTTCATCTCTCTACACCAGCACTCTTGCGCTGGGTCAAAATTTTTGCCGAAAAATATATGAAAAACTCTATCCCTGAAAGGTTATCGTTGAGATTGATAAAATATAGCAGTATCTCAAATCAAAAAAATAAACTTTGGATATGGAAAACCTACTGTTGTGATACTAGAGGTGTAGAGGACGTGATCAAAAAATCTTACATCGAATAATGGATTTTTACGCAAATAAATGGATATGTGATTTTACTGTGCAGACAATTGGAAAACATATCTATTCTAGATATTAGGAAATAATTTACTGAAAAGAAAATCCGAGACTGTACATGTTGAAAGAAATAATTGTCGGCGGAGACACTGTTTGCATGGTTCAAAAAGATCGGAAGAGC
>ERZ507619.1046-NODE-1046-length-1148-cov-2.3559_pt1 | contig 1148 bp, 1 predicted proteins | sample MGYA00513428_ERZ507619 | MGnify/ENA metagenome assembly ERZ507619
TGGGCCGCTGCCCTTGAAACTGTCCTGCCCGATGATGCCGCCCATGCCCCACGGGGTTACCTTCACGCCGTCAAAGGTCAGCGGCACGGTCAGGCCGATGAAGTCCAGCGCGTCGTGGGCGTCGTGCTTCGTCATTTCGGGATCATTGTCGTTCGCGGCGCGCAGCCAGAACAGGTTCGTACCCACGTTTTCAGTGAACTGGTTGCTGATGGTGATGCCCGCGCCGTCAGCGTCGAGGATCGGGGAACCGATGCCGGTAAAGTTCGGCAGCGTATACTTCTGGAGGCCCATGCGAACCTTGACGTCGGTCTGCGGGACAACCCAGTCCACATAGCTGTAACGGACCTTCACTTCCTTGCCGTCCGTGCCAAGGGCCGCGCCCTGAGCGGACTTGCCCCAGTTCTGGTGACCGATTTCGAAGAACATCACGCCCTTCAGGGATTCCGAAGCGATCACGTCGATCTGGGTACGCAGACGGGTAGCGGCACGCATCTTATCGTCGCCGTTATGCTTTCAAAATTGCGGTCGGCGAACGATACACGGTTCTGCCACAAGCCCGTCATCTTGAAGTCGACCGCCTTCGCGGCGGAAGTTGCGCCAAGAACCAAACCGGCGGCCAACAAAAGCGTCATCAGTCTCTTCATCTTCCTCTCTCCTTTGGGTTGAACGTACTCCGGGTGAGGGAAACCCGGCATTCCCTTTCCTCCGGGGGCTAACCCCCGCATCCCTCATGTGCAATCCGTTTCCGATGGGGGATCAGAACGCGGGCTTGCGGATGAACTTCAAGAGATACATGGCGATGGGCGTCGCAATGATGACCGCTGCGAACACCCAGACGATGGGATATCCCGGCAGCGGCGCGAACGGCATGGACAGCGTGACCGGCAGGAAGGTCAGGCAGGAAAAGACGTTCATGAGGCCGCCTTCCACAGCGACGGGGGTTTCGTAATCCGGATCGGCGATGCGGAGCAGCAGCAGGCCCGAAGCCGCCGTGCCCGTGGCGTAACCGAACATGATCAGGCAGCGCTCGAAGCCGTACTCGGGGGAGCGGCGGCCGAACCACACGCAAATGATCAGGGTAATGAATGTGGCGGCGGCGATGGCGACGATGAAGGGCAGCAGCACCTCCTGAAGGGCCCTCATTTCAA